>Ga0209166_10000903_pt1 | contig 27537 bp, 19 predicted proteins | sample Coa_R1_3_FD_187151 | JGI IMG/M metagenome (GOLD analysis project Ga0209166, IMG submission 187151) | Surface soil microbial communities from Centralia Pennsylvania, which are recovering from an underground coalmine fire - Coalmine... | ecosystem: Environmental > Terrestrial > Soil >...
ATGCAGTACGATCTCGGCTACATCGATCTGGAGGAAAAAACTCTGCAGCCTCTCGACAACCCTTTTGGCCCAAAAGTGTAACCTATGTGTCCGGTACGATCTGTCACCCATGTCTCCGGGCCGGACCTTTCCTAGACCGTTGTACTCGCATTGGGATAAATTGGGATAAACGCTTCTACAACGCTCACGTAGCGGGGCACGTGCGAGAAGTCGTTAAATCCTAACAATCATTGAACTTAACTCATGGCGGAGAGGGGGGGATTGTAGCCCCAATTGTTGAGCAGGAGGTGAGGAGTTGGTGAGCGCTGGTATGTCTCTTGTTTTCAACACGCTTTTTTGATTCTCTCCAAGCACTAGATTCTATGGGGATAACCCCCCCCTCAAATAAGGCAAACTAGTAGCAAGTAGAGTCAAGACACAGATGGTCTTAGCCGAGTAAAATCAACCCCCCTTCCGCGAGGGCCCAGACAGACGCTACACCCGTTGAACAACACTGTCATGTAAGTTCACGAAATAAATCTTGCCAAAGCATTCGGCTGTTAACAGAGAACTTCAAATCCAATAACTCGTTTCTCTGGCGTCAGTTAGCAGCCTCGGGGCCATCCCCAAATACCTCTTTCGTGTCCCCAACATGTCCCCAACCGAAACGCCCGCACTCGGAGCCACTTCCCCTGGAATCTGCCGTTCGATAAGCTCTTCCACGGCGACAGCGGCTGGTCTCGGCGTGTCGGTGACGGGACTCGACCCCGCGGCCTCTGCGGTGAAAGCGCCGCGTGAATAGGTTTTATGAAGGACTTACAAGACACGCGTTTCGAAGCTCGTAGCAGATAGAAATGTTAATTTAAAATCATAATTCAACTAGTTGGTTATATTCCTCCGGCTTAGTAAGCACTATCTTGTATCCTTTAATCAGGAGCAAGGGGATAGCATCGAGAATGAACACTGTTCGTATAAAGGAAGTTGCAAAGCTGGCGAGAGTGTCCACTGCGACAGTGTCTCACGTTATAAACAAAACTCGATTTGTCAGTGATGACACCAAACGTAAGGTTTTGAGCGCGATTGAAAGCGTCGGCTACACACCCAACATCCACGCGCGCAACCTGGCATCGGGCCAAAGCCGGACCCTTGGACTCATTATTTCGGATATAACCAACCCGTTCTTCCCGGACCTCGTGAAATCCATCCAGGAAAGGGCTCTGGAGCTGGGCTACGACGTAATTGTTCTTAATACGAATTACGATCCGGAGCGCGACGCAAGGTATGTGCAGCGCTTGCTGGAGTTGCGCGTACGGGGTGTCATGATCCTGACCACGGAAATGGATCTTTCCGTGATCCAGCGCCTATCGTCGCGCGAAATTGCCGTCGTCTTCCTCGATATTGGCAAGGTGAGCCCGCATACGAGCAACATCCGCATAGATTATGAGAAAGGAGTTCATGAAGCAGTCGAGCATCTGCTCGATCTAGGCCACCGGCAGATCGCGTTCATCAGTGGTCCCCTGCGTTTCAAGTCTGCGCAATTCAGGCGACAGGCTTTCCTTGAAACCATGAAGAGCCATCGAGCGTCGCTGCATACGGAGCCACTGATTCTCGAAGGAGATTTCAGGCTGGAAAGCGGCGAACAGGTTGTCCGGGAAATGCAGAAGATGAAGAGCAGACCAACAGCGGTTCTGGCCGCCAATGATCTGATGGCTGTGGGTGCTCTACGTGAACTGGAGCGCGCAGGTTTACAGGTTCCGAAGGATGTTTCCTTGGTGGGTTGCGACGATATCTCGCTGGCCAAGCTGACGGATCCTCAATTAACCACAATCAGGATTCCGAGAAGCGAAATCGGGGCCGCCGCCGTTGAGGCGGTGTTGCAGACAAATTCCTCGGAGGGCCGCGAAATCAAAATCTCCACCCAACTGATCGTTCGCCAATCTACGGATAAAGCCACACTACGTTGAGGTAAGGCTTAAGGCTCCGGTTCCAGCAAGGACGCTGAGCGGCTGTGAGTTTTTGGAATGCGAGCGGATGGGGCGACTCCCTTTGTTTCTGGTTGCCGCAATAATTTCAGTATTCCTCAAACGAATCTTTAGAAAAGAAACGGATGGTGAGCAGAAGATTCTTGGATTTTGCGCTTGACAGGGGAAGGGTCGGCGCGAATAATGCAAAACCATTAGGGACGTAAGCGCTTACGTAGAGCCCACGTTCCGAGGGTGGAAAACCTTCCTAAGAATTCAGACTTTGGGGGACCTTGCCAGGGAGTCCAATCTGCGAGGTGACAACAATGTTCAGAAAACTAACGAGTTTCGCAGTCTTTCATCTTGGCTTTTTGCTTGTCTGCTGCCTGGTCATGCTGGGTTTGGCCAGTTCCGCGCACGCACAGATTGGTAATGCCAGCTTGGGTGGAACCGTCATGGATCCGTCCGGGGCCGCGGTGGCCAACGCCGAGCTGACGCTGACCAACAAGGCCACCGGATTTGAAATGAAGGTGACGTCCAACGAACGGGGTGAATATACGTTCCGCAACGTGACGCCTGCAGCCTACGATCTGAGGGTCGTGAAGACAGGGTTTCAGAACTACATCCAGAAAGACGTCGAATTGACGATTAACCAGTCTGGGCATGCCGACGTTAGGCTGAGTCTTGGCGCCACGACGGAAACGGTCTTGGTGGAGGGTGAGAACACTCTCATTAACTACGACAACGGGACGTTGCAGGGGGGCATTGATCCTGAGACGGTCAAGGATCTGCCGCTAATCGTCTCGGGTAAACCGCGGTCCTCGGCCAGCTTTGCAGTACTTCTCCCCGGCGTGTCCACGGGCAATAGTAATGAAGCGTTTAACGCGCGAATCAACGGTGGTTTGCAATCCGGTGACGAGGCGCTTCTGGACGGCGCAACGATGCAGGAAGGGTTCATGAGCCAGAGCGGCATGGTTTCGATTCAGGGCGATTTTCAAATGTCCCCGGATATGGTGCAGGAAGTTAAAGTTCTGACTTCGGACTATGCGCCCGAATATGGCTCCTCCACATCGGGCCAAATTACCATGGTGAGCAAGTCCGGCGGCAACACCTATCATGGAGCGCTTTTTGAATACGCGCGAAACAAATCATTCAATGCGGCGCCCTGGAATGCAACTTGCGGCACTCCCGGTTGCGATCGCCGTCCGCCGGACACTGAGCATGACTTCGGCGCAAACATCGGAGGCCCGATCAAGTTTCCTCATCTTTACCATGGGACTTCTAAGCATCATTCGTTCTTCTATTTTGACTGGGAAGCGTTTCACCAGGCCGGCGGCTCGAACGTTCCCACTCTCTCGATTCCTTCGATGCTGGAACGAGGCGGGGATTTCACGGATTGGAAAGATAGCACTGGCCAGCTTATTCCAATTTATATGCCCGGGAATGCCAGCGCTGCTTGTCAGACTGCTGCTGGGGTAGGGCCAGGGCAGCAATTCCCCGGAAACAAGATCCCTTCGGGTTGCTTCAGCCAGATTGCATTGGCCTATCTAGCTAAAATGCCGCAACCGACGAATACCCAGCCAAAAAACAACTACACTCTTTCCAAGCCTGTACCAGATTCTTTGGTTTCCAACAGCAACGTTTTCATGACCCGAATTGACCACAACTACGGCGACAAGGACCATTTCTATTTCTTCTGGTGGCGCCAGTTCACTGGTTACAACACGGCAACTGCGCTTCCCGCGATTATTTCCACGGAAGAGCCTACGAGGCCACAAAATTCGCCGATTGCGCGTTTTAACTGGGAACACACCTTCTCGACGACAATGACCAATCACATGACCCTTGGATATTTGAACCGCAACGAGGGATATGGTTCGGAGCCCCAGGTCCTGGCTGCCGCCGCAGCGAAGACGCTGCCGATCGTTGGAGGAGCGGTCCCGACAGCAAAGTCGCTACCTGAATTCACGTTCACGACTTTCAATCAGATTTCGGACAATGCCGGTATTTCAACCGAGAACGTCACAGCGCGTCCTACTTGGGACCTAAACGATACGGCCAACAAGACCTTCGGGCATCACACGATCACGTTCGGTTTTGATTGGCGCAACATCCAGGGCAACATTCACCAGCACACGAACGAAGCAGGTACGTATGGCTTCGGCGGGTCTGCTACTGCAATACCCAGTCTCAACAGCGGCGCTGAGGTGGCGGATTTCCTGTTGGGAGCCGTTACCGGTGGTTCGGTGGACCGCCGCACGGTCAGTGCCTGGTACCCTCGCCAGAATTCCTGGGCGTTCCACTTCAACGACTCCTGGAAAGTGACTACAAAATTCACGGCCAATTTCGGCCTTCGTTGGGATTATTTTTCTCCATCACGTGAGAAATACAATCATCTTTCCTTCTTCGATCCCACAGGGATGAATCCTGACGGAATACCGGGCAGCCTGGCCTTTGCCGGAAGCGGCTCCGGTTGCCAGCCCGCCTGTTACGGGGCGGAATACCCCGAGAAGGCCTGGCGCAAGGGCTTTGCGCCACGGCTGAGCGTGGCGTATTCATACGACCAGAAGACGGTTGTTCGCGCAGGCTACGGCGTATTCTTCACGCAAGCCTTCTATCCTGGTTGGGGTGGGGGCATCTCGCTGGATGGCTATAACCTGAATCAATCGTTCGGCACGCTTAAAGATCCGACGACGAACCAGAATGACCCCACTTTCTATCTCGACAACGGAATCCCGGCACCAGCGCAAACTCCTCCATTTATTTCGGGATCCTTTGACAACGGTCACGGTATTCTCTATCGCCCACTCGACGCCAACAGGCGCTCATATGCCCAGCAATGGAACCTGACCATTGAGCGCCAATTGCCGCAAAACGTTTTCCTGAGCGTGGCGTATGTAGGAAACAAGGGCTCGCGACTGCCATCGAGCCTGAATCCGGTCAACGTCCTGAACCCCTTCGACTCGAAGATTCAGGCGCTTTACGCGAATACCACACCGATTGATCCGTCGTGCGCGACGCCCAATCCAACGTCCGGCGCTAATTGCAGTTACGTTCCGGAACTCAACGTTCCGTTCACATCAGATAATCAAACTCTCTTCGGAGTTACGCCTCCATACCCAGGATGGATTGCGGAGCTGAACGCCGCGGGCAATTGCTCGCCGACCGTTGGTCAGGCCCTTCTTCCGTTCCCCCAGTTCTGCGACAAGCTGCAGGGCTTGAACGAGAACCACGGTAGCTCGATCTATCATTCTTTCCAGTTGAAGTTCGAGAAGCGCTACAACAAAGGCCTTTACATGCTGGTGGCCTATACAAACTCAAAACTCCTCACGAATGCTGCGGACAATACACAGCGCGACGCCTCAACCTGGAACGCCTCGCAAGGAGTTATTTCGCCCTATGAGGAGAAACGGAACCGTTCTCTGGCACCCGACGATGTACCACAAACGTTGTCTGCCGCTTTCGTTTACGAACTGCCTTTCGGGAAGGGCAAGAGTTATCTTCACGACAGCAATGCTCTCGACCATGCTGTAGGTGGCTGGCAGATCAGCCCCATCATTCGCTACTCGAAAGGCACGCCGTTTTGGATCCGGTCCGGGTCTTGCCTGACGAGCTACACAGGACAAGGATGTTTGCCGGGTCGTGTTTCTGGAGTCAGTCCCTTCTTGCAAGATGTCAATAACTTCGATCCTGGTAAAGGAGCGCTCCTCAACCCGGCTGCCTTCGAGCCTTTGACTTCCTTCGAGGCAGCTGGTGCGTGCCAAGGGTGCACGGGAGTGTTCGGATACACTGGAACCGGCCCGCGCATATTTGGCTTTCGTGGACCGAACTACAAGAACGTGGACTTTGCCATCACAAAAAACACAAAGATCACAGAGCGCGTCAACTTCATTTTCCGAGCTGAGTTTTACAACGCCTTCAACCTACATATGTTCATCAATGACGGCAATTTCACCATTTCTGGAGGCAATGCTTTCGATACCGACATAAGCTCGTCGACCTTCGGCCAATGGACGGGCAATGTCAGCGCGCCGCGAAGAATTCAGCTGGGCGCTCGGTTCGAATTCTAGCGAAGGTCAACCCTAACACCCCAAATGAGCGGCGCCCCGATGAAGAGTCGGGGCGCTGTTTTTTTTGTGTGATGGTCTTCGAGCGCTCTACTCAACATGAGCTCTCGGCGGTGGCGCTGCTGTTGTTGCTGGTGCTTCGCTAGCCCTCTTTAGTTGCTGGAAGCGGTCAATTTCTGCTTTGGAACGCGGCTCATCCCCCAATCGGTGATAGATTTTACCAAGCAGGTAATGGGGTTCGGGATAAGCCGGATCCAGGGCGGCAGCCTGATCGAGCGATTGAGCCGACGCTGCGTACTGGCCTTGCATCTCCAGCACCCGGCCGAGTTGATAATGCGCTTGGGGAAGGCCGGGATCGTATCCAATGGCTTCCCTCAGATTTTTTTCAGCCTCCGGAAGCCGATTGAGAGAAATGAGGGAAACCGCCAGGTCCAGGTGAGGCCAGGGAGACGGCTTGGGTTGCAACCGGTTCAGTTCGACAGCATGGTCGTAGGCTTTGACCGCTTCGTCAAACTTGCCGAGGTAGTCATAGCAAAGCCCCAGGCTGTCGTAAGCGCGCATCATCTTCGGATCTAACTCGATGACCTTTTGCAGTGTGTCGATGGCCGACGCGTAGTTCCGGGCGTCATAGTCGAGTCGGCCGAGCCAATAGAGGTAGAGCGGATTCCGCGGCTGGGAAGCAGCGAGCTTCTCCAGTTCTGGCCGGGCCCAATCGCGCCGGTTGAGCTTGATGCAGGCCATTGCCAGAGTGAACCGGCTCCGTTCGTCGAGTGGGGCAATGGCTTCGGCTTTTTTCCAGGCGATGACGGCGTTCGCGTATTGACCGTCGAGGAAGAAAAGCCCGGCGGCGATAGCAAGCACTCTTGCCGAACGCGGCGACTTCGGATCCCGTTCAACTTCTTCAAGCAAAATCTTTTCCGCAGCCGCATAGTCGCGCGCGTGAATGGCCCTCTCTATCTCCGCCTGACGAAATGGTTCCATCTGCAAATCGGACAGTTGGCGCGAGAGACTGGATGACGGGGGATCGTCTTGTTGCGGCACGGGGACTTGAGCACGGACAAACGATATCAGGCATAAGGCAACTGCCGTCAGCGTGATAGCCCGCTTCTTTACACTCCGCACAGTGTGCCAATCAAGGCGCTGAGCCAGCTTTTGCATTTTCAATCTTTGCCTTTAGCTCCGCGGCGACCTTACTCTCCGGCACGAGTTTCAGCTCTGCGTCAATTTCCGCAAGGGCTTGGTCGAATTTCTTTTGTTCCAGAAGAATTGTGCTGATAGCCAGGTGAACGTCGGGCAGTTTCGGGTCCGCATCCAAGGCGCGCTGAAAGGCCTCAAGGGCCAAATCATATTTTTCCTGAGCTAAATACTCCTGCCCGAGACCTTGTTGCAAGCGAGCGGACTTCGGGTCAATTCGCGCTATCCGCTGATAGGACCAACCGGAAAGCCTCATCCAGACTTTGCCCATCTGATAAGCGTATTCCGGGTCGTGCGGAGCCATTTCAACGAGTTTCTGGAGTTGCTGCGCGGCGGAAAGCCAGTTCTCCGAAGCCTCATAAGCCTTCGCTAGTTCAAGATGGGCCTGCGGTTGTTCGGGCATCAATTTGACGGCGCGCTCCAGTTCGCGCACGGCTTCCGTGTTTTTTCCAAGCGCCAGAAGGCTGGCTCCGAGCAATAGCCGCGAAGGACCATAATCTGGCTGGAGGGCCAATGCCTCGCGAAACCTCTGAACGGCCTCCAAATGGCGGTTGCGCATCTGGGCGATGACGCCCAGGTTGTGATAGACAAGCGGATGTTTGGCTCCAGACCGAAGAGCGCTCGAAAAAATCCTCTCTGCCGTGTCAAGATCGCCAGACTTCAACGCTTCTATGCCGGGAGCCACCTGGGTTTCGAGTGAAGGGAGCGGATTCTCCTGCGCACAGGAGAGTGTTGCCGCGCTGAAAAGCAGCAGGAGGAGGATGTGGCTACGCAAGCTCTTTAAAAAAAGGGTCAGCAGGCTGCGTGGACTTGATTCGCTTCTTCCCATTCTCAGTGACCTGAGAGCAGTGGGCATCCGATCAAAAGTACTCTCACAATCCTATTCCTTCAGGTTCGTAGGAGCATTCCAGTCACAATAGTATAAGACAGCGGAAGACCAGCCCCGTTCAATGTATCAATCAGGGGTCATGAATCGTGGCTCCAAACTTCACTGTGCCCTGTGAGAGAATGGACCCGGTGGCTCTGATGCGATCGCTACTGTCGATCCCAGTGATGTCTGTGGCCGTTTTCTTGTGTCCCCACCCTCTGCGCTCCGCCTACTCACGGCAGACCCAAACCAGCGCCCGAGACCAAAAAATTCTGCTGATTCAACAGTTAATCCAGGAACACGATCTCCAAAAGGCGCGCCTTGAGCTTGCAAAGGCTGCTAACCAGTATCCGGTCGATGCGGGCTTCGACAATTTGCTAGGCATTGTCGAGGCACAGCAAGGCGATTATGTCGCAGCCGAAAAAAGCCTTCGCCGAGCCATCTCGAGGGATCCGAAGTTCACCGGGGCCTATCTTAACCTGGGGCGGCTGTATCAAGAGAACGCCGCGGTAGACCCAGAGGCGGTGCGTAAAGCGATCGAAGTATATAGGCGAGTGCTCGAATATGATGCAGCAAATATTGAAGCGCTCTATCAGAGTGCGGCCCTTTTGTTACGACAAGGTCGGTATCAGGAGTCACTTAATTACGTTTCACGCCTCCCCGCAAAAGACCAGGCGAGCGCGCAGACATTGTCCATCCGTTGCGCCGATTACGCTGGACTGTCGAATCGCAACGGCGCCGACGACGCGGCCGCACGGTTAATGGGCGCTCCGGATTTTTCCGAGCCGGACGCCCAACAAGCCTTGTTAGGGCTAACACCAGGTAAGCGCGACGACCTCATTGCCGCCCTGCTAGAGAATCTGCAAGAGCGCCAGCCACTCGCTTCAGTTTCGCTGGAGTCACTCGGCTTAGCTTACGAACATTTGAACAGGCTTGTAGAAGCGCGCGTGGCTCTGGAGAAGTCTTTCGCTAATGGAAAGCCGTCGGTTGCGTTGCTCTTGGAATTGGCACGCGTTGCCCGGCTCCAAAAAGACTATCAGGGGGCCATTGGTTACCTGGCGCATGCGCGAGACCTGGAGCCCGGCAATGCGAGTTTGCATTACTACTTTGGCCTCGTGTGCGTGGATTTGAGCCTTATTGCAGAAGCCCGAGACGCGTTTGCAAAAGCCGTCGAGCTCGCACCGGAGAATGCAGACTACAACTATGCAATGGGAGCCGCCTCTGCCTTCCGGCAAGACCCGGCGGAGGCAGTTCCCTACTTCAAAAAATATCTTAAACTGAAACCGCAGGATCCACGCGGCAAGCTGGCTCTGGGTGCCGCACTTTTTCGGGCCAAAGACTACGAACATGCCCTTCCTTGGTTGAAGCAATCCACAGAAAGCTCCGAAACGGCCACCAAGGCTCATTATTATTTGGGTGCGATTGCCTTGGAAGAGGACCGGTTGGACGAAGCTTTCGTAGAGCTTCAAGAGGCGTTGAAAGCCAAGCAAGATTTTCCGGACGCGCTGGCTGAGCTTGGCCGGTGGTATTTAGACCGCAAAGACTACCGGCAAGCGGAGAAACAGATTCAACTAGCATTAAAAATTGAGCCGGACCACTATGCCGCAAACTTCTACCTCTTGATGCTCTACACTCGCACGAAGGATGCGAAACAAGAGGCGCAGGCCAAGCGTTTCGATGAGCTAAAGAAACTACTGGCAGAAAAAAATCAGGAATTTCTGCGCATTGTCGAAGTGCGGCCATTTGAAACTCCATGAAGACGCTCGTTTGGAGGTCTGAATTTTCCGTCTTGTCGTTGAGCTGGCGGCTTCTCTCTTTGTTGATTTTTATGGTTGCCATCTCGATCCGCGCATATGGCCAGTCATTGCTTGACGAGTGTACCCGGGCTTTTTATCGCGGAGACTATACCCTGGCTGTTCAATTGGCGGATAAACATCTGCATAAATATCCCAAAGATGCGCCAGTCCGGGTAGTTTTGGCTCGCGCGGAGCTTGCTCAAGGTAAGCCTCTCCAAGCTTTTGAAGAGCTTCGGACGGCGCTCGAATCCGATCCGAAAAGCATCGACGCGCTTTATTATTTGTCTGTTGCTTCCAAAGAGCTTTCGCAAAACGAATATCAGCGGCTATTTGCAATAGCTCCGGACTCCTTCCGCGTGCACCAGCTTCTCGGCGAGGCCGCTCTGAGTTCCAAGAACCCAACAGAAGCTGAGCGCGAATTCGACAAAGCCCTGGAAGTGAATCCTCGGTCCGCTGAGGTTTCAACGGAATTAGCCGAGCTGAAGCGGTCGCAGTCGAAGTTCGATGAGGCGATTACGTACTATTTGCAGGCGGAGAAGAATGGACCGGCGAATTATGACGTCGCCTACGGGCTAGGCGCTTGCTATACATACAAGCAAGAGTACTCTGAAGCGATTGAATGGCTAAAGAAGGCGGTGGCTCTGGCTCCAGATGCTGTTGCAGGCCGGTTTGCCCTCGGTAACGCACTGTTTCAGGATGGGCAGTTCACGGCAGCCATCCCCGAGTTGAAGGATGCTCTGCGGCGCGAGCCGCGGATGAAGCAAGCGTATTTCCTGCTTGGCCGGGCCTATTCCAAGCTTGGGAAGCCAGAAGAAGCAAGAGTGGCAATCCAAAAGCTGGACGAACTTAATCGCTCCGAGGTGCCGGAAGAGAGGAAAAAAACATCGGCCCCGGTCACGCCAAAACCTGAGTAACTCGGATAGTTTCCCGGAGGGAATTGTTGGCCTTTGATTCTCTTAATCCCAGCTACTTGGACACTTTCAGCAGCACGGCGCCGTGGCTCGGCACTTCTGCAGAGTAGGAACCTTGCCCCGCCCCCAGATCTTTGTGGTCTAAAAGATCTCGAAGCTTCGCTGAGGCTGGCGCACCGATCGTCTTGAATTCAAGGGTCATCTTGATAGCAGACTCGCTGCGATTGAAAAGCCCCACGGCTTGACTGCCGTCCGCCAGCGGCTTCGCCCAAATCTCCAACGGGCCTTCCTGCCAAAAGCGGTGTCCTTGTATTCCCTTCGGGTCCTGATCGACGGCAATCGCTTCAGAATTCGTGAGAAGTTCCTTCGTTTCGGCAGACATGGTTCGAAGATCGTTGCCGGCCAGCAGTGGGGCAGCCAGGATTGCCCATAGCGCCAGGTGCGTGCGATATTCGTCGCGATTCATCTTGCCGTTGCCGATTTCCAGCATGTCCGGATCATTCCAGTGTCCCGGACCGGCAAACTTCTCCAGACCGTTTTGTCCAAATCCTATTAGAGACATGCTGTCGTAACTATCGCTTATGTCTCCCGTGGTCCTCCACAGATTGCCGGTTTTCGGCCCCCATCGCCATGGCGCCTTCACGCCCCAGTTGCAAATGCTGAACACGATGGGGCGGCCGGACTGCGCCAGAGCGTCGCGGAATTTCGCATATTGCACTTCTGGATCGAGACCCTCCGCATTGCACCAATCGATCTTCACATAATCGATTCCCCAGGAAGCATACGTTTTGGCGTCTTGAACCTCATGGTTTAAGCTCCCCGGCCGCTTTTCACAAGTGCCCGTGCCCGCATCGGTGTAAATTCCCAGTTTCAAACCCTTGCTGTGAACGTAATCTGCCAATGCTTTCATCCCTTCGGGAAATCTTTCGGGATCGGCGACGATAGTCCCCTGGGCATCGCGACTCACCTGCCAGCAGTCGTCTATGTTTACGTACTGATAGCCGGCCGCCTTCATCCCGCTAGTGACCATGGCATCTGCCATTTCGCGAATAAGTTTGTCGCTCGCGTTGCAGCCAAACTTGTTCCAACTGTTCCACCCCATTGGTGGAGTCAGCGCCAGTGAACCAGAAGCCTGAGAGAAGGCGGATGGGGCGAACCAAGGAGCTGCGATGACGAGGAGGAATACTGCAAATCGAGTGACCCCGCAGGGGCGTGTCATAGGTGAAATCCTCGCATAAAAGCCATACGTAACCGCTTACGTGGAGCCTAGCACGTCTCACGGAAAAGTGCGATGCTATTCCGCGGCAACGCCAGGCGCTTCTTGACAGACTCGAAATCTTGTGCAGAAACCAAGAAGGACCTGCGGCCGGAAGGTTAACCGTTCGCCGAATTTCGCTGCGTTTCTTAGGAGCGGCACGAGGAAGCATGCGAAAGAGCATTTTTTGCTGGAGTTGTCTGACTGCCACCGTGCTGTCGTCTTGCCTTTGGCAAAGCGCTTCTTCTCAAGAACCTGAGGAACGCAAGCCGCAAAAGCAGGAGTCTACAGGGGTGGCGACCGGCACGCCTCACGCTCCCGTGAAAGACGCCATGTCCCGCCCGATCACGGCGGGGGGATTTGTAGACGGCGCGCCAATCGTATTCGCAGACATCACGAAGCAAGCCGGTCTTGACAAGTTCCACCATCGCTCCGGAACTCCAGAAAAGGCAACTATCCTCGAGACCCCTGGTTCGGGCGTAGCTTTGCTTGATTATGACAATGACGGCTGGTTGGACATCTATCTGCTCAACGGATCCACGTTTGCTGCCTTGAAAGGGAAGGAACCCGCTCCCCGCGCTATGCTGCTCCACAACAATCATGACGGCACCTTCACCGATGTAACTGCCAAAGCCGGCGTGCCGAATGAGCGATGGGGATTCGGCGTGGCCGTAGGTGATTACGATAATGATGGCTGGCCGGACATCTACGTCGCCAATTACGGAAAGAACCGTCTTTATCACAACAATCACGATGGAACGTTTACTGATGTGGCGGAGAAAGCCGGCGTCACTCTTGGCGGTTGGTCCACGGGGCCAACTTGGGGCGATTATGATCGGGATGGCTTGCTGGATTTGTTTGTGCCAGGCTACGTGCAGTTCGACGCCGACCATCCTCCTGTCGCTGGGCAAGGTGGAATCAGCCTGAGCGCATGCCAATATCGCGGCGTGAGTTTCGCCATGTGCGGCCCTCGCGGTTTGCCGGGGGAAGGCGATCATCTATTTCACAACAACGGCGATGGCACATTCACCGATGTCAGTCAAAAAGCTGGCGTCGCCGACCCGCAGCATTATTACGGCTTGGCATCGGTGTTTGTGGATGAGGACGACGATGGCTGGCTTGATTTGGCCGTGGCCAACGACTCCGTCCCTCGGTATCTGTACCGCAATCTTCACAATGGCACCTTCGAGGATGTGAGTTATCTGTCCGGCTTCGCCTTGACCAATGAAGGGTTGGCGCAAGCGTCCATGGGAATCGCCGTGGGCGACTACAACAGGGATGGCAAAGTCGACTTCTTATTTACGACATTCTCGGACGATTACAAGACACTCTATCGAAATGATGGCGGGAATAATTTCTCTGACATCACGTTTCGCGCGGGATTGGGCGGTCCCACCATTCCTTTCCTCGGGTGGGGGGCTGGGTTTCTGGACTTCGATAACGATGGACTTCTGGACATTTTCCTGGCCAATGGCCACGTTTACCCCGCGGTGGACCAGCGCGACTGGGGCACAACCTGGGCGCAGCGACCGCAGTTGTTCCGCAATCTCGATGGCGCTAAGTTTCAAGAAGTTCCGCCCGCAACAGGGAGCGGCTTGGCGGATGTCATTCCCGCGCGCGGTGCGGCGTTTGGGGACCTCTTCAACGACGGCCACATTGACGTTGTCTTAAACAACATGGACTCTGCGCCTGCGCTCCTCAGAAACGTTGTAAAGAACGGCAATCATTGGATCGCATTTAAATTGATTGGCGGACCAAAAAGTCCACGGGATGCGGTCGGCGCGAAGATTTTTGTGGCTGCCGGAGGCGTTCGGCAACGCGCCGACGTGATCAGCGGCGGAAGTTACGGGTCGAGCTCGGATCCGCGGCTGCATTTTGGATTGGGTTCTGCGACGAAAGTGGAAAAAGTTGAGATTCATTGGCCAAGCGGCAAGAAGGAAGAAATTGCCGTGTCCGGCGTGGATCGAATCTTGACGGTGGTTGAAGGAAAGGGAGTTGTTGAGAAATAGCCTGCCCAGATTCTTTACGTTGGCCAGGGTTCCTGCCCGGAGCGTGATATTTCAGCTCCGAGCTTTCTGTTGGTTTTCCCTCTGCTGTGTAGCCGCCTGTGCTTTTTCCTTTTCTTGTCCAGGACACTCTCAGACAAAATCAAACCACACAAGCAGCTTTTCCGACTTTCGCCCGCGAAAGGAATTGCCAGGGGAAGGCTTCGTAGGCCCCCAGGCTTGCATAAGTTGCCACGCTCAAAAGAGCAGTTCGCACTCGCAGACTGCCATGGCACACGCTTTGCAAAAGCCCGCCGAAAGCCCAGTGCTAAAGACACATCCCCGAATGACTTTTCGCGCCGGACAGTTTTTGTACGAGATTGTAAGCGACGGCACGCAGAGCGTGTACCGCGTAACTGACGGAAAGGAAACTCTCGATGAGCCGATTCTTTATGCGTTTGGTAACGCGCATATCGCCCAAACTTACGTTTTCCGTCACGAAAAAAAACTACTCGAGGGGCGCGTGAGCTACTATGCGGCCATAGATGGATTGGACTGGACTGTCGGGGACGCACTCCATCCTCCACCAAACCTGGAAGAGGCAGCGGGACGGGACATCGACAGCGATGAGGCGCGCGATTGCTTCAGTTGTCATGGGACCGCGGCAATGTCAAATGGAAAACTTCAACTCGGTCCTCTGATTCCTGGAGTAAGTTGCGAAGCCTGCCACGGGCCGGGACAGAAGCACTCCATGGCCAAGCTCCTCGAAACAGGAGCGGATTCGATGATTTTTAATCCCAGGACTCTTGACGCGGAGACGTTATCGCAGGAATTCTGCGGGGCATGCCATCGCGGTGTGGATTCGGTTGCCATGATGCCGGACCTCGGGGGCGTCAGTAATGTCCGCTTCCAGCCCTATCGATTGTTTAACAGCCCCGGCCACGACGCTAAAGATCCGCGCCTGACCTGTATCGCCTGCCACGACCCACACTTGAATCTGAATCAGCAGGACGCCGGCAATGACTCTCATTGCAAAATCTGTCATGATCCCGGAACCGCAGCGCAAACGCCGCACGCTAAACAAGGCAAGTCAGCGGATGCCAAACGTCGCGAGGCTTCTGCACCGAGCACAAAATGCCCGCTGGCACGCGATAAATGCATGAGTTGCCACATGCCCAAGGTGGAGGTCCCCGGCTCGCACTTCCAATTTACCGACCATCGTATTCGAATTGTGCGGTCGGGCGAGCCATACCCTTATTAAATTGGATCCGGAATCACTTGATTCCAGAGCCTTCAATAATGGTGATGTAGCGGTCAATGGGAAGCTCCGTGAAGGTTTCCTCGTGCTCGCCAGGCTGCGGCCAACGAATCTCCAGCTTGTCTATTTTCTTACGCTTGCCAATGCCCAGCACTTCACGGGGGTCATGTGAAGAAAGATAGCTGCCGCCTCCAACTTTGAGCTTGGTGCGCTTCAGATCTCCCGCCTGCCACATAATAGTCGCGCCGATGGCATCGGGATTGGATTTCTTGCCGATCAGGCGCAAGCCGAGCCAATGGTTTTCGGCTGCAGCGTTATTCTTTAACAGCAGGGGCGGTCCGTCATTGACCGTGACCAGAATGTCCAGCGCACCATCGTTGTTGAAATCCCCTACCGCCATCCCACGTGCCGCAAAGCTCTCGGCGAAAACCGGGCCGGCGAGTGTGCCGACGTTCTCCAGCGCCCGGCCATTGTTGTGCAACAGCAGCAGCGGCTCTTTGTAACTGATATGGCTCGAATGAGATTCAATCTTGTCATCGGGATGTCCATTGGCGACGAAAAGATCCACGTTGCCGTCGTTGTCATAATCGAAGAACTTCACTCCCCACCCGCTCATCAAGCGCGTCAAACGGCCCAGACCCATGGACCCGGCCTTGTCCTCGAAGGTGAGGTCATGGTTATTCCGGTAGATGGAATACATCTCCTGATCCACGTTCGTGACGAAGAGGTCCTGCCAACCGTCTTGGTCGTAATCCGCCGAATCCACACCCATGCCGGATCGCTCGCGGCCATTCTGGCTGTAGGCCACGCCTGCTTCAAGCGCAGCGTCTTCGAACTTTCCGTTGTGCTTGTTCACAAAAAGAAAATTCGCGACCGTATCGTTGGCCACAAACAAATCCATCCAGCCGTCGTTATTGACGTCTGTGGCGACAACTCCCCAGGCCTTTCCCAGGGCCTTCGCAATCCCTGACTCCACGCTGACGTCCGTAAACGTGCCGTCACCGTTATTGTGAAACAGCCAGCTCGCTGCCGGCGCGTATACACGCGGGATACAATAGAACCTTTCATGCGTCTTTTCGTCGCCGCAAAATTTGTTCTTTGACTTGTCAAAATCAACAAAACGACAGACAAATAAATCAAGCCGGCCATCGTGGTCATAATCAAACCACACAGCGCTCGAGGCCCAGCCAGGGGCTGCCACCCCCGCCTGTTGTGTCACATCCGCAAATGTTCCGTCGCCATTGTTGTGATACAGAATGCTCCTGCCGTACTGCGTCACGTAAAGGTCCGGCCAGCCGTCACCATCGTAGTCTCCTACGGCCACGCCCATTCCATAGCCACCGCCGGGAACACCTGCTTTCTTTGTGACATCGGTAAACGTGCCGTCGCGATTATTACGATAAAGTGCGTTACTGAGGGGCGAACTCGGCGCGAAAAAATCGCACTCCCCGCTGTTAACCAGATAAATGTCCATCCAACCGTCGTTGTCGTAGTCCAGGAAGGCACATCCGGCTCCCGTGGTTTCGGGCAAATAGTAATCCGACGAGCGCCCGTTCACGTGATGCCACGTGATTCCGCTGGTGGAGGAAGGCACTTCTTCAAACAATGGACGGACTGAAATCTGCACGGAACTTGGTGACTTCGCAGAATTCTGCTTCGGCCAGAAAGGAAGGTTGGTAACTCTTGTCAGGGACGCACTCCCAGCTAGCGACAGCCCGCGGAGGAATTTCCGCCGCGTCCAATGGGGCATCATGGTTGTTCGCCGGATGACCAAGTTTTGGGTACTGCGTGTCGGCTTGCAGGGTTCGGGGCATCCACATTTCCGACGTTAACATACTCTCGGCTCCGAAATGGCTGCCACACTTGTCCGGCGCACCCTCTTCGCTGAAAACTCAACTTTTGTCTCGCCAAAAGGGGGTCTCAGTCATGTTAAATTGACTCCAGAAGAGTCCGCCCCATTTACTAGAGGAAGTTTCCGCCAACAATTTGTAGAATCCCTGACGTCAAGAAGTACGAGGTGAATTTTCTCAATGAACAGCCTAGCATGGAAAGTTGCGCTAACATCCACTTTGGCGCTTTGTGTGTCGAACGCGGCCGCACAATCGAGCTATGACCTGCGCTCCCCCGACAAGAGAATCGAAGTTCGAATTCGCACAGCCAACGGCGTACGCTACGACGTGCTTCTAAAAGGAAGAATCCTTCTCCAGGGCTCTTCCCTCTCTATAAACATCGACCACAAGACATTCGGCGCAGAGGCAAAGGTTCTAAGGTCAAAAGAGAGTAGCTCCAACCAGGTTCTTGAGCCTGTCGTGCGCCAGAAATCTGCAAAGATTCGCGAGAACTACAATGAACTGCGCCTCGACATGGAGGGCGGGTACGCAGTGGTCTTTCGCGCCTACAACGAAGGACCAGCATATCGCCTGGAAACGTTTTTGCCTCAACAGCAAGTGAAAGTCTACGGAGAAGAAGCAAACTTCAACTTCCCAAGTGATTTCATTACCTTTTATCCGCAGGAAGACAGCTTCTTCTCCCACAACGAACGAAGATACGTCCCTCAACATTTAAGGGAAATTGCTCCCGCATTTGTTGCCAGCCTTCCCGCGGTGGTTGACGTGGGTGACGGCGCAAAAGTCGCCATTGCAGAGTCCGACCTGGAGGAGTACCCCGGTCTATGGTTGCGCGGCACCAGCGGAAACGGCTTAGCAGCGATTTTCCCGCCGTATCCCGTGAAAGAAAAATTGGAGAGGGACCGCGATCTCAAAGTAGAGGAAAACGCGGACTATATTGCTGTTACCAAAGGAACGCGTGCATTTCCATGGCGGCTGATCGGTGTAGCGGAAACGGACGGCGAGCTGCTTACCAATCAGCTTGTCTGGCTTACCGCTAAACCTTCGCAGGTCCAGGACACCTCCTGGATCAAACCGGGCAAGGTGGCCTGGGACTGGTGGAACGCCAACAACATTTACGGCGTAGATTTTAAAGCCGGTATCAACACGCAGACCTACAAGTACTACATTGATTTCGCCGCAAAGTATGGCATTCCGTACATTATCCTCGACGAGGGCTGGTACAAGCTGGGGAACGTGCTCGACGTGGTTCCCGAGATCAACATGGAAGAATTGACTGCCTATGCCAGGCAAAAAAACGTCGGCATCATTCTTTGGGTGATCTGGAAGACGCTTGACGATCAGCTTGAGCCGGCGCTCGATCAGTTTGCCAAATGGGGCGTAAAAGGAATCAAAGTTGACTTTATGCAACGAAGTGACCAGCTGTTGGTCAATTACTATCACAAAGTTAGCCGCGAAACGGCCAAGCGTAAAATGCTTGTTGACTTTCACGGTGACCAGAAGCCTGCCACCATGACTCGCACCTGGCCCAACCTAATCAACGTGGAAGGAGTCAGGGGACTGGAATGGAGCAAGTGGAGTGCGGAAACCGAGCCAGAACATAATGTGACTCTCCCATTTACGCGCATGTTTCTCGGCCCCATGGATTACACGCCGGGAGCGATGCTGAACGCGCAAAAGAACAGCTTTGCTCCAATCCACAACCGCCCTATGAGCCTGGGTACGCGCTGCCATCAACTGGCAATGTATGTGGTTTACGATGCTCCATTGCAAATGCTGTCGGATAGTCCGTCAAATTACATGCGTGAACCGGAGTCTCTGGATTTCCTGGCAGCGGTCCCCACCGAATGGGACGAGACGAGAGTCCTCGATGCAAAGATCGCAGACTATGTCGTGGTGGCCCGCAGAAATGGCCGCGAATGGTACATCGGTGCGATGACGGACTGGACGCCCAGGGAACTCGAGGTGGATCTTTCGTTCCTGCCTGACGGCAACTTTCAGATGGCGTCTTACCAGGATGGCGTGAATGCTGACCGCATGGCAAGCGACTACAAGTTGCTTCGCACGTCAGTCAGCAAGGCCACGAAATTGAAAATCAAGCTGGCGCCGGGGGGCGGCTGGGCCGCCAGGATAATCCCTTAAGAAATTCTGCTTAGTCTATTTTCGATGTCCCTAGAACCATTTACGTAGGAATTCAGTGGCGCCGAATTCCGCGCCCGGAGACAAATACGCCAACGCTTCTATGAACTTAGAGCGGGAACCGAAAACTTCCCAAGACGCAATCGTGCCTCGGCGCAGGTGGGGCATTGCTTTACTTTTGGGCTTCGGAGTGCTCGTGAATTATTTTGACCGCGTAAACCTGTCTGTTTCTCAAGACGCACTGCGCGCCGCGTTCGGAATCTCCCCCGTCATGTTCGGCTATTTGTCGAGCGCTTACAGCTGGACCTACGCAGCTCTTCAGTTGCCCTCGGGCTTATTGTTAGATCGCTTCGGCGTGCGGATCGTTGGGCGAATCAGTACGTTTCTCTGGAGCGTGGCTTCTTTTGGCGCGGCCGCGTCCTCCGGAATCCGCGGCTTTTTCGCTGCGCGGTTTTTGCTAGGTATCGGTGAAGCCCCTACGTTTCCGGCGAACGCTAAAGCAATCGGTTACTGGTTCCCGAGTTCAGAACGTAGCCTCGCCACGGCTATGTTCGATGGAGCGGCAAAATTCGCGTCCGCTGTGGGGGTGCCACTTATAGGTATCCTGCTCCTGCATTTTGGATGGCGATGGAGTTTTGCTGCAACCGGTTTTGTAAGCTTGCTCTATTTTGCCCTCTTTTATTCGTTTTATCGGAACCCGAGCGAAGACAAATCACTGTCGGCCGCGGAAAGCGACTTCATTGCGCGGGGCGGGGCTCAGCCAGAGGACGCTGTGAAAGCGGAGAGAGGGGCCCCGCTCGGCTATCTGCTCAAGCAGAGGAAAGTCTGGGGCTTGGCGCTGGGTTTCGCTTCGTATAATTACACTTTCTATCTTCTGCTCACCTGGCTGCCTTCGTATTTCCAAATCGCCCTTAATCTCAACTTGCTTCACTCGGTATTATTTACAAGCGTGCCTTGGCTGTTCGCCACGTTCACGGACTTATTGGTCGGCGGATGGCTGGTCGACTGGCTAATCCAGCGTGGTTGGAATGCGGCCCGCGTGCGCCAGGTCATTCTCATTGGAGGAACGAGCTTCGGCCTGGGGATTCTGGGGGCAGCGCACGTTCGCACACCCGCCGCTGCGCTTTTTTGGATCAGTATGTCCATTGGAGGGTTATCCGCGGCTTCCCCCGTTGGTTGGTCCATTCCCTCTCTAATCGCGCCTCGCGAGAGCGTCGGTACGCTCGGAGGGATCGTTAATTTTTGCAACCACCTTGCTGGAATTGCCGCTCCCATCGTGACGGGTTATGTCGTTAAAGCGACAAATTCTTTTTCAGCGGCCTTTGGCGCCGCAACGATTTTTCTTTTGATCGGTATTGCCGGCTACGTCTTTCTGCTCGGGGGCATCGATCCAATTCTCGAGCCGGTTTAGACTCCTAGTAGTTGAGCGTGTGAGAGAACGATGCTTGGGACGCCTGATTATCACGAGTCCGCTGAGTGCCTCTCGCCCACGGATCCGGACTTGACGAGGGCACGCGTTGCACCCGTTGTGATTCCGCCATCCACCAACAAGGTTTGGCCTGTAACGTAGCGGCTGGATTCGGCTGCAAGAAATACAACTGCAGCATCGAGATCTTCCGGCTGCCCAGGGCGCTTCAACGGAATGCGGTCGCACAGGTACTCGACCCACTCTTTGTCCTCATAAAGAACCTTGTTTTGATCCGTGCGAAACCATCCTGGTGCCAAACAGTTGACCGTCACACCGTATTTGCCCCAATCATCGGCCAAACTCATCGTCAATTGCCGTATGCCGCCGCGGCTGGCTCCATAAGGCCCAAGCCCGGCGTGGCCCGCCACACTTGTAACGGAACCGATGTTGATGATCCGCCCATATCTGCGGGCGATCATGCCGCGCGCAACCGCTTGGGAAACGAAGAAGCTGCCACGTAAATTGGTATCCAGAATCAGGTTCCAATCTTCCCAAGTGACATCAATAGCGGGCTTGCGAACATTACAACCCGCATTGTTGACCAGGATATCGATATGGCCGAAGGCCGCTTCGGCATTGGCGCTCATCTTCTCGATGCTGTCCTTTTGCCGGACATCGAGTTCCAGATAAGCGGCGCGCCGGCCCAATGCCTTGATCTCCGCCTCAAAGGGCAAGAGACGGTTGCGGTCGCGGCTCGTAAGCACAAGATCCGCCCCCGCCTTTGCCAGAGCACGCGCCATGTATTGGCCGAGTCCGCGACTCGTGCCTGTGACGATGGCGACTCGGCCGCTGAGATCAAAGAGCTCGCCACTCACGGAAGCGCTCCCGGCGTAAGCACGACCTTCATTAGGTTGCGTTCACGCGCGTACAACCTTTCAAACCATTGCGGCCCTTCGGCCAGAGGAGCAACCGCGGTAATGAGTTTTTTTACTTGTATGACGCCCCTTGCCAGGAGTTCGATCGCGCGCGGATATTCTCCTGACGAGGCGCACGAGCCCTGGATCCGGATTTGGCGTGTAACAACCTTTTGAAGGGGAAGCGTCACTTCCGGCGCGATGTTACCCACAAGAACGACTGTTCCCCCCTTGCGCACGCTCTCGATCGCGGCTTTTACGCTGTCCGTTTGACCCACGGCTTCGATTGCCACATCCACTCCGGCTCCGCCGGTAAGTTTCTCCACTTGCGCGGCAACATCCAGCTTCGCGGACAGGGCCGTATGGGCGCCAACCTCTTGCGCCAACCTTAATCGGGAGTCGTCAATATCGGCGACAAAAATTGGAGAACACTCTGCGGCGCGCAGCACCTGCACAATCAAAAGGCCAATCATCCCAGCTCCTACAACCAATGCCGGGATCTTGCCGGAAGCCTGTGCCAACGAGACGGCGTGTACGGCGACGGACACCGCCTCCAGCATTGCCGCTTCCTCAAAGGGGAGATTATCTGGCAGACGGTACACGATGCGCGAAGGAACAGCAACAAACTCCGCAAAAGCTCCCGCGCGGCGATAGTCGCCGCAAGAAACTCCGAGAACCTGCCGGTTGTCGCAGAGATTTACTTCTCCGCGACGGCAATAACCACAAGTGCCGCAATAGATGGTGGAATCGAAGGTAACTCGGTCCCCTTCGGCAAACTCGGTCACACCTGGTCCTAGTGCAACGATTCTGCCTGCAGCCTCATGCCCCATAACAATGGGAGGAATGCGCCGGCCGGAAGAACCGTCATACCCATGAACGTCGCTTCCGCAAATGCCACAGGCTGCTACACGCACCAGTACCTCGCCAGGCCCCGCCTTTGGCTCGGGCAGATCAGCAATTTCCAAGTGTTTGTATTTCGAGAGCAACAGGGCTTTCATGTCAAGATTCGCTGTCAATTCGCGCGGCAGCGCGATTTGCTGAGCGCGTGGCTGCTTCCATGCCCCAGTTCAGATTGTCCGCATAAGCCCCGGCAAAATGGATTCGTCCGTGAGGCTCAACGAGCGCTGGCCAAAGCCGCGTGAGGTCACCGGGGCGATAGTTCAGCGTCTCGCACGCCATGACCCACGGATCCTTCGACCAATCATGGACCAGCGCCAGCTCGATATCCTCCGACTTGCCGGGGTAGTAGCGCCGAAACGTCTTTAGCGCAGCCTCGCCCGTGGTCAAAGCGTCCGCCGTGGAAACGAGAAGACCGCGCTGCGTCTCCACATCATCCCCCATCCTCCAGATATGGCTGAGCGAGCGTTCGTTGAATTCAATGTTGGGACTGATTCCGTCTTTTTCCCAAAAGCGGCTGCGCGATTGAAAGAAGGGTCGGGAAGCCGTGTAGTAAGGAACGGTCGCAATTGCGTAACGCTTGCTCTCCGACCACGCGGGAGTCACTGGGATTTGCCTCAGCATCACGGCCGACATGCCACAAACTAAATATTCGGCTTCCATGGTCTTTTCTTCGCCCGATTCGCGATAGTGTATCCGCACGGCGGTCGGACTATGTTCGATCTTCGTGATTGGTCTTTCGAGGCGAACTCGGTCACCGAGCCTCGCAGCAAACGCATCCGTCATCCCCTGGTTTCCACCCCTGAGGCGAAAAACTCTAGGAGGAAATAGGGGCACCTTACGCACTTTCAAAATGGCGGCATGCCACAACACATGGAGCGCGGACACACCCGTGCCGCCAATGTATCGAATCGCCCCCGCAGACGCATCTTGCTCCTTCAGCCACTGGTCCATCGTGATGTGGTCCAGATGATTTAATCCAGCATCAAACGGCTTGTATTCGTCTGTGAATTTGTCGAGGAGCGGATCGAAATAGAGCGACGGCAGCTCCCACCAGGCATGACGCGCGAGAAACTGCACTTCTCGCTGGTTGAAGCCGAGGGCTTTCAGCACGGTTGCGCTCTGCAGGTCGTCCTCGGAATACATTTTCCCCTGCAGCACGCGCAGCATGCGGTTCCTGCGGGGGTAGGGAAGGGCCGTCAGGTTGAATTCCTGAACGTATTGCCAGTAACGGTCATAGCCGGGTTGTGTGAAGTGTTCGGCTCCCGCATCCACATAGAGCCCGTCGGCCAGTCCTTCGCGAACGGTATGGACGTGACCTCCTGTGCGCGCGGAAGCCTCGAGCACAGTCACGTCGTGCCCTTGCTTCATCAATTCATAAGCGCACGACAATCCTGCAATACCGGCCCCGCCCACTATGATCTTCTTGGCTCGCTTCGCCTGGCCACGAATGGGGGTCGGCGTTAAGCCCGTGACCAAAAACGCTCCGGCAATTTTTAGCGCCTCGCGTCGCGGGATGCTACGCCCTGTACCTTGTTTCTTTTCCGCCGATTCGCAATTCTTGTTTGACATGAACACCTGCTCAAAAAAGGAATTGTATTTTCTTGCTCTTCAAAGGGCCACCTCAACGCGCTTCGCTCATTGAGACAGTTCCCCTTGAATCATAATGTTGCGCCATTTTAGTGGGTTTGGACAGTTTTGGCGCAGGCCCGCCAGTAAGCTTGGCTGGCAAGCCCTCGGATCATCGGCGTCGGTAGGGCCCTGACGATCTCCGCCTTTCGCGGTTACATAAAGATCCTCGTAGCCGTCGTTATCGTAGTCTCCCGCAGCAACGCCTATCAGTGGAGCCCCGTTTACCACAAAAATGTCCAACCGCCCGTCATCGTCGTAATCAAACATGCTACGCCCGGTCCCAGTGTTACAATCAGATACTTTCTTGAAATATGAGAAGCCTGGTTTGCGTAAACCAACCCCAACTTTGCTGTCACATCGGTGAAGCTCGGATGGGACGCGTTCGCTTCGACGTCACTCTTCTCTCGCTTATAAGGAGCCTCACCGAAAAAGGGCCATGCGGCTGAGGACTATCACACGTTGTTCCTGCGGGCCCAGAAGACGTATATCGACAAGCTCTGGAACGGCGAATACTTCCGCTATGACGCACAGAGCGAGTATCGCGACAGCATTCAGGCCGATCAACTCGCCGGACAATGGTTTACCAACATGACCGGGCTGGGCGATCTCGTTCCGAAAGCGATGCAAGTGTCCGCTCTCAAGAAAATCTTCGCGAACAATGTTATGAAATTCGGCAAAGGAGAAATGGGTGCCGCGAACGGTATGGCCGTGGACGGCAGCGTCATTCGCGACAACGGGCAGGCCCAGGAAGTTTGGGCGGGTACCAGCTTCGGGCCGGCCGCGCTTCTCCTGAGGGAAGGATTAAAAGACCAAGCTTGCCACACTGCATGGGGCATTTATCATGTGGTTTACGAAACCAAAGGCTATTGGTTTCGCACTCCGGAAGCCTGGGACGACTTGGGAAATTTCCGCGCTTCCATGTATATGCGTCCTGCGGCGGTGTGGGCAATGGAGATGCCCAGCCCGACCTCCTGGTAGGCAACGGCGATCGATATCATAATTCATCCTACCCTGTTCGTACTCACCTCTGAGGCATCCTCCGGCGGTCGGCGCATCCAAATTTTAAGAAGCCATTGAACATAACTGTAAGAACATCATTAAATAAACATTACGTCGGCAAAAGTAGTAGCAAGACACAAATCGCCGCATTTTTATTGGCGAAATGAGCTGTGGCGGAGAGGGGGGGATTCGAACCCCCGGTAGAGGTTTTAGCCCCTACAACGGTTTAGCAAACCGCCGCATTCAGCCGCTCTGCCACCTCTCCGGCGATCGTTTTCAGCTTAGCATAGTTCTCTTTGGCGTAGTCCTCCGAATTTGCCCGGTACTTTCGGCGCGACCTAAGCGCGAAACGTAGCCTGTCGACAGGGACTGCTGAGGACGGTTTCAAAGACAGGCGTGCAGCGCTGCCGTCTCTTCCAGGTTTTCCAGGCGCAGCTTTGTTCTGCCGAAATCCGCAGCTTTGCCAAAACCGATTCGCGACTGAGTCCCATGAGCCACAGCAAAAATCTTCAGGAAAGTTCCTCCCGTCTTTTGGTGTTCGTATTTGGGTCATCCGGTTATTGCTTTCAGTTATTGCGCTTGCAGGCTCCTAGGATGTGGAGTGGGTGCCGGAAAGGGCGGAGCAGCGGTCGGTTTCGGCTTTTGCTTTATCGGTGAGTCCTTGTTTGCGGTAAACGGGAGCGAGCAGGCAATGAAGATTGGGAGCTTGCGGGGTAAGCTCAATGGCTTTTTCCAGTTCCGCTTGCGCTTCAGGAAACTTGTTCAGGAGGGAGTAAGCTTTTCCGAGCTCTTCGTGCGCCTTGGATATCAAGGGGAAAATGGCGATGGACTGCGTGAGATAAGGAACGGCTTTTTCCGGCTGATTCTGGTTCACGTACAGGTGCCCGAGTTCAATAAACGGCTCGGGGTCCTTCGCGGAGCTTTCGGCTTGCCATGCGATGGCGTTCTGGAAGGCTTGAGCGGCCTCATCGGGCCGCTCGAGGGCTTCGTAGGACAATCCCACGTTGGTTTCGGCTTTGATATTGCGCGGCTCGAGCTTCAGGCATTGCGCAAAAGCCTCAATAGCTTCGGTGAACTGGCCCTTGCCGTATTTTGTGCGCCCCAGGTAATACCAGGCTTGCGCGTCGCGGGGGTCGGCCTGGAGCGAGCGCGTCAACCAGCGGTCGGCGTCGTTATTGTCTTTGAGCAGGAGGTAATCGAGGGCCACGATTTTCAAATCAAGCGCGCTGGGAACGTGGTACTTTGCGCCGGCGGTGAACTCCGCGAGCGATTCCTTGGCCTTGGCGTCGCGATAGGCGACCAGGGAGCCGCTCAAGTCTCCGGTGTTGTAAAGCAGGGCTTCGCCTTCAGCTTTCCCTTCTTCAAGCCATTTCGCGCTGATCTCGCGGAAGAGAATGTGCCCGAGCAGGAAGTGGGCCTCGGCAGAGTCCGGGTGGTTCTGGAGGTATTGGCGGGCGACGCGATCCGCCTCCGGGAGATTGCCCTGCTGAAAGAGTGCTTTCGCCTCGGAGAGAAGCGCTTCGGTTTGGGCGGAAGACTGAGAGGCCATCGCAGGCGATGGGGCGATAGCGATCAGCAGGCAAAGTAAGACAAGAATAAGGACGAGGCGATTGATTGCGGGCAGGGAGAGGTTGACGGTCGAAGGTTGAAAGTTGAAAGAGGCAGAGGAAACTCTAGCCAGTGGCTGGTTCCATTGCCGACTTAAAGTGAGACTTGAAGAGGCCGATAGGGGGGACCCCACTACCCCCCGGCACTGTTGCAAGGTTATCAAAACAAAGGGTTTGCAAATTGGGCAGTTCGTAAGTGCATAAAAACAAAGGGAGCCACAAGGGGGTGAAACGCAAGTGGTGGGCGGAAAATAGAAAAGTGAAAATAGAAAATGGGGACTACCCCCACCCCGGGCAATTCGTATCGTTGTCAAAAAACAAGGGTTACAGAATTTGATTGTTGGAAGTTGTTGAAAAGAAAGGGGTGCGAAAAGTCTTGCCACATCCGAAGTTCGGGGTAAGCAGTGATATTGGCTGGCTTTCACTTTGGAACGTCCCACAGATTAATCGATCAGTCCGAGAAACTTGAGGAAAAGTGCTTTCCAACCCAGAGAACAGAGGCTCACATTCAGATGCCCCTGGCGAGACTGGGGTTGGCCAGCTGATTATACACCAGTAACTTTCCCGCTCTTGCCATTGTAGAACCGCGGCATTGAGATTTAGTCGTTCGCCTCGCAAATCTGGGGGGCGAGAATCAGAGGGAAGGGCCCTGGCTGTCAACCATTTTTTGCGGATCGAAGTTCACACGCAGCCTTGAGGCTTCGATCTTGCAGTTAAATTCCACGTTCTTTTCGTCGCTGGGCAGAGTAGGTTCGCCCGCAGCGGTCTTCTTGGGAAATAGGAAAACGGCAGCCTCCACGAGTCCCTTGTCGTCGCGTTC
>Ga0209166_10000904_pt1 | contig 27536 bp, 31 predicted proteins | sample Coa_R1_3_FD_187151 | JGI IMG/M metagenome (GOLD analysis project Ga0209166, IMG submission 187151) | Surface soil microbial communities from Centralia Pennsylvania, which are recovering from an underground coalmine fire - Coalmine... | ecosystem: Environmental > Terrestrial > Soil >...
CGCAACGAACCGCCCAGGAAGGAAAACAGAAGGCCTAAGATGCTCAACATGGAATGCAAACCAGCTTACAGAGCACCGACCCATAAGGTCAATGCTTTCAACCGGAACGGAGTTTCCGATAGGCACAGCTCCTCTCACTCATAGATGCATATCATGCTACAAGGTAACCGGGACCACTTTAGCCATCTGGGAATCTGAGAGAAGGAGAGCCCTGATTCTTCGTAACTGGCGGGGAATGGATTGCGCTGCGGCTGATGCGACAATGAGATTACCCATGTTCACAACGCGTGTCTCGTCGGGAGCCATCATTGGGTTGGGCCTGCAAAAGAACTCAGGCTTGAATTGGAAGACGGTCCGGGAGATGCTGCTGGCATGGATCGCTGCACAAAGGCAAACTGCATCCTAACCCACAAGTGGCATCAGCGATCGGCAAACCTGCCGCGGACTTCACACTTCAAGATCAGAGCGGAAAAGCCTTTAAGCTCTCGCGGCAGCACGGCAAGAAGCCTTCGAATTTTCAGTGCATAGCCACGCCCGTTCGTGTAATTTAACCCTCTTTTCATGAGCGCAAGAATCAGCATTGCTTTACAATATGCAAACCCGATTTTTCAGGTTGGCTTTTGCGCACCGATCACACTCGATGCCAGGCGAGGTATTTTGCAGATGCTTCGGCTGGCAGAGGGTTTACGCATGCATCCAGACGAGCTTCTGCCACTAGTCCGCCCGCATCTTCCGGCTATCAGTCGACTTTGCATGTCCCTGCTCCGCAACAGGGCCGACGCTGAGGACGCAGTTCAGGAAACTCTGCTCAAGGCCTTCACTCGTATTCACCAGCTAAGGGATGGTGAGAGCCTCAAGGCCTGGCTCATGCAGATTGCTGTGAACGAAGCACGGATCAAGATGCGATACAGGCGGCGATTTTGGAATATTTCAGATTCCAGCGCAGACCTTGATTCTGAAGATGCCCAGACCTCGTTGCTCGAGATGGTTCCCGATTCGGGATGTACGCCCGAAACTTTACTGGAGCAGCGCCAGAAAGGAAAAGCGATAATGCACGCTCTCGACCGGCTTTCGCCAAAGTATCGTGAAGTATTTGTCCTGCGGGATATCTTAGGTGTAGCAGGAACGGAAGCGGCTGCGCTTTTGGGAATTCCAGAGGCTACGCTGCATACTCGATCGAATCGTGCCCGCAGTCAGATGCGCAAAATGCTCGCACCTTACGTAAGTTCTAGCCGGGCAAAGTGGCGGCCCCTTGGAATGATGAGAGACATGCTACGAATGCGCCAAATGAGAGTAGTTAGTTGCCGCAAGGTCAGACAGGAAATGGCGCGTTACCTGGACAACGAACTCTACGGCAAAGTTCTATGCGAAATTGAGGAACACGTAAGAGTTTGTACGCGATGCTTCTTGATATTGGATACGACACGAAAGACTTTACAACTGGTCGCGGACGAGACATTGCTCGATGTATCTTTCCCATGCTGTAGGGATTGGAGCGAGGTGCTGGCGGAGTTTGCGACCACGCCCCGCGGCGCTCTTTGAAAATAACTCGCTGCTTTGGCAACCAATACGATTTATGTGTTTAGCGGTAAATGGTTGTGGGAAACGCTTCCAACCGACACCGGAAATTTGCGGAAGGTCTTTTCTTTCAACTGTTTAAGTACACTTAAAGAATTTTATGAAAAAACTGAAAGATTTTGTTTGTTTGGTGAATCTCACGCGCATAGGGTTTCCCCGTAAATCGTCGTAATAATTTGCATTGGACTGGATCGTTTTGTTCAAAGGTAACAGCGATCCGCAAGGCTCTCGAGTGAGTTTGTGCGCGTGAGGCCAAGACATTGGCTGTCCGGGTGGTGACAGCCGACAGCTGCATAACAAAGAAGATCAAAGGGAGTGCATTATGCTTAACAGACGCGATGTGCTAAAAGCAGGTTTGGCTGCAGCGGGCACCGGGCTGGCTTCCAAATTGGCTCGCGGCCAAACACCTCAGAGCGGGTTCGTTTTCCCCCAAAATTATCAGCCAAGCATTGTTGGCCGTCCCAGCCCGCCCGCGACGCCTTTTGTTGCGCCGCTGAATGTTATGCCAATCGCGAAGCCCGTACCCGCTTCCGCTCTAAATCCGCCGCCGGATCCTCTGGCCCATCAGAGATATGAGGACTTTCTTCCGAAAAAGTTCTATATCCAACGAATCGGAGAGTTTCGGTGGCAATATCATCCCGAACCGCCTTATAACCAGGGTAGTTGGTCGTGGGGTTTCAATGGAATTACGCCCGGCGAGACTTTCCACGTCCATTATGGTGAGCCTATACTTGTGCGGCGTTTCAACGATCTCCCTCCGGTGGGTTCTGACAATGTGAATTTTGCGTTGCCATCGGTAACGATTCACACCCACAACGGACACCAAGCGTCGGAAAGCGACGGCATTCCGCAAGATTACTTCGACCCCGGACAGTTCTGGGATTATCACTATGGCAATTTCCCGGCCGGCTTTGACCCGCGAGAGATCATGGGCACATTGTGGTACCACGATCACCGCGAAGATTTCACCGCCCCGAATGTCTATGCTGGTCTCACAGGTTTCTACCTGTTATTCGACGAACGTGACAGCAACAACGAGCATGATCCCAGGCCCGGCGCCTTTAGACTCCCGAGCGGAAAGTATGATGTCCCACTAATTTTGCATGATGTACAGTTCGACCAAAACGGCCAAGCCGTCTGGGACTTCTCCAGTCCGTCGCCAAATATGGGTACGCAGCTGCCGGGTCCGACCTATACGACTTTCGGCATGACAGGCGATCGGTATACCGTTAATCGCACTATCCAACCTTTCTTCACCGTTGAAGCGCGCAAATATCGCTTCCGCATCCTAAACGGTGGCCCGTCCCGACTCTACAATCTTTTCCTTCAAACCGACAGCAGCAACCCTTCCGCACAACAAGGCCTGAATTTTGTCGTCCTCTCGAACGATGGAAACCTGTATGCCGTGCCGCGGAGGCAGGAGAGTGTTGAAATCTGGGTGGCTCAAAGGCAGGATGTCGTGATTGACTTCTCCAACTTCACACCGGGCGACCACGTTTACTTGGTGAATCGCCTTGCGATGAAGGAAGATGGTTCCGGCCCGAACGGCCGGGATCTTGATCCTGGTGACCAGATCATGCGCTTCGATGTGATCCCGGCAAGGGGTGTTGATATGAGCCGCATTCCTGAGCTGATGCGGATACAGCCCTCGATCGATTTCAGAGAAGTGCGCCGGGAGCGGCTCTTCGTGTTCGACTACACGAACGGGCTATTCACCGTAAACGGCAAACTCTTCGACGCTAACCGAGTGGACGCGGCCATCGAGCAGGGAACGGCCGAAATCTGGACATTCCGAAATGCCGGCAATACCTGGGTTCATCCGGTGCATACGCATTTCGAGGAATTCCACATTCTCGAAGTTAATGGCAAGCCTGTGCTCCCTGGGGACCCGCTGTTTGTAAAGAAAGACGTGGTCGCGTTGGGGCCTAACACGGAGGTCAAGTTCTTCGGCCGTTGGCGTGACTTTCTGGGCAAGCATGTAATGCATTGTCATAACGTGGTTCATGAAGACCATTCCATGATGATCCGCTGGGACATCGTTCCGCCTGGGCAAGGCGACCAGCCAGGTGATAACGATTCGCTCGTGAGAGTCATCGGGTAGCTAAGGAGAAAGAGTATGGAAGAACGGCGCAAATTCTTACAGACCGCGCCCTGGGCGCTTGGGGCGACTGCGGTGGGATTGACGAGCGGGGTTGCAAAACTTCTGGCGACCCCCGAAAAGTTGCAGGCAGGCAGTGTTACATACGATCCCAGAAAGCAGCGCTCTGTTCCTGACGTTCCGGGCGTTGCTCACACCGGCGAAGGTTTCCGATTGTACGGTGATCTTATCAAGGACAAAGTTGTCGCCATCAATTTCATGTCGATCCGTGGTGAAGCCGAGTATCCGGTGACCTCGCGGATGTTGGAAATCGCTCGGCGGCTGGGAGATAAGCTCGGCCGCGAGGTCTTCCTAGTATCGGTGACGAGGGATCCTGAGTACGACACACCCGACCGGCTAGGGGTATTCGCGGCGGAGCATCGCATCCCCAAAGGATGGCTCTTGGTGAATTGCTCTGTGGAAGGCACCAGTGCCTTACAATCTCGGATATATCACCATCACTCGCACCCAGCGTCGTCGACAGAACACTCGTCCGCTTTGCAGCATGCAAAACATCCCGCCGCCGACACGGTATTTTACGGCAATGGCGGCCTTGGATTGTGGTCGAACTTCCCAATCGATATTCATCCAGACGAAGCAGTTAGGCATATTTCATGGGTGATACCCCGTCAGAAGCCGACGGGAGAACCCCGTCGGGCCGGACCGCGACGTTTGAACGGGCCGGGCCTGAGTTCAGACAACCGTATCGGATAGAAAAGTTGCAGCAGTTCTTTTCTTGTATTCGTTCGCGGCGAAAACTGGAACGTTTTCGTGAAAGAGAGAAGGAGCAAATAATGCGACGCGCACTTGCTAAGAGTTTTGTTGCTGGTCTCTTGTCGGCAGTTTTGTTTGGGGCATTAGCAGCCCAGGCACAGTCACCTTCCTGCGCACCGATGCGGCCGCTTCCGGCGCCGGGATCATGGTCGGTCACCTTGTCACCCGATGGAACCACTTCGACCATCAACACAGCGCCGTCGTTTTTTCCGCCAGGTGATTCGTCCGGGCCCAACCCCACGAATCTGTTGCCGACGATTTACCTGGATTCCTGCGACTCGAAAGGGAATCCGATTCCGAACACACTTCCTTCATCGCCGGATCACCCCTACAACCTTCACCCCGACCCTGTGGTCACACCTCTTGCGGATAAGAGATCACCCACGGATGATCTTCAAAGAATTCTTGCTGGCCTTCACTTGGCGCTGCTCGCCCGGAATCCTTCCGCTGTGGTTGATATGACGAAGGTTCAATTCGCGATTGATGTTTTGGAAGGCAACCCGGTCAATCGCGCCTATAGTGGGTTCCCGGTACTTCACTATAAAGGGCCACTCAAGACCCAGATGGTGACGCCGATCATGCAAAACGGGGTTGTTGTAGGCGGAACGGTTACTATCCATCAGGTCTGGTATGACACGCATATCGAATCCGATACTTCCTACCTTGATCCGACTGCAGTCAATAATGTTCCTTGGACGATTCACTACGTCGTTGATGTTCTCAATGGTGGCTATGACGACTTCGCCGGCTACGTGATGTATTTCGACGATCCTAACAACTACAGTCCACCCAAAAAAGTTCCCAACGTGGGCTTGGATAACACCTTTTTCCCGATGAGTGACGGAAACAGATTTGAATTTGACGTAGCCATGGCGCCCGCTCGTTTCTGGAACTTGACGTACCATTGGGGTTGGCGGAAGCACCCGCCGCGCGTGCAGGTTGTCGAAAATGTGCTCATTCCGGTGGGTGGCAGGCCGAGGAACGCAATTGAGTTCGATGCCTTTTGTCCAAATAACCAGCAGCCTAATTTCACCTGCCCCGCTCTGGAGACCGACCCCAACGTGAAACTTGCCGCGATTGGCATGATCGGAGACGTGGCGCCGGAGAAACGAATGTGGAATGATTTCCGCGCCATCAAGGCAGGCGTGACGTCCAGGGCAGCTTTCGCGAATCTTGTCGTTGACTTGGATTCAGCCTTTGATGACTGGCAGCATCGGACCAGATTGCCCGCGGGTGTTCCCGAGGATCCCACCGCTGACGAGACCCTGCTTTTCGTAAACGATACGATTTATGGCCACGTCAAAGGATTTACCCGCGACATGCAGATGGAGATGTTCAAGTACCAGAAGCGTGGCGACCAGGTTACAGTAAAACTTCTAAACGGCGACTACTTCCCGCACGCATACATGCTCGTAGATTTCGGCGGAATACGTGGATGGGAGAACACATTTCAAAATACCTTGCCGATCGGAGGTCAGGGGCCGTTGTTCACCTTCGGCCGTAACCACTGGTGGATACACACTGCGACCGGGCCGATCCCCATTCCGGTAGCTACACGCCCCGCTACTTCACCGGGTCCCGTGATCACGTTATCCAGTCTGAAGGACACCGGCGACCCGGATACGCCGCGGTGGAACAGGATCTGGCAAAGAATGCCGACACAGGTCAATACGGTGCAAGGTCTTGGCTCACATACCGTGGTCGTAAATTTTAATTATGATCCGCCATCGCGGCTCCGTATGTATCAGTTCGACGGCTTCCACCATGATGAGGGAATCTGGTCTCCGCACTGATGGGGGGTAGAAAGGGCAACAGCATGAAAAACTATCTGGTCATAGCAATGCTGTTGGCAGTCAACTCTTTTGCCACTGCCTCCAGTCCTGCCGATGTGAGCACAAGAAACTACACGGCGGCCAAGGCACGCTATACACCACCAGATGTCGTTCTAACCGACCGGCACGGCAAGAAAGTGCAGCTCGCGAATATTCTGGCCCAACCCCGACCCGTCCTGTTGCAATTCATCTTCACCAGTTGCACGACGATTTGCCCGGTCTTGAGCGCAACTTTTTCCCAGGCACAAAATGATATTGCCAACGTCGGTAAGAACTATGAGATGGTCTCCATTTCGATTGATCCGGAATATGACACACCTGAACGTCTCGATGTCTATGCGCGCCGCTACCATCCAACCGCGAATTGGGTTTTTCTCACCGGAAAGAGAGATGACATCTTTCGTGTTCTGAAGGCTTTTGATGCGCTCTACCAGAGTGACAACAAGATGTACCATAGGCCGTATACTTTCCTGCATGCCCGCTCCGGTGCTCCCTGGGTTAGATTAGAAGGCTATCTAAGTGTCAACGAGCTGTTGTCCGAGTATCGTGGCGCCTTAGAAGCCGCCGGGGCGACGCGAAAATAGCCCGACCTAACAAAACCCAGGGCGAAAAAATCACGCGCGCGGTGGAGAAGCAGCAAAACATGCAACTAGCAACTCGGTTCTTCCCCAGTGGTATGGCACGGTCCCGTGTCCTTCTTGTTGCTTTCCTTTTATTTATCCCTACTCTCATGGTGGCTACACCGGGGGACATCTTGGAACACGGCGATGCCGAACTGGGAAAGCAGCTCTACTGGCGGGGCGCTACGGCTGCGGGCGAGCCAACCAAGGGGGTGACTGGGGCCGGTATTGTCTTGTCTGGCTCACAAATCAGTTGCGTGAGTTGCCATCGCCCTAGCGGTTTTGGATCGAGCGAGGGTGGGCAGTATGTACCACCCATCACCGGGCCCATTCTCTTCGCTCCTCGGGAACTTAACCGCAATCGAATCTTCTACAAAATGTTTAAGGAGGCTCAGCCAAGCCAGTTTTCTGCGCGTCTGCGCGAGCCACGCATGCGGCCAGCATACACCGCCGCGACGCTCGCACGAGCGATTCGAGATGGGGTGGATTCGGTGGATCGGACATTTGATCCTGAAATGCCTCGCTGTGACTTGAGCGATTCAGATATGGCAAACTTGATTGCTTACCTGAAGACGCTCTCAGCCACTCACGATCCAGGCGTCGAGAAAGATACTATTCATCTCGCGACCGTAGTAACGGACAATACCGACCCCAACCAGCGTGATGCAGTTCTCAACACGATTTCAACCTTCGTCGAGTGGATGAACACTCGCGTCGCGGGCAATCGCAGCCGGCCCAACTTCTCGCCTAATTACCATTCCGACTTTCAAAACTCGTTCCAGCGCTGGCAAATGCACGTATGGAACCTTCATGGCTCGCCGGACACATGGACCGAACAAATTCAGGCGCAGTATAAGCGGCAGCCGGTATTTGCGGTGGTAAGCGGCCTCATTCAAGGGCCGTGGACACCGATCGCGCGATTCTGCGATGCTCAGCACGTTCCCTGCATATTTCCGAATACAGAACTCCCTAAGACGACGGACTCCGACTATGGATACTCGCTGTACTTCTCGCGTGGCCTCGAACTAGAGGCCGAAGTCCTCGCGCGCTTCCTCGTGGGGAAAATTCCGGGCAACGGCTCAATCATTCAAATACATTATGATGACTCATACGGCCTGACTCCTGCGGATGCATTTTCGCACGCCGCAAAGTCTCAGATGCCCCATGCTCGGCTTCAGAGTGTGCAAGTGGCGAATGCCGAGGAACTTCGACACGCTATTCGACAGAGCACGGAAAACGGGAAGACTCCTGATGCACTAATCCTATGGCCCGGCCAAGACCTCGACGAAGCTGTGGCAGATTTGCGCTCTTTGAGGGTGGAAGTCAAAATTGTTAGCCTGCCTGCAGGCGCCCTGGACAGGATACCGCCCGATAGTCGGAGTACGCTGCCGAAGAATCTGCTGCTTACTTACCCCTATGACCTGCCGACGGCCTACTCGCCACGCGTGTTCCGTGTGCGGCAATGGATGAATTCAAGGAAATTGGCCATAACTTATCCAAGGTTGCAATTTCAGACGTATTACGCCCTGACTCTGCTTCAGTTCGGCCTTGACGAAATCCTGGACGATTATTTTCGCGATTATCTAATCGAGGCCATGGAACATGAAGCCGAAAGCCATCTCGACAATGGCACTCATCCCACGCTCGCCTTGGGCCCAGGCCAGCGTTTTGCTTCCAAGGGCGCTTATGTCGTGAAAATAGCTCCGACTTCCCGGGGTGGTTTTCGAGCAATTAGCGACTGGATCGTTCCATGATCAGCTAAGCAACCTGGCGCCACAGAGCGGGAAGCGATGTGTGCTCACGCGCACAAAGTCTGGAAGGAGGGTCGCTCAGCGCAAGTTCACGATTCTGAGTGATTCTGCAGCCAGCGTGATCAAGCAGTACGGCTTGCTGCATGCAGAAGGACACAGTGGTGGAGACATCGCCATTCGCACGACGCTTTTGATTGATCCAAAAGGATTGGTCGTGTGGCGTCGAGTCAGCGAATCAGTACCCGACATCCCTACCGCGGATGAGATCTTGCAGCGCATCAAGCAGGCACTGGAGCAAACGAGTGGCGTGCGTAAAAACCATTGGTATAAACGAGGCCGAAGGCGAGCTAAGGGAGATTTACGAAGAGCAGAAGCGCCAGGCAGGAGCCGTTGCCAACATTCTGCAGGTTCGCGGCCTTATCCCAGATGTTCTAATCGTGCACCTGAACATCTATCAGGCGGCAACGCACACATCGGGTGAGCTCAGCCGGGCTCGCCGGGAAAATGATCGCCGTGGCAGTTTCTCAAGCCAACGGGTGTCATTATTGAGTGGCCCATCACGGAGCAGGTCTGTTCCGCCTTACCAAAAACAAAGAGCTCGTAGATGCGCTCAGCCGCGAAGATGATTTCAGCGGCTTGTCGTTTGGGGAGCGTGTGATGCTGTCTTATGCCTGCAAGTTGACGACGTCTCTCAGTTCAGTTTCTGAAGAGGATGTTCGAAGGTTACGCAATGAAAGTTTCAGTGACCGTGCCATCCTAGAGATCAACATGGTAGCCGCTCATATGAATTTCGTAAACCGTATTGCCGAAGGCTTGGGAGTCGAGCTAGAGCCGGGTCTTGAGCGGTTCAGCCGCTGAGTCCTGTGCCTGGACCCCCAAGGCGTTACTCGATTTCTCTTCGTCAGTTGGCAGAACATTCAGCCGCGTAGCGGAAAGAGACGACTGCTCGTCCGCTGCATTTCATGGAAAATAATCCTCTTGCTTATAGAAGCTGGCCCAATATAAAAATAACCAGAACAAGCATTCCTGTAACCTTTCTTCTTGGTAGGTATCTTCTAGTTGAGGCTTGGGCCTATTTTTCATTGCTGACCGATCCCATTTCGCCTGGCGGAATCGCAGAGCCGGAGCTCATTGCGCGGATACTCAAGGGCGAGCGCAATCTCTTTCATGATCTCGTGCGCCCCTATGAGCGGCCGGTTTACGTAACTGCTTATGCTATCCTTCGCAATTACGCTGACGCGGAAGAAGCCGCCCAAGAGACGATGATCAAGGCACTCACACGTCTCGATCAGTTGCACGCTCCAGAAAAGTTTAAAGCGTGGCTCTTGCGAATTGCCGTAAACGAAGCCAGGTTGAAGCGGCGTAATAATCACGCACAGAAATACGACTCTTTGGAGAGAGACGGCCCCGAAAATGAGGAACATTTCATGCCCCGCGAGTTCGCCGATTGGCGCTCGCTTCCCTGCGAGAACTCACGTCACCGAAATTCAGCCAGTGTCTTGAAGTCGTGGAAAGAGGGTCGGTGCGACACCCGTTCCTGATCTCTTGCGGAAATACTCATGAGGCGTGGATTCATAGTCGCGATAATTCTCTTCACGCTGATAGTCACGGCAGCATGACCGCCGCCTTACCGTTCAGCCTCAGTGCGATAGAGGAACCGGGCCGGACACAGGCGAGCATCGCTGAAGGGAGCAAGTTGTATGGAGCAGAATGTGCCGCCTGTCCCGGTCTGGATGGACGCACTCCCACCGATGATGAAAGGATATCTCCCCTATAAGCGATCAAATCCACTCCGCGACGTTCGCTACTCTCAAGAATGGCAACGCGACAGACAGGGCCTGTCGCCGTCTTTCTTTCGTGATTTTTGGGAACGCCCTGATGCGGATCGCAGCTGGCGCGAGTGGTGTGCTGGTCGGGATTTACATGGCCGACCTTGCCAATCATGGTTTGAAGGTGGATGCGGCCCTTGTAGGAGTACTGGGAGCGGTTTCTTTTGTCGCCGAGTTAGTCGGCGCTGTGCCGATGGGGTTGGCGTCCGATGCTCTTGCACCGCGGGCTCTGATGATCAGCGGATCACTCCTTGCCGCGCTGGCCACGCAACTGTTTGGAATGAGCGGCCATGCCAGCATCTTTTTCCTAAGCAGGGCCCTCGAAGGTTTGGGCGCCGCAGCCATAACTCCGTCGTTGCTAGCTCATTTAACCGATGTCACAGCGTCAGACTATACATTGCGGGCTCGAGTCATGAGTTATTTTGAGATCTCACTTTTGGCAGGACTTGGCGTGGGTGGACTGGTGGGCAGCCAACTCTGGCGTGTTTTCAACGCCCGGGCCTTCTCCGTTGTGGCATTGGTCTATGTTTTATGTGCGGGTCTTCTTTTTGTGGGCGCCATCGGAAGTCGTGGCTATGGATCGAAAGAGGCGATCTTAGGTTTTTATCGTGCTCTCAGTGAGCCTTCATTGCGGCGCTTGGCGCCCGTTTGGCTGTGTGTCAATACGGTTGTCGGCCTATGGTTGGGGCCAACGCTCTTTTTTCTTATGACGCACCGGTCACAAGACCACCAGTTTCTCGCTGGCCTTTACGCTAATAAGCCTGACCGGGTGGGATGGTTATTGCTGGGATATTCATTGGTCTTCGGCGCCGGGGTCACAGGTTGGAGCATCGTCTTGCCCCGAATCTCGGCGCAACGCGCGTTGCGGATTGCCCTGATCGCCATGCTTGGTGCTTGTCTGGGTCTGTTCCTATTCAACCATTCCAGCGGCGAAACACCGGTTGCCCGCTGGCTAATCGGCGCGTTGACGGCCTTATGCATCATGGTGGAGAGCGGCTTCACTCCGGCTGCACTTGCCCTGCTCGCGGGCGCCGTCGGGGCCCAGGCCGGACGGGGTGCAGCAATGGGAATTTACTCAGTCTTGCTGAGCATCGGCGCTATCGCGGGCTCGCTGCTTGCGGCGGCGTTAGGGCAGAAGTTTGCCGTAGATGGGCTTATCTATGGCACTCTGGCCATGGCTTTGGTTGCGTTGATTTTCGTGCATTGGCTAACCAATACGAACTCATCTGAGGCAGAGCAGGGATGGCAGAACAAAAGTACGATCTAGTTGTTATCGGTGCTGGGTCAGGCGGCCTAGTTGCGGCCAGATTTGCGGCTCAGCTTGGCGCAAAAGTCGCTCTGGTTGAAAAAGACCGCATCGGAGGAGATTGCACGTGGACCGGGTGCGTGCCCAGTAAGGCACTGATCAAGGCCGCAAAAGTTGCGCATGAAGTGCACACAGCTTCGCAATACGGAATCGCCGCGGGAGCGCCGTTGACCGACATGGCTAAAGTTCGCGATTACGTCCGTAGCGCCAGTCAACAGGTCTATCATTTCGAAACTCCCGAAGAACTGCGTAGGGATGGCATAGATGTGTTCCTAGTAGGTGCGCGATTTCTCGATGCTCGCTCGGTGCTAGTTGGCGACAGCATTGTTCGCTCAAAGAAGTTCCTGCTCGCGACCGGTGCTCGTCCGCTTGTTCCGCCGATTACCGGTTTGGACACAGTACCTTTTATCACTTATGAAGAGATTCTCGAGGTCGAGAAGCTCCCGAAAACAATGATTATCGTTGGCGGAGGGCCTATCGGCATGGAGATAGCCCAAGCTTATCAGCGGCTTGGCTCGCAGGTGATCGTTGTTGCCGACAACCTGCTGCCCAAGGAGGACGCTGACGTGCGCGAGCTCATGCAGAGCGTCCTCGAGCGGGAGGGAGTACATTTTTTGTGGGGACGAGCCAAAGCCGCACGCAAGGAAAGTGATGCCATCGTGATTGCAAATGACCGAGAGGAGGCGCGTGGCGACCTGTTGCTCATTGCTTCCGGCCGGAAGCCAACCGTAGATGGGCTCGATCTCGAGAAAGCTGGCGTTAAGTATTCCCAGAAAGGGATTCCCGTGGACAGCCAACTGCGGACCAATGTGAAACACATCTATGCCGCAGGCGATGTCACGGGCGGATATCAGTTTACGCACTTCGCGGGATGGCAGGCATTCCAGGCGGTCCGCAATGCTCTGCTCCCCGGGAGCAACTCCGGCTTTACGAACCTTGTGCCGCGCGTGACGTTTACCGACCCCGAGGTTGCAAGCGTCGGGGTTACAGAACAGCAGGCCCGCGCCGCCTTTGGCGATCGTATGAAGATCTTCCAATGGCGGATGGACCACACCGACCGCGCCGTTTGTGAGAATGACCAGGCGGGCTTTATCAAGATCATTACGGAAGGCGGCAGCAAAATTCTTGGAGCCACGATTGTGGCCGGACGCGCGGGTGAAACGATCAGTGAGCTGGTCGTAGCAATCCGGCAAAAGATAGGAATCGCAGAGCTTGCCGGTATCATTCACGCCTATCCGACGTACTCGACTGCCATCCAGCAGTTGGCAGCGGAAATCACAACCGCCCAAGTTCTTTCCGGAACGTTCGGAAAGATTGTTCGTACCTTGCTAAAACTCTCTACAACAGGCAAACAACGGGAGCATATACAAACATGAGCACGCAAAAAATTACAACCAGCAGCTCAGCTGAAAACATTGGCTCGCGGCCAACCAAACAGAAAAAAGATGCCGACTACGTGTTTTACGAACTAACGCGCAGTATCTGTCCAAATTGCCGCCGGGTCATCGATGCGCAAGTCTTGCTGCGCGACAACAAAGTCTACATTCGCAAACGGTGTCCGGAATGCGGACCTTTTGAGGCGCTTGTTTATGGTGATGCCCAGGCGTATACCACGCTCGGCAAGTACAACAAACCGGGCACAATCCCACTGGCCTACGGCACCGAGGTCCATCAGGGATGTCCGTACGATTGTGGATTGTGTCCAGACCACCAGCAGCACACGTGCCTGGGCATTATCGAAGTGAACAGCGCCTGCAATATGGAATGTCCGCTCTGCTTCTCCAATGCCGGCCCGGGATTCAGCCTCACGCTGGAAGAGGTCGAACAGATGCTTGACGATTTTGTCCGCACCGAAGGAAGCCCAGAGGTGGTTCAGTTTTCCGGCGGCGAGCCGACCATTCATCCCCATATCATCGATTTTGTACAGGCTGCGAAGGCGCGCAACATTCCCTTTGTAATGATTAACACCAACGGCAAACGCATTGCCCGAGATGACCGTTTTCTTGAACAACTGAACGAAGTGCGGCCTTCTCTATACTTCCAATTTGATGGGTTTGATTCCGAGACCTACCGTATCATTCGCGGTGAGCCCGGCATTCTCGAAGAAAAGCTGCAAGCACTTGACCGGCTTGCTCAGATTGGATTGAACGTGACCATTGTTCCTGCCATCGAGCGCGGGGTCAACGAGCACGAAATCGGTAAAATCATCGAGTTTGCAATCCAGCATCCGGCCATTCACGGAATCAATTTTCAGCCTGCCTTCCACGCTGGACGCCACATTGAGCACGACCCCATGAAACGGATGACCATTCCCGACATCCTCAAGCTGATTGAAGAGCAGATGGCGGGAAAGTTCAAAGTTAGCGACTTCGTGCCCGTGCCTTGTTGCTTTCCCACTTGTAATTCGGTCACCTACGCGTTCATTGACGGAGACCAAATAACCCCATTGCCGCGGATCGTGAATGTCTACGACTATCTCGACTACATCACAAACCGCGTTATGCCCGATTGGAGTCTGGAGATAAAAGGGGCTCTCGAAGGTCTGTGGTCTTCGTCTTCGGTGGCGGGTTCGCAGAAATCGGCTGAGCAATTCTCGCTCTCCTGCCAGGCATGCGGCATTCCCGAGAGCTTGACTATCGGTGACATCGCTCAGAACATGATCATGATCATGCTGCAGGATTTCATGGATCCCTGGACATTTAATCAGAAGAACCTGATGAAATGCTGCAAGGAGTTCTTGCTTCCTGGCGGCAAGCAGGTTCCATTCTGTGCCTACAACACCATTGGTTATCGGGAGCAGGCAAGAGAGCAGCTTGAGGCGATGGAACCGGAACGTCGTCGCGCACGCGCTGAAGGCCGTCCGTATGAACCACGGCCGGTGAGCTTCCATTTCGAAGACAAAACTAGCGGGGATTCACCGTTCAGACTTGTTGGTGCGTGAACCAACCGGAGAGGTCCATATGATGTCACAAGGAAAGCCCGCCGCAGCGGAACAACAAACCGTTAAGCAATGTTGCGCCCGGCTTTATGAGAGCGATATGGCCAAACTGCTCCTGGGTGACTCGTTTCATCCCGGTGGCTTGAAGTTGACGGAAAGGATTGGACAAATCTTGCAGCTTACACCGCGAAGCCACGTGCTCGATGCAGCTTCAGGAATCGGCACGAGCGCCATTTTTTTGGCCGAACATTTTGGTTGTGAAGTGCTCGGGATTGATTACAGTGCTCAGAATGTAGAACGCGCGACCGTGCAGGCCGAAGCCAAGGGACTGAGCGAACGTGCCCGCTTTGAACGTGCAGATGCTGAATCATTACCGGTTCCCGACGCTTCGTTCGACGCGGTCATCTGTGAATGCGCCTTTTGCACGTTCCCAGATAAATCTGCCGCTGCTAGTGAGTTTGCACGTGTGCTCCGTCCAGGTGGGCGGATTGGACTCAGCGACCTGACGCGCGGGGCAGTGCTGCCCAAGGAATTGGATGGTCTTCTGGCATGGATTGCCTGCATCGCTGACGCTCAGCCTGTTGAACGTTACGCTGGTCACCTAGAAAGCGCAGGCTTGGTTACGCAACAGATAGAGCCACACGACGAGGCTCTCGCAAAAATGGTCAACAACATACGCATGAAATTGCTGGGCTTAGAAATGATGGTCGGATTGAAAAAGCTGGATCTCCCGGGTGTCGATCTTACCGCCGCCAAACAAATGGCGCTGAGTGCGCTGACAGCTATTCAGCAAGGCCAACTCGGCTACTCCATCCTCTGTGCCGTTAAGCCGTGAAGTGTGTGCACGCAGCAACGCTTGGGAGCATTGAAAATGCCGGCTACTCGGTATTATTTGGCATTTGCTCGGCGGATTCCGAATGTGGGACAGGCGGGATGAGAGGCGAGAGCTTTCTTGATATTACGCTCTATGTCGCTGTGAGTAATGAGACCGGAAATCTGCTCGACAATGCGTCCATTACGGTCAATGTAGAAGGAAGCCGGTAGACCTTCGACTCCTCCTTAAAGATCGGAAACTGCGTCGCTGCCGATTGCAATAGGGTAGTTCACGCCCATTTGCTTCGCAAACTCGGCAACACTAGGTTTGCTCTCCACATCCAGGGCCACTGCGATGACCTGGAAGCCTTTGCCCTTGTACTGTTTTTCCACCTCAATGAACCACCGCAGCTCTATTTTGCAAGGCCCACACCACGTGGCCCAAAAATTCAATAGGACCGCCTTTCCACGATATCCAGAGAGCCTTGAGTTTTCCGCCGTCCAGAGTGGCGAGTTCAAAATCAGAAGCCATCTTGCCAACGTTGTCCACGGCACTAAGGCGGATTTCCGTATTTGAGACAGTCTTGTTGCTTTGCCTTGCTTTCTGTGATTGGGCTACATTACTCTGCAAAGATGCTGGGCAGTATGCATGCGATCGATAGCTTTCGTCTCAGCATTTATCTTCCTCGAACCAATCCTAACAGAGAAAAACCAATTGAAAGCTGGCGGACTTATCACATTTCCCGACAAATTAGACGCGTACTTCGCCCACGGACAAACGTCGCAGCGCCAATCCGCCTGTTAGTCCTGCACTTGCACGCCCTTCCAGAAAGCAATACGGTCCTTGATCTGAGCGGCAGCAGGTTTGGGCTTGGGATAGTACTAAGCCGCATCGCGATTGACCTTACCGTTCACAAGTACGTCATAGTATTCTGCCGTACCCTTCCAAGGACACACGCTCGTGTGATCGCTAGGCCGGAAAAATTCCCGATGGAGCGATTCTGGCGGAAAATAGTGATTGCCTTCAACCAAAACGGTATCATCACTTTCGGCCAGAACCGCCTGTTCCCATGTAGCTTTCGGCATATTCGCTCCTGAGCTTGAAAGAGTTAATTTGATTCGTCCTAATCAGAGCCCGTAACATCGAGATCGCTAGGGTGTTGTGCGAAATAGGTCCTTGTAGTTTGCTTTCTCTAGCTTTTCTTCTCGATAAACCTTATAACCTTCCTTCTCGATAAGCTTGATGATCTGCTCAGGCTTGACCTTCGCTTCATCATAGTGGATCATCGCCGACCCTGACTCCAGATCAAACTGCGAGCTTTTCACTCCGTCCATTTTGCTCAACGCTTGAAGGATCCTTGTCTGGCAGGTGTCGCAATACCTGCCGACCAATCTAAATCTTGCGCTGGCATCTGCGGCTTGCGATGTCCCGACGAGCACCAAAGAAACAAGAAAGCTGGAAAGCATTTTGGTAACGAATGATTTCATCGTGTCATCCTTTTGGTTACGAACCATGAGGGCAAGAGGCGAGCATCAACAAGCGACCCTGCGCATCGGTAGCTCGCATCTTTACCCCTAATTATTACGATTCGTAAGGACACAGAAGGTTACGCGTACCTAAGACGTCATAGGCCTTACAAACAGGCTTACCCAACTTGCCAATGCCAGCAGAGCGGGAAGTACCCATAACAGAAGTTTGCCGGCTTAGCTGCTGTGGCTCGACCTCACGAGCTCAACAGCCAAGTTCAACTGGAGGCTGAAGACAGCGAGAAACATGGAAGACCGAAAGATACCGTGCCAGAGTATCTGCAATGGTTTTGTAGTGAGAGGTATCAGATGGGTATTCAGCGTCCGACTCGCCCGTTGAACACCTGCGTATCAGGATAGAAATCGACCCAGGCAAACCAGAAGATCACCATCGCTGGGACCTGCGACCCAGACGCATCCGTCGCATAGGCGTTCTCTGATTTCGGATCAAAATGGATAAGCCTTCTTCGTGCCCACCACTTGCAACCCGAGCACGCGCTCCATCCCGCGGACCTCGGGATCAAGCCTCTGCGCTCGCTCGCGTGGCCCGCCAAAAGGGACGCCGCCCTCATAGTATTCCTCGTACGGATTCCTGCCGTAATCCCGGTTGAAGCCCGTATCAGGCGAAAGGACCAGCGTGCCGGGATGCTGGCTTTGCCACTGCCCCCACGTCGTATGCTGCGCAGGGAGCATAGACAACTCGGTGCCGGTCATGGGGCCTGTGATCGCTTTTTGCAGGATTTGTGACCACAAGCTTTCTGTCTGACGGTCATACATGACCAGAGCGGATTTGTAGAGTTTCCCACTCACGCCGAAAGTAAACCGCTTACCCTTGATGGTCGGGTCGTACACGACGCCCGAGACGGACAGCGGTCACCAGGTGACGGTGATGGGATGTCCATTGATCTCGTCGTTGACGATCTCGTGCCAGTTAAGAATGCGGATGGGATAAGCCTTGGCTCCATCAGCCATGGCGACCCCAAATACGCGATCCTTATCCGACAGGAACTTCCTGGCTTGATCCGCGGGAACAAACTTGGGACGGTCGAGAGCGGGAATGCCGTTTTTGGGCGGCCCGCCGCCAACAATCTCGTTGAGCGGTACTAAGTGATGGGTAACGTCGAACGGGTTCCCCGCGCCTGAGGGCAGATACAGCGGCTGTTGGGCGAGAACAGCAAACGAGGCGAGCAGCAGCAACAACGGGACAAGGAAGCCTTTCATATACTGCAAGATGAGCGGCGGCATTGCAAGGTTACATGCTGAGCCGGACTTTTCGCCGGTCTCGCTCTGCGGCCGCAGATTCGCGAAACGGGCAAAGGTTACCGGAAATCGAAACTAAAACCAGTGCCAAGCGGCAACAACCAACCCTGCAGGGCCATCGTAACTTTTGTCCCCTGAACGAATCCCTAGCAGTATGTGGAAATTCGTACGCACAACCAAAGGAGGTTGTTATGAGACCGAATATCGGGAAAGCGATCTTGGGAGGGTTCGTCGGGACGCTCGCCATCACTCTAATGATGTACAGAGTCGGCCCGATGATGGGCCCATGTATAACAATAAAGACGTCGCTTATGACGGCTAAATCCCGCGAAGTGCCAATTCACGGCATGCAGTCTGCACACGGTCGACAAGAAATTGTCCTCCCGAAGTTATCCTCAGACGAGCGATGCGACGGCTTCAATCTGGGATGGACGGTTAAGCAGAAGCCGACAGTGGACATCCGCTGCGATAACCGGGCAATGTCTCAACCGTTGACTGTCCATTACGATTCGCTTCGATTTTCGATTCATGTACAGAAGAAGCCATACAAACTCGCAACCTGCCGCAAACCCTTCAGGCCCACGTCATCTCCCCTTGTGGATAACCCATTCGATCATTCGAGTTTCAAGAGATAGAATGATCGATCTCTGGTGAGGCGTGAGGAAACTTGTTAGCTACGGTTGGCCCGTTGTCTTTGCGACGGTAGTTACTGCTGTTTTCATCACTCCGTATTGCGGATTCCTGTTCCAATGCGGTTGCAAACAGCTTTGGCAGGGCGCTTTCCGTTTTTGTAACATCCACCACCTCCTTGCCCCGCACTGCCCCTTCTGCAGCCATGGCGTATTAGGTTTCTACGCGGGTGCAGCAGGCCCAATTATCGTGGCGCAGTTTACTGCGTTGATTTTTGCACTGCGACGGAAGTCTTCGAGGACTTCACTTCTGCTGATTCCGATTGCGGCATTTCTTGTGGCTGGCGCTCTCGTTGCGTGGAGCTTTGCCACCCACGATGGCTATCGTCCCTAGCATGTGCTCCGGTTCAACTCCGTTCACTCTGTGCAGGCGAGCCAAATTGTTTTGTAGTCGCCGATTCGGATACTCTTCTGCGTCACGCCGGGGGGATCCATCGAACCAAGTATCGGCAGAAAGGAGAAAGCGAGGCAGCAAGCAGAAAGCTTAAAATACCGAACCACAGTTTGTAACCATCCTGGTTCCGGAGAATCTTGTTCTAAAGGGAGCCGTGTACCGTTTTCGGCACCCGAACCACGGAACAACAAATAGCTATGTCCAAAATCAGGATTTCCCCTCCGCTGATGTTTGTCGTGATCCTGCTCGGAGTGATAGGTATCATCCTGCCACGCGTTCGGTCAGGGAATCAAGCCTCAGCAAATCCCGGTGTTTTCCCAACCGTGGGCCCAAACCATGCAATCTTCCAACATCTGCTGGAGCAATACGTCAACCAGGATGGCTGGGTCGATTACGACGGTGTTGGCCGAGATCGCAAGCAACTGAACGATTATCTGCAGCAATTAGCGCCGGCTCAGCCGGCCTCGTTTTCAAACGACCGCGAGCGCCTTGCATTCTGGATCGATGCCTACAACGCATATACGCTGGCCTCGGTTCTTGATAGGGTGTATGGCAAGGTCAAAGGAGTGAGGGAAGTGCCAGGATTCTTTGACCGGGAACGTCACGGCGTCGCTGGAGAGCAACTCACGCTCGACCAGATTGAGGAGCGTGCCCGAAGCTTTCATGATCCTCGTGTTCACTTCGCCCTTGTCTGCGCTTCAACCAGTTGCCCAAAATTACAAAGGTTTGCCTATGCCGGTCCGGAGCTGGACTCGCAGTTGCAGCGGGTGCTGCAGGAATTTCTTGCGGATCCAACGAAAGGCGTGCGAATGGACTCGCAACACAACCGGATTTTCCTTTCCTCGATCTTCAAATGGTACGCCGGTGATTTCACCGGGAAGCCAAGCGGCGCAGGCCGACTTCTTGCCAAGGCCCAGGCTTATCTCTCTGGCAGCAATGTCATTCAGTATGTCAGAGAGCACGCACCGAAGGATGTTGACCGATATATAGAAGATAAGCATCCCAGCGTCGAATACCTCGATTATGACTGGTCAGTTAACTCACAGCAGAATCATCCTGCCAGCCAAGGTACGAGCCGATAAGGAAACGAAAGTCAGCGGTGAACAGGCATATGACCAACGCGGCTCAAGCGGATGCGATTGCGGAGCCGGCTGCTCAACAACCGAACCGGGCCGCTCTCAGAGTTGTTGCCTTGATTCCCGCGCTCAATGAAGAAAAGTCGATTTGCTATGTACTGAATGATATTCCGAGAGAATTCTGCCATGCAGTAGTCGTGATCGATAACGGCAGTACGGATCGAACGCCGGAAATAGCGGCATCGTTTGGAGCACAGGTAATCACCGAGAGGCAGCGAGGTTACGGCGCGGCTTGCCTGGCGGGGATCAGGGCACTGCCCTCCGAGACTGCGATCGTCGTCTTCCTTGATGCAGACTACAGCGATTTCCCCAAAGAGATGAACAAACTGGTGCAGCCCATTCTCGAAGATCGCGCCGACTTGGTAATTGGTACCCGGATGCATGACCGGAGAACGCGAGATGCACTGACGCCCCAGCAGCGTTGGGGCAACGGGCTGGCGACCCGGTTGATGCGCTTGTTTTGGGGAGTGGAATACACAGACCTGGGGCCGTTCCGAGCCATCCGCCGCACATCGCTAGAGGCGCTCGGCATGACCGACCAGAATTTCGGATGGACGGTAGAGATGCAAATCAAAGCAGCGTTAGCCGGGCTGAAGGTCATGGAGTTACCCGTGCAGTATCGAGCACGGATTCTCGGACGGTCCAAAATCAGCGGCACCGTCAGGGGTACGGCGCTCGCCGCCAGCAAGATTCTGTACACCATTTTTCGCTATGCATGGCTAACCCGGCACAGTTCCCGGGTTAAAGGGTTGAGAGCGTCATGATCGAAACCGGGCAATCACCGCAAGTGATCAGGCGCTTCGGCTTGTGGCGACGTCCGCGGCTGTGGACACTTGCCGGATTGTTATTGTTTTCCGAAGCGGTGTATGTGGCGATGCTGCGCTTCGATGCCGTTAGCTCGGCCAAATCGGTTTTTACATTTCTCGCGCTGCTTGCCTTCCTGTTTCTCTGCTATGGTGCTGGCTACCGTGTCCTCCGGGATTTGCAGGAGCGCCGTGGCGCCATGGTTCTGATCGTTTCCGGCGCGCTGTTATTTAGACTGACAATGCTCTTTGCTGGTCTTCCTCATGACAGCGATTGGAAAGAGATGTTGTCCGCGGCGCGTGCCGACGTTCGCGGCAGGGCCGTTAGCTATGATCGATTTCTGCTGTTTGACAATGACATCTGGCGCTATCTCTGGGACGGGCACGTCTGGGCAAACCGCGCCAATCCCTACCTCTACGAACCCAGTAATCCCCGGCTCGACACTCTGGCCAGCTCCAGCGACAGCGAAAACACCGTTTGGAGCGATGTCCGCGACAATGTCAATCACCCGCAGGTACCCACCATCTATCCACCGCTGGCGGAGTCGATGTTTTACGCAGCCCACGCGCTCGCCCCTGGCAGCGTGTTCGTGATGAAATCCTTCTTTGTTGCCTTTGATCTTTTGGCCTTATTGTTTGTAGCGCTCACGCTGCGCGCCCTGGATCGGCCGGCTACAGACATGGTTCTGTACGCATGGAACCCCCTCATCATTAAGGCAATCGCGGGGAGCGGACACATGGATGCGATGGTCGCGGCAGCTCTGGCGGCCACCGCTTATTTCATGGTTCGTGGTTCCCATGCCTCCGCGGCTATCGCCTGGGGACTTTCCGTGCTCATGAAGCTCAGCCCTCTGGTGTTGCTACCGTTCCTGCTCCGCCGCTTAGGCTGGCGTAAAACCGGACTGGGAATCGCCGTAATCGCTCTTGGCTATCTCCCATTTCTGAACAGCGGAGAGGCCGCCTTCGCCGGACTTCGAACCTTTGCCCACAGATGGCAGTTCAATGCCGGGATTTTCGACCTCGTCCAGTGGTTGGTTGGTCATCTCAGTGCCGATCCCTCCCGCCTGGCGAAGATGATCTGTGCAATCATTTTCCTTTTCCTTCTGGGCTATCTGAGCTGGAAAGATGACGGCGCCAACAGGTCGTTCGCGTTCTATTCCGCTACCGCACTGGGCGGGCTTCTTGTCCTTGGCCCCACAGTGATGCCCTGGTATGTGGTCTGGCTGCTTCCACTGGCAGTGATTGCACGCACTCGCATTTGGATCTACTTCTCGGCGCTGGTCTGTCTCGCGTTTCTGGTCATGATCGATGGGATGGAGCGAGGAGGCGTGCTCTTGCTCGAATACGGAATTTTTGCCGTTTTTCTTCATCGGAATTGCCTGCCGTTTAAGCGCGGGGCGGAGGCTAGCAAATGCGATCAAGTCCTTATTACAGAGGAACAGATGTTGGAGATGAACCCAAAAACAGTTATAGGAGAAAAACCATGAATCGATTCGTATGGAAGATAATGCTGCTGTTGTGGATGCTGCCAGGCCTGGCTTTGGCGCAGGGCAGTGACTCGACGGAGCCGGCCTCGAAACCGACCACAAACACCCCATCCAATTTCAGTGTCACGCGCACGCTTTCCGGACGTATCAGCAGCATCAGCGCGGGCGCCAAGCAGCTGGTGGTAAAAGATTCCACCGGTAAGCTGCACACGCTGAAAGTGGCGGACGAAACCAAGTACCAAGAGGGGACGAAAAATCTCGGCCTCGAAGACCTGCACGACGGCCAGAAAGTGAAGGTGACTTACCGCGCTGCCGATTCCACAGCCCTGGAAGTCCGTCTTGCGCAAGCACGGCCGCAACAGCACTGAGGCTCGGTCATAGCTGAACCTTACATTGAATCGCTCCGGCAGCTAATCGGAAGCATTAATCCTTTAATCCAGCATGAGAGGCCCATGGCCTCTCATGCTGGATTGAAACTCCACGGATCTAAGAGTTCAGAACGGCTGTCCAACGCCGGCAGCACGCAGGGCACTCTCTTCGGGTCCTCGCGCCGTGCAACAACTACTCAGCTTTCCGTCCACCACGACCGCAAGAACAGAGCGGACATCCTGTGATTTGGCCCGGCGTGCAACCTCAGGATTCTTCATGTCGAGCACGGTTACTTCGCACGACTGACATGCAATTCGCCTCACTAGTTCTACCGTTTCGGTGCAGGCTGGACAGCCAGCGCTGAAGATTTCTACTTTCCTCTTAGAGCAGAACTAGAGTTGCTGTGACCCTGGTCTTTCCTGGACCGAGGGGCGGAAGACCCGCTCTTTCACGCAGCTGGATACAGCGACTCTGGTTTTGCTATAGTCATCGTAGTAACACCTCTTCTTTCTCATTTCCCCGCTTATTCACACTTGCAGGGCATATACCTTTGCAGCATGCTCGGTTCTATTTCCGAACCATTTCTTTGCCGCAGCAGCACCACGGGTTTTGGTTGCCGCCTTTCCCCCGCGATGCCAAGTGTTCCCAAGATCGATATGACTATCATTGTCATCTCCTCTCTCTTGAGATGATTCGCGTTTGGACCAAACGGTACATGGGGACAACGCTGCTGCTGAGGTCTTCATGGGCGGGGGAACCGAAATACGTGGCCCTCAGTTCCAATCTCCCGAGGAGTGAGTCGTCACTGTGTGGCGCTATTTAGCTGCCAATCGGGCTGCAACACTCAGTAACTCAGGATGTGCCCGAACTGAATAGTCGGGATTGATATATTCAAACTGGATTATTCCATTGGACGGAACTACAAACACCGCGGGCACAGGCAAGAGGTGATGCGCTTGCCCCGACGCGGCCTGGAGGTCGATGCCATGTTCCGCCAGAGCTTTCAACGTGGCTTCATCGACGCGGTAAGCAATACCGAATGCTTTAGAAGCCGTCATGGAGCTGTCGGACAGAAGCGTAAAACGGATGTTTTGCTTCTCAATTGTCTCATGGAGCTTCGAGGGCTGATCCGGAGAGATAGCGATTATTTGGAATCCGAGCTCGCTGAATTGAGACCCCATATCGCGCAGTTGGACCAACTGCCGGTTGCAATGCGGTCACCAGCCGCCGCGATAAAACACCAGCATTACCGGCTTTGCACTGACCGCCTTGATTAGGTCAAAAGCCGCCCCGTCCGCTGTGCTCAGAGTCACTTGCGGAATTCGCATTCCATTCAATAAAGGGCACACATGCTGTGGTGAAGCCGCGACACGTTCGGAATTTGGTGTCGTTCTCCTCGCTTAAGCTTACCTTGGTCCTGAACGTGATGCTGCTCCCAACAGCAGCCTTATTTGCCCGAGCTGAACAAGCTCCGCTCACACGCACTCATCCAATTTCTCGATCAATGAGGGCATGAAGGCGTTCACTGTATCCTACCGGAATCTCGAACGTCCGTTCGTCGGCAACGATGACCAACACCTTTCGCAGAGTGTCGTGCAGGACGGAGCACCGCCTGCACATCTTAAGATGGCTCTCGATCTCCGCCTTAAGAGCGGGATCGATATCGTCATCGATAAAATTCGAGAGCTCGTTTAGAACATGTTCGCAACTGACCATGGATTTTTTCCTCTCAAAGAAAGCCACCGCGCCAGGAATCCACGCTTAAAGGCCGGGGCCAGCTTCTCTCGCATCATGAGCCGGGCGCGATGTAACCTGACCTTCACCACCTGCTCGCTTACGCCTAGCATTTGCATGCAGTCATCGACGTTCAATTGTTGTATGTCTCTGAGCACAAAGATTTCCCTATACATAGGGGGTAATTCTTGCAGGGCGCGGCTCACGACCTGCCGAATCTCCTTGCGCTCGAGTGTTTCCGACGGAATCTCGCGCCAGTCGGCAAAGTCCCTGGGCATGATGCCGTCATCCGACTCCTGGTCGGATTCAAGCGGCTCATAGAGATGGTTCCGCCGGCTGCGGCGCTTCAGCCGGGCCTCGTTGACGGCAATCTGCAGCAACCAAGGTTTGAACTTCTCAGTTGAGCTCAGCTGCCCTAGACGCGTGAGAGCCTTGATCATCGTTTCCTGGGCGGCTTCCTCCGCGTCCGCTTCATTACGAAGAACGGCAAATGCAGTCAGGTAAACGGCGCGCTCGTAGGGCCGCACCAACTCGTGGAAGAGTTTGCGCTCTCCCTTGAGAATCTGCCCGATCAGATCCTGCTCTTCGAGGGTTCGTGTTATGAGCGGTTTCTTAGTCAATCACGTGTTCCTCGAGGACCGCACTCACATGATGCCCGGACTGCTACCAAGCTTACAGTGATTAGGATCACTTTGTGTCCATCCCGGCATTCTTGCCGGCGGAAGAATTCAGTGAACGGAGGTAGTGGATCAGACTCCAAATATGTTCATCGGATTCGACTTTGCCGAAGGCTGGCATCCCGCTAAGCCGAATGCCATTCTTTACAATCCAGAACATCTCACGATTAGAATAACTCTGCACCTCCAGAGAGGTCAGATCGGCCGCCCGCGGATACATCCAGCGTCCTGTTTCTGAGGGAGTGCGGCCGTTCATCCCGTGGCACATAGCGCACTCTGCGCCATAGAGTTTGTCACCCTCAGCCGCGCTGACGGCCGTGTTCGGGAACTCACTTGGAACTCCTTCGCGGCTTCCTTTGGCGACCAGAAAATGCTTGGCTTTGGTCGCCAGGAGAGTCTCAGCTCTCCCCGGTTCAGGAAGGGCAGAGAGGCTGAATTGACTCGCCAGCAAGCCTCCGCCGGCAAGCAAGACCACCGAGACAATGACAATTACGATCCAGCCGCGGCGCAAATCTTCTCCTCCTCATTTCGAACGGTGAGCAATGAGGCCAGCTTGGACCGGCCTCTCATTAGCTTGCGGTTTATGAAGATAACAGTTTACGAGCCGCCTTGGATGTCGCTGACGTGGATTGTCTGCGTGCTCTTGTCCAAGGTGCCTTTGACTTTGACTTTGCCACCCGCGAATTGCTCAGGCTTGGTCTGGTCGTCCAGTTGATAGACTTTCTTGTGGGCGGAGTCGAAGAGAACATACTTTCCGCCCATCTTTACACAGTTTTGCGTACACATCTTCTTGGCCATGGGATCATTAGGGTCCTTGTCACCCATGCCTTCTTTCTTCAACATCATCGCGTGCGAACCCATTTTGGCGCACTGGCTGTCCATGATTTCCCCTGAGTACGTCTTCTCCTTAGGAGCGGCGAAACTCAGGGCGACAAGAACAAAGGTTGCGAGCAAGCTTCCAGCGATCTTCTTCATTAGGTTTTACCTCCGAATGGAATTAAGAAGTTTTCACACACCTGCTGGGTATGAAGATACGGGGCCCGGCTGGAGGTTACGGGATTTTTAAAGAATTCTGAGCGCCGATGGGTTCCGCATCCATGACTGTGCGGGGCTATGCCAGGTTTCCCTACCTCGGCAAAAGTGGCGTATAACACTTGGGTTATCGAATGGCATGATCAGTATCCTGAGCGAGGTTACCGGCGATAACTGAGAAACACGGGAAAAAGTTCCATCAGGTTTCCCAGAAGCTTCAAAGTGGCTGGTTGAATGAATATTTGCAGCGATCCGTCTCGTAACCTTGTGCTGGCTGGCGCATCATCTTCTTATTGGAGGTTTCTGCCCTACATGATGGAATCTCGAGAACCCGCACTGGACGTGGAAAATGCGGTACGACAACGATATTCGCTAGGTGCAAAGGGGGTACAAGCCGATCTTTGCTGCCCAACGACGTACGATCCCAAATACCTTGATGTAATTCCTGAAGAGATTCTGGAGCGTGATTACGGATGCGGCAATCCCTCGCGCCATTTGCGCGAAGGAGAGACCGTCTTGGATCTGGGTTCGGGCACGGGAAAAATCTGCTTCATTGCCAGCCAGGTAGTTGGACCGCTCGGTAAGGTCATCGGTGTAGACATGAACGACGATATGCTCTCTGTAGCCCGCCGGAACGCGCCTGAGGTGGCCCGCCGCATCGGTTATTCGAATGTGGATTTCAGAAAGGGAAAAATCCAGGATTTGGCTTTGGATCTGGAAGCGCTTGAGCTTTGGTTGAACGCGCATCCGGTGCGTAGCGCGGGTGATCTCACCGCAATGGAGGTCTACATCGAAGACATCAGGGCCAACCGGCCCCTGGTAGCCAGCGATTCGATTGATGTGGTTGTTT
>Ga0209166_10000905_pt1 | contig 27530 bp, 24 predicted proteins | sample Coa_R1_3_FD_187151 | JGI IMG/M metagenome (GOLD analysis project Ga0209166, IMG submission 187151) | Surface soil microbial communities from Centralia Pennsylvania, which are recovering from an underground coalmine fire - Coalmine... | ecosystem: Environmental > Terrestrial > Soil >...
TGTCGACTCTCCTGCGATACATGCCGAAGGTGGGTCCCTTCAAAGGATTAGCGTTCAAGAGCCCAACTCCTCAAACTGAGGATTTGTATTTCAAGAGCATCAACACGACCGTCGACCAGTATCGGGTTTTTCTCGTACAGGTGGGCACGGATTCACTTACCCTGCCTAACCGTGACTTCGATACGGGCAACGTGACAAAGGCAGCCGAATATTCACTTACTGACGATACCTACGCCAGGTTACTGGCTCAATTGTCCGAGCGGAAATTTACACTGACGTCGCCTGAGCTGCGAGACAACATCCTGCAGTTTTATTCCGACCTCTCCGTGCAGATCGAAACGAAGAAAGATGGGGTTCGCTGGCAAGCCGCGCTGACCGAACTGGACGAGTTGAAGGCCGTGGTGCCGGCGCCAACTGTCGCGGGCAACCCCGCACAGTGATTACCCGTCCGGTTATTCTGCTTCAAAAATGTGGTGTTTAATGTGGAGGAAATGTGGCGGCTCCAGAGTGGACAGTAAAAGAACTGATAGACGCCCTGAAAAAGTTTCCATCAGGCGCGAAGGTTTTCTACGAGATGGGACCAAACGGCGCAGGAGCCATTGGAAAAGCGCAATACGTGAAAGCCCGCGGCGAGGACGACGAGATGGGAGTGCTGCTGGACCGATAGTTCGCTCTAATAAAAGTAGTCATCTCTGCGGGTTGTGCTTCAAGCAGACAAAACGCCGCACTCCCCCGAAACGATCCGCCTACTAAAAGGAGTGTCGCTTCGCCGGTTATCGTTCTCCGGGATTCGTTTCCACAGCATCAGCTGAAGCTGTGCAAAATCATCGGTGAGAGAGGGGGACGGTCTCGCTGCCCGCACGGCTCAGCGCATCACGGACAGCCAACATGCTTGTCGAAGGCCATCTGCGGCCAGAAGCCTGAATTTAGTGCGGCACGATTACCCACTTCTCTTTTGGCAACGCCTCCAAGGTTGCTTTGTCGATCTTAAGGTGAGCCATAACAAGTTCGGGCGGTGTGTGCGATAACCATTCGGAAAGTGATAGATCCTGATAGAAGCTGCTCTTGAACATCTCCAGAAAGCGCAAATCCGTATCGCCCGTATTCTCGATGTAATGAGGCAGTGTCTGTTGCACGTAACCCACATCGCCAGCTTCGAAATCCGCAGTTCGGGCACGCGCTCCGGTTGCGAACACCGTCATTCGTCCTTTGCCACTGATGTAGTACTGCCACTCGTCGGCATTCGGATGCCAGTGGAGTTCGCGCATGCCCCCCGGGCGCACCGTAACAATCGCCGCCGCGATCGTTGTCGAAACTTTAAAGAGGCTCGAATCGATAATGCGCACTTCTCCTCCTTTTGTGCGCTGGGTGATGGGCTGTTTCGAGAAGCGAAATGCAAAATCCAGCGGGGAGGGACCTAGGTTGCCTGCCGCTACACGCTGGTCGCTAGCCAGAGGCGGTGGAATTTCTGACTGGAAGATGAACAGTTCCTCAGTTGGCATTTTTGCAAGAGCTTCAGAGCTGGTTCCGAAGTTCTTGGCTAATACTTTCTTGGGCGTGTGCGCCATCCATTCTGAAAGCAGCACCGTGGCATATTCGGAAAAATTGCCGTCATCGAATACCAGCAAGAACTCGGCGCCATCCGGACCCAACCCCTGAATGGAATGCGGAATTCCAGTGGGAAAATACCACAGGTCTCCTTCATTCACGTCGGTTACAAAACTTCTGCCGTTCGCATCAATCGCTGTGATTCGCGCGCTGCCATACAACATGAGTGCCCATTCCGCAGCTGCGTGCCAATGCAATTCGCGAATGCCGCCCGCCGTGAGTCGCATATCAACACCAGCTATCGATTTAGAAACCGGCAACTCCCGCACTGTCACCTCTCGAGACCACCCTCCCTGGTGAAGGCGCTTGTGCGAGAGCGAGAACGGAAACTTAAATGCCGGCACCGATCCCGCATCTGTGGCAGGCGGCACGACGGAACTAGGGTTCTGCGCATCAAGAACAGCATTAGTCGGACCGGGGTCGCTCTTGCTTTTGTCATTCACGCTACAGGCGTTTTCCTGCCCTTGCTGAGCGGCCCCAACACCCGAGAGAGCACCAACTGCTGTTGCTAATGCAGTTGAACTCGCCAGAAACTTGCGGCGCGACACCTTACCCTTGCCATTCGTCCCAATAGATTTCATTTTTTCCCCTCGCCTGCCTGAGTTGCGGGATTCACATCCGACAAGATTCCGTGCCACTATTACTTGCTCGCGACGGACCAAGGTAGACGCAATACGGTTGGCCGCGCAAGATGGAACCCTGTTCTTGTCGAAATTAGCAGTTCAGGTCAGGCCGTGCCTAACAATACTATGGGCAGGCGCGTTGCCGCGGTGAGCTCAGGAGTGAAAATCACCAGAGCTCACCTGTAGGAGGGATATTCCGTAGTGGACTCAGCCTTGAGATCGGTTAAACACGAATCCCAGAGAAGCTGGGAAGAACGAATTCTTCGATGCCGGGAATTACAGGCGCAGCACGCCAGTGCGGCGACCGCGTTGCGTTTTTATGACGTCGTCTTACGGTTCCAGCAAGAACTGGCAGGGGAGTTTAATTCAGCAATCCGTCCTAAACTTAGTATCCGCGAGCAGCTAGAGCCTGCCATCGTTATCGGCAAATTCCCAAAACTTCTGGCTCTCGCCAGTGAATCTGGTCTCGAACCGTTGAGCCATCATGCACGCGTTCTGATCGAAGCAGGCGAGAAGCACTGGCGAAGCATTCTGGAATCGGCCCTCACCGCAGATCGTGCCGGCTTGAATTTCCTGGATTCCTTCTTCGCCCGGGTTTGTTTGCAGCCAGCCGCGGAAAATCTGCGGTTGCAGCAGCCTGGAAACGAAGATTACGGCCAGAGTATCTGCCCAACCTGTGGCGGGCTCCCGCAATTATCTGTGCTACGCCCGGAGGGAGAAGGCGCGAGTCGCTGGCTGCTGTGTTCTTTCTGCTTGCGGGAATGGCGATTTCGCAGAATCGCCTGCCCTTCGTGTGCCGAACAGGACAAAGAGAAATTACCTCGCTATTCGGCCGAAGGATACACCTACATCCATGTCGAAGCTTGCGACCGCTGCAAGCGCTATCTCAAGAACGTGGACATGACGATCGACGGCCGGGCGGTGCCACTGGTCGACGAAGCGGCGCTGGCGGTTCTTGATGTTTGGGCCTCCGATCACGGGTACACGAAAATCATCCCCAACCTCATCGGTTTTTAACACAGCGTTAACATTCGTCTGCTTCTATATTGACATCCCCGCCCTTAAGGGTGTACTTTCCGCCAATTCGGGGATCAAGAAGTCAGTAAGAGCGTTTCGAAGCCGTCGTTCAATTGGAAGCTTTCCCATCGGGAGGCGTGAATGGGTATCTCACGACGTTCTTTCCTGACTACCGGAGCGGCTGGGGCGATAGGAGCTTCAGTTCTCGGTTTCGATCTCCAGCCTCTACAAGCACAGTCCTCAGCTCTGAAAATCTCGCGCACAACACAAACGCGAAGCACTTGCCCGTATTGCTCGGTGAGTTGCGGCGTCATTATTCATACGATTGGCGATGGGGCGAAAAATGTTACGCCCCAGGTTGTTCACGTCGAAGGGGATCCGGATCATCCGATCAACCGCGGTACGCTGTGTCCGAAGGGTTCGTCTCTGCTGCAGGACATCGTGAATGATCGACGCCTGCTGAAGCCGCAGGTGCGCCGGCCTGGATCCGATCATTGGGAAGATATCTCCTGGGATCAGGCCATCGATGAAATCGCCACGCGAACGAAAGCGCTTCGAGACCGCGATTTTATCGAGCAGGACGCGAATGGGAAGACCGTCAACCGCTGGGAGAGCCTGGCCTTTGCGGGTGGCTGTACCGATACCAACGAGTTCAACTATCTGGTTGTGAAGTCGATGCGTTCGATGGGGGTGACGTGCCTGGAAAACCAGGCACGTGTTTGACACGGGCCCACGGTCTCCAGTTTGGGGCCAACATTCGGACGCGGGGCGATGACCAACGGCTGGGTCGACATCAAGAACACCGACATGATGTTGATCATGGGGGGGAATCCAGCCGAGAACCATCCGTGTGGATTTAAGTGGGTGGTTGAGGCGAAGCGGAATCGCAACGCCAAGGTCATCGTCGTGGATCCACGCTTCACCCGCACGGCGTCACAAGCGGATCAATTCCTGCAAATTCGCGCCGGTTCCGACATCGCCTTTCTCGGCGGGTTGATCCGCTACGCGCTCGAGAATAATCGCTTCAACCAGGAATATCTCGTCCACTATACGAATGCTGCGTTCCTCGTGAAGGACGGGTTCAAGCTCCCGGAAGATGGCCTGTATTCCGGATTCGATCAAAACACAAAAACGTACGACAAGACCACCTGGAACTACCAGGAGGTCGGTGCGGATGCTGCGCCGGCAGCTGTAACCTCGCATCCGAGTGGGGGAGCTAGCCACGCAGAAGGCCAGGGGTATCAGGCACAAGGTCCAGCGGGCGCGAAGGGAATGGGCGGCGGTCCAATCCCTCCGCCGATGCTGCCGCCGAACGTAGCTTACGACCTCTCGCTGCAGCACCCGCGCTGCGTCTTCCAACTCTTGAAGCAACAATACTCGCGTTATACGCCGGAAATGGTCGAGCGCATCACCGGCATTCCGAAAGATCAAGCGCTAAAAGCATGGGACACGTTCACCTCCATCCGCCAAAACGGCGACATGAAGAAAGCCGGCACGATCATCTATGCGGTCGGGTGGACGCAGCATTCGTCCGGCACGCAAACAATCCGCACCGCGGCGATGATCCAACTCCTGCTGGGGAATGTAGGACGCGCCGGTGGCGGCGTAAATGCTCTGCGCGGCCATTCGAACATTCAGGGCGCGACTGACATGGCGGGAATTTTCGACATCCTCCCCGGCTATCTCAAAATGCCGACGCCCGCCGACTCGGATATTAAAACTTATCTCGCAAGAACTACGCCCAAGCCGTCCAAGCCGAAAGAATGGGATTCCTTCAACTACTGGTCGAACACTCCTGCATTCACCGTCTCGCTTCTGAAGGCGCTATACGGAGATGCGGCGACCAAGGACAACGACTTTGCCTTCAACTGGCTTCCCAAGATCGATCGCAAATATTCGTGGGTCGAGATCTGGGACGACATGTACAACGGCAAGGTCAAAGGAATGCTCGCCTTTGGCATGAACGGCGTCATGATTGGACCCAATGCCAAAAAGAATATTGAAGCGTTGAAGAAGGCTGACTTCCTGGTAGTTTGCGAAATTTATCCGGACGAGACTAGCGAGTTCTGGCGCGCACCCGGCACTACCGCCGAGGACATGAAGAAGATCAACACCACCGTGTACCGCTTGCCTGGCGCTGGTTTCGCAGAGAAGGATGGGACCTTCGTCAACTCGGCGCGCTGGCTGCAATGGAAGTGGGCTGCGGTCCCGCCTCCCGGAGACTGCAGACTCGATCAGGAAATATTGGCGCGCATCTTCCTGAAGATCCGTGAGAAATATCAAAACGAAGGTGGCAAATTTCCGGATCCGATTTTGAAGGCATCCTGGAGCTATACCAATCCGTACAACCCCTCCCTTTCCGAGGTTGCAAAGGAAATCAACGGCAAAGCAATAAGCGATGTCACCGACGCCAAGACCAACACCACTATCAAAGCTGACCAACAGCTGCCGGGCTTCGCTTTCCTGCGCGATGACGGTTCGACCATGTCGGGAAATTGGCTCTACTGCGGATCTTGGACCGAGGCTGGGGCGATGATCCAGCGCCGAGGACCGGAAGATCCTTCTGGTCTCGGGATTCACCCTAACTGGGGGTGGTCTTGGCCGATGAACCGGCGAGTACTTTACAACCGTGCCTCCTGCGATCTGAACGGCAAGCCGTGGGATCCGGATCGTAAGCAAGTCTGGTGGAGCGAGACCAAGCAGAAATGGGTTGGCAACGACGTGCCGGATTTCAAGGCCGACTCCGATCCGAAGACTCACATGGGACCATTCATCATGAACCCGGAAGGAGTCGGAAGACTGTTTGTACCAATCGGAGCCGTGGCCGATGGCCCGTTCCCTGAGCACTATGAACCGACCGAGAGCCCTATCACCAATCCCTTGCATCCGAACCAGTCGAATAATCCAATTGCCAAGAGATTCAAGTCTGATATGGACAAGTACGGAACTGTCGATCAGGGCTTCAACATCATCTGCACAACCTACCGGCTAACCGAACACTATCACTACTGGACCAAGAACAATCCGATGAACGTGCAGTTGGTGCCGGAGCCCTTCGTAGAAATTCCGGCTGAACTTGCCGATCAGATGGGACTTCGTGGTGGCGAAAAAGTGAAGGTGACGAGCGCCCGCGCGGGATACATTGCCAAAGCGATGGTGACGCGGCGCATCAAGGGAATGATGATCGACGGGAAGAAAACCTATCAGATCGGCATTCCGATTCACTGGGGATTCCGCGGCATTGCCGAAGATGAAGGCAAGACCGCCAAGACCCCGGTCAACCTCCTTTCACCCGCCGTAATCGATCCCAATGCGTACACGCCCGAATTCAAAGGCTTCCTCGTGAAGCTCGAGAAAGTCTAAAGGAGGCCTGAGTTGAGCGATCGCAAGACGCTGCAGATACAGAAGATCTCGGGCCATCCTGGGCCGGTCGCGGGCGAGGGCACGCAACGCCAGGAAAAAGTCTGCAAACTGATCGACACCACAACCTGCATCGGCTGCAAGGCCTGCGAAGTCGCGTGTGTGGAGTGGAACGATATGCCGTTCCAGCCCACCATGTTCGACAACACCTATCAGACGATGCCCGACACGAGCTGGAATTACTGGAATCTGATCAAGTTCAATGAAGTAAGCAGCGACGACGGATCATTCCAGTGGTTGATGCGGAAGCATCAATGTATGCACTGCGCTGATCCGGGCTGTCTGGCAGCATGTCCTGCCGACGGCGCGATTGTTCAGTATCGCAACGGCATCGTCGACTTCCAGGAAGAAAACTGCATCGGCTGCCAGTTCTGTGTTTCGGGTTGTCCCTTCAATGTGCCGAAGTTCAATCCGTCGACCAAGAAGGTTTACAAGTGCACTCTGTGCTCCGACCGCGTGGGCTCCGGGTTGGAGCCAGCTTGCATCAAGGCATGTCCCACTGGATGCCTGCACTTCGGCACCAAGGACGACATGCTTCAGCTTGCCGGAAAGCGAGTGACGCAACTCCAACAGCATTCCGGCCTCAAGGACGCGGGCATTTACGATCCGCAGACGATCGGTGGAACGTCGGTGGTTTACATCTTGCACGACGCAACCAATCCCGAGAAGTACGGCGGACTGCCAAAAAATCCGCGCATCCCGCTTGCATTCACGATCTGGAAAAGCTGGTTTAAGCCCCTGGGATTAATCGCTTCCATGATGGCCTTGGCCGGAGTAGTGCTGCACTACGTCACGGAAGGCCCGCGGCGCGTACAGCCGCAACCTCCGGTGAAGGAAGTCGACGGCGGTGAAGCGAGGAAGGAGAACTAGGTGGGCACATCAGCGCAGCGACTCGGAGGCAAGGATCACTTTATCAATCGGATTGGTTTGACCGTCGTCTACGCGGGCGAACTACTTCGGCATCGCGCCTACACTCGCTTCTTGCACTGGGCGTATGGAATCTTCTTCTTTCTGGCATTGTTGTCGGGCTTCGGAATTTACATGCCGTGGATTTTTCGCTGGTTTACGCCGCTGTTTGGTGGCGGCGCAATGACCAGAATGTTGCATCCCTGGTTTGGCCTCGGCTTTGTTTTCTTTTTCGGTCTGCAAGCGATCAACTGGTTGACCGAGATGAGCTGGGGGCCGGGTGACACTCGCTGGATAACACGACTGAAAGGCTATGTCACTCATCGCAACACGACCGAGCCTGCAGACGTTGGATTCTTCAATGCCGGACAGAAGGGAATGTTCTGGGAGATCGTTGGTGGCAGCGTCGCCTACGTGGTTACCGGCGTGATCATGTGGTTCCCCGAAATTTTCGGGCGCTGGCCAGTCGCGGTCAGCTATGTAATTCACGATATTTCCGCGCTCATCATGCTCGCCGGAATCTTTGTTCACATTTACCTGAGCACGATCGGCGAGCCGGGGACGATGCAGGCGATGACCCGCGGCACGGTCAGTGAGGCGTGGGCCTGGACTCATCATCCTCGCTGGTATAAAGAAGTGACCGGGCGAGATCCAGTCCAGGCGCTCGAGGCGGCCCGCTCAAGTCAGGCACAGGTCCCGCCACTCCAGTGAGATCCTTCTTGGCAGGCAGAATTCAGATCCTCTAGAGCGGCCTGCTTGTTGCCGAGTCCGACCTAGTAGTCAGTTTGTCGAGCCGAGCGCGAGTTTCCATCGAGCCTGTTCCGCTGTAAACTTTCAGAACTAAACAACACAAGGACTTGTCTTTTGCCGACGTGTTTTTTCGCCACGGACCTGCATGGAAAGACCGACCGGTACGACAAACTACTTTTGTCGATCATCAGGCATCGTCCTGCAGCCGTATTTCTTGGTGGAGACTTGCTTCCTCTCTCGGCGCTGTCGGCAATGCAATTCGGACAAGAAGATTTTATTCACGACTATCTGGTCCCAGCCTTCACAAGAACCCGCGACACCTTAGGCGTGCACTATCCCGACATCTTCGTCATCCTCGGTAACGACGACCCACGCCGTTGTGAGGAAGACTTCATCGCGGCGGCAGCCAATGGCCTCTGGCACTACGTCCACGAACAGAAGAGTATCTTGGGGAATTTCGCGATCTACGGCCTGGCCTACGTGCCGCCGACCCCATTTCTGCTGAAGGACTGGGAACGTTACGACGTTTCCCGGTACGTCCCGCCTGGCTGCGTCTCTCCGGAGGAGGGCAGCAGAACCGTGCCGACCGACGAAAGCGGGATCAAATGGGCCACGATCCAGAAAGATCTCGTCTCCCTTGTGGGAGAAGACCCTCTTGATCGCGCTGTACTTCTCCTCCACACCCCACCGTGCGATACGCCCTTAGACCGCGCGGCGCTCGATGGGAAGACTTATGAGCATGTTCCGCTGGATGTGCACGTGGGCAGCATCGCGGTGAAGCGGTTTATCGAGGAGCGGCAACCGCTACTAACGTTGCACGGTCACATACATGAAGCTGCGCGTTTAAGCGGTGAATGGAAAATCCGGATCGGGCGAACCGTCTGCATAAACGGCGCACACGATGGGCCTGAGTTGGCGCTGGTGCGTTTTGATCTGGAGTCACCCGAGGCTGCTACTCGGGATCTGCTCTAGGTTGAAGTCGGCGAATCTTTCATGGGCAGCTTACGCGCGGGATCTGTGACTGCGTCGATCTTGACGGCGAAGCTGGAACGTTCCTTGATGTCGTTGTCCGAAACGAGGTGCACGTCCAGTAGACCATCGGTGCGATAGCCGGTCCGCAGGAAGTTGATTTCGGCGAGGCAGCGGCTCCAACCTTCGAGCCAGAGCATCAGGTCTTTCCTCTGCTCTTCGTTCCCTTGAACATGCAAGAGGATGTCGATGTCGCTGGCGGGCCCGGCGGTGGCATTCTTGGTGCTGCCGATCAGATAAAAGGCTTTTACTCCGAATTTTTGCGAATCGAGATCCGCGGCAATCCTCTGTGCCATGCGAAAACGCCAGCGCCAGTGTTCATTCGCACCCCGATCAATGGACTCCGCCTCGGAGTCCATCGATACAATCTTCTGCTGCGGAGAGGACAGGAACCCAACTGCCTGGTTCAAGTCGGCATTCATCAGCACCAGCAGGATGAGTCCTCCGGTTTCGAGTGATACATCAATTACGCGAACCGTCTCACTAAGGTGCGAGAATTCCGGGAGTAACTCCTCAAGCACATTGCGGGAGCGTCGAAAGAACAGCTCGTTAAAAACTGTCGTTGGATCGTCGGGGTAGAGCGGCAGGTAACGGATCGAGGCCTCGACGAGGTCCTGAAAGAAGTGAGTTCCGAATGACAACTCTGGCAGGTAATTGCCTCTCTGGCGTGCTACTTCGATCAACATTGCGGCGTTGTTGATATCGGAGTAGGTCACCGGAACACCGAGTTTGATGTCTCCGCGACTTCCCCAGCGTCCGGGCCCGACCAGGATGAACTGTCGTTTGGGCAGCAGCTTATTGAGTCTTCCAACTGCGCGCCCTACATCGCGCATGGCCGACTGATCAGGGAGTTGGCTATAGCCCTCGAGATCGACATAGACAATGTGCGTGATTTCCGGCACCTTGCCGTTCGAAACGAAATGGGCGGCCGAGAAGATGACCTTGTCGGACGGCAGGTTCTGTGGGATGGCGACTGGAACCGCGTCAGCGCCATAGCTCTGCGGCCGGCACTGTAGCAAGTAGAAATCCTTCCCGTCGTAGGCGAACTCCAGGTCTATAGGGGTTCCGAGCTTGGATTGCAGCAGGTGCAGCAATTCGCGGATGCAGCTTACGAAGGGCGTCTTCCGAATCAGTCCTTCAAAAGTGAAGACCGCATCCTGAGAACTGAAATCGGGCATTGGTCCTATGATTGGCTCGATCCGGTCATGGCTCACGAGCGACACCAGATTGCGGATCTGGGGATATGTGGCGCCAGAATTGCGCAGGAGTTCCGCGACGTCGACGGTTTCGAAAGCATTGGTTTCCAGATTGATAAGATCGATGCGCTTCGGCGAATACCGGAGTACTTCGTCAGCCGTGACGTTGACACGCAAACTCGGCTGACCCGGGGCGATCAGCACCGGGTAGTCGTCAGCAACTCGATCCACAGCACGCGTTCCCAGCCCAGGTACCAACCTTATGAGGCCATCCTCACGCTTGATGCGGGCTGACCAACGGAACTCATTGTTGCTGAATGCAACTCCAGAGCAGGCCGGCAAGAAGTACTTGCCGACAGTCTTTCCGACGACCTCCTGGATCATGATGCCCATTTCTTCGTGGACATCTAGAAGACCTCGCTCGGCACGGTATTCGGTGGGATCCGGCCCGAAGATCGAGGCGTACACCTCGGCAATCGCATCCATCAATGCGGCCAGTCGCTCTTCTTTACTCCCGCAGTTTCCCAAGAACAAGCTCTTGTATTTTCCGGAGAAGGCCGATCCGGGACGATCTTCCAGCAGACTCGAGCTGCGGACGATGAGTGGGACATCCCCGAGATCATCGAGTGCGAGTGCAAGCCCCTTGGCAAATTCTGAAGGGAAAGACGATCTCTTAAACAAAGCCACAAGGTGCGGGTACTCCTGCCGAACCTGGTCGATCTCCATGTATTTCCGGTTGAGAACGTCCTCCAGATCGTTATGGTGCACGAAGTCCTGAATCCAATCGGAGGTCAGGTACCAAGTTCTGGGCACCTTCACATCCTTGAGAAGTGCGCTCGCTTCAGGGGCTTTGTCGATGATCTTCTTGGCCAGGAACAAACCGGCACTCTTACCGCCCAGCTTCCCGTGGCAGCCAGGCGGGAAGATGACCTTACCCAACAAATCATGAAAATCCTTAACGTCGATGAACCTCTTAGCGACGTTGATGAAGTCGAGGCTTTCAGAAAAGAAGCGGCGAATGAGCGAGACCCGCAAACCCTTCTGGGTATAGAGCGAAAGTTCGCCCTCCTCGACCCCGATGTGGCGATAGCGCTCGACACACTCTATGACCTCTCCGAGCGAAGTGTCCTGGTTTTCCAGCGCTCGCACCAAAAAGCTGGCCTTGTCTTCTTTGATCCACCGGGTTACACAATTAAGGATCTCGGTCTCGCTCAAATGCTCGCCGGCGATCCGGAGTGCCTGGCTTGTCAAGTCCGCGGAATGGCCGGCAGCGTCATGAGGAAGAGGGCGGTTTTCATCGGTGGCAACGCCCGGTTCGCGCGGCGAAAGTGCTCCTCCGCTCCGAAGCAACTCCCTGGCCTCCTCGACTCCGCTCCAACTCAGGTGATTGATCAATTTGCGCGAAATCCGCTTCAACAGGGCGGGGTCCGTTTCGCGCAGGAACTCCAGCACAACACGCCACTCCTCTTGAGCCGATACTGCATCGGCAGCCGACCAGCCCTCGAATGCGGCTCTAAGTCGACGTTGCGTGACCGCGCTTGCGATTCGCTCTGCGATCGTCCTAATCAGCTTCCGTTCCTCCTTCAGAAACGGGCCTTCGTCGGATCGCGGCAGCTCTCTTCGGTAAGAAACCTCGACCGCTCCAACCGTCTCACCCTGCACGACGATGTCGGCCTTTTGAACCCATCGAGTTTCGTGGAAGTCCGACGGCTGGATTGCGAGATTCTCAAAGAGGATTCGAGCCTGACAGTCATGTGGGTATTGCCAGCCTGGCGGCAGGACTTCGATAATGTCACGAAAAATCTCCTCAAGAGGCCGGGCTGACTGGCTCAGGAGTTCGCCCACCTGATACAGACAGTTCAATTCCTTGGCCCGCTCCTGCAGAGCGTGCAGCATGGTACCGAATTGGTTCTCGTCCGGTTTCACTTCTTCATTTGACTCATTTTGTCATGTGGCTGCGACAGGATCACTCCACGCGCTGTCCGCCCGTCGACGCGCAATGAGAGCTTATCGGTCGGCCGCACGTGGCGGATGAGCTCCGTCTCGTGCACAACGGGCTGCCGGTTTAGCCAATCCCAGTTGATCCCAAACTTGCGCCCGTGTTGGACCATGAAGTAGCTTGCCCGAAAGCTCGACAGGTTGTGAAAGAAGTGCGAGCCCTGGCTCAATTCCACATTCATCTCTGGCAGCGTCGCCTCCACGATTGCTCGAGCCCCTGAGATCTGACTCCAGTCAACCGGTATGCCCAGCGATGAATGAGAACTGCCCCAGCGGCCGAAACCAATCAGCAGGAAAGGTCGATTCTGATCGCGGAGTTCACGGTTGATCGATTCCAACTCTTCTGCGATAGCAGGCGTGTGCATCGGGGAAAACTTGTCGGGCCGCACGAAGACAAGATCCTGGATGTCATCCGCGGTACTGTTGCCCATCACCATGTCCGACGCGACAATGGCGCACGGATCGGACAGATCCTCGACCGTGACATCCACCACCTGATCAGAAACCACCATGGAGCGAACCTGCAGGAAACCCAGGCGTACCCGAGGACGTTCCCCGAGTCGTCCCTGCAACGTGATCGCGAACTCGATCTCGACTTTGGCGTCGACGGCTTTCTCGGCGGCGATGAGCAGAGCCTTCACGAGGTCGTTCAGGGGAAACTGGTCTTGTACGAGAAGAGGAGCAAAGTTTAAGACCCGCGGGCCTCGAGATCCAATTCCCGGTACAACGCGGTCGCGTTCCGGATCGTAGGTGGAGGCGAGCAAATACAGTGCATCGTCAGCTTCGGCGTCGGCCAGACTCGCATGCACCATGTATTCAGTTTCGCTGCTTGGATTGTAAGCGGGGGGCTTGCCCATGTTGACCGCCCAAAACTCGGTTTGGGTGCCCTTCAGCAGTTCCCCCACGGAATCGAAAGGTGGTGGCTTCTTGGGATAGGCAGGTGAAAACGTCCAGGCTATGCCTCCGTCCACGATGGTCTTTCCCAACCCGAGTGCTAGAGTGACAACGCCCTCTTCCGGACGGGCGGGCTCAAAAGCGTAGAAGTTATAGGAACGCGCTACGCCCGAAATGTCAGGATAGAAGCGATCCCCACGGCGCTGGCCGACCACTTCCTGGATAATCACCGCCATCTTCTCTTCGCCTGGATTTGTGCCAGTAGTACGAAGGTAGTCTCGCGCCTCGCGAAAATAGGTCGACGCGTACACAAACTTGATGGCCTCCACCAGCCGACGAAATCGTGTGTCAGGATCGGGCTGGTTGTTCGGGATCATTTTTGTGGCGTAGACGCCGGCAAAGGGACGCTCCAACGCGTCCTCCAGTAAGCTCGAGGACCGGATCGCCAGAGGGCTCTTGACCTGAACAATCAGCGCGCGGAGATCGCCGAGCAATTCAAACGGAAGCTCGCTCTTCTGAAAGGCATGGGCAATGTGGTCATCGGACATTTCGTCGAAGCGCAGCTCGTCAAGATGGTTTTGCGCTATGAATTCATCGAAACGGTCTGTCGCGATGACTGCCATGGTGGGAACGTTGATCTCAACATCGGGGAAGGAAGTGTGGTCGATCTGTTGTTCCAGGAGGTCTTGGATGAATACTAAGCCGCTGGCTTTGCCGCCGATTGCCCCGGAGCCGATCTGCGTACAGCGGAAGGTACCATCCCAGAACTTGCGGTCGAAAACCGGCAACTCAGCAACGAGAGGCTTCAGACTGCTCATGGATACCTCCCAGCCGCATCATAGCGGACGCCGGACGTTTCAACGCGGGGCCGAAGTGGCCCCATCTGACATGAGGCTGGCACGGACCGTTACACCCATCCGCGCCCGTGACACGCTTTGGCCACGCGACCGATCGCGATGGCGTAAGCAGCATCCCTCATGTACAACTTGTCCCGGCGAGCCAGATCGGAGACGGCAAAGTAGGCAGATGTCATCTTGACGTCGAGCTTTCCGAGGACCTCATCTTTCTCCCAGAAGTAGTTCATATTGCTTTGCACCTGCTCAAAATAGCTGCAGGTCACACCGCCGGCGTTCGCCAGAAAGTCGGGGATCAGCAAAATGCCGCGTTTCTGAATCTGAGCGTCGGCTTCCGGCGTCGTCGGACCGTTGGCGCCTTCCGCAATGATGCGCACGCGGGGACTAATGCGGCCAACGTTGTCGCCGGTGATCTGGTTTTCCATGGCCGCGGGAATGAGAATGTCGACATCTTGCTCGATCCATGCGTCTCCCGGGAGAACTTCGTAGCCCAGTTCCTTCGCTTTCGCTTTACTGATCCCGCCGAAATGGTCTGTGATCGACAATAGTTGACTGAGATTGATCCCCTCACTCTTGCGGTAGGTGTAGGCACACTGGTCCGCTTGATCCCAGCAGCAGACTGAGATTACTTTTCCTCCCAGCCTCTGATAAAGTTCGATCGCGTAGTGAGCCACGTTGCCAAAGCCTTGCACGCTCGCCTGGGTGTTCTCGGGGCGCATGCCCAACTCTTTGAGCGCCTCGCGCAGAGTAATCACGACGCCATAGCCCGTAGCCTCGGTCCGACCAAGCGAGCCGCCCATGCCGACGGGCTTACCGGTAATAAATCCAGGAAACCGGCCACCGTGGATTTTCTCAAACTCGTCGAGCATCCAGAGCATGTGTTGCGAGTCGGTCATTACGTCCGGGGCCGGTACGTCGGTCACGGGGCCGACTTCCCTTGCTACCTGACGAACCCAGCCGCGGCAAATCTGCTCTTGCTCTCGCGCGCTGAGATTATGCGGATCGCAGATCACTCCACCCTTCGCCCCGCCTAAAGGAATGTCCACCACGGCACACTTCCACGTCATCCACATGGATAATGCGCGCACTGTGTCGATCGTTTCCTGCGGATGGAAGCGGATGCCGCCCTTGCCCGGTCCGCGGGCGTCGTTGTGTTGCACGCGGAAGCCGCGAAAAATCTTCACCATTCCGTCGTCCATCCGCACCGGGATAGCAAATTGGAACTCGCGCAGAGGATACCGCAAGAGATCCTTGGTAGCCGCGTCAAGGCCCAGATATTCGGCTACCTTGTCGAACTGAGCCTGCGCTATCTGAAATGAATTGAACGCCTTGGAGGATTTCTTCGAAGGCCCGGGGGTAACCACTTTCGAGACTTCCCTTTCTACTTCAAGAGGTTCCCTCAGTGCGCTCTCCGGCATGATGTTCTCCTTTTTCCAGGCAGGCTAGTTCCATTATCGCTCCGAGCATGGGCGGACAGACTGTGATCGTTGTCAGATACCAAAAGGCCGCATGGAGTGTTGTGATGGCCCTCGGCATCAGCATTCTTGTTGCGGCCTTTACCCTGGTTGCAGTGAATGTCTCCGTACACTATCTGCGCAATGCTTCGCCCCATAAGGTGCCTCTTGCGATTTCGCTGAGAGTTATCGTGGTAGTCGTCATGCTGGCAACGGTCGGTTTTTTTACGAGGAGCAAACGAGCGAATTCCAAGCCCGACTCACCAGCGGCTTCCCCCGCGAAACCTGCTGATCAAGAAGCCACCAATCGGCTGGAGACCTTGACCTTAACCCTGGCACGAATCGACCCACAAACCCGGGATGCCAAGACACTACGATTTCTTCTGCCGCAAGCCCGGCGCCTTCGGGCTCGTCCTGGCCAATTCCTGACATTCGAGTGGCTCATCGAAGAAAAGAGGGTCATTCGTTCATATTCGATCTGTTCTTCCCCTGCTCAGTCGGGATACATCGAGATCACACCGAAGCGAGTGGAAAACGGCTGCGTTTCCACGTTTCTTAATGACCACGCTAGGGTCGGCCTGGCCGTCAAAGCTCGCGGTCCGTACGGCAAATTTTATTTTGATCAGTCCAAACATGGGCGGATCGTCTTGATCGCTGCTGGAAGCGGAATTACACCGATGATCGCGATGCTGCGATACATCGATGACCTTTGTATTCCAGTGAATACCACACTGCTCTACTGTCTTCGCACTGAGGAAGATATCTTTTTCAAAGATGAACTTAAAGCGCTTCAAGACCGGTTGAGCGCGTTTCGATACGTTGTGGTGTTGTCTCGGCCAGCTTCCGACTGGAAAGGGTGGACAGGCCGCTTGAGACGGGAGATTTTGGAGCGCGAAGTCGAGAATTCTTCCGAGGCGACATTCTTCTTGTGTGGGCCACCAGCGTTTATGGAGCTTGGCCGCAATTTGCTGAAAGAGATGGGGATCAAGCGCTCCAGAATCCTGCAAGAGAGTTTCGGAGGTGCGGTAGCAGGCGAAAAAACCTCTATCGAGGCGGGTCCGCTGGAAATTAGGTTCTCTCGTTCAGCAGTCGCGTGCAAGATCTCGCCCGATGAAACTCTATTAGAGAGCTCGGAGAAGAATGGAGTGTTGCTGCCGTCGGGTTGTCGTCAAGGTGTTTGCGGGACCTGCGCTACCAGACTGCTCAGCGGCAAGGTACGGATGCAAACTGAAGAGGCACTGAGCGAGGCGCAGAGATCTCAAGGAGTAATCCTCCCGTGCGTCAGCCGGCCTCTCAGCGACGTCATTCTGGATGCGTAGCTGAGATGGGCTTGTGAATTCCCATAGCAATTGGTCCTGAAATCTTCATGACACACGAACAAATCAGACTCTCGGAATCATCGTCGCGCAAGAAACACTGGAAACGCTGGGGGCCGTATCTGAGTGAACGTGCCTGGGGAACGGTCCGCGAGGATTACAGCCCTCATGGTAATGCCTGGGAATACTTTCCCCACGATCACGCCCGCTCACGCGCCTATCGCTGGAATGAGGATGGCCTGGCGGGAATCTGCGATCGGCACCAGTTCATTTGCTTCGCCCTGGCATTGTGGAATGAGCGTGACCCTATCTTGAAAGAGCGCCTCTTTGGGCTGGCAGGCAGTGAAGGCAACCACGGAGAAGATGTTAAAGAGCAGTACTTTTATTTGGATAGCGCGCCAACGCACTCGTACATGAAATATCTGTACAAATATCCGCAGTGTGAGTTTCCTTATGTTCGCTTGATCGAAGAGAATCGCGGTCGGGGCAAAGACCGCCCTGAATTCGAATTACTTGATACCGGCGTGTTCGATGATGATCGTTACTTTGATGTTTTTGTGGAGTATGCAAAGGTCGATGTCGATGACATCCTGATCAAGATCACCGTCGCAAATCGCGGCCCGGAGCCGGCGAACATTCGTGTGCTCCCGACGATTTGGTTTCGCAATACCTGGTCGTGGGGGAATACGGACGCTCGTCCGGAGCTGCATCAATCGGCGTCTGGAGCTAATCCGGTAATCGAACTAAATCACAGCCAGCTCGGAACACGCTGCCTGCAGTGCGAAGGCGCCCCCGAAATCTTTTTCACCGAGAATGAAACCAATTATCAGCGGCTCTTTGGAGTGCAGGGTCGAACAGCATATGCAAAAGATGGCATCAACAACTACATCATCAACGGCACGACGGATGCCGTAAACCCGCTACGCAAAGGGACCAAGGCCGCAGCTCATTACGCGCTTACGATTGCGCCCGGCGATCAGAAGATCATCCGTCTGCGTCTCCTGCACTCCCCGACAAGCAAAGCTGCATTTCCCGACTTCGAGGAGATCATGGCACAGCGGCAGCGTGAGGCCGATGAGTTCTACGCCACGATCATCCCCCGGGATCTCTCGACGGACGCCCAGATTGTGATGCGCCAAGGTTTCGCCGGCACATTGTGGTCAAAGCAGTTTTATCATTACGTTGTTAGAGACTGGCTGGAGGGTGACACGGGAAATCCACTCCCGCCCTCCGAACGAAAAAGCGGCCGCAATCGCGAGTGGGCGCACCTCTACAACTCTGACGTTATTTCCATGCCGGATAAGTGGGAGTACCCGTGGGAAGCCCCGATTCTTCATGATCCAGTTCAACCGAGAAATTTGCACACACTTGGAAGCTGCTCTGTTGCGCGAATGGCTAGAGACCAATGGCCTCGGAGGGTTCGCGTCTTCAACCATCATTGGCCTCAACACACGCCGCTATCACGGACTTTTAGTGACCGCGACGAAACCTCCCGGTGGCCGCTTTGTTCTGCTTTCGAAAATGGAGGAAACGTTCTTTATCGGAGGACAAGCTTTCGAACTCTCCGCCAATCGCTATCCGGGCGTCGTGCATCCACAGGGCTTCCGGTATCTCAAGCAGTTCCGCCTCGATCCTTTTCCGGTTTTTACTTACGAAATCGAAGGTATCGAGATCGAGAAATCGGTTTTCATGATCCACAATGAAAACAGCACTGTCATTCAATACGAAGTCACAAAGAACAATCATCCCGAATCGCCGCAGAAACTGTATTTGGAACTTCGACCGTTGATCGCGTTCCGCGATTATCACAGCACAACCCACGAAAACTCTGCTCTGAACCCGAATGTCGAGGAACGCCCAGGTCTAGCCGCCATCGCCCCTTACGTGGGCCTACCGCGATTGCACTTTGCCCACAATGCGCTTGAATTAAAGACAAGCGGCTATTGGTATCGAAACTTTGAATATGGTGTCGAGCGCGAGCGTGGGCTGGATTTCTCGGAAGATCTTTTCAATCCTTTTTCCTTGCGTTTCGAACTGGGCCGCAACGACCATGCCTCAGTAATTGCATCCACTGAAGCCAGAGAAGTGTCCCGAGTCGGCAAGTATCGGCAAAACGAAACTAGCCGCCGCCAGGAAGTTGCAGCCTCATCTAAGATCAACGATCCATTCGCTGAATCCCTCGCTGCCTCAGCAGACCAATACATCGTCTCACGCGGAGATCAAAAGACGATCATCGCGGGCTACCACTGGTTTGCCGATTGGGGCCGCGATACGATGATCTCTCTTCCAGGTCTGACCCTTGTAACCGGCAGATACAACATAGCGCGCAGCATTTTGCGCACATTCGTACAGCATGTCGACCAAGGGATGTTGCCGAATAAAGCCGCCTTTACAAGTAAAAGTGCGGAGCAAGAGAAAAAAGGCGTCTTGGGTCCGCGTGTAACACTCACGCGAGGTTAAGCCTCCACTCAGTGGAGGTTGTTTTGGACAAGTACCTGCGCCGGGTTCTTCGTTGTTGTTCGGCGATAGCTGGCTTGTCCTAAGAAGTTGCGCTGTGCACCGGAACTACGTAGCGGAGGAGCCGTACGCCTAGCGCCGCTGCCTGTCACAGGCTCGCTCATCATTGTTGCTCCTGGAAAGAACGAGACGCCGCCCCTGCTCCGCGCCTCATCCCCGCTAAAACCGAAAAATCAACCGAGGACTAACATTGAGACTGGTACTGCGAACGGGGGCACTTCACTTTGAACCGGATGGTGATGCCATATGAAACAACTGGTAGACGGGGTGCCGACCCTGACTCTCCGCATGTGAAAGGCACAAGTACTGTCACGATTGTCAGTTGCTTAACCTAGCCGGCCGTATTGAAGTGTGGGTGCGTGCCTCCTAGCAGTGATGGGCACAGTATCCACTTAGGAGAATGAGGAAGAGGCAGCTATGCACCGAAAAGCAACTGTAGCAACTCTGATGGGCTTGTTGTTTCTGGCGTCGTTATTCGCCTTTGGCGACGACAAAACCCAAGTCAAAGGAATGATCAATACCAGGACCGGAGAAACGTTGATCGTGCAGTCTGGAGGACAAAACGTTACCGTGGTCCTCACCGACGAAACGAAAACGAAAGATGACAAAGGCCTCTTTGGCTTGGACAAGCAGTTCATGTCTAGTGCGGTGCTTGTACCCGGACTCAAGGTGAAGGTGGACGGTGTCTCCGACGACCAGGGCCGGGTCGTGGCGAAAACAATCACCGTCGATGGCGACGACCTGGAAACGGCCGAGATGGTCGAGGCGGGTTTGCATCCCACCGCCGAGCAAGTCGCGGCCAACGTGGCGACCCTCGAGGCTCCTGATCGAAGACTGTCCCGCTCATAAGCCCGTTGACGGACTGGGCAAACGCACTTCCATCGGAATTTATCCCGAACGAGGCTAGAGTGGCCAGGACGAGAAAAGCTCGGACCGATTCGATGCCAAGACGCCCTGAGCACACGGGTGCGCTCCTCGTCCACAAACTGCAGAAGTGTTCATCGCCTCCCCAAAGGACCTAGCTTAGGTCAATCAACGTTTCCCTAGGGCAGGTCAGTTTATGCTGGGCGAGTTGTTAGGGGGACCTGTCAGTTTTGACAGTTGTCACATGGGCGGCTACCTACGATTTCCCATGCAAACATGAGAACGGCACGCCCCCGCCGCGCCCTGCGCCTCGACAAACCCAACGGCGCCCGATCCAGACGCGCATGAGGCGATCTGAGTCCCAGATGCCATCCGCACAGGGAAGACGTGGTTTCCGAAGTACGTGACGGAAGGTGTGCCGCCCTCGAAACTCACGGCACGTGAGCGCGAAATCATGGAATTGATCGTTGCAGGCAAAACCTCAAAGGAGATCGCCGTTGCACTGGACATCAGCACCAAGACTGTGGAGACGCACCGGGCGAACCTCATGCGCAAGCTGAAATTGTCCAAACCGACCGAAGTGGTGTTGTATGCCATCAGGCACGGTATCTACGTTGACGAAGAGCAGGCTTTGGCAGAGGTCGATGCGGAACTGGCAAAAGAAATGAAAAATCACGCCCATTAACTGCGCCTGAATGCGACCGTCGAATTGGCAATGTAGCCCCGCCTTCACTACTAGTTGTCGCTTTACACCGCTCAGATGAAGCTCCATACTTACACTTCTCGGCTGCCAGAGCGGAGTAGATAGCCTGTTCATACTGCCAATTAACGAAGACGGATACGTCGGACGCACGCCGTATGTATTGTTGGCGCTTGTGGCCCGTTAACGGCATTGCACTGGCGGCTACGTATATTCTTCGCTCTCTCCTGGTAGTCCGGTTGTGTGTCCTGATGGGTGTCGCCATGGAATGTTCAGTTCATTAACGTAGCCTCGTGATGCTAGGAAGGCGGCGAGGTCACGGTCCGCACCAGTCACCGGTCCAACTTCAAGCGAACCTAGGCGCGCAATCTTTGCGAGGAATTCGAGTTCCGTCAGACGAGCATCCACGCGAGAGATTGTATAGCGGAAATCGATGCGGCGTGGTCGTTAGGCACTCCGACTATGGGGAAGGGCGGCGCTGGAATTCGAGGCGAACGCTCCAGCGCCCTTGGTCAGTTTATGGTCAGCGAGAGTTGCTTTTTGGAGCAACGTCGAAGCGACCCAATTGTCGGTAAGTGATTGATTTGATGGTGGCCAGGGACGGAGTTGAACCGCCGACGCCAGCCTTTTCAGGGCTGTATTCTTTGGGCCTAAACCCTTTTTCAATCAACAACTTAATTCGTCAAGATGGCCGATTTATTGTGACCATTCTGTGACCAGCGCCGATGTTCGCCTAAGCGTCGGCAAGAGACTGGAATTCGTGAACATGTTTTTAAGCAAGACCAAGAAATGTCGATTCGAACACCCGAAACTACTCGGCATCTGGCTATTGCTTGAGATACGTGATTCGGCACCTCCCACGCGTGGAACAAAATGGCTTTAAGTCTGGGAGGCTGAACTCAAATCGCGCCGCTGGACTTCCGCAGATCTAAGCTTTCTCGGGATGCCTTGCGCGCGATTAAGTGTCAGAAGAGCCTCACCCTGATACGAAGGGGAGTTCTTCCGGAGGGGAGTTTTTCCGGCTCTTTGCAGGTAAGAATCCTAAGCAAGCATGAACGGGCGGACAGCAGTCCATGCGCCATTGATTTCAGACGGCTTTCTTGATGGCGTGATAGGCAACCAAGACTACGATTGCTCCAATGACGGCCACGCAGAGGCTGTAGATGTTGACGCCGGTCACGCCGTGGGCTCCGAAGAAACTGAAGAGCCATCCTCCGACGACAGCACCGACGATCCCCAGAATGATGTCGAGGAAGAAACCTTCTCCCGACTTGTTGACGATCTTGCTTCCGATGAAACCGGCAATCAGACCCAGCACAATCCACGCCAGGATTGACATAGTTTGTTCTCCTTAAAACCAGAATTGGAACCGTCCGCTAAAGTTCGTTGGCATTTGCCTGACTTGCGATTCATGTAAGGAACGTGGTTTTCCCTAATTTCTCCTTAGACAGCCTAACAAAACTCACCCCTTAACCGTCGCAGGGAATCTGAAAGCTGTTCCCTTCAGTGTTAGGATGCTTAACCGATGAGTACTCCTTTGCTTCCCGATGCTTTATGGAATCTGATTCAACCGCTGCTGCCGCCCTCACCGCGTAGACCCAAGGGAGGCAGACCTCGCTTGCCGGATCGGGCTTGCTTGACCGGGATTCTATTCGTGCTCCGCAGCGGAATACCCTGGGAGATGCTGCCGCAGGAACTGAGCTGCGGTTCGGGCATGACCTGCTGGCGGCGCTTACGCGACTGGCAAGAGGCGGGCATCTGGCAACTGATCCACTTCTCTTTGCTCGACTGGCTGGCGCGTTGGGGAGAGATTGATTGGTCACGGGCCGTCGTGGACGGCAGTTCGATCCGGGCGGTTTTTGGGGGCTGCAGACAGGACCGAACCCTACTGACCGGGCCAAGCTGGGCAGCAAGCGCCATCTAATCTGCGACGGTCGCGGGGTTCCTCTCGCCATTCAACTGACCGGAGCCAATCGTAACGACTCGCAGCAAGCCCTCGCACTGGTTGACGCCATCCCAAGCTTGCAGGGAGAGCGCGGACGCCCACGGCATCGTCCGGACAGCGTATTAGGCGACCGTGGTTATGACGCCGAAGCAATCCGGCAAGGCCTGCGTGACAGACGCATCATGCCTTTTCTGGCGAAACGCAACACCGAACATGGCAGCGGACTGGGGCGATGGCGATGGGTAGTCGAACGGACCTTCGCCTGGCTGAATCAGTTCCGGCGGCTGCGGGTGCGCTACGAAAAGCGGGCTGACATTCACGAGGCGTTCTTGTCCTTGGGGTGTGCTCTGATCTGCTGGCGTTTCCTGCGAGTCGATTGGCTGGCGAGTTGATGTTTCTTCGAGCCGTAGCGGATTCTCTTAGCCGGAATGCAGTATCCATAAACCCAAGCCCCCACTGGAACACCCCTGGAAACGCAATTGGGGCCATTTGGGGCGCTTCTGGGCCACCTCCCTAGCCTGATTACCCCTCGACCACCCTGGCCCATTTCTGGCACTCGCCTGAACGGGTGTTTTTTCGTGCCCAGTCACGTCCTTTGGCGTCAACGGCCCGAAATCTCTGATTCTGGGTGCGGGAAAGGAATTCCTTTCTTGCGGTGATTTCACTAAATAAAGGGCCTTTCGTCTCTTGACACGCCCGGATATGAGAGCCATACTTCTCGTCCTCGCTAGTTTGCGCCGGAACTTCGTCGAGGAAAAACTACCATGACGACGCGAACTCTGCTCTGGTTCCTCGCCATCTCCTCCGCTCTTGCAATCAATCCGATTCTTGCACGCTCGCAAACCGCTCCCCTAGCCATTGGCACATGGAGCCTGGACTCGCCACCAGCCACGTGCCCCACGAGTGCAGGGTGGCTAGCCGGCGGAATCTGCAAGCACTACACGGTCAGCTGTCCCGGGGCCGACCCTCTCGGCGTCACCATCAACTACGTGGCCCCAAACGGCACCAGCAACGGGACGATTGCGTTCGTCGCCGCAGAGGGCGGCGGGACGAGTCCCAACTCCGACGTAGGCCAGGAGTCGGCGTTCGGCAACTACTACCTCTCAAAAGGCTTCGCAGTGGTGCAGACCGCCTGGGACACGGACTGGGAGGACACGGACACCGCCGGCGACTCGGGATCGGACAGCATGCTGGTGGCGGCGTGCCGGCCCGCAACCCTTCTAAGCGCTATAAACGCGTCATCGACCTACCATCCGACCGGCACCGCCATGTGCGCTCAGGGCGCCAGCGCCGGATCGGGAGGCGCCGCGTTTGCTCTGGAATGGTACGGCGCGAAGAAATACCTCAACAATGTTGAATTGATCTCCGGCCCGGTGTTCAGCGATATGGAAAAGGGCTGCGAAGTACCGGTCGCGGGAAATGTAACGGCATGCAGCTCGACGCAATACGGCTGCAACAATGAGTACGGCAATACCCCGAGTTGGACGAACGCACCGGACTACGTCGATTTCTACATTACGGCAGTGCAAGGCTGGGTCGGGGGCGGCACCACGGGCACGACCTACAGCTGCCAGAACCCCCTCCCTGCGGGCACGTCGCCGCTGGCGGACCAAAACTGGTTCAACATGAGCATATTGGCAACGGGCGGGGACTCCGACTACGCCGGCACCTCGATGGGGGTTTGGGTGTGCGCCGGGGCGGCTTCAAACTATCAATCAGGCACCTGTGGCAACAGCCACTGCCCAAACAATTCCGGGTCTGAGGGAGCGCTGTTTGGCCAGCAATTTTACTCGGGCCACTCCCCGACGCCGCACTATGTCTTTGTCGGGGTCAACACGTGCGATGGGGAAGAGGGCGTGACGGGATCGCTGGCTACCACCCCGAATCTCGAAAATGCCATGACGGCCATCGAGACCGATATGACGGCCCACTGTAAGATAGGCCAATGACAAGCTGCCCTGAGTCCGAGATGTTCATCGGCAATTACTGCAGCCGGTTTGCGGCGGTTCCGCGAATGGTTATCCTAGCCGTCTGCCTCTTGTCGCTCGGCGGCCGCTCGGTGGCTCAGTTCGAAACCCGCTCCATTAACCCCGCGGTTCCAGCGCCGGAGGGGGCTTTGGTCGCCGACTTTAATCGCGACGGCAAGCTCGATCTGGTCGTCTCCACTTGCACAGCCGAGAGCCGCGTAAGCATTATGCTCGGGAACGGCGACGGCACATTTCAGCCTCCGGTCAACTACTCGGTTGACCCCTGCCCAGGTATTCCCGTTACGGGCGACTTCAACCATGACGGGAATCTCGACATAGTCGTGCCGGTCTACTATTACGGCAGGGTTAGCGGGGTCGAGGTATTGCTAGGAAGAGGAGACGGAACCTTTCAGCAGGCGACATACTACCCGGCCCCACAAATTTCGTATCAGGTCCTGCCGGGCGACTTTAACAACGACCACAATCTAGACCTGGTTGTCCTCGAGCTTGCACCAAACGTCCTTTGCGTGCTTCTAGGAAACGGCGATGGCACGTTTCAGCCCTGCATCGAGTCGCCCTTGCCCGCATCGGACAATGCAATCGCGGTGGGTGATTTCAACAACGACGGCAAGCTCGATGTAGCCGCGACCGAGGAGTTCGGTTCCGAGAGCTCGGTACAAATCATGCTGGGTAATGGAGACGGGACTTTCACCTTTTTCCAAAGCTATCCCGTTCCAGACCCGACGGCGATCGTCGCGGCGCGCCTGGTCAAGGGAGGCAACGTGGACCTGGTCGTAGTCAATGACCTCAGCCTGAACATCAGCGTCCTGCTGGGCAACGGAGACGGAACTTTTCAGCCGGCTGTGAACTACGCCACCAGCAACTCAATTTGGGCCGCCGTCGCGGATCTCAACGGCGACGGTATCCCCGACATCGTCGTCGTGGAGTTTGACACGCCTCCGGCTGTGACTGTGTTTCTCGGGAACGGAGACGGGACATTCCGTCTCGGCGTCTCCTACCCAACCGGAGGGGAAAGCCGATTTGTGGGTATCGGCGACTTCAACGGAGACCATCTTCTTGACCTCGCAGTACCCTCATGGCAAAGCGACAACGTTCCCGTTCTGCTCAACACCGGCGTAGTCAGTTTCTCGCCCACGACGCCGCTGAATTTCAAGAAGCAGGCGGTCGGTACGAAGAGCGCACCACAAACCGTCACGCTCACCAACACCGGCACCAAGGCACTGAACATTGCGTCCATGAAGGCCAGCGCCGAGTTCGCCGTGACCTCGACCTGCGGTTCAAGCGTTGCCGCGGGCGCAAACTGCACGATCAGCGTGACATTCTCGCCGACGAAAAAAGGCTTTCAGCAGGGCACGGTTACCATCATCGACAGTGCTTCGACCAAACCGCAGGTGATTGAGTTGCTGGGCACGGGAACCTAGCGCGGCGCTGCTCTAGTCCTGTTGAGCTTCATACGCTCCTCTAGCGCAGACGCCCGCCCGCGTCCGGCACTCGCCGCCTACAAAGATTTCCTCACTCCCTGGAAAGATGCCGACCCGACATCCCCATCCTGAAAGAAGCCAATGCGGAGTACGCGAAGTTGCAGTGTGTGCGATGAATCTGCCGAGGTGGGGGTTTTGTTAGGCGTTCTTAAGCTCTCCAGCAACTTGTCTGATGAAAAGCGCGTTTCCTCAGAGTTCGGGGCCGTTGGCCTTAGGGGGACGGTCTCCCGTACGAGGACTCTATCTGATTTCACGGCCCGCTCACCCTGATTACCCAAGCCCGCTCTGACTTATGAGGCTTTCCCTAGGTTCTGCAACAGGCCGCTGACCATATCCATCACGCTGTTGTGAGCGGGCATTTGCCCATTCGGCGTCAGCTTGTCTACCAATCCGGGTAGGATCTGGGCAATCGCGGTACCAGCGACCTCGGGAGAAATCCCCGCCTTAGCAGCGAGCGCCTTCACCTGATCGCTGCCCAAGACCTGGTGAACTTGATCGCCAGAAATCGGCGGGTTCGGCCCGGAACTGATCCACGAGGATACAAGTCCGCCCATCCCTTTATCGTGGAACGACTGCACCAATCCCTGCAAACCTCCGGGCTGATTCTGAATCATCTGCAACAGACCCGTTGCCAACGAACCGGAACTGCCACCTGCCACGCTGCCTAATGCCTGGTTTTCTAGATTGTCGAGTAAACCCATAACTGCCTCCATTGAATTCCGAGAAATTGAACCGAGAGATGCGCAGCCCTGAAGAGTCTGCGATCAGATTTCTTTCTGTGTGACTCTTCGTATCAACAGTGAGTCTTTCTCACTTCTGTTTTGCGATGATCTTGTCTTTGATCTTGTTGTAGGTTGCTTGGGGAAGAACCTTCTTCCTCACCAAGTCGGTCTTCTTCGCGTAGGGACGGCCGTCGATGATTTTCTGGGAGTAAGCCGCTCCGATGCCTGGCAGCGCGTCGAGTTGGTCC
>Ga0209166_10000906_pt1 | contig 27459 bp, 21 predicted proteins | sample Coa_R1_3_FD_187151 | JGI IMG/M metagenome (GOLD analysis project Ga0209166, IMG submission 187151) | Surface soil microbial communities from Centralia Pennsylvania, which are recovering from an underground coalmine fire - Coalmine... | ecosystem: Environmental > Terrestrial > Soil >...
GCCGATGTACCAGGATGCGCAGTTCGCCAACGGCACCGGGCAATTCGGCGACATGATGCAACGGGCGACCTTCTGGAACAAGATGGATGCGGAACGGGAATGGCACGTCAGGTTGGCGCGTCCGCGCATCCTGCACACGATCAATATTGAGGTTACACCCGAGACCGGCACGCTGATGAAGGTGGGCGCCGCCACCTTTGGCAACGTTCTCATCGACTTCCTCGACTCGCAGGCCCAAACCATCATGCAGCTCGAGGGCATCGATCCGGATGAAGCCCCGATCTTCGTCACCCAAAACGTCACCGCCGAGGCGCTCGGATACCACTCCGCCATCTCCTTTCCGATCGGCGGCGGCGGCGAGGCGCTGCAGACCTACATTTATACAAGCTGGCTCGACCCCAAACTCGTTGATCCCCTGTTCGCCGACGTCAGCACCTTCAACCACGAAACCGGCGAATGGCTCAACGATCCGTTCATCAATAACGTCGTTCCTGTCTGGATGTATCCGCCGGCAAGCGACCCCCGTACGGTGTGCTCGTTCAACAACCTGCTCGAAGTTGGCGACCCCCAAGGGAACGGACCAACCTTTGACGACTTCCCCACCGTTCCCATAACCATTGACGCTGTCACCTATCACTTGCAGGACCTAGTGATGCTGCCCTGGTTCGCTGAGGAAGTCCCCTCGTCTGCCGAGAACGGCTGGTACGACTTCCCTGCCACCAACCAGATCAAGAACCCGGCAGTGTTTTGTCCGTGATGCCTCCAACGCCCGCCGGATTTTGGCAATCGCAACGTAGAGACGTAGCTTGCTACGTCTCCAGCAAGAGCACAAAAGCCCTGCACAAATGCAGGGCTTTCTTGTTTTTCAAAATCCGCGTAGCGCGTGCCCCCTGCTGGCCAGATGACCGAGCACTGAGTACTGTTTTTGTTTCCATAGCTATAATGCCAGAGACTTATGCCGCGAATTGGTTCCACTGTTGCCTTCCTTCTTCTGTCAGCTTGCAGTCTGACAGCAGCCGTTCAGGCGCCTGAACACCCGCTGGCCACGCTGCGGCACGGACATCCCAGGCTCATTGCCACCGACGCCGATTTCACCCGGCTTCGCGAACTTGTCCGCAGCGATAGCGTTGCCGCGGGCATCTATGCGAACCTCAAGCGCCAGGCCGACCAGATGCTCAGCCAGCCCACTGTGGTGCATCGTCTGATCGGCCCACGCCTGCTCGACCAGAGCCGCCTGTGCCTGGAGCGCGTCTATACGCTGGCGCTGGTTTACCGCATCAGCGGTAAGGCCAAATACCTCGACCGCGCGGTCACCGAACTGCGCGCCGCGGCGGTATTCCCAGATTGGAACCCTTCTCACTTTCTCGATGTCGCCGAGATGACCCATGCCTTCGCCATAGGCTATGACTGGCTCTTTCCGGACCTCAGCCCCCAAGACCGCGCGCTCTTCCGGAAAGCCATCACAGAAAAAGGACTGGATGAAGCGATCAAAGCCTATGAGCAACACAAATTCTGGACCACGGCCGTGCATAATTGGAACCAGGTTTGCAACGGTGGCATTACGCTGGGCGCGCTGGCGATCGCTGATGAAGACCCCGCCCGCGCTGAGCGCCTCATGAAGCAATCGCTTGAGTCCATCCAGCTCGCCATGGCATCCTACGCGCCCGATGGCGGCTGGGCCGAAGGCCCTGGCTACTGGCAGTACGCCACGTCGTACAACGTTTATTACCTGGCCGGCCTTCAGACCGCGCTGGGTACGGATTTTGGCCTTTCGTCGCTTCCCGGCTTTGAGCACGCCGGCGATTTTCGTGTGTACTTCCAGGGCCCAGCCGGCACCTTCAACTACGCGGACGCACACCCATCCCCAGGCACGGCGCCGGAAATGTTCTGGCTCGCCCACCGCTTCTCGCAGCCCGTTTTCGCCGGCGACGAATTGCGGCACCTGACTGCGAGTGACCATCCACAAGCCCTCGACCTGGTTTGGTATCAGTCTGTTGGCCAAAGTCCGGGCGCCGCGCATTGGCCGCTGCAGAGAATGTTCGAGGGCGTCAACGTGGCTTTTCTGCGCAGCGACTGGGATTCGCCGGATGCATTCTGGATCGGCGTCAAAGGCGGCGACAACCACGCCAACCACAGCCATCTCGACCTGGGCAGTTTCGTATTGGACGCACGCGGCGTACGCTGGGGGCTCGATCTAGGCAGCGACTATTACAACCTGCCCGGCTATTTCGGCAAGCAGCGGTATACCTACTATCGCCTGAGCACAGCATCGCACAACACCGTGCTGATTGACGGCCAGAACCAGGACGCCAACGCCAAAGCTCCCATGACTATGAAAAACGGCGTCGCGAGCATTGATCTGGCGGCGGCTTATCCGGGAAAGGTCACCAAGTTCATGCGCACGGTCGAACTGACGCGCGAGAAAACTGTGATCATCCGCGACGAGATCGAAGCGCCGCATCCGGTGGAGGCGCTGTGGGGCATGGTGACCGATGCGCAGATCACCATCAACCGCAATCACGCCCGCCTTAAAAAGGGAGCGTCCGCCCTCGATGCCGAGATCATATCCCCCAAAGGAGCTGTTTTCGATACTGCCGCCACGACTCCACCGCTGCCCGAGGAAGATCAGAATAAAGGCACAAAGAAACTGGTGGTCCGCCTGAAAGGCAAGGTGACCCGCACGCGCATCGAAGTGGTGTTCCGGTAAAGAAAGCAGTCAGCCTCTAAAATGCAATTTTAAGTTTCAAACTTGGATTGCTAAGATACAAGTAGCTGAGGCACCATGACAGTTCATGAGTCTATAAACTGGTTTTTGTTGATCTGGATCGGCCTGTTCGGCGGATATTGTCTCGATGCTTCACAGAAGCGCTGGTTTAGTTCGTGGAGCCTCAAAACAGCATTGCTGGTTTCCGGAATATCGGCTGCTGGCATTGTCCTTTTTCTCAGGCTCGGCGATGACGCACTGCCCGATTGGTTTTACAGATTGGCAGGATTCCTTGAAAAAAAATGGTAGAAGTGATGGCGTAAATTGGCTTAATGCTGAATACCAATCCAAAGGCCCCACTAACTCGCAGCGTGGCGTTTCTTGTCGGTCTCTCTGCGCTCGGATTGGGCCTTGGCCCGATTCTCTCGAAGGGAAATCTTTTCTATACCAACTGGTTTGGCGAGTTGGTCTTTGCTCCGTTCGCAATTATTTTTGGATTGTTGATCATCTGGGGAGCATTGTTCAAGCCGGAGATTCTGGATAGACCACAGGCACGCGCAAAGCGTAAGCACTCCGCTAAGTAAGGGTATTTTGAAACAGGCCATTGTCCTTTCTCACAGTGGTGTTTGAACCCATCACTCTTCGAAGAACATTGTGAACGGAACCTTGCAGCTTGGAGCTGATAGCTGTTCTTATGATATCTTTTGAAGTTTAACAACTTCATCTAAACGGAGCTGTAATGCCCCCTATTACCGAATTCATGCAACGGCACTACCGGCACTTCAACGCAGCGGCCATGATGGACGCCGCGAAAGGTTATGTCGATCTACTAAAAACAGGCGGCAAGATGTTTGTTACCATTGCCGGGGCGATGAGCACCGCCGAGCTGGGCATCTCATTGGCGGAGATGATCCGGCAAGATAAAGTCCACGGCATCTGCTGCACCGGCGCCAACCTGGAAGAAGATGTGTTCAATCTCGTCGCCCACAATTTCTACGAGCGCGTGCCCCACTACCGCGACCTGACCCCGAAGGACGAAGCCGCGCTGCTGGCGCGGCACATGAACCGGGTCACCGATACCTGCATCCCTGAGATGGAGGCCATGCGGCGGATCGAGAGCGTGGTGTTGGAAGAGTGGGTGGCGGCAGACAAGAAGAACGAGCGCTACTTCCCTCACGAGTTCATGTATAAGATCCTGCGAGCGTGCAAGCTGAAAGAGTCTTACCAGATCGATCCAAAGAACAGTTGGCTCATGGCGGCAGCGGAAAAGAACCTGCCTATGTTCGTCCCCGGATGGGAGGATGCGACCCTGGGAAACATGTATGCCGGTCACTGCATCAGCGGTGACGTTAAAAAAGTCCACACTGTGCGGACCGGAATCGAGTACATGATGGAGCTGGCCGAGTGGTATACGGCGACCACGGCCAAGACTTCTCTGGGTTTCTTCCAGATCGGCGGCGGCATCGCGGGGGACTTCCCCATTTGCGTTGTCCCCATGCTGCATCAGGATTTGCAGCGCAACAACGTCCCGCTGTGGGCATACTTCTGCCAGATCAGCGACTCGACCACCAGCTACGGGTCTTATTCCGGCGCGGTGCCCAACGAAAAGATCACTTGGGGCAAACTAGGAATAGACACGCCGAAATACATCATCGAATCAGACGCCACCATCGTTGCCCCGCTGATTTTCGCCTATGTGTTGGGATGGTAAAAAAATCGAGCAATCATTTCACCACAGAGACACAGAAAAAGGCATATTTGCTAATTCTTTTTGTCGTCGCCGGATCCGCGTCCGCGTCCGGCGAGTTGCCCCAAAACATAGCCAACAATACCGCTGAGAATTGCGCCTGTGATGTTGCCTTCCAATCGCCCAGCAAGACTCAGGACAACGGTTGCGGCAACCACACCCATTACGGCGACTGTCCTGAAGAAACCGGCGCTTAACAGGACTTCGTGCACACTTTCTTTCCGCAGAATAACGGCGATCCAAAAGGCCAGCCACATCACCGCTAGCCCTGTGGTTGCGAGAACAGAAAGTTTGAAGATATCGTCAGGAGTGAGTTGTGGGTTGTTTTGTATGAGTTTGACAACGTCGTCGTGGGTGAGTGGGCTACTTTGCGCAACTTGGCTCGCCTGCATGAGTAGGCTAATTTGCATCAGTCCCCCTGAAAGTAGGCTGCATTGGATAGCACTCTGCATTCAGCAATCTGTGTCTTATTTAGTTCCTTCCGCCGGCAACTTCGGTATGGGCGGCCAATCAATGGAAGTGCCCTCGAACAGATACGCGCACTTCTCGATGCGTTTGGTTCCGTCGTGCACAGCGAAGCTGCGGGGATGATCGGGCGGCCCGCTCCACAGAGCAACCCCGGCATAGGCGCCATCTTTGCGCAAGATGTAATACACCATATCGAGATAGCGCAGCCGAGTCATGTCATTGTTATGGTTGTGGGCAATGCGGCGCAGGGTTTCCATACCCGCCTCTTGCGGCGACATTCCTTTGCGCATGTTTTCTACGATGGTGTGCGCGCCCGCGACTTTGATGTTCTCCTCCCCGCTGCCGGTGGCGCCGGCTGAACCTACTTCTTGATCCGTATAACATCCCGCGCCGATGATGGGGGAATCGCCCAGTCGCCCGGGCAGCTTCCAGGCCAGGCCGCTGGTGGTGGTTGCACCTGACATTTCTCCCTTATCGTTGACGGCGGAAACGTGGATCGTGCCTGTCGGCGGAAAGAGCACCCGCTCGATGGCTGCGCGGCGGAATTCCGGATCAATGCCGAGCGAGGCGGCGAGGGGCTCCAGTTCATCAATTTGTGCTTCCATCTCTTTTCCTGATTGGGGAACAGACCGTGAGCGCGGAGTTTGAGCCGGAGGTTTCCAGTTCGGATCGGCCACACCCGGCCCCCACCAGTCTTTATCGGAATGGGTTTCTTTCCACAGCAGCCAAATCTTGCGCGAGCGCTCGGTGAGAAGGTTTTCTTTGGGAAAGCCCATGGCAATGGCAAAACGCTCGGCGCCTTCACCCGCGAGCATGACGTGTCCCGTGTGTTCCATCACGGCCTTGGCGACCAGGCAGACGTTTTTGATATTTCGCACTCCGCCCACCGACCCGGCGCGCCGGGTGGGGCCATGCATGCAGCAGGCATCCAGTTCGACCACTCCCTCTTCGTTGGGTAATCCGCCGAGGCCGACTGAGTCATCGTTGGGATCGTCTTCCTGCACCTTGCAGACATGCAGAACGGCATCGAGGGTATCCTGCCCGTTGCGCAACATGTCATAGGCAGCATCAATTCCCTGCGTTCCCGTAGGCTTGCAGATAATGACCGGCCGTTTGTACGCAGCCGGCTCGGCCAGAGCCATGGTCACCGTCTGGCGGGGTTTGTGGTCGCGCCGGGTGGTGTGCTGGGCCTGGTCTTTTTCCTGGGCGTCACTTTGGATCCCTGTGACCATCGCAGCCGAGGTCAGGGCGGTGGTGGCAAGAAAATCGCGGCGGGAAAATTTCATAGTCTCTCCACATGAGAACCGGCGAGTTGCCGGCTTGGTAGATTTAACCACAAAGAACACAAAGGGCCACAAAGGAATTTTGCTCCACGGATGAAATCAGGAGTCACAGTGGAAATGCGAAGGAAGCAGGAGATAACGGATTGCGTGGGCAAAACAACAAACGGTGAGGCACCAGCACTACACAGCCGAGGACGGCTGTGCCACACAAGCTTTACTCAGGCGATGCGGGAGTGTTGCAGCAGTCTATCTTTAAAGGGATTGGGAATGCGGAGCCTCTTCTTCAAATGAGTGCGGGCATTGTGAATGGACTTGCGCACCTGTTCGCCATTGCGCTCCGTGGTGGCGGCAATTTCTTCCAGGGTGAAGCCCTCGACCGCAAACAGGATGAATGCTTCCCGGTCTTCCTTCTTTGCTCTGAGCAGCGCGGCTTCGACCAGGTTCACCATTTCATCGGAATATGTAATCTCTTCCGGCGTGGCCTGGCGCGTATCAGCAATCACCTCTTCCGCGAGCATAGTTTCATCAGGCTGGTGGAACTGCATTTGAGCTTCGTCGCTGCCGGTGACGTTGCGCTTGCGTTCCGAACGCTCCAGGGGAATTGCGTTATCCTGCTGCAGGTTGTCGCCGGCCAGGCGGTTGATGGCCTGTATGGCAACGCGGTACATCCAGCGCTCCAGGGTGAGCAGCTCCGGCTTGTTCTCGTCTTCACCCAGCGCGGTGGCTACGACTTCATCAAGAACTTCTTTCTGGTCCACGGCGCCCGGATCCAATTGTCCCTGGCTGACGCGATAGCGCAGCTCGCGCACGATGAAGCGCTCGATCTTGGCCAGATTAGCGTTGATAAACGAATAGATATCCTCTCCCGAAGCTATGGCAGGATGCACCGCCGCCAGGGTCTGCTCAAATGGAACCTGTTTGGCGTAACCGTTGCCTTCTTTTCTGCGGGCGCGGCGGTGGAATCCACGCAGCAGGTCTTTGTGCTTGGTCAGTTGCTTGAGCAGCTCGTTGAATGCAGACTTCATCGCAAGCACCGCCGTGCGTCCCGATTGTTGCGAGGCCAGTTGACCGGAAGGCAGACGGAGGTTGAGGGAGATGGATGTCTCTCCACGCAAAGAGCTGCCCTGGTCCACAATACCGTGCAGGTGAACAAGCTCGGGACGAAACACAAGCAAACGCCGGTCTAGTTTCTGGATATGGTGGGCGAATTCACGCTCAACGTCGGGGGCCTTGGCGGTCTTGTAACTGATGTGTACGTTCATAGAACCTCGTAGGAATCGAAGTCGCAGGGGAACGTTGATGTTTTTCCAACGAAGCGCAAAAACCGCTTGCATGGAAGCTTATTTGTCGTGATTCTACACCCGCGAAACGCAGCCGGAGCACAAAATTAGATTGGTCCGAGGGAACTAGGTAAATAAAATTCTTGCAATTTGAGATTTCGTGCGCCAAGACTCTATATCAGTTTGGTGTGCCCCCTCCACTGCCCCCGGCCTTCGCTTCACGAAAGCCGGGGCTCCCAGCGAGCGCCCCAAGTGGCGCGATAAAAGGTCCACAGAGTTTCCGGCAGGTGTTTGCGCAATTGGCTCTAGACTGCCACTGTAAACGACGTCTCGGTGCGGGTAACGGGGTGGTACATGGTATCGCGCTCGACAGGCTCGCGGCCGGCTTCGCGGATGAGGCGGGTGAGCTCTTCGCGCCGCATTCCCTGCGGAGTGGTGGCGCCGGCATCGTGGTAAATCTTTTCTTCGATCACGGTGCCGTCAATGTCATCGGCGCCAAAGCGCAGGGCGATCTGGGCGATTTTGGGTGTCATCATCTGCCAGTAGGCTTTGATGTGGGCGAAGTTGTCGAGCACCAGGCGGCCAATGGCGATGTTTTTGATGTCCAGCATGCCGGTGGTCCTGGGCAGATGTTGCAAGGGCGTGTTATCAGGATGGAAGGCCAGCGGAATATACGTCTGGAAGCCGCCGGTTTCATCCTGCAAGGCGCGCAATTTGAGCAGATGGTCTACCCGATCTTCATCGTTTTCGACGTGACCGTAGAGCATGGTTGCGTTGGAGCGCAGACCTATCTGATGTGCCAGTCGCGCGGTTTCCAGCCACTCCGTGCCGTCAATCTTATGGTCGCAGATAATCGAGCGCACGCGCGGAGCAAAAATCTCCGCGCCGCCGCCGGGGAGCGAATCCACACCCGCGGTCTTCAACTGCTCCAGCGTCTGGTGAATGGAAAGCTTGGCGCGCCTGGCCAGGTATGCAACCTCGACCATGGTGAAAGCCTTGAGATGCACCTTAGGAAAACGCTGCTTCAGGCCGGCGATGAGATCGAGAAAATACGAGAATGGCAGGTCGGGGTGCAATCCGCCGACGATATGGAATTCGGTCACCGCTTCCGAATATCCTGAAGCCGCCGTCTGCCAGGCTTCTTCCAGGGCCATCGTGTAAGAGCCCGCGGTATCTTTTTTCCTGCCAAAAGCACACAGGCGGCAGGCAGCCACGCAAACATTCGTAGGATTAATGTGCCGGTTAACGTTGAAGTAGGTCACGTCGCCGTGCATGCGCTCGCGTACCTGGTTGGCCATCCAGCCAATGGCCAAAATGTCGGACGATTGAAAGAGCGTGAGCGCATCCGCAGGTGTCAGGCGCCGACCGGCAGTCACTTTCTCGGCGATGGGACGCAAGCGCGCATCGTCAGTCTGAAAGGCGTGGGTCTGGAATATATGAGCCATGAGGTCTCAACAATTGATGATAACCCAGCGGTGGGCCCTCACGCAGCCCGTTTTTACATTTAAACAACTACGGAAATGGCGTTCAATTTTTTGAGTCATCAGCCGGGACTAAGGAGAGTGTGTGTGAACTCAGGAGAGAATGCAGGGTCAATAGATTAATGCAGGAATTAGCCGCGGAGAGGCCCATCTTGGGGTTATGAAACACGCTCCGGTCCATTATTCAGCTATTCAGTCTCGAGGTCGCTGTAATCGTTTTCATTTCAGGATTTCCCATTTCAGAACGTATCACGATACGGTATCTTGATTACTTTAGTATCACTATATGGTACTACCGTAACCTTGGCATCTACAGCTTCTTATAGTGAACTATAGTGCAAGGCTGTTAACTTGTCCCAGGAGTTCAGGTCGGAAAATCAGTTTCCAGGACAACCAGCCATTCACTAACATTGGGGCCAACGTTCGACGAAAGCCCCCCAAGAAATTGGAGGTTCCCATGTTTGTGCAACGTATTTCTTTCGTTGCTGTGTTATGCGTCGTCCTCGGGGCATTGCCCCTGGTCGCTCAGACGCAACCCTCGGGTCCGCGGGCAGAACTTGGCCCACAGGCGGCTGAACCACATCCTGATTACGGAGCTATTGACGGTAACCACTACGTGAACGGTTATTTCGGATTTTCCTATCGTTACCCAAGCGGCTGGAAGGGCAATGCGGTGCAGGCTTCCACCTTTGGAACCAGCCAGTATGCGTTGTTCACAGCCAATCCTGAGGATGCCAGGGCGACCGATATGCGCTACATCACGATTGTCGCCGATCCCTTGCCGAAGAACACCACGCCGAAAACTTTTATGGATGGCGCGCTGAAAACATTTGCCTCGCCCTCAAGCGGTTTTGGGGTGCTGCACGCGGACAAGAATTACACCTTTGGAGGCAAGCAGTTCTACCGCCTTGACCTGATGTCGAAATCGACGCCGGGAAGTCCCACGATTTATCAGACGCAGGTCTTTGTGTTGTTGCCCAACTATGCGGTCACATTCTCGTTCATGGCAGGAAATCCGGATGATATCGAGACCTCAGTGCACAGCCTGGAATCGGTGAGTTTCGAGCCGGACCACTCGGCAACTACAGCGGCCCATACCGCCAAGGTTGAGAAATCGCAATCTCATTAGAGCGTGTTTCATAGTTTGACTTGAACAGTCCTGAAGAGCGCAGGGGCTAAAGCCCGGTTGATTCCACGCCCTTTCGGCACGACTAGAGCAATTTCAGGATTGGTGTATCCCGCGCGGCACCTGGGCTGAAGCCCATTTGTTTTTGTGTCTCAACGCCAGCCTGAAGGCCGGCTCTTCCACGGTAGAGGACACAGCAATTGTGGAATCGCCATAAAAGTCGTGCCCTGATACATGTCTCGATCTTTCCCTCACATCGTCTGTAAAACCGCTCTAGTGCAGATGTCGCGGGGAAGATATCTATAGCTTGGGCAGCAGCAGGTCTGCGGCAATAAAAAGGAAAAACACCACTGAGATCACGCCGTTCATGGTGAAGAATGCCGCGTTGAGCTTGCTGAGATCGTTGGCCCGCACCAGCGAATGCTCGTAGAGCAGCAGCAGGGCGACGACCACAAGCCCGGCAAGCGCCAGCTTGCCCAATCCAAAGACCACGACCAGCACGGCCAGCAATGCCAACATCACCAGGTGCAGCCCGCGCGCGATCCAGAGAGCGTTGCCGATGCCGACGAAACGCGGGATGGAATAAAGCTTGTTTTGCCGGTCAAACTCATAATCCTGGCAGGCGTAGAGCACATCGAATCCCGCAACCCAGAAGGCCACGGCGGCGGTGAGCAGCAGAATGCGCGGATCAAGCGATCCGCGAACCGCAATCCAGGCGGCGGCAGGCGCAATGCCTAACGCAAAACCCAACACCAGATGCGACCAGCGCGTAAATCGCTTGGTATAGGAGTACAAAAGAACGACTGCCAGGGCCACCGGCGAAAGATAAAAAGCCAGCCGGTTCAGCCGCCAGGCTGCCAGCACAAGAGCCGCGGCCGAGACCACAACAAAAACAGCAACGAATTTTCTTGAAAGGACTCCGGCAGGAATGGCCCGCATGCTGGTGCGGGGGTTGGCAGCGTCAATTTCCGCATCTACCAGACGATTGAATGCCATCGCCGCCGAGCGCGCACCCACCATGGCAACTACGATCCAGCCGAGCTGCCATGCGGCAGGCCATCCGCGGGCTGCGAGCATGGCTCCGCACAAGGCAAAGGGGAGCGCAAAGACCGAGTGCTCCCACTTGATCATCTCAAGCGTGGTGCGAATGTCGCGGAAGAATGGCACAACAACATTGTAGCTGGGCAGGTGGCTGTCAACAAAAGTTGAACGATATTTGAACGTTAGTTATGCGGGGCAAAAATATTGTTGTTGGCAAAACAAAAAAGCACGGCAAAGATGCTGTGCTTTCTGGAAACTCGCAGCTACTCGGCTGACCTAGTCCATATTCGTTCGGTCGTTGGGTATGGCAATTTTGTCGTCCACGCTGAACACGCCCGGCACCGAGCGCGCCTGAAAGTACGCAACCTGCCTGTCCAACTGGTTATCTACCGCGCCATAGAGGGTCACGTGGCCGTTCTGCACCACGATGCGGATGGGCGCCTGCGGATCAAGCGCATACTTCTGCAGCACCGGACTACCGTAAATGGCGCGCGCCAAGCGAACGCGCAGCTCATCATCGAAGAAAGAAGCCGGGGCCACCTGAACGTTATCAGTGACGTCGGTCACGCCCCTGGCGTTTTCCACGATGGAAAGCGCAGAATCGCGATCGGCATAATTCAGCACATTTCCGCCGAGGGTCACGCGGCCATCATTGACCTGCAGCGTGAGATTGTTAAACACGATGCCTTGGCCTATGCGGTCGTAACGGAGCTTGCCCGCCAACGTCTTCGCGAGCTGGTCATCGGGAATTGCTTCCGTGCTGACCTGCACCTGGTTGCGCACACCCTCAGATCCCTGCACGCCTTTCACCTTGTCGTGCAATCGTAGTTTGTTGTGGTAACTTTCCACGGAACCTTGCAGAGTAACAATGCCATCCTCGACCACGGGGTGCACATTCTTGAAACTGGGATGATCAACCAGCATCTTCTCCACATTCTGCAATACCTTAGCATCCTTGGCGTCCGCTGCGCTCGCCGCGCCGCTTGGCTGCGCAAGCGTGAGCACCGGGACACTCAATGCCAAAGTCAAAAGCACAATGCAAAATCTTGTCTTGCCGTTAAGCATACGTTCTCCTCTCTTGGAAGTAAGTATTTACTTACTTTCTTAGATGAAGATGTACTCCCCTCGACTGTTAAGTTTTGTAACCTTCTGCGCCGATCAGGGGGACAAAGCGGCAGTTATCGAGCAGGGTGGTGGCCAGGCTGCCTGCCTGCTTACGCACAAGCTGAAGCTGCTGATTTTCAGGGCCACCGACAGGAAGGATGAGCCGCCCGCCTTCTCCAAGCTGCTGCACCAGCGGCTGTGGAACATAAGGAGCGGCGGCGGAAACGACGATGACATGATAGGGACCGTATTGTGGCAGTCCGAGCGTGCCGTCGCCCACTGCGGTTACCACGTTGGTGTAACCCAAATTCATCAGGCGCTCTTCAGCCAATTTGGCCAGCAAGGCATAGCGCTCCATGGAGTAGACACGCGCCGCCAATTCGGCCAGCAACGCCGTTTGATATCCCGAACCGGTCCCGATTTCGAGCACGATCTCTTCCGGACCCACGCGCACTGCTTCCAGCATGGCAGCCACGATGTAAGGCTGCGAGATCGTCTGCTCGGCCTCAATGGCAATGGGCTGGTCTTCATAAGCGTGCCGTTGCTTATCGGCGGGAACAAAAAAATGGCGGGGCACGCGTTCCATCGCCGCCAGTACGCGTTCATCACGAATGCCACGATGCCGCAATTGGGTCGCGACCATCGCCAGGCGCGGGAGTTGCCACGGATCGCCACTGGGGGGCCCTGCCATCCAACACCTCCGTTTATCACCCGTCTGCCTTGATTATCGTCTACGCTGGCGGATTCTGAAATCGAATCCAATAACCCCATACTGATCGCGGAGCGCCACCAGCGAAAGGTTCTTATTGATTTGAATTTCGATCTGTATCACTTGTTGCGCCGATTGGGAAAGATTTGTGATGTAGGTGAGCGTCACCTTATTCGAGACCGACTGCTCAACCGTGAGGCGCGCGCCCGGCGTGCCCGGTTCGCCGACCTGGGGATCAATCTTGATGCGGCTGGCGCCGAACAACCGCTGCACCCGGCTGCTGAGCGCGTAGTTTAATGCCTGGCCGAGGATCGCATTGGCGGCTGTATCTGTAATCGTCGTGGAATTCTGGGTGCTATTCAGCGCCTGCTCTTCGCGAGTGCGTCCCAGGGCCAGCAGCGCAATGATGTCCGCGGAGGGCAGGGGCGGGTCGGAGCGATATGTCGTCGTCAGCCTGTCAATCGGACCGTGAAACCCCAGCATGATGTCATAGTCGCGTACGCGGGTCGTGGCTTCCATGTCCAGAATGGGAATGATTGCCAGCGGATTGATAAAAAGCACGTCCCCACGCTCCAGGTGATAGGTTGTGCCATTGAAGAAGATGTCACCCGAAGAAATGTTCACCCGGCCCAGCACAACCGGGCGCGCCGCCGTGCCCCGCAGGTTCAAATCGGCGTCTCCAGAAACTTTGGCCAGCGAGCTTTGCACCTGCAGCTCAGGCCGGGTGACGATATGCACAGCAAAATGGACGTTGCTCAACGGGGAATCCGTGCTCGAAGTGAAAGACTCCTGCTTGCTTTTTATGACATACGATCCGAAATCGAAACTGGGAGTCAAACTGAATCGATTGACAGTGACCTCGCCCGAGAGCGTCGAGCTTTGAGGAGAGCCCGCAAAGCGCAAATCGGCGCTGGCCTCGGCGCTCACGCCCGCCGGATAACGCAAGCGCACATCATTTCCGGTTGCAGCCAGATCGAAGTAGATGCCGCGTGAATATGCGATAAAACCACTCAGCTTCAGGTCCCCGCCGCCGGAGCGTGCGGTCAGCGACTGAATTTGAAGACGGTTCTGGTTAAAGACCAGGGTTCCGTTCATCTCGCTCAGGCCGTTGGGCAGATCAATCAGCGAGACTCCCGCATTTGAAATTTGCACCTGGCCGCCCACTGCGGGCTGGTTGAACGTTCCAGCAACTTTCACGGCGACCGACATAGCGCCATGAGACTGCAAGCCGGGATAATACCCTTGCAGCACCTGCAGGTTCATCTGCCCATTGATATTCAGATTGACCGGCCCCTGCCTGGAGAACGGCAGCGAACCCTGCGCTGAAAAATCTGTGCCTTCACCTACAATGTGCACCTGCTCAAGATTCAACACTCCTTGATTGGCGGAAAAACGAACCGGCCCTTCATTGCGCAACTTTACGTTTTCAATATCGGCTGAAAGCTGGGAAAACTCTCCCGTGAGGTTGACATGCTGAAGATCACGCAACGGACCTTGCAGGTGAAGGCTGCCTTCGGCTGAGGAGTGTCCGGTGATGTGACCCTGCAAATAAGCGTGCAGCAGGGGATCGAAATCGATGCGGCGAACATTGAGCGTGATGTCGGCGGGCCACGAGCCGCGCAGAACCACATTGCCATCTAGCTGCAAGGTGGCGTCCTGTAATTGTGAGTAAGCTTTCAGGCGCAGATCGGCGCCCTGCGTGCTTGCCTCTATCGTAAGGTCGCCCTGCCGTTCGCCGTTGAGCACCAGATTGCGCAACATGGCCTTGGCATTCAGGACAGGCGCGTTCAACGTTCCTGAACCGGAGGCCTGAAAGGCCCCCATCCCCTCCACCGAAAGTTTTTCCGAATTCAATGCCGGTATGTGCGCCAGATCGAAGTTTTCCCCGGCAACATCGAAGCGGATGCCTTCATCCGCGAGGTTATAGCTGCCGGCGCCGGTCATTCTGGCTCCATTCAGCGAGAGCACAAGATTGTTCAACTGCACTTCTTGCTTAATAAGGCGGACCTGGGAGCGCAAAGACTTGAAAGGCTTGTCCCATGCCGTGCCTTGCACCAACTCAAAACTGCCATCGCCGTGAGGATCAACGCGAGTGCCGGAAAGCTGGAAATTTAAATTCGCAGTTCCTGTGACCGGATAACTGACGCCGGCTAGACTTTGCAAATCTTCGAAGGGAGCGTCGTGGACGGCAACGGCCGCCGAAAATTGACTGTTATCGGCGAACTTGTACCGGCGCAAAGCCACCGAAAGCTGCAGCTCAATCTGGGTTGTTCCGCGGGTCAGACTGCCTCCGTGCACCGCGAGGTTATTGGAATCGAGATGTACGTCGGCGCTGAGCTTATCCCAATGGATACGCTGCGGCGGCGAATTTTGAGCCACTGCTTGCACTCCACCTGCTGGTTTGAACGTGATAGCAGGAAATAAAGAATAAAAATCTGTAAGCTCCAGATGCCCGTTGACGGCAGGAGAATTCAGTCTCCCGGTGACTACTCCAAGAAACGAGGCCAGGCCGTGCAACTCCACCGGGGCATTTGAAATGCTCAAGGCCGGAGAAATATTCAAAGCAGAAAGCAGAGGCTGAAGCTCGTAACTATTACCGGATTTCACGCTGAGATTGAGCATGGAATTTTGGCTGCTTAACGTTCCCGACGCAGTCACTGTCGTAAACTCGGTGGCAAGACGAGCATCCGTAATATCGAGCCGGTCGCCGGCACGCTGATAGCTTCCGCGAAACTCTCCCTGCAAAGGCAGCGCATATGCAAGGGCCGTTGCCGGCGGTGTCACTGTCGCCGCGACGGTGGCCTGCAAAGCATTCAGGCTTCCCTTCCAGTTCAGATCCACGTCCCCGCTGATCTCGCCTGCCGGGCGCAGGCGATCCAGAGGCAGTGTGCGGGTGGAGATTGCTTTCGCAACTTCTGATGCCTGTAACGCACGAAGATGAAGATGCACAGTACCCACCTGGGTGGAAGCTTTGGCCTTGCCCGGGGCTGCGCCAGGCTGACTACTTATCTGGCCGCTCATCCAGTCACGCCACTCTGCCTCGCCTGTTAGCGCTCCGCCAAACCCGCGGCCCATAAGATGAGAGAATGTCAAACGAGTTTTGTCCGCGGAATAATCTGAGCTCAGGCTCAACGCTGGGGTGTGCAACGCCTGGCTGCTCCACTCCGCCTTCTTCAAAACCATCTTCCCTTGCGAAGCAAAATCCTCAATGGAGAAACTTCCCTGCCCGGTCATCCGTAGAATTCCGGCGCGCAGCTCTGGCCTTCGCGTGATTGCTCCAACCTGGCGCAGATCGAGCACCAGATCGTAGTCGCCTTGGAATTTCAGGTCACGTAGGCCGGCGATGCGGCCTTTAAGATTGAGCGCCGAGTCTTGGGACTGCCAGCGCAGCGAACTCAAAACTGCCATGTTGGAAAAAAGACTGAACCCGGCCTCCACACTGGAAGAAAATGGACGAAGGTCTTTGAGACTGGTGTCGAGTTTGCCGATTTTTATAGACCCATCGAAGCGGCGGGTTGCGGAAATATAGGCTAGCTTTGCCGCAACATCGTCAGCCAGCAGATTCAGCGGGATGTAGCGGTCATTCCAGACGAGCTCTCCATTGGAGATTTCCGCGCGTTCAATGCCCAGGTCGAACAGGCTCTGCACCGTTGTGGGCTGGTTTTTCTGAGCGAGAATCGGCACCGGCTGGTTGGTAGCGCCGCCGGGGCCAACCATAATGTGAATTACAGGACGTTCGGCGATCAGAGTGCGCAGGCCGAAATTTCCCGGGAAAAGAGAAAGAATTTTCAAGCGCACAAGAAGATGATCAACGTGAGCATAGGGAGCCTCGCCGGCAGGCTCGAGACCATGCACGGTCAGGTCATGGATATCAATCTCAAGCCGCCAAAGGCTCCAATGCAAAGACCCCAGCTCAACCCGCCCGCCGGTGATGTTCTCCAGCTCCGCTATGACATTGAGCCGCACCCAGTTCTCAAAGCGCGGGCTGGTCAGATACCATCCCGCTGATATCACAAGCGCGAGCAAAAGTACTGCCGCGCCAAGCTGAACCAGCTTGCGCTCGCGACGGCCCGGGCTTTGTCTGTCTTTCTTCAACGCAATTGCCTCATCGCATCTGGATCTTGCCCTGCTGGCGAAGCGTTTGCAGCCAGCGGTTAAGCTGCTCGTCTAACGCCTTCTGTGTCAGCAACTCGCGGATCTGCGCCGTCACATCGGCAAGCGGCGGGTCGGGAGCGCCCGCTTTTTGCAACTGTGGCATGAGGGTTTCGCGATAGTATCGCTCTATATCCGGCGGCTCGATCTGAATGGTTGGACGGAAACGCCGATCTACGAACCGCAATACATCGAGATCGTGCGCAATATGCTCTTCAACTTCCGCCTGCGTGAAGCCATATTGCGCAAGAGCAGCTTGCCACTCGCGCTCCGCTTCTGCGGTGTTGCTCGTATTTGGCGAAGCCGGATTGCGATTGTGCAAGATCTGCTGCCGCACCTCCGCTATCTTCCGTCCTATATCCTCTTCCCTCGCTGGACGCGACCCTTCAAGCTTCATCTCCGCTTCCATCAAACGCTGGTCCACCATGCGTTGCAGCGTAGCCTGGCGCTCAAGAGCAGTTACCTCGCTCACGGCGCGCTGATTCAAGAAGCATTCGTAATGCACGGCTTCATCCCATTCACTCGCTAAGATAGGGTGGCCATTGACCACGGCCACGACACGATCAAGGACTTCGCCCCGCAAAAATTGAGCTGCGCCGCCCAGCATCAACAGCGCAAGCGCGAAATGGAGCCGCCATTTCATCAGAATGTCTGCCCCAAACTGAAGAAGAAGTTGAAGTGCTTCAGAGAATCGATGCGATTCTGCTGCGGAATGGGAAAAGTCGGCGGATTCAGGTCATAACCAACGTCAACCCGTATGGGACCGATGGGGGTCTTGTAGCGCAATCCGGCCCCAAGCGCCTGCGCATTGTAGCTGAAATCGCACGCCGGCGTAGCGCCCAGAATTCTACACTGCGAAACATTCTTCTGGTGCAAACGAGCCAGGCCTGGGAAAAAATCACTGGCCGAGGCAAATACGTTCCCCATATCGTGGAACAGGACCGGACTGAGGTCCTGGCCAAAATAGGGCAGGGTGAACGGAGGCAGGCGCAGTTCAAACTGATTCAGGAACAAGGCGTTTCCGCCGATGGGAAAACCGGTCTGCAAATCGCGCGGGCCGGCCTGGTTCAGGGCAAATCCACGATGGGAGTTTGCGCCCCCGCCAAAAAATCTCTCGGGCAGCGGAACGATCCCCTGGCTGCCGCGGCCGAACGGCTCCTCAAAGCCGATCTCGGTGAAGCGAGCGAACACGAGCCGCTTTTTGTAGAACTGATGATAGGTGGAGTTGTTGATCAGCAGCTTGTTGAAGCTTGCCTCGGAACCAAAAATCTTCGACGAGGTGCCAAAGTTAAAGGTGGTGTAGTTGCCCTTGCGCGCATCCAGCGGATCGTCGCGCCTGTCACGCACCAGGGTAAAGCTGGGCATGCCCACACGCACCGGCTGCGACGCTTGCGGGATGAGATTCGGATCGATGTGCAGCGTGCGCGGGTCCACCTTCACCCGGCGATAGCTGAAGCTGTAAAGCAGCGTGGTTATTCTGCTGTATTTTTGTTCGGCCTGGATCTCTCCTTCCAGGCGGTCGGCGGTGAAGGTGCGCACATCGCGCGTGTTGTCGTAGAAACTTGTAAAAATAAATTTCCAGTTCTCGCGCTGAAACAGACGCGGCGCCTCGTAGCTGAAAAGAGCGAGCTTCTGCAGCCGTCCGTAACGCGACTTGAACAGCACGGTATGATCGCGTCCAAGAAAGTTGAGCCGGGTCACGTCGAACGAGACCCGCGGACTGACGCCGGTGCCTCCCTGCGGCTGGTTCGATTGGCCGGGATCGGTGCCGCTATCCACCTCTAACCCGACTCCATAATTAAAGGTGTAGCGTTTGGCCTCTTCCACCTGGAACAAGACATTCTTCCGCTGGTCCTCTCCATCAGGGTTCTGTATGGCGGAATCCACTTCATTAAAGATGCCGAGATCATAGAGCCGGCGCTGGGTGTCGAGCATCTCGGCCTGGCTGAGCGGATCGCCTTCATGTACCTGCACCTCGCGCTTGGCGACATACGGACGGGTAAAATTCAGGCCAGAGAGAAACACGTTGTCCACAAAAATCCGGGCGCCTTCCGTGATCGTGTAAGTAAGATCTACAAGCGCCGGATCCGATGGCACCTGCTTGTAAGAAGCCTCAAACTGCACGTTGGGGAAACCATTGTTGAAGTAATAGTAGGTCACGTTGTCACGGTCAGAGGCGACGTTGCTGTCTGAAAATGGCTCTCCTTCTTTGGTATCGACCATGCTGCGGATCACGTCAGAAGAAACGGCATGATTGCCCTCGATGGTCAGAGTTTGCACCCTGCTTTGCCGCCCTTCTTCAATGTGGATGACTACCCGCAAATGGCCTTCTTTTCCCTGGTAATCATCCTGCTGTTCGGCGCTGACCTTCACCTTTTGAAAACCGTTGTTGCGGTAAAGCGTTTGGATCCCCGCCAGATCAGCACTTAAAAGAGATTGGCTAAAGCGGCCGTGGAGAAGCAGAAAACTGGCGGAGGAGACCTGCATTCGGTCTGCCAGCAGGTCGGTATCAAAGTAGTGATTGCCGTCAAAGACCAGGGCCAGCAGCCGGTGACGCTTGCCTTTATCGATCTCATAAATCACATGGTGCTTCCCCCGGGCCGCATCGGTTTCCTGTCTTACATTCACATTCACGTCAAAGTAACCCTGGGTCTGAAAGTAATCGCGCAGGTTGCGCCGGCCCTCGTTCAAAAGATCTTCGTCCACGGTGCCCTCTTCAAACACGGGCACATATTTCTTGATCAACCCGCGGCGGAGATACGCGCCCTGCAACTCCACGTCTACCTCAGGCCCGCGATCGATGTTGAAGACGTAATCCACCGTATTGTTTTCAGGATGGTAGTCATCATGCGTGACCGAGACCTGCACCAGGAGCCGATCCTGCTTCTGATATTTCTTGCGCAGGTTCTGCAGCGCCTGCATCAGACGGACTGCGCTGGCGCGGTCTCCGCTGTGAATTTTGGCGATTTCCCTGACTTCTTCATCCGGATAACCGGCATTGCCCTGGATCGCGATGTTCCCGACGCGCGCGATTGGACCGGGCACGACGGTAAAGACGATATCCACCTGCTGCTGCTGCGGATGTCTTTCCAACCGTGAGGTGACTGACGCCTTGTGATATCCATTTTCGACCAGGACCCGCTGGATTCCCTGAACGGCGGCATTCAGTTTTTCATCGGTAAACAGCTCGCCCAACTGCAGGCGGGTGGCGTTCACGAGCTGGTTGTATGTCGGCGGAGCGCTTAATGTCCCTTCTACGCGGCGAGCTCCTACGAAGTAATTTTCACTGGCCACGAAGACCAGCGTGACCTGGGCGTTGGGCGCAGGCTCGGCCTCCACCTGCAAATCGGCAAAACGCCCGGTCTCATACAAGGACTGCAGGCTCTTTTGCACCGCTTGCTTCTTGAGCGGCTGGTTTTCCTGCTGGGCCAGAAGGCTCTTCAGGTTATTCGTATCTTTGAATCCGCTGCCGCGAAATTGAATGTCATGTACGGGGAGCCCTTCATATTTATCCATGGCAGAGCGATAGATGGAAGGATCGGAAACGCTGGGTACTGCGAGCGGGGCCAGGGCATCGGGTGCAGGTGACGGCTCTGGAGAAGCCGTCGCCGTCACTGGAACGGCGGCAGGGCTCTGCGCCCAGGCTGCATAGACGCACAGCAAGCCTGCCGCCAAGATACATAGAACCACTGCTCTCAACCTATCACCTAAGAATTCTTCCGGTTTGACCCTAATTCCCCGGGACGCTAAAGGACATGTGGCGCGAATATTTGGACGAAGGTCTATCGAAGTTTATGGCGGGTTACCGCACCTATGCACAGCCCCTTGTCCCTCTCGGCAAGAAACTCGTGTTCGCGCCAACATTGCTATAACTATAATAAATTGTAAGCGAGCCTGCTCGCGAAACAACCACATGCCTTTTACCTTGGATGAGAGATATTCACGCCAGGTACTGTTTCCCCCCATCGGCCCGGAGGGACAACGGAAACTGGCCTCCGCTAAGGTGGCAGTGATTGGGTGCGGCGCCACCGGCTCGGCGGTTGCCTCCCTGCTGGCCCGTGCCGGCATTGGCGAGATGCGGATCATTGACCGTGACTACGTAGAACCCAGTAACCTGCAGCGCCAATCCCTGTTTGACGAGGCCGACGCGCGCGAGTCACTGCCCAAGGCGCTGGCCGCGGCGCGCAAGATTGGCGCCTTTAACTCTGAAATTCGGCTGCATCCTGAGATTACGGACCTGACCCCGGAAAATATCGAACCCCTGCTAAGCGGTTCCGATCTGCTGCTCGACGCCACGGATAACTTCGAAACCCGCTACCTGATTAATGATTTCGCTGTGAGCCAGGGCAAACCCTGGATCTATACCGCCGCTGTTGGAAGTTACTGCCTTACCATGAATATTATCCCGGGTGAGACCGCCTGCCTGGTCTGCATGTTCCCGCAAGCTCCCAGCGGAATGGTAGAAACCTGCGATACTTCGGGCATCCTGAATTCTGCCGTAAACCTGGCGGCTTCCATCGAAGCTACGGAAGCGATCAAAATCCTTGTCGGCGCTAAGGACAAGCTGCGCCGCACCCTGCTTTCCTGGGATGTATGGACGAATGAACGCGCCGAGATCAACGCCGAGCGCCCTCGCCAGCAGTGCCCAGTCTGCCAGCAGCGTGAGTTTGTTTATCTGGCGGGAGAGGGCCGCCCGCACATCACCCTCTGCGGACGCAATTCCGTACAAATCCACGAACAGCACCGGCCCGTAGACTTCGCCGAAATGACCCGCAAACTCACTCCCCACGGCGCCGTTAAGCACAACGAGTTTGTGCTCAAGTTCTGGCGCGAACCTTACGAGATGACCTTATTCCCCGACGGCCGCGCCATCATCAAAGGGACGACCGATACCGGCATTGCCCGCAGTCTATACGCAAGGTTTGTGGGAAGTTAGCATTGAGCATTCAGCCCGGGATGGGATTTCAGAAGGAGCGGATTGAAATCAAGGTAATCGCAATTCCGCCGGCAATTGCGGCCATGCCTGTGGCCCGGGCCACCCACTCGCCGTGGCTCAAGAGCTTTTCCAGGGCAATCACCAGCGCGACCGCTACCATTATGCCCAAATTCATGATGCCGAGGACGAGTTGGATCAGCATCAGCCCCCAACAACATGCGGCGCAAAAGACCCCATGATGGAGACCGAGGCGCAGGGCCCCGCGCCAGCCTCCATGCAGATGGTGCGCAACCAGCGCCAGCGGGTCGCGGCAGTGGCGGAGGCATGCGAACTTCAAGGGGGTAAGCTGATAAATGCCGGCGAGCATAAGCGCAATTCCGCCTGCCAAGGGAACCATGCGGCTGACGCTTTCCCATTGCATGGCACCGCGTGAGATTCCAACTCCAGCCAGGTAGGCGATGATGCCGAACACCGTCCAGACAGCAAAATATCCCGCCGCAACCGAGAAAGTTGCCCAGCCCAAATGTGGCTCTGCACGAAAGGCAGCCGCCCGGCGATAGAGCAGCAACATAGGCATGGAGGAAGGCAGCATCATAGCGACCATCATGGCCAGCCACATGGCAGTAAACACCAGACCTGAGATGAACAGGGCTTGCCCAGGCATAGCCATCCACATCATGCTCATGGTCCAATGGCCGGGCATGGGCATTCCGCCGCCCGACATTGAACGATTGAAATAAAAAGTGGCGGCAGCGGCGCCAGCAAAGACCAGCAGCGCAAAAAAATAAACCAGCCGTTCAGGCGCGCGCGGTTCCGGCGCCACATTATCGGGTTGGCCTTCGGGTTGGTTTAGGGACGCAAGTGACATTCAGAAATCAAGCCACCAAACCGCGATGGGTCTGCTCGACGACGGCAAGAGAGCTATGGCTGCCGGGGCAATCAAAACGAACCGAACCCGTGCAGCGAAGCACAGCCGAGGTTGCGATTTCAGGATGTTTGTATTCGACGCCGTTGGGCATATCCACCTGAATACGGTGTTCGTCACCGGTCGCGATGTTTTTGATGGGCTCAGTCACGGTCTGCACTTCATTTCCGAAACTCACGCGTGCGTGGCGGGCATTAAGGTTGAACTCAAACTGCATGGGAACGAATTTCGGATCAAGCACGGTAGAGACCACGCTGGCGAGCACCTCAAACCAGGCACCCCCGGCTTTGCCGCTCATAATGGTAAGCAGCGCCTCGCGCTGTGCAGGCGTAGTGGTATCGAGCAGATAGGGCTGAAAGGTTCCATTGCCCAAATGGAGCGCCCCTGGCCAGTGATAGGTCCCGCCGACAATCACTCCATCAAGCTTGGTTGTTCCATAGTTGCCGCTCAGGATATGAAAGGCCATCATTCCCTGGCATGGACCATGTGTGGGCGGCGCCCAGAAATCGCACGGGCATCCTGGCGCACAATTGCAGTTCTTGATATATTCCGCTTTAAATCGCCACTCAGCAGGCATGAACATGCTCCCTTGATTGGCGGAGTATATACCGGCCAACCTCGCGTATCAACGCTGCATTGTTACAGTCAGCATTCAACTGAAATAACGTATAGTCTGCTGGTTTATTTCTTGATTACTCCACAGGCGATCCTGTCGCCTGAATTTCCTGATGGGTCAGTCTTGCCGTCATCGGCTTTGGCGTGGATCACCAGTGCCGTGCCGCCATTCGTGAAAACTGAGTGCGGATCATCGCCCAGGGTCACATTGGGAGCGATCACCGTGCTCTTGGATTTGCCTTTGGCGCCTACCGTGATGTTGGGAATGTCACCGGCGTGCGGCCCGTCAGGATTCTGCAAACCGTGCTTCTTTCCATCAGGATTAAAGTGCGGACCGGCAGATTTGAAGTCCGGCGTCTCGCAGGTGGCATTTTGATGGACGTGGATTCCGTGCTCGCCGGGAGGCAGCCCCTGCAAATCGAGCTTGATCTTTACCCCCTGCGCCGCGCTGGAGAGCGTGGCGGTCCCGATGCTCTTGCCTTGCGCGTCTTGCATATCGACCGTAGTTGATTTTGGGCCTTTGGCAAAGACCGATATAGCAATCAGCAGCAAGATGCTGATGAAGAATGCTGTCTTCCACAAAGATATTTCTGCTGTTCGGTGATTTTCGGGTTCAGTGTGCATATTCAATTCCTCCATTTTTCTTCATTTAGGCGCACACCTAAGCACAAATAAATAGCAGGAGGATTGTAACGAATCTGCCGATTGGTAAGAGACGTCGCCTTAGGCCAGAAGCCCATAATTACCCCATTATCCCGAATTTTCTTGAGCATCCCTGTTTACTCAAAAGTAATCAAAACGAATAAGCCCGAAAGGGTGGAAATAAAGCTGTGTCGGTGCAGCGAGGAGTTTTATATGCGGCGGGTAATCTTGTTGAATACATTTTTAATGTTGTCGGCATCTCTGTTGGCGGTGGCGCAAGCCAGTAGGGCGGGTGCAGCGTCACCCTCGGCTCGAGGCACCATGAGTCAAACGGTAACTCCTACGCCTACCAGGGGAAATACTGTTCCCACGCCTACGAACACGCCGCAGCTCACAGATACAACCGGTCAACCGGTGGGGTCCACGCCTACGCAAGGGAATACTGGCCCAACAACCACCAACACGCCGCGGATTACAGATACAACCGGTCAACCGATAGGGGCTACGCCCACACAACCGAATGTAGCGCCCAATACCGCGACGACGACTACCCCAACGGCCACTGCTACCACCTCAACCCAAACCATCAATACGGCACAGGGCGGGACCACTACGACCGGCGTGGCAAATACGAGCGTGCCCGGTGAAATCCAAACTGTTTTTGTCCCTAATACGGCCCAATCTGCAACCACGCCTCCACAACCGGAAGTAAGCACGTCACTCACTCCCGCGCAAGTATTAGGAACGGGCAACTTTACTGGAAGTGATTCGGTGTGGAGTGTGCCTAGCAATCAACAGAATCTGGCCGATGCAGCACGCGAGGCACGGCAAAGACTGGCCAAAGACCATCCGCGCGTGTTCACCAATGATGATGTTGCCCGGCTTCGCCAGGCTGCCGGTGAGCCTCCGATCGCACCCACCACCGGACCGGTGACCAATGAACAAACCATGCCGGCATCGGACGTAACGCCGGACAATAACGGGCAGAACAACCTGCCGGCCTCAGATCAGACCACGCCGCCAACCAACATGAATCAAAACCCGGGGAAACACAGCCCATTTCGGCCAAAAAGATAACGGTAAGTTCCAAATCTTTGCTTTCCTTCGTGTACCTTGCCGTTATTGCTTTTGTGTCCTTTGTGGTTAGGTTTTGACTTTGTTTTTCTGCGCGCCTGCGCGTTGAGATTTCGCTTATACTCGTCGCATGGCTTGTTCGGACCTAGAAAAGCTGCGGCAGCAGGCCCACGACCTTCACCAACTTCTCCAGCAGAAGCGCGAGAAAGCACGGGCTCACGCACTGGAAAATAAGCGCGGTGGCCGGGGCGTTCACTCCGATTTCGAGCCTTTTCTTAAGAACAAGATTTCATCGCTCTCCAGCAAAATCTCACAACACCTGACCCAACATCAGTGTGAATAAAACCGAAAGTTCAAAATCCATGGGCCTCATACTTCGCTCCTCAGACATTCATGCAGTTGGCTGCTATACCACAACCCCGATTCCCGCTCGAACCTTGGCGGTGGAATACACCGGCGAACGCATCTCCCCGGAAGAGGGCGATAACCGCTACGAGCACCGCGAGGTCACCTACCTGTTTGGCATGGAAGACGGCAAAACCGTGATTGACGGTTACGGTATGGCCGCTTTTATCAATCACTCCTGCGAGCCTAACTGCGAGACCGACGAGATCGACGGACGGGTTTGGATCATCTCCATTCGCGACATCGACCCAGGCGAAGAGCTTACCTACGATTACAATCTCTACGACGGCGAAGATGATGATCCGGCGCCCTGCTTTTGCGGCGCAAAGAATTGCCGGGGAAGCATGTACTCACCGGAAGAACTCGAACGACAAAAGCAGTTCCAAGCTGCAAGCTGCAAGCTCCTAGGGGCGCTCTCGACGGCATAAGCAGCCTCTGGTTGGTAAGATCTCCTCATGCTGATGCCAGGCATTCTTTCCAGAAGAAATCTCCATATCTGCATCACCTGCGTTTATCCACGGCAAGCCGGGACAGATTTGCGGCTGGCTTTTGATTTTCTTGCCTTTCTCCGCGCCTCCGCGTCTCCGCGGTAAATCTCGATCTCAGTCTTAGCGCTTTTGCTACACTTCGATGCATGGCAGTGCGCCGCCTCATTATCAATGCCGACGACTTTGGCCTGACCTCGGGCGTGAATCGCGCCATTGCCGACGCCCATCGCTCGGGCATCGTGACCTCGTCAACGCTGATGGCGAATTCGCAGGCCTTCGCCGAAGCCGTCAGCCTCGCGAAACAGAATTCAAACCTCAGCGTAGGATGCCATGTTGTGCTGACCGATGGCACCCCGGTGTCTCCGCCCGAAAAGATACCTACTCTTCTCTCCCCCAATGGAACCGCTAATCAATTTCGCGAGAGCCTGACTTTGTTTGCGCTGGCGGCCCTGCGCGGACGCCTCAACCAGCAGGAGATCGCAGCCGAGATCGCAGCCCAAATCACTAAACTGCAGACCGCAGGGGTGCCGGTTTCGCATGTGGATAGCCACAAACACAGCCATATCTTCCCCGCAATCTTTAAACCATTACTTGCAGTCGCCCGCGACCTCGGCGTACGCGCTGTGCGTAACCCTTTTGGCCCCCTCAAGACCCTGGCTTACGCCCACCTGATGCGCCGCCCTAAGCTGTGGACGCGCTACACCGAAGTCGGTATCCTCCGCCGTTACGCGCAGCAGTTCCGCAGCCAGGTCGTAGCCCACGGCATGATCACGCCTGATGGCAGCTTCGGCGTTGTGGTCACCGGCGCGCTCACGCAGGCGCTGTTTGACGCCGTGATTGGCTGCATCCCGGAAGGTACATGGGAGTTCGTATGCCATCCCGGTTACAGCGACGCCGATTTGGGAAAGATCAAGACGCGGCTGCGCAGGTCACGCGATGTGGAATTGCAGATATTAACTTCTGAGGCGGCACGCATCACATTGCAACGGCATGGGATTGAATTGATTTCGTACAACAGCCTTTAGCATTTGGCATTTAGCCCATGAGAGGATTATCAAGATGCCACGACAACAATAAAAACCATCGGCTACCAGCCGTGCCCTGACACAGACCTTCACACACAATAGTTTTTGCAAGCTCTTCAGCCGTGTCCTTTCAGAACTTTTCATGAGATAACTTGGCTTTGTTGACATCCTTAAACATTGTCTAGATTTCGTCATGGAGAGGGAAAAAATCCAGCGTGGTCCGATTTAAGCCGTAGGCGGTTCCCATCCCCATC
>Ga0209166_10000908_pt1 | contig 27428 bp, 27 predicted proteins | sample Coa_R1_3_FD_187151 | JGI IMG/M metagenome (GOLD analysis project Ga0209166, IMG submission 187151) | Surface soil microbial communities from Centralia Pennsylvania, which are recovering from an underground coalmine fire - Coalmine... | ecosystem: Environmental > Terrestrial > Soil >...
TAAAACACTTTGTATCAAGCGATGGATGCTCCGAAAGGGAATGCTGGGTGCGCAAACCCAGTGTTCATCATTCCTTTTAGAGCATCCTTTCTTTTTTGGCTAGAGACTTCGTGAATAATCCAGGCTAAGAATCCGGCGGCCACCGAGTAATCCGCGGCAACGGCTAACCAATCGACATAACAGCCGCGATTCTGCCTTCCGCAACACTGCAGTTTACTCCGCCACATTACTTACGGCGGCCTTGAACTCCAGGAAGGGTCGGCCGCTTTGCGCGGTCCCGATCAAGCAGCCTGCCGTGCTCCGCAGGCGGCTCTGAGAGCCCTTTTTGCCCTGCGGCAGGGTCCTTCGCTGCCGATGGCGTGGGTTCTCTGTCATCATCACGAAGAACGATATTCAGTAATGAACTGTGGACGTGCAAGTTATTGCCGACGTCATAATTGATGAAACCTAACTTCCTGAATCGGTTCATGAAGAAACACACCCGCGAGCGCGTCGTCCCCACCATCTCTGCCAGCGTTTCCTGACTTAGTCTTGGGACTGACATTTCGGAAACCCCTTCTTTGCCGAACTGCGCCATCAACAGAAGAACTCGGGCCAGCCGTTTTTCGCTGGAGTTGAAAAGCTGATCGACTAAGTCGTCCTGGTATCGAACGTTGCGCTTCAGCAAGTACTTCATGAACAAGGCCGATAATCTTGGCTGCGTGCTCACCGCCTGCATCATTGCTTTTCTCTCAACATGCAGGGAGCACGCAGTCGGTTAAGGCAACCGCGGAGGACATGCGGATGAGTTGGCCCGCCAGTCCCCCTTCGCCAAAGAAGTCTCCTTCGCTCAAAATGCCGAGAGTCGCTTCTTTCCCAGCCTCGGACACCACGCTGAGCTGTACCTTGCCCTCTTGGATAAAAAATATTCCATCCGTCGCATCGCCTTGAGCGAAGATCGTGCTTTTCTTTCCAAACGACACCATTTCTCTGCCCTTGCCAACAGTGGACAGAAAGGTGCGGGGATCGAAATCGATTTTCGTTGTGATTGTGATTTTCTTTGACACAAAGGCCTTCCTTACGGAAGTGCAGCCAAGGTCAATTATGGAGGTAGGGACAGATTTAAACTGGTCTCTAATGCTCACACCCGCTGAATCCCATATTTCAGCCCCGAGCGCGATCTCACGAGTAGCCTTTACTCCACTCGACTCTGCCAGTTAGCTATCTCCGCTCCATTAGCGAATGGTGTGCAGTTTTGAACAGACAGCGTTGGAAGATCCAGCGAAAATGTCGGCAAATCTGACGATCTACCTTTGGCTTCAAAAAAGTCACGACGGTTATAACCGTATGAAGGCCGACATGGATATGCTTCGACAGCCCGCAGAACCCAAATCAGAGATTGTGGAATGCGCTATCGTTGAAATGTTGGAACTAGCCCAACGCCAAGGCATAACTCCCGGTGATTTTATTCAATTGCTTGACGCGGGAATGCCTATCTCAGATTTCTTGGCAGCGATGACTCTGCTTGCTAATGCCAACCACGGCATTGACTGCGATTCTTAGATATTGAACCCCGCGCCGTAACCTAGGCACTACGTGTTCACAATTGCACAGACTTGTGCGCATAAAGAGCTCATCATATTGTCGTCCAAAACGTTGTTCGCCGTGGAGTGTATATGGACACGAACCAAAGACAGATAGCTCTATCTGTGCTCGAAAGCCTCAGGGACGACCTGGTTTATGCTCATCTGAACGACGGCAGGCGCATTCTCGACGTAGCCGACCTTCGCCAATATCTCTATGAACAGATGGGCCGCATCCGTACCAACGCCTTTGCGCTCGCTGGGCTGTACGGCAACGGCAATGGCAACGGGCAAGGCGGTACCAAGCCCGACCACAACGGCTAATCTCATCGGCGGTGCTTGCACCAGCTTTTGATCACGCTGCAGGCGCTCGAACTGAAATCTCCGTCCTGCCGGCGTGAAGATGTCTGCCTCCCGGCCTCTCCCCCGGAGTTACCAAGGTTATTGTCCGTTGGGCACTAAGTGTTGTGACAGCCTTTCACTTGTGTTGTCATCAATTCTTCCGGGCAGGAAGCGTGGCAATTGTCCGCTTGCCGCGTCCTGAGGTTCGTTCATGACTTGGTATTTCCTTTTTTTCTTTATCTCAGGATTTTGCAGCATCCTGTACGAGATCGTCTGGCTCCGCCTGGCGATGGCTCAGTTCGGGGTGACCAGCGCCCTTGTCTCTATCGTCCTCTCGACGTTCATGGCCGGCCTTGGTTTAGGGTCACTAGGCAGCGGATGGTTCATTCGCCGCTATCGCGGCCCGGCCCAGTTCCCCGGTTTGCGCCTCTATGCGCTGGCCGAACTGCTCATTGGTATCTCCGCGCTCCTGGTGCCGCTCCAGCTTAGGTGGGGACGCGAACTGCTGGAGCATACCGGGCTCCCTTCGTCTGGCAGCTACTACCTTGTCTCCGGCCTCTGGATCGCGCTTACGTTAATTCCCTGGTGTGCTTGCATGGGTGCGACGATTCCCCTCGCGATGGAGTCCATTCGCAGCCACTTTCGCGATGAGTCGTCGAAGTCATTCAGCTACCTGTATGTCGCGAATGTGGTCGGAGCGACTGCGGGCGCCCTCGTCCCATTGCTTCTGATCGAACTCTACGGCTTCCGCGGCACGCTGCGGATTGGCGCCGCATTGAACCTGCTGCTCTCCATGGGAGCGTTCTTGCTTGCCACCCGCCTTCGTGGCGCGCAGCACAATCCTCAGACCGCAGCCGAAGACGTTCCTCCCGCTCTCATCGCGCAGAACCGGCGTCCCTTGCTGCTCTTATTTGCCACTGGCTTGACGAGCATGGGCCTCGAGGTCGTATGGATCAGGCAATTCACTCCATACCTGGGCACGATGGTCTATGCGTTCGCGGCGATTCTGGCTCTCTATCTGACCTCCACTTTGATCGGCTCCAAGATCTATCGGATGTGGGCCAAAAAGCATGCCGCTGAGCCGCAACTGATCTGGCTCGGGCTGGGCTTCTCTGCCTTCCTCTCTTTAGCCGCAGGCGATCCGCACTTCCGCATTCTCACTCTGCTTCGTCCCGTGCTCGGAATTGCGCCCTTCTCCATGGTCCTCGGCTTTATCACTCCCATGCTGGTCGACCGCTGGTCGCAAGGGAATCCGGATCGTGCGGGCACCGCCTACGCAACCAATGTCCTGGGATGCATTCTCGGACCTTTGCTCGCTGGTTTTCTGCTGTTGCCCTTTTGCCAGCGAACACTTCGTGATCTGTGTATTCGCTGTCCCCTGGCTTGTAGTCGGATTGAGCGCCCAATGGCTGAAACCTTCTGGGCGTCCGCGTCAGCAGAGCTGGCTGCCTTATGCGCTGGCCGCGTTGGCGCTCCAGCTAGCCTTTGTCAGCAAGGACTACGACAGTCAATTCCCCAATCACGAAGTGCTCCGCGATAGCACCGCGACCATCGTCGCCACGACTGGAGATACCGGAAAACAATTGCTGGTTAACGGAGTCGGCATTACCTCTTTGACTCCCATCACCAAAATGATGGCGCACATGCCGATGGCCTTTCTGCAGCGTCCACCCAAGAATGCGCTCACCATTTGCTTCGGTATGGGTACGACGTTCCGCTCCCTGCTTTCCTGGGGTGTGCCCACCACAGCCGTAGAGCTGGTTCCGAGCGTTCCCCGCATGTTCTGGTATTACCATGCCGACGGCGCCCAGCTGCTGCAGTCCCCGCTGGCGCATGTCGTCATCGATGACGGGCGTCGTTATCTGGAGCGCTCCTCCGAAACCTTTGACGTCATCGCGATCGACCCACCGCCTCCGATCGAGGCCGCGGGCTCGAGCATGCTCTATTCCAAAGAGTTCTATACGATCCTCAAGCGCCGTTTGCGGCCCGATGGCATCTTGCAGCAATGGCTTCCCGATGGCGATCCGGTTGTGCGCAGCGCGGTCGCTCGCGCCCTGGCTGAATCTTTTCCCTACGTCCGCGTATTCCAATATTCCTCGAGCTGGGGTTATCAGTTCCTCGCCAGTGCCCAACCGATTCCTGACCGCTCGCCGGCAGAGCTGGTGCAGCGGATGCCCGAATCCGCCCGCCGCGACATGATCGAGTGGCCCTTTGAACCTACCGCCGAACTGGAGTTCTCAAGCGTGCTGCAACGCGAAACATCGGTGGCCAGGATCGTCGCCGACGACCCGAATACCCCGGCTATGCACGATGACCATCCGGTGAACGAGTACGTGATCCTTCGCAAGTTGAATGGCAGCAGATTTCAGCTCGATGCTCTGGTCGCCTGGTACGAACATACAAAAAATCTCTGAAACGTTTGTCCCAGAGCAGGTCTCGGCGTTCCATTTATGGGCAAGAAGAACAACCAGGTCTTTACCGCCGACAGCAGCCCACTCGCGCAAAGTGTGTCGTCACGGTATTGGCCGTACGTTGCCCTGCTGTTGATCGTGGTGTTTTTTAGCCTCATCCGCGTTCGCCTGCTCGATGTTCCGCTGGAGCGCGACGAAGGCGAATACGCCTACGCCGGACAACTGCTTCTGCAAGGCATTCCTCCGTATCAACTCGCTTACAACATGAAACTGCCCGGCACCTACATCGCTTACGCGATGATTCTCGCCGTCTTCGGCCAGACACCGGTTGCAATTCATGCGGGCCTTCTCCTCGTCAATGCCGCGACCATCGTGCTGATATTTTTCCTGGCGATGCGGTTGTTCGGCTCGCTGGCAGCCGTAGTTTCAGCGGCGAGTTATGCCCTGCTTTCGACCAATCCCTCGGTCCTCGGCTTTGCCGCTCATGCCACGCACTTCGTCGCTCTGCCCGCAGTGGCTGGCTTGCTCCTGCTCCTGACGGCAATCGAGACCGGCACTATCTGGCGTTATTTTTGGAGCGGAATTCTGGTTGGCCTCGCCTTCGTCATGAAACAGCCCGGCATCTTCTTCATACTTTTCGCAGGGTTGTATTTCCTCCAGAGCCAATGGAAGCGATCCACCGACTGGCGAGCCACCGCTGCGCGCGGCGGCATGCTCGGCTTGGGTGCGGTTCTTCCTTTTTTCGTCGTGTGCCTGGTCCTGTGGAAATGGGGCGTCTTTCCGAAGTTCTGGTTCTGGATCTTCATTTACGCCCGTCAGTATGGCTTCGCTTTGGGCCCGCTGGAGGGCTCTCAGGTGCTTTGGATGATGGCTCCGCCGGCCATCGGAACCGGCGTCTTCATCTGGTTGCTCGCTGCCGTGGGCTTGAGCGCGATCTTCTGGAATGAACAAGCCCGCAGCCATTGCGTCTTCCTGGCAGGCTTCCTGCTCTTCTCATTTCTTGCGGTATGTCCGGGTTTCTATTTCCGCTCGCACTATTTCGTCGTGATGTTGCCTGCAATCGCTCTCCTGGCGGGCGTGGCGGTCGCGGCAGCCACTCGCGAATTACAGAAGCACGCCATCCCTCCCTCGTTGCGCTTGGTTCCCCTGCTGCTCTTTGGGCTTGCCTTTATTTACCCGCTCGTCGAGCAGCACGATTTCCTGTTCGCCATGCAGCCGCTCGTTGCGTGCCAAAGTTTATATGCTCCCAATCCCTTTCCGGAGGCGCGGGCCATTGGCGACTACATTAAAAGTCATACTTCGCCTGACGCGCGCATCGCGGTCCTGGGCTCCGAGCCGGAGATCTTCTTCTACGCCCAGCGCCACTCCGCAACCGGCTACATTTACGTTTATCCGCTAATGGAAAATCAGAAATACGCTTCCACCATGCAGCAACAGATGATTGCCGACATCGAGCACTCCCAGCCGCAGTGGATTGTCTTCGTCAATGTTCCGTTTTCCTGGGTAGTGCGCCCTGACTCCGATACTGAGCTCCTCGCCTGGTCGCAAAAGTTTCTCGATCAACACTACGAGCTCAATGGCGTGGTCGACATCCTCGAGCAAAGCAAATATCTCTGGGGACCGGACGCTAAGCTCTACCGTCCGACGTCGCGCTTCTCCGTAGAGATTTTCAAGCTCAGAACGCCTTAGCGCTTCTTTTTCGGAACACCACGCGCACTCCCTCTCTCCACCGCTCGTCAATCCCCACGAACGCCCACTCGATCTCCGGCGAAATGTACCGCAAGATGGTGTCCGTCGCAGGATGCACATGCAACGCCGGCGCGACCAAAAACAGCAGTGGCGCCTTGGCCGACAACTCTCTTCCTCCAAAATATCCAAACTTCAAAAACTCCCCCCGCCCCTGATGCCACTCCACACGCGCCCAGTAATCCAGCCCCTGCAACGGCAAATGAATATCCTCGTCCGCCTTCAACTCGACCACCGCCAGCCGCGCTTCCTTCGTCAAGGTCAGGACATCGATCATCGCCCGGTCCGCCGCCGAAAACGCGGGCACCTGCGAATACACCGACTCCGGTTCCAGCCTCTCATCGATCACGCTGACATCGGTTCGCACCAGCGACTCCAGCCACCGCTCCGGATGCATGCGAAACAACCGGTCCTGCCGCGGTCCATACGGATGCCGCGCTTCCCGCAGCGCCGCCAGCAACTGCACAAAAATCGTAAAATTCCGCTCTTCCAGCACCCGCTCTTCCGCTCCTACCCCAAACACAATCTCCTGCTTGCTGCGGAACGTGATCTCCTCGGCGCCCATGCGCGCCCGCGCAAACTCCAAGCCGCGCCAGCGAAACGAAATCTCCGCCGGCGAAAGCACCGCCACTTCGCAATTCGGCAGAATTTCCTGCACCCGCGCAATCGACTCCGCAAATCGCTCCAGCGCCGCGGTCTCATTCGTGGCGTGCACCAGCCGCGTTGCCACATTTCCGCGATCGCTGCAGTCCACCTCGACCACCGCATCGTCACGCTCATCGAACTCAAACAGTCGCCACTTCGCCGCGGCCCGATTCAGGTTTGCCATCCTCTCTCGCACCAGCGCCGAACATCGCGTGGGCACAAACAAGATGAGACCCTCAACCAAACGAGGGTGCCCCGCTTCTCCCCGATTTTGGGAGAAGTGGGGATTTTCTCTGCACACGTCCAGCCACAAAATCCCAAATGTCAAAGCCGCATCGATCGACCCCTGCGTCTCCGACCCATTCACTCCCAGTACTGCGAACGCCGTTTGCCCCGCCCGTATCACTCCGCGCGCATAAATCGGACCAAACGATTTCTCCAGGTCCACTCCCGAAGTCAGCCGCGCCACCGCGAATCCCGGAAACTGCCGCTCCAGTGCCCGCCGCAGCTTCGCCTCATACGCCGCCCGCGCCGCCTTTTTCGCCGTCGGAGACCGCCAGTCCCGCTCCCGGCAAATCTCCAGCTTCGAGGGACGCGCCTGCCCCAACCGCTGCACCGCCAGTCGCAGCATGCCGTTTTTTAGCTCCGCATCCAGCACCCGCCGCACCGTATTCCGCTCCGCCGACCACAAATGCAGCAGGCACTTGTTGTGCTCCCCCGAAATCGAATACTTCGCCTGCTCCAGATCGAACGCCACCGCGCCATCCTCCAGCACCACCGCGCCCGAGGCCCCGCTCAGAAAATCGGTCACCGTCCGGCTCAGCATCTCTGAAGTCATGCCCAAATTGTCCACATCCCGGATGCCCGTGTCTGTGACGAATGAACATTCTTCTCCCCAGCCCTGTGGAAAGACCCAGCATGGTGTCCTCTGTGTCCTCCGTGCCCTCTGTGGTTAAACTTTTCCGTGCCCTAGAATGCCACCTAGCTGGTCCCTTTGATTCCGAGCCGGCCAAAGCGGATCTCATTGCTTCCCCCCAGCAATTTCGCGTAAGCTTTAACGATGGAAGTGCATTTCACACCTGAGCAGGAAGCTAGACTCGCTCAACTCGCAAACACCTCGGGGACAGACGCCACCAGCCTAGTAAAGGATGCGGCGTTGCGCCTTCTTGAGGAGGATGCTCACTTCCGCGGGGCTGTTCGCGAAGGGCTCGCCCAAGCCGACCAAGGACGATTCATCGAAGAATCTGAAATGGACGCCCGCCTGAAGAAATTATTGCGCTCCTAAGTATGCGCATCCGTTGGACCCCCGCTGCCGCGGCCGATCTCGAAGAAATCAGCAATTATTTGAACGACAAACACCCAAGTTACAGGCAGCCGACAATCCTAAAGCTCTATGAGGGAATTCTTTCTCTGAAAGAATTCCCTAATCGGGGACGCCTGGGCAGAGAAGAAGGTACTCGCGAACTAGTATTTTCTCCTCTACCATACGTTCTCGCATATCGAATCAGAGGACAGGATATCGAAGTCTTGCGCATCTTCCATGCCGCGCGCAGTATGTAGATTCTTGTTTTGACCAACCTTCGGACCCGTTTCCCTGTGCCACGTGGAACATATTATTTGTGACGAGTGAACATCGTTCTCCCCATCCCTGTGGAAAGAACCAGCATGGTGTCCTCTGTGTCCTCCGTGCCCTCCGTGGTTAAGCTTTTCCCTCTGTGTCCTCCGTGCGCTCTGTGGTTAAGCTTTTGCGTTGCCCTAGAATTGCCATCTAGCTGTGGGATAATGACACCAGGGGAATGCCTCCGAGTCCTCCCGCAAAACGCAGGCATCTAATCCACGTGGAAATTATTAAAGATAAATCCCGCTTTTTCTTCGAGCACTACGGCCTCACCGAACGCGACCTTGAGCGCTACCTCGCCGCCGCCCTTTCGGCAGGAGGCGATTACGCCGACCTCTACTTCGAATATCTTTCCTCGACCTCGTTGATGGTCGACGAGTCCATGGTCAAGTCGGCTTCGCAGGGCATCTCCGCCGGATGCGGCGTTCGCGTCGTCTCCGGCGAGCGCACCGGATACGCCTACACCGACGACCTCTCTTCCGATCGCATCCTGCACGCCGCCCGCACCGCCGCCCTGATCGCCAGCGCCCCGGCGAAAGCCACGGTCGCAGGATTCCAAAAGTCCCAAGCCCGCAGCCTCTATCCAGTCACTCTGCCGAGCGTCGACGCCGAGATCAGCGCCAAAGTCGAGCTCGTCCTGCGAGCCGACAAAGCCGCCCGCGCCTACGATCCTCGCATCCAGGAAGTCCGTGCCAGCTACGCCGACGAACTCCGCAACATTCTCGTCGTCGCCTCTGACGGCACCTTCGCCGAAGATTCTCAGCCGCTCGCCCGCATGAACGTCTCCTGCATCGCCAAGACCGACGGCAACTCCGCCCGCGGCAGCGCCGGCGGTGGAGGCCGCGTCGCCCTCGACTTCTTCTTCGGCGACAAGAACCCTGAATTTTTCGCGAAAGAAGCCGCTCGCCAAGCGATCCTCCAGCTCGACGCCCGCGAAGCTCCCGCTGGAGAAATGGAAGTCGTCCTCGGCCCCGGATGGCCTGGAGTCCTGCTGCACGAAGCCGTCGGCCACGGCCTCGAAGCCGACTTCAATCGCAAAAAGACATCGGCCTTTGCCGGCTTGATCGGCAAGCGCGTCGCCAGCGAAAAATGCACGGTCGTCGACAACGGCACTATGCCTTGGCGCCGCGGATCGCTCAACGTCGATGACGAAGGTGAGCCCACCCAGGAAACCGTCCTCATTGAAAAAGGAATCCTCAAGGGCTATCTCAGCGATAAGCTTTCTGCCCGCCTGATGGGCATTCACGATACCGGCAACGGTCGCCGCGAAAGCTACGAGCACATCCCCATGCCCCGCATGACCAACACCTACATGCTTGCGGGCCAGGATAATCCCGAAGACATCATCCGCTCCGTCAAGCACGGCGTTTACGCGGTGAACTTCGGTGGAGGCCAGGTCGACATCACCAACGGAAAATTCGTCTTCTCCGCGAGCGAAGCCTACATGATCGAAGACGGCCAGATCACCGCCCCAATCAAAGGCGCTACGCTGATCGGCAACGGTCCCGACGTCCTGACCCGCGTCAGCATGGTCGGCAACGATCTGAAACTCGACGAAGGTGTAGGCACCTGCGGCAAAGACGGCCAGGCGGTCCCAGTAGGTGTCGGCATCCCAACATTAAAAGTAGATCGCCTGACAGTAGGCGGCACCGCCAGAAAAGATCCCGGCGGCTTCATGCAGTAAGTTTTCCTTCGTGTCCCTCAGTGCCCTCTGTGGTTAAAGATTTTTATGTCTCCAACTGAACTAGAAACCCGAAACTCGAAACTCGCCACCGACCTCCGCGAAGTCGCCCAGGACATCGTCGCCCGCGCCATGGCCGGAGGCGCCACCGCCGCCGAATGCGTTGTCCGTGAAGGCGACGAGTTCTCCACGCTGGTCCGCCTCGGCCAGGTCGAAACCCTCAAAGAATCCGGCTCCAAATCCATCGGAGTCCGCGTCTTCTTCGGACAGCGCGCCGCCAGCACCTACTCCAGCGATTTCTCCCGCGCCGGCCTCGACCGCATGGTCACTTCCGCCCTGACCCTGGCGAAGATCACGTCCGAAGATCCCTTCGCCGGAATCCCCGCCGCCGATCAGCTCGGCCAGCTCAAAGGCGACCTCGATCTCTACCACGAAGACGTCTACTCGCTCCCCGGCCCCGACCGCATCGACTACGCCCGCCGCGCCGAAAAAGCCGCCCTCGATTTCGACCCGCGTATCAAAAATTCCGAAGGCGGATCCTTCGACGCCGCCACCGGACACAAAGTCCTCGCCAACTCCCACGGGTTCGTCGGTGAATACTCGCGCTCGTACTGCTCCGTCGCGGCCGTTCCCATTGCCCAAACCGACGCCGGAGCCATGCAACGCGATTACTGGTACTCGGTCGCGCGCACACTCGAAAAACTCGACGCCCCCGAGAAGGTTGGCCGCATCGCCGCGGAACGCACCATCCGCCGCCTCGGCGCCCGCAAAGCCAAGACCGCAAAAGTTCCCATCGTCTTCGATCCCATGGTCTCGACCTCCATCCTCGAGCACATCTTCGAAGGCATCAATGGAGACTCCGTCTACCGCGGCGCAAGTTTCTTAGCCGGCAAGCTGGGTCAGAAAATTGCCGGAGACAACGTAACCGTCATCGACGACGGCACCATCCCCGGCGGATTTGGCACCAGCCCCTTCGACGGCGAAGGCATTCCCACCCGCCGCACCATAGTCATAGAAAACGGCGTGCTGAAGTCCTATCTACTGAATACCTACACGGCCAAAAAACTCGGCCTGCAAACCACCGCAAATGCCTCACGCGGCCTGGCCGGAACTCCCGGCATCGGCCCCGGAAATTATTTCCTGCAGCCAGGCGCGAAATCTCCCAAAGACGTGATCGCCGGAATCAAAGAAGGCCTCTACGTAACCGAATTCCTCGGCCAGGGCGTGAACCTCGTCACCGGAGACTACTCCCGCGGCGCCTCCGGCCTCTGGATCTCCAACGGCGAACTCACCTACCCCGTCGAAGAAATCACAGTAGCGGGAAACTTAAAAGACATCTTCTTCAACATCTCGGAAATCGCAAACGACCTGGAATTCCGTGGCGCAGTAGCCGCCCCCACAATCCGCATCGACGGGCTCACGGTCGGCGGCGAATAAACCCACAAAAGTTTTCCTTCGTGAACCTTAGTGCCCTTAGTGGTTGATGCCTTTGGCTGCCTCATACCGAAATCGACAATCAATTTCCAACCGCCTACAATCTCCTCATGGATAGCCTCGACCAGCAGACTCCGCCGGCCGAAGAAGAACGCGACACTAGCCGCCTGATCATCATGGTCGCGGTGACAGTCGTCATCGGCGTGGCCCTGATCGTCGCTTTCCTGCTCCGCCAGCCGCCCAAGACCATCAAGCCCCCCTCGCCCTACATCTCGCAGCTTAAACTTTCCGACTTCAAAATGAGCGCCGCCGAAAATTTCATCGGAGCCACCGTCTCCTATATCGACGGCAACATCACCAACACCGGCAACAAAACCGTCACCCGCGTTATGGTCGAAGTCAACTTCGAAGACTCCATGGGACAGCTGGCCCAACGCGAAGATCTTCCTCTGCGCGTGGTCCGCACCAACGGCGCGTATCTCGAACCGGTTGACCTCAACGTAGCCCCGCTAGGCCCCGGCCAAACCGCTCCCTTCCGCCTAACCTTCGACAGCATCTCCGCCCAATGGAACCGCCAATACCCCGCCATCACCATCACCGATGTCCAGGTGAAATAATCCGCACGACTTAACCACGGAGTCACGGAGCTACGGAGGAAAGAAAAGGGTTTTCTCTGTGTATCCGTGCCTCCGTGGTAAATTGCGTTGTCCGTCTGTGGAAGAGCGGCGCTTTAGCTCGCGCCCGGAGATTTTTCATTCAACAATCAAAATTCAACAATCAAAAATTCCCGCCATTTACAATGAACTCCGTGCCCGAAGTAAAGCCATTCCGACTCACGGAGTCCGTCAAAGCCGCCGGTTGAGCTTCCAAGCTGAGTCCAGCGGCGCTGGACACGGTGCTTGGGAAATTAGCCCGGCAACACGACCCCAACGTTCTGGTCGGCTTCGATCACGCCGACGACGCCGGAGTGTATCAACTCACCCCCGGCCAGGCTCTCGTGCAAACCGTCGACTTCTTCACTCCCATCGTCGACGATCCCTACACCTTCGGCCAGATCGCCGCCACCAATTCTCTCTCTGACGTCTACGCCATGGGAGGCAAGCCCCTCACCGCCCTCGCGCTGGTCTGTTTTCCCGATAAAACCGATCTCGAAATTCTCGAGCGCATCCTAGCCGGCGGCCTCTCCAAGATGATCGAGGCCAACTGCACCGTCATCGGAGGCCACAGCATCCGCGACGAAGAAACGAAATTCGGCTACTCCGTCACCGGCCTGATCCATCCCAAAAAAATCTATGCCAACCAGGGTGCCAAGCCCGGCGACTCGCTCATTCTCACCAAAGCGTTAGGCACCGGCGTAATCTCCACCGCCATAAAAAAAGGCAAAGCCAGGCAAGAATGGATCGACGCCGCCGTGCAATCAATGACCACGCTAAATAAAGCAGCCGCCGAAGTAATCACGGCCCACGTAGGGACGGACGCATTCGTCCGTCCAGTCGAGCGCAGCGAGACTCCCCCTGCACCGGCCCAGACCGTCAACTCCATGACCGACATCACCGGCTTCGGCCTGATCGGACACCTCCGCGAAATGCTTCTCGCCTCCGACGTCTCCGCCCAAATTTTCGCGGGCAAAGTTCCCGTCCTCCCTGGCGCTCTCGACTGCATCCGCGCCGGCCACATCCCGGGCGGCCTCAACAACAACCGCGACTTCGCCGAATGCATAGTCGCCTACGACGACCCCATCCCCGAAGACATGAAGTCCCTGCTCTACGATCCCCAGACTGCCGGAGGCCTTCTGATCTCCACTCCAGCAGGCGCCGCTCTGATGCAAGCCCTCAACTCCGCCGGAATCCCCGCCGCCCACATCGGCGAAGTTCTCGCCCGCACCAGGCCCCTGATCTCCATCACCAAATAAGCCTGGAGATTTTTGACTCCCGCGGCCGCACCGAAGCCAAAATTCTTCCTTGCACCGTCGCCCAATTTCCCGCATCTATAAAAGAGAATTCCTCCGCGAACTCCACGCAAGGCAGGTATGATCATGCAATTCCGCACTCTCGGCCGCAACGGCCTAAAGGTATCCGCTCTCGGCCTCGGCTGCATGGGCATGTCCGAGTTCTACTTCGGGCGCGACGATGACGAATCCATCGCCACCATTCACCGCGCTCTCGATCTCGGCATCACGCTGCTCGACACCGCCGACGTTTACGGACCCCACACCAACGAAGAACTCGTCGGACGCGCCATCAAGGGCCGCCGCGACAAAATCGTCCTCGCCACCAAGTTCGGCATCGTGCGCGATCCCAAAAATCCCATGGCTCGCGGCATCAACGGCAAGGCGGACTACGTTCGCCAATCCTGCGAAGCCAGCCTGCGCCGCCTCGGAGTCGATCACATCGACCTCTATTACCAGCACCGCGTCGATCCCAACACGCCCATCGAAGAAACCGTCAACGCCATGGCGCAACTCGTCAAAGAAGGCAAGGTCCGCCATCTCGGGCTCTCCGAAGCCAGCCCGCTGACCCTGCGCCGCGCCGTCAAAGTTCATCCCATCACCGCGCTGCAAACCGAATATTCGCTCTGGACGCGCGATCCCGAAGACGAAATCCTCACCACCTGCCGCGAACTCGGCATCGGCTTCGTCGCTTACAGTCCGCTCGGCCGTGGATTCCTTACCGGTCAATTCCGCCGCTTCGAAGATCTCCCCGCCGACGACTATCGCCGCAACAGCCCGCGGTTCCAGGGAGAAAATTTCCAGAAAAATCTCAACCTCGTCCGCCGGGTGGAAGAAATGGCGCAGCAGAAGCGCTGCAAGCCTTCGCAACTTGCGCTGGCCTGGGTGCTCTCCCGCGGCGACGACATCGTCCCCATCCCCGGCACCAAGCGCAGAAAATATCTGGAAGAAAACGTCGCAGCCCTGGACGTAAGACTCACCGCCGATGACCTCCGCCGCATCGACGAAGTCTTCCCGCACGATGTAGCCGCCGGCCAGCGCTACCCCGAAAACATGATGGCCTCAGTCAACCGCTGAGCACCCCAGCGGCCCATACCCTGGTTACGTTTTTGTCGACTGTATGGGACTCTGTTTTCGACATAGCACGTATTTGACTCAAAGAGTATCCATTCTTACGTCCTCCGGATCCGCACCGCAATACCATTGCTGAACTCCGGACTCGTCACCACCCAGTCTCCTCCCCGATGCTGTACCTTCACCGTCTTCTTCACCGATCCCGACTCCACATCCACCCATGACAACTCATACTTGCCAGCCGGCAAATTCAATGTGATCTCCGCCGCGCCGCTCCCATCCACATACATCGCGTACTCTCCTTGGCGCGACGACAGTACATGCGTAACCACTCCGCCTGCATGTTTGACCAAGGCAAAATCGGGAGCCATCTCCACCAGCGGCAGCGCCCGCAAAAACTCGCTCAACACTCGCAGACGATGCCGCAGCGCCGCGCTTCCTCCACCAGGACCATTCGGCTCCGTATCGCTCCCATCCTCATGCCCCACGTTGAACGAGTAGTCGAGGTTGTCAAAAATGCCTCCGCCTGACAGCATGAAGTTCCACGCCTGCCGCGCATAGCTTTCGTCTGCGCGCCCCAGAAATCCCGTTTCGTCATAGGACAGCGCCTTTCCCAGTCCATAATTCAGCAACGCCGCCTCTGGATACGCATAATGAAAATTCAGCACGCTCACTGCCGGCAGCTCCTGCTTCACCGCATAACGAAAATTGCAGCAGTTCTGCGCGATTAAGTGTCGGCTGGGAAGGGACTCCTCCTCGCTCGCAATCCACGCCGCCACGCGCGCCTGCCAAGCCATTGCCGCCTCATCCGGCAAGTCCACCGAATTGGGATACTGGTCCCTGCCCGTAAACAAGTAAGAATTCACCACGTCCGCCAGCACCGGCCGGTCCGACCAGGGCTCATTCGCAATCTCAAAGATCACATTCGGAAACTCATTCGCCTCCCGCACCAGTTTCCTCGCATACTGCTCCTGGAAACGAAGAATGTTTCCGTTGTCGAGTGTGTTCAGCTTTTTCCAGTCGATCGCGTCGGTCCCATTCACGTTGTTCTCTGCTTTGAACGGGGACATCGCCCACTGTGCCTCGCCGTATTGCGAAGAGAACAGTGTTATCTCCACCACGATCCCGCGCCGGTTGGCCTCGCTCAAGAAGTTGTGCAGCCGTGAAAAATATTCCGGGTTCCATTTGGACAAATCGAATTTGTTTCTGCCGCCCGCATATCCTCGCGTGTCGCTGCGCGCCCACGGCCCCACAAACCTTCCCGGCGCAGGAGCCAGATCGTTTCGCAGAATGCCAAACGATTTCCCCGGAACTTCCACATACGATCCGCCGAACAGCCGCGTATAGTTCATCCCATCCGCGGCAAGCGTCGCAAGATACTTGTGGTAATCAAAATCCGCGTTGAACACCGCCCCATAGTGCTCTCCGCTTCCCACCAGCGCTACCGCACGCCCATGAAACAAGAAATAATGTGGATTCTCCGGATGCAACCCGATCGGCTGCTCCTGCCCCGCTGTCATGACACCTCCAAATGCTGCGGTCGTGATGACCAATCCCCAGCAGATTCGCCGTAAACGCTTCATGCCATCCCTCCCCATCCCGCATCGTCCCACGAAGAATTTTCGTTGGCAAACCCAGCGTAGCGCCGGCGTCCCGCCCCCGAGTAATGTCGTTCAATCCCTTTCGTTACCACCCCCAGCACGTCCCACTGTGATGATAATCACAGTCTCCCGGTCTCCAATCCCGCTACCATCCCAGTAGATGCCACGCAAGCTCAGAGCCGGTATCCTCGGCTACGGACGCATGGGCCGCAGCTTTGTCGCCGCCATGCAGGACTCCGGCCTGTGGGATATCGCCGCCATCTACGACATCTGCCCGCCCACCCGAGAGCTCGCCCGACGAAATGTGCCCGGCGCAAAAATCTATGATCGCCCCGATCCGATCTTCGCCGATCCTGCTATCGACGCCGTCGGACTCTTCACCCTCGCCGACGCCCGCCCTCACCAGATTCGCCATGCCCTCGCCACCCACAAGCACATTCTCGCCGAGAAGCCTCTGGCTGCCGACGTTTCCACCGAGTGGCAACTCGTCCACGAAATCGAAGCCAGCGATCGCCTGCTCGCCGTCAATCTCTTCAACCGCAATGCCTGGTATCACAAAGACATTCACCGCTTCATTGCCGAGGGCGAAATTGGAGATCTCGCCGTCATCCGCGTCTGCCACATGACGCCCGGCCACATGCCCCTCGAAGGCCACGATCCCGAGGGGCCGCCCTTCCACGACTGCGGCATGCACTACGTCGACGTCGCCCGCTGGTATGCCCAGAGTGAATACAAAACCTGGCACGCCCAGGGCCTCCGCATGTGGGATTACAAAGATCCCTGGTGGGTTCAAGCCCACGGCACTTTCGCCAACGGCGTCGTCTTCGACATCACTCAGGGATTCATCTACGGCCACCTCGCGCGCCAGCAGCCCCACAACTGCTACGTCGACGCGATCGGCACCAAGGGCGTCGCCCGCATGCACCACGATTTCACCGAAGCCACGGTAGAACTCTACGGCGTCGACCACACACTCCAGAAAACCGCCGCCTTCAACGACAAGAAGCTCGACGTGATGGCCGACGTTTTCGCCCGGTCCATTCTCGCCGGAAAAAATCTGGGATTCCCCGAGGCCCGCGACAGCGTCATCGCCTCCGAAGTCAGCTGGGCCATGCTCAACGACGCCATCGCCAACATCCCCCCGGTTCGCGGCACCCCCGAACAAATGCAGCAGATCCTGGAACACCGCCGCCACCTGGAAAACGGCTTCGGCCTCCCCGTAAAAACCGACGACCGCCTCCCGACCCACTCCAGATGAAGTTAAGAGAGGGGTTGCCCCAAGGGTTGCACCAACAGAGGGTTGCCCCAAGAGACGGTTGCCCCATCCTTGTCCCTGCGCTTTTTGCAGGGACAGGGTGGGGATTTTGACTCTAGATTTTGAATTTAGATCTTGTTTTTGTTTTTGATTTTGATTTTGATTTTGAAGTTAGATTTTGAAGCTTGATTGAAATCTAGATCTTTGGCTTTAGGAATTTGATAGACTCACAGCTCACCGCTCACAGCTCATAGCTCATAGCTAAAAGCTCTTTCCCCCATACTCCCGCACCTTCTCATCCACCACCACGGCCACATACTTCTGCGTCTCCAGATCCCGGAACTGCACCACCCGATGCCCATCGCGCGCCATTTGTCCCCACCGGCTAGGCTTCTCCGGATTCTGCTCAATCGCCTGATACTCTTTCCCTCTCATCACGAACCGTACCGTCCGCAGCCGCAGCGAACCAGTTCGGTTCACCTTCGAACTACGCCCCTCCACCACAACCTGCGACCGGCCCATCATCTGCTCCGCCACCGCCTTCAAAATCTCATGATCCACCATGGGTCACTCCCGAGTCATGTAGGGACAGCCGCCAGCCCCCCTCTGTGCCCTCTGTGGTAAAAGGTTTTCGCGCGGACTCAATCACCGATGGTCAGAGGCTTCCGAGAAACCGGCCCCTCGATTCCTCTGTGTCCTCTGTGCCCTCTGTGGTAAAAGTTTTTTTCCGGTCGCCCGCTACCCGAGAACCCCCGGCGCAACACTCTGATCGTGCCGCACGAATCCCTCCGCATACTTCACCCCAAACTCCATCCCCCGAAACCGGTTCATCATGTCGTGCTGCGGCCAGAAATCCGTCTCCGGCTTCTGGCTTTCATGCGCAAAACACGCTGCCCGCTTCCGGCTCTCCGTCTCGGTGATATCGACGTAGTGCGTCGGATGAAACACCTGCGTCTGCTCCCCCTGCTCGACTTCATAATAATAAAGAGCAAACTTCTTCCCGCCCGCCAGCCACGCGTCGTACGCCATCAGCGACGCCACCCGATGATCCCGATGCGTATCAATCGGCCAATGCGTCAGCACCAGCTCTGGACGCAAACCCTCCAGAATTTTCCGAAAACTCTCGTACCGCGCCCGGTTCACTTCCGTGTCGCCGTCAATCTGCCCGGCGAACGCGGGCTGCGCTTTCAAGATCGCGCAAGCCTTCTCGCTCTCGGCCGTCCGGATCGCCGCCGCCTCCTCGTGCGTCTTCCCCCGGATCCCGGCCTCTCCTCGCGTCAAATACAGAATCGTCACCTCGTGCCCAAGATCCGTATACCGCGCAATCGTCCCCCCGCACCCCGACTCCGGATCGTCCGGATGTCCGCCCACCACCACGACCCTCACCTTCTTCGCACCAGCGCCCTGGCTGCCTTCGAAACCCAACCCAGGCAGACTCGCTCCCGCAGCTCCCAACAGCAAGCCCGACTTCCCTAACACCTCTCTTCGCGTAATCTTTCCCATGCAAAACTCCACACCTTAGGGTTGCCCCACCCTTGTCCCTGCGTCCTTTGCAGGGATAGGGTGGGGATTTTGACTCCGATTCCCGGGCAAACTCTTTACTGCGATTCTCTCCCCAGAATTTGCTGCACTTCACTATAGTTGAGCGGGCGCTCTCGGGGCGTGAAGTAGCCTTTTGGAAACCACACCACCACAGCCGTCAGCTTTTGCGGAACCGCTGCGCTGATCAGCCGAAGATAAATCGCAAACCGGTTCCCATCCGGCAGCAACGTGTTATCGGTGAAAGGAAAATCAAACCAACTTAACGGGAAGCGGTACGTCGTATCGGTCTCCAGCGGATGCCCCTGGCCCGACAGAAATGGCAGCACCACCACGTCCACCGTCTGGTTCTTCCAGTCCGGGTGCACCAGCGTCATTTGCAGCGTGTAGTTCTTGTCGGGCGAATTCAGTCGCACTACCTGTCCCAATCCCACGGAAAGCTCGCACGTAGTACCCGTAACAGGTTCCGGCTGCGGCTCCGTATTCACCGTCAAGGTATAGAACTCGCACCCTGCGGGCTGCGTCACTCCGGAGAAACCGCTCCACCAGTGATCTTTTTTCGCCCGGCTGGACTTGGTTGCGCTCCATTCCCACGCGATCGAGGACTTCTGCCGCTCGGCGATTCGCCGCGCAATCGACCACAATGGCTCGCGCGCGTCCGGGCTATCGGCGCCCCGCTTCGTGTCCGCTTTGTGGGCGCTCTCCGCAGCATCCTCCAGCAGCGGTTTCAGTTCGAAGTTCTCATGGAAATTGAGCGCCAGCAGTTCCGCCAGCAGCGCTTCCCGGTCCGCGGAGATTACCTTCCCGCTTTGCGGCCCGGCGATCGGTCCAATCAGGCTGCTGAACATGCTGGCCCGCAGCTGGCTTTCCGCCTGTTCCCGCTGACTCTGGATGGAAACGCCCGTCACCCTGCTTTGAAAGTTGTTCGCGATGACCGCCACGCCCACCACCGCAGCCGCGCCCAACAGCTTGGCGATCACGTCCAGCCAGTCGAGCACGCGCCCTTTGCTCGCCTTCTCGGGCGCCTTTACCGCAGCCGGCTTTTCTTCCGTCCCAGCCATGGCTTCACTTATTTCTTTTTCGTCAGATGAATGTCTTCGGTCGTCGACTGAGGATAGCCGTGAACGACTCCTTCCACCGTATTGTCATCGCTGGAATGTACGACATAGGTTCCCGGATCGAGGTACACGCTGAAGTTCCCCGCATTGTCGGTCGAAAAGCTAACCTTTTGTCCGCCCTTCTCGGCGGTGAATGTCTTTCCCTGCACAGGCTTTCCATCCAGGCCTAACACCCGCCCGGAAACGAAGTCCGCCCATGCAGACGCCGTCAGCGACAGCGCCAGTGCAATCCCCAGGCATACCTTCCTCAACATGCTTCCGTGGCTCCTTGCAGGACTTCCGCAGCCGCCGCGATCTGCTCCGGACTCTCTCATAGGCTCCCACCCCGCGATTCGAGTCGCAGGCTCAATGAAGGTTCAGAAGTGAATGAATCCGCGAGCGAATGACTGAGCGAATGAATTAACCAATGATGACTCGAAAAGTTGAGGCCCGCCCCTGCGGTCAAACCACCTAGCAGAATTCTCCCCCAATCCATTCCCAAGTCAAGAAAAAATGACCCCCGTTCCGAAATCCGAACGGAAATCTCAGACCATTCCCACTCAGCCCATGAAACTGACAAGCCGAACCCGCTACCCGCAACCGCCGCCTTTATTCCAACGCGACTGTCGTCCCACCGTTAACCACGTCGATTCCCCTACTGACCGCTAAAGGTCGCAGCTGAACCGACTGAGTACTGAGTACCGAGTACAATCTGTCGAACCAGCAGGAAGAAATTGAAAGCTGAATTGACATCCTGCCCTCTGCCGGGCCAATTCCCACTCCGCTAACGAAACGGATAGTCGAACCCGCTACCGTCGACTACCCGCTCACATACAAAGCGGCAGCCGTCCCACCGTTAACAACCCTGATTCCCGCCGACTGACGTCCTGGAAAGAAGATGAACCAACTGAGTACTGGGTACCGAGTACGATTGGTTTCTTTTCCTCTCAGCATCTCCACCGCCTGCTAATGATCATCCATCATCGCGAACGTGGTTTCGCGTTAGACTCTAGCCCCGAAGGGGCGGAAGAAAAACAGCGCCCCCCCCATCATCCCCGCCACATCGAGCGCACCACGAAGATGCAGACCCGCCCCGAGTTGCCCCTACTTCGGGGCGTAGAAGAGCAGCAGCCAATTACCACTCTGCTGTTGCGCTTGCAGCCTCAGGAAGGAATCAAGCCTCTCCGTAACGAACGCGTGATCCTGATGGTCGTCAACGACGATGATCCTGCGAGAGTTGCGGAAGAATGCGATCACCATGGCGTCATGGCCCTGCACTCGATCCAACCATGGCACCAACTCAGTCTGAATGGCCCGAATGCCGTCATCGCGCTCGTCCGCCGAGAGGCTTGTCGCTTCTGCCCAATAGCCGAGTCGGTACATCAATCTTGATGGATCACTCTTGGCAAGTGCGCGTTGTAATGAGCTGCTGTCACTCCCCGTAAGATAAAGATAAACAGCCTCACGAAATCTCTGTATATCCCGATTCTGCTGCGGAGTGAGCATAACTTCGGCATCCGTACAGAAAAGTGTCGGGGCTTTCGACAACAACACCATCCACCCGCAGACGTCATCGGCATCCTTTGAACGCGCAATTAACAGATCTCCTTCCCCTACTTTCCACATCTCTTGTAGGCGCGCTAGTTCGACGATCTCTCGGTTTGCTGCCAACGCACCCTGGTAGTTTCCCAGCGCTAGCAAAGCGCCGGTCAGAATAACCATTACAAGCGACAGCGCGAGAATGCCGCGCCTGATCCAGATTTTGTCTGGTATGCCAGCGAAGGCACTGGCCAGCAGAAAAGTCGCTAAAATTGCAATGGTAGTGTGCACAAAGTGATCGGCGTGGTGCGACAGCAAAATCGTTGACGCAGGCACCACAACATCACCTAGCATGAGCAGAAGATTGGTTGCTCCTAAGCCGACCAATGTCCACCGGACTGCGGGGGGCAACTTCCTGCTGACGGCAGTGCCAGCCGTCAATCCAACCATCAGCAGCCAGTTTCCGCCAATCAATTTTGGCAGCAGTTGTGGCTGGAAGTGAACTGGTGATGTGTGATTCTCGTAAAACCCCAACGAACTGTGCCACACAAAGGCACCATCCAATAACGCACAGGCCACTCCATACACAATCGGAGTGATCCATGTCTGTTTTTCACCGATTCGGATATGGAATAAGACGCTGATCGCGGTGAGTCCCGCCATCATCAGCGTCGCATAAGGAAAGACTACCAACGCAAGCAGTTGCACCAATGCCATTGCAATCCATGAGCGGACTGTTTTTTCTTGCTGTGCTTTCATTTGAAGCCCCACATATGCCACCAATAGCGCAACTGGTATTACCGGGATGAAGGCGCGCATAAAGGGAAGCGCCAGCGTTCGGAAACCCGCCAATGATGGTAAGTGAATCCAAGCCAGGGCGACGGTTTTGAGCACTCCAAAATTGAACAGCATCAACAAACCCAAGCCGATAATCGAGAGGGCACTAGGAGATCCGGGCAAGAAATGTTCAAAGAACCACAGTGCCATTCCGCAGAGCAACGCCCAACAAAGTAGGTTCCAGACCAGAAGAGCGAACCAGAGATGATCGTGAAGACTGTGGTTGAAGGCCCCGAATAACCGCGGCGCCACGCGGAACTTAAGGTATCCCGAGCCGTTAGCGGGCACTGGGATTCGGTAGTATGGATTTAAGATCCGTCCCTCTCCCGCCGCTGGCATTTCGCTCAAATTCAAGTACATGCTGAGGTCCGGAGCAAACACCGGGGCCAAAGGCATCGGTCCCAGTTCCACCCTCGTCCTGAGCGTGGGATACAAATAAAATGAGATCACAACGAGGACAGCGAGGTACTTCAACACAACGTCCTTCGTGCCGTTGTCCCTCATGGAGCCTTGATCTTAACAGCCCTGAATAAGCCGAGGATGCGAGATCCTGCAGTTTCTGCAGTTTCAGCAGTTTCTCTCCTGATATGATTTCGCCAACCAGTCCTGGAAACTATGAAAACTTCCCTGGCGATCGCCCAAGAGCGAACTATCAGGTATCTGACACCTCCAATGCCCGTAAGCATGGGGGACTGGTGGTTCGATGTCGCAACCAGCGATCATTTTTGGATTCGCCGTCGCTTTGAGGTCACCCGTACGCTCGCCGATGCAGTCATCCGTAATGCTCATGACGTCGCTGAGATCGGCTGTGGCAATGGGCTACTGCAAAAAGACATTGAGGATTGTTATGGCAAGCCAGTGGCCGGATTCGAACTGAACCGACTCGCCCTGGAGAAGAACGTCAGCGGGAACAGCCCCTTGTACTGTTACGACATCCATCAGCGCAACCCTGAGTTCCGCTCTCATTTCGATCTTATTTTCTTGTTCGACGTTCTCGAGCACATCGACGACGAGTCTGGGTTTCTGCAATCGGTGAAATTCCATTTGGTGAAATCCGGCAGTCTGTTAATTAATGTTCCCGCGCACCAGCGTCTGTACTCCGACTATGACCGGGCCGCCGGACACGTTCGCCGTTATTCGGCCCGGCAGCTAAAAACCGTTGCCGAGCAAAATGGCTTCCGCGTTCGCGCCTTGACCTACTGGGGTCTCCCCTTGGTCCCGCTCCTCTTGTTGCGCAAGTCAATGAGCCTGGAACGAAGCAATGGCAGAGCCGGATTCGACCCCGGCGGGCACGCTATGAATGCTATCCTTTCGGGGCTGGCCAAGTGCGAACCGCTTCCGCAACGATTTTTCGGTACATCGGTGATGGCCTTATTGGTAAATGAAGTTTAAGAACAAAATGATTGAGCACCCGAGCATTTCCGTCGCAATTCCCGTTTACAACGAAGAAGCTGTCGTGCCCGAATTGCTTCGCAGGACCAGCAGTGTGCTTGACGACCTCCCCGGCGGGCCGCATCAGATCGTCCTTGTTGATGACGGCAGTTCCGATCGGACACTGGAATTGTTAGAAGAAGCCGCCGAAAAAGATTCCCGTTTGCTCATAATCGCGCTTTCCCGTAATTTCGGTCACCAGACCGCGTTGGGAGCTGGGCTCGATTACGTCTCTGGCGATGTAGCGGTCTTGATGGATGGCGATCTGCAAGATCCTCCGGAGGCGATCACGCATCTGGTCGACTCGTACCGCCAGGGCTACGACGTCGTTTACGTGCACCGCGTGAATCGCAAGGAAGCCTGGTGGCTGCGCGCCTGTTACTACTTTTTTTATCGCCTATTGGCTCTCCTGTCGTCCATTCAGTTGCCGCTGGATTCTGGCGACTTCGGGCTGATGTCCCGCCGGGTGATCGAGGAAATCCGCAAGATGCCCGAGCATCACCGCTATCTCCGGGGCATGCGGACTTGGGTAGGCTTTCGGCAAATCGGAATTCCCATCGAACGCGCCGCCCGCCGCGCAGGCCGCACGAAGTACAGTCCATTGCGGCTGCTGAAACTGGCATCAGACGGAATTTTTGCCTTTTCCATCGTTCCTCTTCGTGCGGCGACCATTTTCGGCGCCATCGCCACCACCCTTTCCATCCTCTATGCCATTTACGCACTTTATGTAAAGTTCTGGCTGCACGCGCCTCAGGGTTTCACAGCGTTAATTTTGATAATCACCTTCCTTTCGGGCGTAAATCTGTTCTTCTTGGGAATTATTGGAGAGTACGTAGGGCGCATCTACGAAGAAGCTAAGGCACGTCCACACTATGTTGTTCGCAAGATAGTGGGGCAGCGCAGCTTTTCCAATCGCGCTCTCCCCCCCACGCTAGCTGAAGCCGTCGGCATTCAATCGCACCGCCGATAGGAAACTTTACACTACCGCGCCACATGACAATTCACTAGGGCCGAAGAGCAGCGCCGCAGGATTCGTAATCAGAAGTGATGAGGTCCTTAGCTTGCCGAAGACCCACTACCGTCTGAAATTGAGCTTTACCCGGGTTCTTCCTTTCGCGGATTGCCCTCAATCCCGCGCGATCGTCCCACCGTTAACGACCCTGATTCCCGCTGCCTAACATCCTGGAAAGAAGCTGAACCTACTGAGTACCGAGTACTGAGTACTGAACACTGGTTACTGAACACTGTTTACTGACCACTGGTCACTGCCCACTGCCCCCTACTTCCTCCCCCTCAACATCTCCACCACCCGGTCATAATCGTCCACCGTCGAATACTCAATCACGATCTTCCCGTGCCCCTTCCGGTCCCGGATGCGCACCCGCACTCCCAGCATCCTCTCCAGATCCATCTGCGCCGCGCGCACATTCGGATCCACCCACCGCGCCCCACTCGCCTTCGCTTCTTTCTTCTTCACTCCCGGCATGTCGGGCAACGGATCCAGCAAGCCATCCATCCGCAGCACCAGCATCTCGATTTGCTCAATGTTCATGCCCTTCTTCACCGCGTACAACGCCGCTTCCGCAATCCGGTCGTTGCCTTCCAGCTTCAGCAGTTCTTTGGCTTGGGCGAAATTGAGCCTCTTCTCCGCCAGCATCTGCATCACTTCACGCGGCAGTTTCAGTAGCCGCATGTAGTTCGCCACTGACACCCGCGACAGCCCCACCCGTTGCCCAATCTCCTCCTGCGTCAGCTTGAACTCATTGCTCAACACGCGGAAAGCCTCGGCCTGCTCGAGCGGGCTCAAGTCCTCGCGCTGCAGGTTCTCGATAATCGTCATCTCCGCCGCCTGCTGCTCTGAAACCCGCCGCACCAGCGCCGGAATGTGCGTCTTGCCCGCCTTCTTCGACGCATGCAGCCGCCGCTCGCCCATCACCAGGATGTAGCGCCCCTCGACGTCCGCCGGACGCACCACGATCGGCTGTACAACCCCGTTCGCCTTGATCGATTCCGCCAGTTCCTCCAGCGCCTCGTCATCCTCCACATACCGCGTCTGAAACGGATTCTTGTCGATGTCCGCAATCGGAACATTCACCACAAGATTCGCAGGAATCCGCGTATCGGCCACCGCCTGGATCTCGATCGTCTCCCCGGGCGCACGCTCCTCGTAAGCGTCATACTCCACCGCCCCGCTAGCGAGCCCCGCCGAACTCCCATCTATGGACGCAACCGCGTCAGTGTGCACCGGCACCGGTTCGGTGGATTCCACCTCGACCGCGTGAGGAATCTGCTGTTCCTCTGCCGATGAAGGCGCAGCCGATGTGGGGACAGCCGCCTCCGGCTGTCCGGCCGAGCGCAGCTCGGCAGTCTCCGCCTGCACAACAGCAGCACCCAGATCCGGCCGCAAGCCGCCGCCAGGCGAGCTCGTCCCTGGAGCGGCCACCACCCGCGGCCCGCTGAACAGCGCCGCCAGCCCACGCCCCAAAGCCCGCCGCTTCTCCACCACCTTATCCTTATCTTTCTCCGCCACATTCCCCGCCGTCGCCGTAGTGTTCATCCTCACCGTTCCTTTGAGATCCTCAACTGTGAATTTCCGTACCTGCGTCATTCGCACTTGCGTCTTTCGTGCCTGCGTCTTCGGTCCTCGCGTCTTCTTCTTCACGGTCATCCTGAGCGTAGCGAAGGACCCCTCCGGCCCATCCTTATCTGTACATCGACAATCATCAATCTATTACATCGACGTCCATCAATATACTAAGCGCTCTTATCCATCTCCGCGGCCGCAATCTCCTCGACCACAGCCTCTCCTCTGTGTTCCTCTGTGCCCTCTGTGGTTAATGCTTCTCCACTGGACTGCTGCTGCCGCTCAATGATCTCCTTCGCCAGTCGTATGTAACTCTCCGCGCCCTTCGAGCGCGGATCGTACACCAGCGCAGCCTTGCCATGGCTGGGCGCCTCTGCCAGCCGTATGTTTCGCGGCACAGTCGTCCGGCACAACTTGTCGCCAAAAAAATTCTTCAGCTCAGTCATGACCTGCTGCGCCAGGTTGGTGCGCTCGTCAAACATAGTCAGCACCACGCCCTCAATGCCAAGCGATGGATTCAAGGCAGCGCGTATGCGCTCGATCGTGTCAAGCAGCTCGCTGATGCCTTCCAGCGCAAAGTATTCGCCTTGCATAGGAATGAGCACCGCGTCAGCTGCGACCAAGGCGTTCAGCGTGAGCAGGTCGAGCGCAGGTGGACAGTCCAGCACCACAAACTGAAACCGGTCGCGCAATGGCGCGAGCGCGTCGCGCATGCGATACTCGCGCCCTTCTGCGTCGACCAGTTCAAGGTTTGCGCCGATGAGATTTTTGTGCGCAGGAATCAGCCAGAGCTGTTCGAGTTCAGTGGCGAGCAGCGCCTCTTCCCCAGTGGCCGCGCCCATCAGCAGGTGATACGAGCTGATGCGCTCAGGATCTTTGGCGAAGCCCAGGCCGCTGGTGGCATTCGATTGCGGATCGCAGTCGACCAGCAGCGTGTTGACTTCAGCAGCCGCGAAGGAAGCGGCCAGGTTGATGGCAGTCGTAGTCTTGCCGACGCCACCCTTCTGGTTGGCAACAGCGATAACGCGTCCCATATTTAATTGTGAGGAGAAGCAGAGCCACTGGCAGCATACTGCGCTTCAGA
>Ga0209166_10000910_pt1 | contig 27405 bp, 21 predicted proteins | sample Coa_R1_3_FD_187151 | JGI IMG/M metagenome (GOLD analysis project Ga0209166, IMG submission 187151) | Surface soil microbial communities from Centralia Pennsylvania, which are recovering from an underground coalmine fire - Coalmine... | ecosystem: Environmental > Terrestrial > Soil >...
TGCCAGGAAGCAGGCCTCGTAGCCAAGAATTGAAGCCGTGTAGTGATCGGGATGCCGCCCCTGCCAGTAGGGAAGAATCACGACTCTGGGCCTTTGCTCACGGATGACCCGCGCCACCTTCAGCCGGTTCTCCCAAGTGTTCTCCACCCGGGCATCTGGAATATCCAGCGCCGCCCGCCAGCTCGCTTTCAGAATTTTCGCTGCGGCGGCGGCTTCGCGGGCGCGCTCTTCCGCGGTGCCGCGTGTCCCCATTTCGCCCTGGGTCAGATCGAGGATACCGGTTCGATGTCCGGCTTCAGCCATTTTCAACAGCGTTCCGCCGCAGGTCTGCTCTACATCATCGCGATGCGCGGCAATGGCCAGAACGTCGAGCGCTGGAATCATTTCTTTCTTTCCACCAGGAAGTGGGCCAGAGATTTCAACATGTCGGCGCGGTTGCCGAACGAATCCAGCGCCGAACACCCCGAAGCCACCAGCATGTCAGCCTGCTTGATGGAAGCTTCCACGCCGAACAACGCCGGATACGTAGCTTTTTCCGTAGCTTCATCTTTGCCCGCGGTCTTGCCCAACTGCGCGGAAGATTGCGTGACATCGAGCACGTCGTCGATGATCTGGAACGCCAGTCCGACCGAGCGCCCAAAGTCGCGCAGCCGCTGAATCTCAGCGTGTCCGCCGCCGGCGTAAAGTCCGCCGGTGACCAGGCTGGCCGTAATCAGCGCGCCCGTCTTATACCGATGGATAAACTCCAGCGTCTTCCCATCGGGCCGCTTGTGCTCCGCCTCCAGGTCCATCACCTGGCCGCCAATCATGCCTTCCACGGTTCCTGTAGCATGCGCAATCTCTTCGATGATGCGGACCTTCGCCTCCGCCGGACAACGCAGCTTCGCCAGCACTTCATAAGCAAACGTCTGCAGCGCATCTCCCGCCAGGATGGCCGTGGCCTCGCCATAAACCACATGGCAGGTCGGATGCCCGCGGCGCAAATCGTCGTTATCGAGCGCGGGCAGGTCATCATGGATCAAAGAATATGTATGCAGCATCTCCAGCGCCGATCCCAGCTCTTCGATTCCTGCCGGAAGCGTGCTCGCGATCATGCGCGCCGCCTCCATACACAGAATCGGACGCAGGCGTTTTCCGCCGGCGAAGACGCTGTGCCGCATGGCTTTGTGAATGGATTCCGGCTGCTGGCCGGCCTGCGGGATCAGCCGGTCTAGTGCGGCATCTACGATATGACGTCCTGATTCCAGGGTTTCTTGTATCGAGGCAGATGACATGGAAAACATTGAGTATAACAAGAGGCGCGCTGAACAGAAGCTCTGGATCGTGATTCCGGCGAGTATTATTTGTTTTTCAGGCAGCCTCCATCCTGCCAAACACAACCAATAATCAAACCATGCCGCCGAAAGAGCCAAAGGCCAAAGCCGCCGCCAAAGTCTTGAAGGGCGCAATTCCGCCGCGCACCCTCGAACGTCCTTTTCCTAGACTGCAATTGCCCATACGTCCGCCCTACCCTCCTATGGAGGCCAAGTCTGTCAAAGAAATTCCCCAAGATAACAGTTGGCAATACGAACCCAAATGGGACGGCTTCCGCTGCCTCGCCTTCCGCGATCGCGACCAGGTCGTATTGCAATCAAAAAGCGGACAGCCCCTGGACCGCTATTTTCCCGAACTGGCCGCTGCCCTGGGCGCGCTTCCCGATGAAAAATTCGTTCTCGATGGAGAAATCATCGTCGAGCACGACGGCATGCTTCACTTCGATGAGCTGTTGCAACGCATTCATCCTGCGGCGAGCCGCATTCGCCGCCTGGCACAGGAGACGCCCGCCACGCTGGTTGTCTTCGATCTTCTGGTAATGCCGGAAGGGAAGTCGATTGTGGCCTTGCCCCTGGCGGAACGCCGCGCAAAGTTGGAACGCTTCTTTGCCGAGCTCCCCGAATCGCCTCACCTGAGTCTCTCGCCTGCAACCAAAGATTTTTCCCAGGCCGAGACCTGGTATCGCGACTGGGCCGTTCGCGGCTGCGACGGAGTCATCGCCAAAAGACTGGATGCTCAGTATCTCTCCGGCGAGCGGACCGCAATGGTCAAGATCAAGCGTCTGCGAACAGCCGATGTAGTAGTCGGGGGTTTCCGTTATGCACAGAAGGGCGGCGCGGTCGGCTCGCTGCTACTCGGACTTTACGACGACCAAGGCCTGCTGGATCACGTCGGTTTCTCTTCCAGCTTCAACGCCGCTGAGCGCAAGAAGTTGAAGAAGGTTCTTCAACCGTTCATCCAACCCAAGAACGCGGCGACAGGTTTCACCGGAAATGCCCCCGGAGGCCCCAGCCGCTGGGCTACCGAGCGCTCCACCGAGTGGGTGCCGCTCAAGCCCGAATTGATCTGCGAGGTTCAGTACGACCACCTCAGCGGCGGCCGCTTCCGCCACGGCACAAAATTTCTGCGCTGGCGTCCGGACAAAGACCCGCTCACCTGCACCTTCGATCAACTCGAAGTGAAATCTTCACCCTCCAGCATGCAGCGCTCTGCCTGAATACCTTGCTATCGAAAGAAAAAGCCTTGCCATAAGCAAGGCCTTTTCAGGCAATAAATCTCCGTCAGGTTCATCACGGAGCTTTCAGGGGCCGGAAGCTCAGCGCGATTAGGCTGCTGTGGTGCGCGCCATGATGCGCGTGCGATTGGCTGCCAGCACGATTCCACGCACGTCTGAAGGATGGCAGCAATCCGCGGCCCCCGCGCCCAGCGCGGCTGACCACAGGTGTTCATCCGCCAGCCGGTGCGTGCATACAATTTCCAGATTGTTGAACTCGCGCCGCAGGCTGCTCACTTCCGACAGCGGGGCCATCTCCAGGTCAAGCACCGCCACATCAGCACGGTTCTTGACGATAGATAGCCGCAGCTCGCGCAAATCGTGAGCCAGCGAGACTCCTTTGAAGTGGTTTTGCAGGTTTTCTGCCAGGATCTCCGCACTCTGCGGATTGCATTGCGCAACGATAAGGTTAAGAGGTTTCATAGGATTCACCTCAGAAGGCTTGGCCGTTTTCACGGCGGGTGAAAAATCATCTCCGGCGGGTAATGGCCGGAACCTCAAACATTGGGAACGCTGAATTCGTTAACTCTTCGAGACTGCCTCAGCCGGGCGATTCTCAAATGGCTCGGGCTGCAACTTACCGTTCTGTTTCGTCAGAATTTCTATCTTGCCTTCAGCTTCATCCAGTTCTTTACGGCAAGAAGTTGAGAGCTGTACGCCTTCCTCAAATAGCGCCAAGGCTTTTTCCAGCGGGAGCTCGCCTTTTTCCAGTTCGTGCACTATTTTCTCCAGCCGGGCGAGGCACTCTTCAAACTTAGGCAAGCCAAGACTCCAATAAACTCATTGTATGACGAAACCAAAACTGCTGAACCATAAAAATTGTAAATTCTCAGCTCCCAATTATGAGCCGTGGCTCAGTTTGACGTAGCGCCCGCGTCTTGCCGGCGATGTCGTTCTAACTACTGACTATGCCGTTTTAACTACTATTGCGGCTTATTATCCACTCTGTTTGTATCGTGTCATTCTGAGCGCCGTCTTTTGGCGCGAAGAATCTTGCGTTTTCTTGCCCGCGCGATACTGTTTTTAGGCTACCAAAAAACAAGGTCAGTGTCCGTCGCCATCTTGCCCGCGTTAAGAGGCGCCAACAAGCTGCATGGGGTTTCGTAAACAACTTGAAACTCGAAACTGTTCTCAATCCCCCACCTGCACCTTGGCTTTCGGATCGTCACCGAGCACCCGCAGTACCTCCACCGCCGAGCTGTAGCGCGATTGCGGTGCGCTGAGCTGTACGCCTTGCACCTCCTGATGCACAGCCAGCAGCATCTCCCGCGCAATGGCTACTCCTTCTGCCCGGGCGGCATCGGCATTGTTGGTTGCGGCCATTCTTTTCATGATGGAATCGGGCACAGAAACGCGCAGCTCGTTTTTCATGAACTCGGCGTTACGCAGGCTGACCAGCGGCCAAATGCCCGCAATAATCGGGATGCGGCAATGCTCAATGCGTCGCAGGAACGTCTCCAGCAGCGTGACATCGAAGACCGGCTGGGTAATGGCAAGCTCTGCTCCGGCTTCAACTTTGTATTCAAAGCGCCTGATCTCTTCATCCAGGTTGGGCACACCAGGATTGGCTCCCACGCCTACCACGAAGCCTGTCCCCGTCTTGTTCCCAATCGGGTTGCCGCCGATATCCAGCCCCTTATTCAGGTTGTGAACGATATTGACCAGCCCGATGGAATCCACGTCAAACACCGCAGTGGCATCTGGGTAATTTCCCAATTTGGGAGGGTCTCCGGTCACGCACAAAATATTTTTGAGTCCAATCGCGGCCGCGCCCAACAGGTCTGACTGGATGCTAAGCACGTTGCGGTCGCGGCAGGTGTAGTGCAGGATTGTCTCAACCCCTACCTGTTGCTGCACCAGGATCGAAAGCGCCTGATTGCTCATGCGCGCCGAAGCGCGCGGGCTGTCAGGGATGTTGATGACATCAATCTTTAATGATTTGAGATAACGCGCTCCTTCGATCTCTTTACTGCCGTCGATCCCTTTAGGCGGAACAATCTCCACCATGGTCACAAATTCGCCTTTGGCAATTTTTGCGCCGAGGTGCGAACGCTGCTCCAGCGGCGGAACAGCGGTCTCGGTTGTCCTCGCTGCTTCGGTCACCACCTGGAAGCCGCTGCCTTTGGCAGAGCCCACCCGCAGCGCCGATTTCATTGACTTGATATGCTCCGGCGTTGTGCCGCAACATCCGCCCACCATCTGCGCCCCCGCGGCCACCAGTTTGCGGGCATAGCTCGCCATGTACTCCGGGGAGCACAGGTACATATTGCGCCCCTCCACCGACTGTGGCGGACCGGCATTGGGCTGCGCGATCAGTGGCAAACTGCTCACCCGGCGCATATGCTCCACTGCGTCCAGCATTACCACCGGACCGACGCTGCAGTTGCAGCCAATCACATCCGCGCCCCACTCGGTCAGCTTGGCGGCGAAAGTTTCAGGGCTCGATCCATCCAGGCAGTTGCCTTCATCGTCAATGGTCACCATGGCCACTACGGGGATTTCGGCGTTGACCTCGCGCGCCGCCAGAATCGCCTGATGAATTTCTTCTAACGAAGTAAACGTCTCGAGGAAGATGACGTCCACTCCGCCCTCCACCAGGGCGGCAATTTGCTCGTGGAAAGCCGCGCGCGCCTCCGCCAGCGAAGTTTTTCCCAGGGGCTCAATGCGAACGCCCAGAGGGCCGACCGAACCCGCGACAAAAAATGTCTGGCCGGTTTCTTTCCTGGTGACAATCTGTCGTGCCAGTTTCGCACCCGCCAGGTTAATCTCACGCACGCGGTCGCCAAAGCCGTGCCTGGCCAGCTTGAACGCGTTGGCTCCAAAGGTATTGGTCTCGATGACGTCGGCCCCGGCTTGAAGATATTCCTGATGGACGCCGCGAATCAGCTCCGGCTGCGAGACGTTGAGCTCGTCGTAGCAACGATTGATGAAAATGCCTTTGCCATACAGCAGGGTTCCCATGGCGCCATCGCACAGGATGGGGCCCGCAGCCAGCCGCTTTAGAAAGTCAGAAGACATGCCTAAAGAATATCGTATCCGTCAATCTTCCATCCAATTTGCGCGATAACCAACGCCGTTTCTGTCTTCCTTCGTGTCCTTCGTCCACCTTGGTGCGCTTTGTGGTTAAACCTCTTGTTATAATCGCTGTGTCAATCATCCTTGCTTCGGAGTCAACGTGAGACGAATCGCTCTCTTTGTAATTGTTATGGTGGCGTGTTTTCTTATCAGTTGTGGCGGAGGCAACTCCAGCAGCAGCAGCAGTGGAACCGTAAGCAAGATCGCAAAGCGCGCTTTCGTTTCCAACCAGGCGACCAGTGTTATTGAAATTGTGGATGCCGCCAGGGACACCCTTCCTCTCAATTCTTCGACGCAATTACCCTTTACCATCGGCGCCGGGTCAGCCCCCACCCTGATGGTTGAGACCGTGGATAAGAAAAATACCATCGTCTACGGCAGCGCCGCCGATACCCTGAGCGTTATTGACAACAGCAAAGAAGCGGTCACCAACAGCGTCAACCTGCGCAATCCTACAGAGAGTTTTGCCATCTCCCAGGATGATCGTTTCCTTTTTGTCGCGGAAAGAAATACCATCGCCAGCGGCGCGACTTCGGGTGCGGTTGAGATATTTGATCTGAACAACGTCAGCGCCGGCGCCACCGTGGTCTCTGTTCCCGGCGCGCGCCAGTTGGTGCTGAGCCACAATGGGAGCACGTTGCTTGTATTTTCCGATAATGTAAATACTTTGTCGCTTATCAATACCAGCAACTTGGCCGCTGCCCCCATCGTCGTCGGAACCACGACCGCTCCCTTCACCTTTGATCGTCCTGTTTTCGCTGTCTTCAGCAGCGACGATTCCACGGCCTATATTCTCAGTTGCGGCTCTGAATGCGGGGGAACTGCCCTCACTTCAGACGATCAGCCCAAGGTGACTGCAATGATGGTTTCTACACAGGCGATAGGGGCAAGTGTGAATGTTTCCGCTGCCCGCACAGCCTTGTTGAATGGGACAACGTTGTATGTCGCAGGAACCAACTCTATAGGTGGGCAGTTGACTGTGCTGAATGCCGCCACATTAACGCCCATGGTCGCCGGTATTGCCATCCCTGACGGCATCCATGACCGAATCAACCTGGGCAGCAACGGCAAGCTCTTCATCGGCGCCCGCGCCTGCTCGAATATTACTCAAGGCTGCCTCGCCATCTACGACACCACAACCAACCCCACAACCGCCGTCATCCACGCTCCTCTCCCGAGCAGTTCGGGAGGAAATCTGCCGGCAGACGTAACCGCCATCGAGCCCATCCCCAATCGCAATGTGGTTTACGTCTGTGAAGGCGGAGAACTCAACATCTACAACACCACTACTAGCAGCCTGCAAACCAACCCAGTCATCGACATCGTCGGCAATGCCATAGATGTAAAAGAAGTTTTCTGAGGGGTTGTTTCAGGTTTCGACGTTTCCATTTGCATCTGTCATCCTGAGCGGGGGCGAATGCCCGAGTCGAAGAGCCTGCCCTGAGCCTGCCGAAAGGACCCCGAAAATGTTTTTTCCAGAAATACCATCGAAAGGCATTTCTGTGACGACGATGCAGTACTTAATGAATGCCCAAACCGAATACCATCGGCGGCGAAAAACTCGAAACTTGAAACACGAAACTTGAAACTATTTCGGCTCCAGCCTCAGCCTATGCTTTCCCGCGTTCTCCACCGCACTCTGCGAAAAGGGAAGCACGAACGTTTGGCCTTCATACCATGCCTTCCACTGGTCCATGTAATGCCCGTTGAAAATCTGGCCCGATTCGCCGGTGACGACATTCAACGTCGATTGATCCAGGTTGCCCAGGTCCACCGTCATCCGCTCCGAGGGGCCGAAGCTTCTGCCTACTTGCTTCACCGTCCACGAGTCTCCTGATTGCTTCACCCGTCCGGGCTCTCCGAACCATCGTAAGATGGGGATCTTGTCGAAGACCGGATGCACAATTTCCAGCGGATACGCCCTGCCTTTCCCCCATGCGGCCAGGTTGGTGGGCGCGTTGTGTTCCGCAACGGCTTTCTCTACGGACTCAGTCAGCAATGCGTCATAGTTATTGAAGCCCGAGGGAAGCCAATATCTGGGCCGCCTGGTGAGCAGGTTTTCCCACGCCACCGCCGAGCTCGGCCAGAGATATTCACGCCAATAGTCTCCCAACAATAATTTCTGAAGTTCAATTTCGCTCTTCAGGGTAATGGTGGCGGCAGCCGAATCGGCGGTCAGCCGTCCATCCCACGATCGCATGATCTCGGCCGCTGCTTTCGCGCGCGCTGAAGCAATTTGGGAATGATCGAGTGCCGCGACAAATTGCTCGGAGCAGAATTTATCGAAGTCCGAATAAATGTCATTCTGCAGCGCCAGCATGTCGGCGCTGGAAAACTTGTTCCCCGATTCCAGCACGCGGTAAATGCGCTGCGTGCGGTAAGGTGCTCCCCATTCGGTGCTGATGGAGTACGGATATCGCGCCGCGGTGATCCGCCCGTTGGCGGTCGCCAGGATGCCCCCCGGCGGGTCGTAGACGCTCGGCATCTGGTCGTAGGGAATGTAGCCCGTCCACTCGTGCGCATCATCGGCCCCTGAAACCGGCAGGGCGCCGTTGCCCGACCGCCGCAACGGAATTGCGCCTGTGCTCTGGTAGCCAATGTGTCCATCCACATCGGCGTAGACAGCGTTTTGGCTTGGGATGGTAAAGTCGCGCAAAGCATTGCGGAACTCATTCCAATTTTGCGCCTGGTTCAGTGCGCCGAATGGAACACCCAGGCCCACGGTATAGAGCGTCCATTGCAACGCAATCTTTCGCGTCTCTCCGGGCATGAGCTCGGTAACGATCGGCCCATGCCGGGTGAGGAGGACATCAAAAGCGACGTCGGGCTCGCCCTTCACATGGATGATCTCCCGCCTGTGCTCCGGCTGCTTCCAGCCTGCGGACGTCTGGTACTCGCCCTGGTGGTTGAAATTCTCAATAAAGATGTCTTCCACGTCAGGATTAACATTAGTGAATCCCCATGCGATGCGCCGGTTGTGTCCGGCAATCACAAACGGGAATCCAGGCAAAGTGACCCCGGCGACGTCGAACGTCCCGGCCGTAAGCTGGGCTTCATACCAGACGTTGGGAATCTGATGATGCAAGTGCATGTCATTGGAGAGCAGCGGCTTGCCCGTGACCGTATGCGCCCCCGAAACCACCCAGTTATTCGACCCAGGAATCAGCCCGTCTTCATCTGCGACAAATAATTTGGTCTTGTCATCCTGAGCGAGGGCGAACGCCCGAGTCGAAGGATATGTCGGTTTTCCATGCAGCCGCAAGGCATTCTCTGAAGAATCAGAGAATCCGCGTTCATCCGTGTAAATCCGTGGCACAACTTGAAACTTGAAACTCGAAACTAGAAACTTCTTCAAGAGAACTCCCGCCACATTCGTGTCGTCCCCCGAATCCTCCTCGCCATCCGGATCCGGGCGCGCAGGTGGTTCCTGTTTCATCGCCGCCTCTCCCGGCGGCCGGTCGCGCCACGAGGTATTCGTATACAAATCCGCCGCCTTTTGTGCTCCCAGAATTGCGGTCAGCTTCTCGCGCAGCAGCTTGTTGGCAAATTGTTCATGGCTCAGGTTCTGCGCCATCTGCGCGCCCACAACGAAACTATCTTCCACCCTCCACGGCTTCGGGCTGTAACCCATCAGGCGGAATTCAACTGGAAGTTTGTTCTTATGGCTCTCAATGAAGGCATTGACCCCGCGAGCGTAAGCTTCAAACAGGGCCTTATCGTGATCGTCCAACTGGCTGGCGGCGCGTTGGGCTTGCTGTCGAAGTGAAAGAATACGTTGCGCCCGATCGTGCTCCACCAGGCCGGGTCCCAGGATCTCGGCCAGCTCGCCCCTGGCATAGCGCCGTGTCATGTCCATTTGCCATAGCCGGTCCTGGGCGGTGACGTAGCCCTGCGCGAACAGCAGGTCTGGAAGATTCTGCGCCCGGATGTGCGGCACGCCTTGCGCGTCGCGGACCACCTCTACCGGCGTTCCCAGCCCCGCCGCCGTGATGGCGCCATCCACCTGCGGCAGCGTTGCCTTGGCAAACAGATAGAAACCCGTTGCCAGGGCAATAAACAAGAGAAGCAAGACGCACAGCGAACGGAAAACAATGCGAAGGGCGCGGTGCTGGCCAGTCTTGAGGCTTGCTGGAGTGACCGTGGTCGTGGACATGCTCTTGCCCACATTGTCTCATCCCCGCATTCTCTCGTCACTACGGTTGAACATGGCCGCCGGACTGAATGCCGCTCGCTGACTTCTGGAATGCTCAAGCCGAGGACCGCATACTTTTCTGAGCACGATACTCAGTTACAGCTAGAAGCTGGTAGCTAGCAGCTTCCTAGTACTAAGGGACTAAGAACTCCTCGGGAGCTGAATGCTGAGCCGGCGTGCCGTGGGTGCTGACTGCTGAACGCTCCACCTGAGAACTGAGAACCGGGAACTGAGAACTGCTTTTATGATTTCTTTTGCTTTATGGCCTTTTTTTTGGTATTGTCCGCCCAAGATTGCAGTGAAATCCTGCGGGCGCTTTATCCGCGGGCGCATCAACGGGGCAGGCACCGGCCGCGTTTGTTTGTGCGCCGCTCGGAGTTAATCCGGGCGTGTCCTGCGCAGTAAAATAAAACCTGTAGGAGGTAACTTTTTGTGAGTACTGCACCCACTCCGGCTTCACCCGCTTCGGGCGGTATGGCGGATAACACCGCTGGCATGCTTGCCTATATAACAATCATCCCGTCGATTATTTTCCTGCTGATGGAGCCTTACAACAAAAACAAGTTTGTCCGCTTCCATGCCTTCCAGAACCTCTTCTTCGCAATAGCGCTCACGGTATTGTGGATCGGCATAATGATTCTCGGGTTCGTGCTCGACATTATCCCGATCCTTGGATGGATTCTCCATCTGTTGCTCATGGCGGTCCTTGGTTTTGGCGGTTTGATCGTCTGGGTCATGCTGCTGATCAAGGCCAATAAAGGCGAAAAATGGAAACTGCCGGTAATTGGCGATATGGCCGAGAAACAGGCCAACTCATAACCCTTCAAGCATAAACACTTCAACCATCGAAAGCGGGAGCATTCTTCTCCCGCTTTTTTTTTGGCCTTTCTTTGCGTTCCTTCGTCCTGCCTTTGTGTCCTTTGTGATTAAACTCTTGACTTCAAGTTTTCGAAACAATCCTTCAAAAATCCGCGCAATCCGTGAAATCCGCGGTAAGCGTTTTCTGTAGCTCAATCGTCAATCGTAATTCATAAATCGAAATTCCCCTTGACATCCCTCCCTCCTAAATGAGATTCCTATTAGCTTTTACATTTTCAAGGAATCCAAGTGAGAGTCCGGGTCTTTTATCACGATCGCTGCTTTGATGGCGCGGCTTCGGCCGCGCTTTTCGCCCGCTTTTACCGTGAGCGCGTGCGCGACGGCGCTGAATTTGTCTTTAGTGGGCTGGTGCACCGCGCCGGCGCTCTGTTTGACGAATCCAAGTTTGACGGCGACGAAAACGCAATTGTGGATTTCAAGTACTCCACCTCGCCCAGGATCACCTGGTGGTTTGACCATCACCAGAGCGCCTTTCTCACCCCTGAAGATGCGGCCCACTTCGAGCAGCAGCCCAGCAGCCGCAAATTCTACGACCCTGATTACAAGTCCTGCACCAAGCTCATTGCCACCATCGCCGAAAAGCACTTTGGCTTCAAAGTCGAGCCGGTGAAGGAACTGGTGGAATGGGCCGATATCATTGACGGAGCGCAGTTTGAAAACGTCAATATCGCCGTCGAGATGCGTGAACCCGCCATGAAACTCACCATGGTCATCGAGTCCAACCAGGACCCGCACTTCGCCAGCCGCCTGATCCCGTTGCTGGCCGAGCGCCCCTTGGCGCAAATCATTGCCGAGCCTTTCGTTGCCGAGCGCATTCCGCCCCTGATGGAGCGCCACCAGAAATCCATCGAAATTCTCCGCCAGCGCGCCGAGTGCAAAGACGGCACCATCTTTTTCGATATCACCGACTACGATCTTGAGGGATACAACAAGTTCATCCCGTACTATTTGCATCCCAACTGCGTCTACAGCGTCGGCCTCAGCAAGAGCAGCTTCCGCACCAAGGTAGCTGTGGGCTCCAATCCCTGGACTCATACGCAAAACATGGTGAACCTGGCCGAGGTCTGCGAGCGCTACGGCGGCGGCGGCCACGCGCGCGTAGGAGCAATCTCCTTTGAGCCCAACCAGTTTGAGCGCGCCCGCGACGCCGCCCGCGAGATTGTCGAAGAACTCCGCGCCAGCTACAAAGCAGGGAAGTCATGAAAAGCATTCGGCATTCTCGAGTAGCAATTTGGCAATTAGCATTTAGCCCTCTCAGAGAGATTTCTCTATCCGGCAAATTTCTTCTTGGCTGCTGCGTTTCACTGGTTCTTTACATGCTGCCCGATGGGCTAAATGCTAAAGGCTAAGTGCTAAAGGCTGTTCTTGAATGCTGAGTGCTTTTTGATTCAATCCATGGTATAGATAACCATCCGTATTTCCAGCATCAGAGGTGCAGCGCAGTCCATTTGAGGAGGAACGTTTGTGTTTTGTCCGAATTGTGGCGCCAGTAACCCAGACACAGCGGTCGTATGCACGCAGTGTAACCAGCCCATCCCGCAGCTTTCGTCCACGCCGCAGCCGCCACAGCCGCCTCAAGCTCCACCACCGGCAGTGCCGGCAACTCCGGGTGTACCGGGCGCCCCGGCAGCCAGAATTGCCGATGTCCCCAACTATCTCGTGCAATCCATTATCATGACCGTTTTGTCTTTCTTCGGTCTTTGCTGCGTCTTCGGTGTGCTGGCTTTACCTTTTGCCATTATTGCGTTGGTCTATTCCACCCAGGTCAATAGCAAGTTGGGGATGAACGACGTAGCTGGCGCGCAAGCCGCTTCCAAGAATGCCAAGCTGTTTAACTGGATCTCCCTCGGCGTGCTGGTTGTATGTATGCTGCTCTATTTCCTGCTTGTGTTCCTGGGTGTAATGAGTAATTATTGGGGGCACCGTTGGTGACACCTTTTCCCAGCTTGTCGGAAATTCAAAATTCCCGCTTGCGGAATTCGATATTCTGGGCCGGATCAGCCATGGGCGCTGCTGTTATGGCCGTGGTCTATCACTCGAACCCCGAAAGCGCTGGCTTTTTCCCCGCCTGCCCCATCCGCGCCCTCACCGGTTATTATTGCCCCGGATGCGGCTCCACCCGCGCGCTTCACCAACTCCTGCACGGCAACATAGCCGCCGCCTTGAGCTACAACCCCTTGTTCGTGCTTAGCATGCCGCTGGTGGCCTACTGGATCATCTCTGAAGTGTTCTTGTTTTTTGGGGGAAAGCTGCCCAGAATTACAGTTCCTGAGAAAGCAATGTGGCTGGCGCTAATCGTCGTGGTCACTTTCGGGGTTCTTCGCAACATTCCGCATTATCCGTTTAATTTGCTTGCACCCTGAGAATGATGGGCTTTTTTAATTCGCGTGAAGCTGCGGGGAAAATTTCTTGCTTTTCTCCGCGCCTCAGCGTCTCCGCGGTTAATCCCAATCGCAAATCAGAAATCGTAATTCGTAAATTACTCGATTACGCACTTACCCGATTACCCAATTCTTAGAACCCCTTCTTCTCGATCACCCGCGCGCTCAGCATCACCCCCGGCCGGTTATCGTGCAGCTTGATGGGGAACAGAATCACATTCCACACCCAGCGCGGATTTTTTTTCGGTAACAGCGGAAAGCCGCGAAAGCTGCGGTCAATATAAGTTTCCCGCGTATCGGCCACGGTGCGAATGTTCTCCACCCACTCGGCGCTCACCTCGGGAAATTCCTTGAACAGATTCTTGCCGGGAAACCACTGCCGTTTCTTGTCGAACACCACCGCGCACGTATCGTTCACGTACTGCCAGTTGCCCTCGCGGTCCATGATCTCCAGCACCACATCGTCTCCCATGGACATGCTGATGCGCGAATAATAAAAATCGCGGGCGTCCACCACCACCGGCTTGCCGCGCTTCTTGGCCTCGAAAGACCGTAGCGCGTCCAGCATGTCATCCACCGAGCTGTATCCTTTCAGCAGATGCATGTCTTCCACCCCGCCAAACTTGCGCTCCAGGGTGGCGGAAAGAATGATGATAGGCACCTCAGGACGCGTCTGCCGCAGCTTTTCCGCCACGTCGGTGCCGAATTTTCCCGCGCCCAGATGGTAATCGAGCACGGCAATATCGATATCTTTGAGCAGCTTTTCGGCGGCCTCGATGGAAGAAGCGGTCACCACCTCGTAACCGCGTTTGCGCAGAATGGTGGCGCGCAGCAGCAGGTTTTCTTCCCGATCGTCGAGCAGAAGCACGCGAATCGGACCTTTGCCTTCGCTCTTGCGCTGAATCGTGGCGGTTTTTTCTTCGCTCATGGGGGAGGTCAGAGTTTACTTGTCTTCCGAAGTGTCCGGGTTCTTGCCGCGCACCGCCTTGGCGAGTTCGGGCAATTTATTAAAAAGCGCGATACTGCGCAGCCATTGTTTATTTTCGATTGCCGGCGAGCCGCTCATGACCTTGCCGGCCGGCACATCTTTCAGGATGCCGCTCTGCGCCGTTACCACCACTCCATCGCCGATGCTAACATGACCGGCCGAGCCTGCCTGCCCGGCAAAGACTGCATTCTTGCCTACTTCCGTGGAGCCGGCCAGCCCGGATTGCGCGCAAAGCAGGGTATTCCTGCCGACCTTGGAGCCATGTCCCACCTGGGCCAGGTTATCGATTTTGGCTCCGTGCCCGATGCGGGTCTCGCCCACGCTGGCGCGGTCAACACACGCATTGGCTTGTACCTCGACTTGATCTTCCAATACGGCCGGACCCGATTGCACGATCTTGTGCCACTCTCCCGCGTTGTCCCTGGCGAATCCAAAGCCATCGGCGCCAATAATCGCGCCATTCTGTAAGACGACATTATCGCCAACGCGGCAATGCTCGCGCACAACAGAGTGGGCATGCGCAAAAAAATTATTGCCAATCCGCGCCCCAGGATAAATCACCACATGCGGTAGAAGAACACAGTTATCGCCAATCTGAACGTCGTTATAGATGACCACGTAGGCCCCAATCGAGGCATTTTTTCCCACCCGTGCCGAGGAATCAATGACCGCGCTGGGATGAATCCCCGCAGCGAATTGCGGAGGCTTATAGAAAAGCTCGATGACCTGCGCAAATGCCAGATAAGGATTTTTTGTTCTCAGCGTCGGAGCGCTCAGGGCAGGGAAGTTCTCTGCCACAATGACGGCCGAGGCGCGGGTATTTTTAGCGGCGGCGGCATACTTGGGATTGGAGACAAACGTGATTTGGCCACGCTGCGCCTCCTCGATACCGGCCACGCCAATGATCTCAACCTCCGCGGGTCCATCCAGGCGGGCATTCAGCGCGGCTGCAATCTCACTGAGTTTCATTCTTATGCTGCCAATCCAGAAGAAAAGCTTGATTTTACTTGAGCGGGCGCATCGTATCCGTAAAATTTTGAAAATTAAGCAGATTCAGCCGCCAACTTATTCTGAAAACATTGGCACCTGGGCCTCGGCGGCAGCAGCCTTCCGCCGCCGCGCCTGCGGACCGCCGATCACTGCCAGCACAGCCAGCGATTCCAATGCCGCTTTGGGAACAAAGATGCGTTGCGTATTAGACCGGGTATCGGGAGGAATGATAAGGAAGCCATCGGCGTTGAGCTGGGTCAATTCATTCGGCATCATGCCTTCGATGACCTCGCCATCCTGGAACCTCAGCCGCACCCACAGACCTTCACTGCGCGGACGTGCGGCAAACGTCTTGCGGTTAAGCGACTCAGAGTCGTTGAATTCCCGGACAAAATAAACGCCCTTGATTTCTCCCAGGTCTATGAACACCAGCTTACCGCTGGTATTCAGCAACTCCAGTTTGCCTTCATTCACAAAGCTGGCGGGCGCCAGGTAACCCTGGACAGCGTCCCTGTCCAGCTTTCGCACAATCACTTTTTTATGGGTCGAAGGCATAGTAGGTATCGGCAATTGCCCCTATGGATTGTATTCGTTTATTTTCGCATTTTTGGGTGATTTTCGTCCTGCAACCGCCTTAGTAGCCAAAGGATTAATGTTTATGATATGTTAATCCGTTTGTACCGGGTCATTAGGTCGTTTTACCAGCCGTATAAGTCTATTACCATGAGCAACTTACAGAGAGAAGACCGCTTCCACTTCAGGTGGAAGAGGTCTTAAACAGGAGCGCTCGGTTCCCGTACATGGCAGATTACATATACATGATAGAAAGCCGGCTGACGCCGGAGCAGCAACGGGCAGTGGCCTTGATTGCGGACGCGGCGCGCGCTCACGAGATGAATATTTTCATCACTGGGGGGACGGTCCGTGACGTGATCAGCGGATTCGCCATTCGTGATGTTGATCTTACGGTTGAGGGCAACCCGCTCAAACTGCAGAAAGACCTGGAGAAGGCGGGCGCTTCCATTCAGGATGCCGATGAAGATTACCGTGAGCTCTATCTCACTTTTGCGGGAAGCGTGCGCATCAGCATTAACATGGCCCGGCGGGAGTCCTATCCCAAGGCCGGCAGGCCTCCTGAGATCGCCTCCGCCTCCATTATGGACGACCTGCGGCGGCGCGATTTCACCGTCAACGCCATCGCGCTCTCGCTCAATCCCGGTTCGCGCGGATTGCTGCTCGACCCCAGCAACGGGGTTGCCGACATTGAAGCCAAGGTTCTGCGCGTCCTGCATAACTATTCGTTTCTGGAAGATCCTTCGCGGCTGATCCGCGCCACGCGTTTCATCGCCCGCTTCCACTGGAACATGGAGGAGCGCACCCAGGCCCGTTATAACGCGGCCCTGGAGGGCAATTACATTGAGCACCTTCATAACGATCGAGCGGTTGGACAGGAGGCCGAACAACTGGCCTACGAAGACGAGCCTTTGCCCATCATGAAAGCGCTGGAAAAGGAGGGCTGGCTCAAGGTGCTGCATCCTCACTGGAGCGTCGCCAAGGTAGATACGGCTGGGCTGACGCAACTTCTGAAGACCCGGCAACAGATGACCGAGCTGGGATACTCCGCCAATATCGCGCCCGCGGTAATGTACTTCCTGACGGCGCGCCTGAGTGAGCGCGAAACCAGCGAAATCCAAAAGCACATTCTGCACAAAGGACTGGTAAGGGCCTGGCAGCACCTGGAGTCAGACGCCAAAGAGCTGGCCCATCGCCTCACAGGGAAAGAAGCAGCCACGCCGTCGCGCACCTGGCACCTGCTTTCGGCGGCGCGTCCGGAACTTATTGTCTTCCTCGAGACCACATCGCGACAGCAGTCGGTCGTGCAGAAGATCCGCAATTATCTGGGCAAGTGGCGGCAGGTGAAACAACGCTTCCCACTGCCCGAGATGATTGAAATGCGCATCACCCCCGAGCTGCCCATTTATCCCAAGCTCATAGACGACATGTTCTTCCTGATGCTCGACGGCAAATTGCGCAACAGCACAGAGATACGAAAGTTCCTGAGGCCGTATGAACCACCACCACCGCCGCCACCGCCGCCACCGCCAGTCAAACGTGGACGCGCCGCCAAGGCAGAAGCGACAGCCGCACCTGCGGCAACTCTACCGGCGCTGGTAGCACAAAAGGGCAAGGGAAGAAAGAAAAAAGGCGCGGAAGCGGTAGCAGTCGCCACGCCCGCTCCCCCGCCGCCCCAGCAGACAGCGCACGGCAAGAATCCAGCGATGGCGCATGGCAAGCACCCTGCGCCACCACCAGCCGGAAAGAAACCGCCCGCTCCGGTGTCTGCCGGCAAAGATAAAAAAGCGCCAGCCCCCGCCGCGAAGGCTAAACCGCCCGAGCAGCCCAAAGAGAAGCCAAAAGCCAAACCGGCGCACACAAGCAGCAAGCCCGCAAAACACAAATCCGCGCCCAAAGGGAAGAAGAAAAAGCGGTAGCGCAGGATTTGCCCGGCACGACATGGTTACAGCGGGTGCCGCGAATTGCCGAGTGCTGATTTCGAGTCTGTCATCCTGAGCCGCGTTTTGTGCGGCGAAGGACCTCGGATGGAGATTGGAATCACCAGCGGCTTAGATCGGATTACCAGGTACGATTCGTGCTTACCGCAACTCCCTTACTTACTTTTGTTTCCTATCCACACAAACCTGGGTGCCCCACCCGCGCGCTAAGCGCGAGTGGGGATTTTCATTTTTCTCTTCATCCAGTCAATGACTCAATGACCCGATGATTCAATCTGCACTAATTAGGGTTCACATCAGCATAGGTCATGCCGATTTTGGCGCGGCTCATGTACGTGGATGCGGGGCCCTTCCCGTTCACGCTCCCGGAGCGATAAACACCCCACTTAAACATGACAAACGAACCCGCTTTGGCGTCCCAGGTAGGACAATTGAAACGCGTCTTGCCGTTGATGAAGACCTGGGGGACGCCGTTATACCACAGCTCCACCCAGCCCGTGTTGTTGGTGGCCAGGTGAACGTGGACCACATAGGTGTTCCACTTATTCAAAACCAATTTGGTCTTCCAGAAGTTGACGTTGGTCCCATTCACGTTGTTCTGCATGTAAAGGTTGCCGTCTCCGTTGATGGCGCGCAGCACCAGCGGAGCACCCTGGCCGGCGGGGCCATAACCGTGCATCTGCCAGAACGCGACCCAGGCGCCGTTGGTCGGCATGGGGTTCCACAGTTCGCGCCAGCCGACGAAATAAGTGCCGCCGAGGGCGGGCCGGAAGCCTTTTGTGCCGCGTGACTCGGCGCGCTCCTTGCCAAAGCTGGGATCGTCAAAGGTGGAGTATTTATACACCGTGCCGTTTACGCCCTTCGGATCTGGGGCAAGGCCGATGGTTCCAGGAGCCGTTTCCAACCCTTCAAAAACGCTGAGGCTGGCGGGAGCCGAATTCCACAACACCTGGGCGTAGGCGCTGGGCAGACAGACAAAAATCAGGGCGAGCCCGGCAAGCAGAGAGAGCATGCGGAATACTGCGGTCTTAGGTCCAGGTACGTCATGCGGATACTTTAAATTCATATCGTTTATTCTCCGTTGAGCATAGTTGGTTGTGCGCGACTGGTTGAGCGGAACCTAAAAGCGCGGTTGACTGTAAACCTGGTCATCCACCATCCCCCCTGACAGCAAGCCAAACTGGTTCACGTTCACCTTGCCGGGCGTTACGATGGTCTAGTCCAGATGGAAGCTGGCGCCTATGGGACATTGTCATGAATGATTCGTCAGCACATTGACCTGAGCACAGCCGGAAGGGCCCAACAAGAGCAGGGCTAAGAAAACACCCGATCCTCGACAGGGGCGCACAGGGCAGGCAGAGAATCCTGCATCCATTAATAAGTCAATCTCCTCACAGTAGTTTTGTGGTGATTGTGTGCAGCGCAGGGGTTGCGGCATGCGCCCATCAAAAAGTCATATGTTGTTGCAAAAATTGCCGCCCGGAAGTATGTAAAGGTTTACATGACTTGCAGGGCGGCTGTCAAGCAAAACCGCTAAAGAATGCTTTTGAAAAAAACTCAATGAACGCTGGGGTGACCTTTTTCTTTGTTTTCGCCGGGTGCCCCAGCTTTCCGCGTTCTTTGCGAATTGCCATCCCCAGGAATCCACGTGATCCGCGCAATCCGCGGTAAGTTTTTTAGCTAAGAGCTAAGAGCCAAAAGCCAAAAGCCAAAAGCCAAAAGCCAAAAGCTAAGAGCTCTTCGTGTGACGTTTTCCTTGTTTTCGCCACTTAATAGGCAGGTCGCAAAATCTATCCCAATTTCAAAATGGAAGGCAATTGAAGGAGAGAAAATGTTCAAATCCAGAGTCGCTGTTTTCGCAGTGTTCATCGCCGCATTGTCCACAGTTCCTGCCACCGCGAAAGATCGCGATAAAGACCGCGACCACGACCACGCCAAAGACGTAGAGGTAGTCAATACCCCGAAGGTCAACGTAGTCAACACTCCGAACGTCAACGTGGTCAATACTCCTTCGGTGAATGTGGGCACTCTGCCCGCGGTGCAGTTGGCTCCCGGAGCCACGGTAGGAATTGCCGGCACGCCTTCCGTACAGATCGCCAACAGCCCAAGCAATCCGCTGCCGGTGCGTGACGCCGCCACACCCAACCGCACGCCATTTCAGACGGAGCTCACCGTCGAGGTGAAAGACAGCGAACGAAGCGGAAGCGGATTTGTTCCTGTCCCGGCAGGCAAGCGCCTAGTGATCGAATACGCATCGGTCATCTCAGTTGCGGACATCGGCCAGGCCCTGGTTTTCGAACTCGTCACACAATCAAAAACTGGGACGCAGCCGCCGGTAAGCTCCCGCTTTTTCCTGCCCACCACGCTAAGGAGCCCTGCCCCGGTGGGAGGAGACGAGGATCAATACGTGGCCGGCCAGGTCGTAAAACTATTCTCTGATCCCGGCACCAGCCTGGAACTGCGGGCCGAGCGCGGTGCTTTAAATTCCGGCAACGCCATCGCCATCTTTGCCATATCCGGATATCTTGAGGATGCGCAATAGCTTCCTGAAGAGGGAAAGGGAGTGGTATGGGAGATCCATTCCACTCCCTGATCGCGATGCGCACCTGCCCGCTCCTGCCTAAGAACACACCAGCGCCGGAAGGCGCGGCATGAGTTAGCCCAGCGGCGGAAGCCCTGGGTAAACGTGAGATAAAATTGGGAGCCCCGGAGGGGGCGACACTTGTCTCACACATATACACAAAACCATCTTCACATAGTCTTCAGCACCAAACAACGCGCCAAGCTCATCGAAAAACGCGATCAACCCAAACTGTGGTCCTACGTGGCCGGCATCGGCCGCAACCACGATTTTCTGGTCATCGCCAATGGTGGTATGGAAGACCACGTACACCTGCTGATCCAATTGCCGCCAGCCTTGGCGCTGGCCAAGGCGGTCCTGCTCCTGAAATCAAACTCCTCCAAATGGATGAACGAGCGCGGAATCAAATTTAACTGGCAGGAAGGATACGGCGCCTTCAGCGTGAGCGCCTCCAATGTGGCCGCGGTCGTGCGCTACATCGAGAACCAGGAAATGCATCACCGCAAGATCACGTACGACCAGGAATTCGTCACCCTGCTCAAGAAACACAAAATGGAGTTTGATCCGAAATATGTTCTAGGGTAGCAATCATAAGAGCAGTGTCGCCCTCGCGCACATATGAAACCTTTTAATCTTGTGGGAAAAGCGGCCGCCTTTCATGTCCGACACCGATGTTGATAAAGGAAGCCGGGGACTCAATGAAGTCGCAAAAGCACTGGAAGGAATCAAAGTTGGTATCGTTTGCCTAACTCCTGAGAATCTAAATGCGCCTTGGATTCTGTATGAGGCAGGCGCTCTGTCAAAAACAGTAGATGATAAAACACGACTTTGCACATATCTGTTGGCAGGACTTCAATTTCAAAACATTAGGCAGCCATTAGGAATGTTTCAACATACCCAGGCAATCAAGGAAGAAACAAGGAAACTGCTACATACAATAAATTCAGCGATTAGCGATGACCCAATACCAAATTCAAATCTTAATATCATATTTGACAAGATGTGGCCTGAATTGGAAAAGAGTATTGAAAATATGCCAAGCCCGGATCGGGTTGTCGAAGCCAAACGATCCCCCGACGAGATGATTGCGGAAATACTCGAACTTTCCCGCGCTGCGGCGAATAACAGAAAACAAACAGAGTGGGTGGACCAGTATGTTCCAATGCTTAAGCAATTCTTTCCTTTTTTGGAGCAAATTACCAAAAACGTCCAAACAACATCTCAATTGCCGCCGCAAGTCAGAGCACGTTTTGAGATTAAAATCAGGGGTCAAAAGGACATCAAGAGGATCGAAGGAACAGCTGCAATCGAAGAGGCAAGCGGTACTCTTTTAATCATGGACGGAAGCAGAGTCATTGCTCGGATTGATGGCGAAAAAGTGGAGCGATGGTCGAAAGAATCCTCGGTAAGCCAAAAGAATGTTAGGAAGACTGCTGCATCTCAAGATTAACGGCATAGCGGACAAAGTGAACTGTAGCAGGCTTCGGCATCGGCCAACATCATTATGGACATGCTCAAAACTCTATTCAAGCAACCATACTGGGTCATCGCGCTGATCCTCGGTGTGATGCTCATCGCTTTTCCCTGCGTAACAATTGACAAAGATTATCATTGGATGACACATCCACCGAGCACTTTCTTGCCTGTTGTGATTGGGATAGGACTGTTGTTGTTATCTTCTGTATGCTTCGGGGTTACGCTCCTGTCGAAGCCTGCAGCGAACGCGGATGGCGCCAGTGCCGGTCTCGATCTAACCCGCGTCAAAGAAAGCGACGGCGTGCTATGGACGACTGTCAGCGGTTGCGAGATTCGAGTCGCCTATGGGCACATAGAGGAACCCATGTACCCTCTAGGTTGGCAGCCAACTCGTGTCGTGAGTCCTTATCGGCAGACTCACGTTCACTAGAGTCCCACGAACGAACCGCTTGAGCAACCATGTTTTTCAAGTCGCTCATTTCGAGAAGTAATTTGCCTACGAATTCGTTTTGGGTATCCGCTCTTTGGGCATAACTGTTTTGTGCTGAGATGGTATCAACGACCATTCTATGAAGAGGCTCAGCGAGGCTACTACTTAGGTGATGTCGATTGTATTCCAGACTCTGCATGTCTTGTATATCAAATGGAAGTTCCTCAATTTTCTGCGTTACGATAATAATTGGTTTACAGAGAGCCATCGCGTATCCAACTTCCCACATAACATTTGGTCGATTGCCAGTAAGATCAGCTACACAAAAAGAGGCTGATTGGAGTTCCTTCAAAAGGCGTTCTGTAATGCGTCCTGCCGGCCGCGCTTCGTCTAGACGAAAACATCGACCCTCCCTAGCAGAGATTGCACGCTGAACAGCAGTCTTAATATTGGCGTAGACATCATCAAACTCCTCGGAAAATGGCATGATCACAAAGCAGTTCAAAGTTGAAGCTCCTTGTACTCTCCGCCTTCTGGCTTAGATCGATATTCTAAGCTAGCTACTCAGGCAATTCTCCAGAATTACAAATAAGATTTGGTTATAAATTGCTTTAGCCAGCTTTCAAAATCCGCGTGATCTCCCAATCCGCGATAAGTTTTTTGGCTAAGAGCTAGAAGCTAATCGCTAACGGCTAAAATTCGGCAGTTTTTCCCAAAATGGTATCATTTTGTAACACTTGACCCAACCTGATTCATCATTGTCCTAAGTGTCTCAAGGAGGATACTGATGAACATGCTCCACATTTTCAAACCCAATCCCAACCGGCGGCAATGCTGCCATAACAACGATGACGGAACCCAGTGCAAGGCCAATCCCCAGACCGGCAGTGAATATTGTTTCTTCCACGACCCCGAGCTGGCGGAAGAAAGAAAAGCTGCCAGCCGCGCCGGCGGCGCAGCCAACCGCAGGACCACGCGCCAGCCCGTTGACCTGCCCGATAACCCGCTGCAAACTCTATCCCAGATCGCCGACCTGCTGCGCGAGACCCTGGACCGCACCCGCCGCAGCGAGATCAAGGCCCACGACGCCACCGCCATCGGATACGTCACCACCATCCTGGTAGATGTCATGGAAAAAGAAGAGCGCCAGGAAGAAAAAGCCCAGCGCTCCGTCGCCGCCGATGCCTTCCTCAAAACCGTCTTCCCCGACCGGGCCCCCGCGGCAGCAACAGAACAAGGGATCGAGGAACAAACGATGGCAGAACAAGGGACGAAAGAACAAGGGATGAAGAAAGACCCAGCGGACGAGCTGGCCGCCCTTTTGTTCGCAGACGACAATTCGTTCCCAGAAAACGCCAAACCTGAAATCATCGGCAATAGCAACCACGAGCAGCGGGAACCTCTCGCAGCCACGCCACAGCGCGTCTCCCCTCCGTCAAAGCAGAAAGAAACCAAACAGGATGAACTCGTATGGAACGGCGCCAGCCTGGAGTTTCTGGAGATCTCAAGAGCCGTACTGGAAAAGCAAAACCAAACCGCAAACCAAAACGAAAGCGTAGATAAAAGCAAAAGCGTAAATAAAAGCGAAGGCGTAGATAAAAGCCCCGCTCCATCGAACTCTATCTCGCCCCCAGCCAATCAGGATGCGGTCAGAAACGAAGCCCGACCAGACGAACACTTTTCCGGCATCCCCGGCCTCCAGCCCAGGCACGTAAACTACATGAAGTTTCTCCCCCTGCCCGAAACCGCCCGCCGGAAACAGCGCAAACCGGCTTTTCGGACCGCCTCCGCCACGATTCGAGCCGATGAAATGAGAGAAATAGCCGCCCGCCTAAGAGGCACAGGCTGGTAGCGATTTTGAAGGAGCACAGCTTTAAGCTGTGCCACCAGCTTTGTATCAGGGCACTATGGTAGCCCATGGCTTTAGCCATGGGTGAGCGAAGCGAAAAGTGCCGAAAGAATTGCTTTAAGAACCACTTCCTCGCTGCCGCAGGCATACGCGCAGCGAAGCGGAGCGTATAGAAAAACGCATTTAGAATGCGGGGGCATGTCACAAGCCCCAGACTCTTTGAAAATTCGACGAGACCACAAACACGCAGAAGCGCGCAGGCACAAGTGTGCCGCCCCGCCGGGGCTCGGGCTCTCTCTTCAGCCTACCCAGGGCTTCCGCCCCTGGGCTAACTCATGCCGCGCCCTCCGGCGCTGGAGCATTGCAGAAAAAACATACTGCCAGGCTTAAAGGGCATGAATGCTCTTTAAGGGCCAAATGCTAACTGCTAAATGCTCTTTAGCTGAGTGCTTTTCACTACTCCCTCCCCACCCATAACCCACTGCACCGCAAAGTCTTAATCCGCCTCGCACTACTCCGATGTAATGGGCCCCCTGAGCTACTCTGGTTGCACAATTTTCCGGCATAGCTCTTCAGAGCACTCCTCGTTACAATGAAACTAACGTCCCATGCCTGACTTCGTTCACCTGCACTTACATACTGACTATTCGCTGCTTGATGGCGCCTGCGATATCTTCAAGCTGGTCAAACGGGCCAAAGCACTCAACATGCCGGCCGTGGCCATTACCGACCATGGCAATATCTTTGGCGCGGCCAGCTTTTACAATGCGGCCCAGGCGGAAGGCATTAAGCCGATTATTGGTTGCGAGTTGTATGTCTGCAAGAAAGATAACCACCGCGACCCGCCTGAGGGCGATACCTACAACCATCTTTGCGTGCTGGCGGAGACCGATGAAGGCTACCGCAACCTGGTCAAGATCACCTCTGAGGCCTCGATGCACGGGTTTTATTACAAGCCGCGTATCAGCAAGAAGTTTCTGGCGGAGCACTCCAAAGGCCTGATTGGGCTCTCCGGATGCCTCAAGGGTGAAGTCGCGGAATTTCTGACCGAAGGCAAATACGACGCCGCTCGGAACGCCGCCGGTTTTTACCGCGAAATATTCGGATCGGAAAATTTCTTTCTTGAGATTCAGGATCAGGGACTGGAACTCGAACACCGCATCCAAAAAGATCTGTTTCGCCTGGAAAAAGAGACCGGCATCCCCATGCTGGCCACCAACGACAGTCATTATCTATGCGAAGACGATGCCCAGGCGCATGACGTGCTGGTTTGCGTGCAGACGGGCAAAACGGTGCAGGATACTAACCGCCTGAAGTTCCACGGCAATCAGTTCTTCGTGAAGTCGGCGGAAGAGATGCTGCGCGTGTTCAAAGACGTTCCTGACGTTCTGGCGCGCACCATGGGGGTGGCCGAACGCTGCAACGTGAAATTGGGCAAGGTCAAGAATCCTTTTCCCTATTTCGAAGTCCCTAGCGGCTACACTACCGACAGTTATTTTGAGCACGTCACCCGCGAGGGGTTCGCCCGCCGCCTGAATCTGTTGCGGGAAGCGGAGCGGCTGGGGCGTTTGAAGAATCCTATTTCGGCTTACGAGCAGCGGCTTACGCAGGAGATAGCTATCATCCAACAGATGAAGTTTCCCGGTTATTTCCTTATTGTGTGGGATTTTATCCGTTACGCTCGTGAGCACAATATTCCTGTAGGTCCGGGGCGCGGCTCGGCTGCCGGGTCGCTGGTTTCTTATGCGCTGGCCATCACTGACATTGATCCGCTGCAGAACGAGCTTCTGTTCGAGCGTTTTCTGAACCCGGAGCGCGTCTCGCTGCCCGACATTGACATTGATTTCTGCATGAACCGGCGCGGAGAGGTCATCAATTACGTCACCCAGAAATACGGGCGCGAGCAGGTGGCGCAGATCATCACCTTCGGCACCATGGCCGCCAAAGCGGCGATCAAAGACGTGGGCCGGGCGATGGATATGCCTTACAACGAAGTTGACCGCATCGCCAAGATGGTTCCGACCACGCTTAATATCTCGCTCAATGCGGCGCTGCAAGATTCTCCTCCGCTGCAAACAGCTTATGACAATGAGCCCCAGGTTAAGGAGCTGCTGGATACTGCCCGCAAGCTGGAAGGGTTGGTGCGCAACGCCGGAGTGCACGCCGCGGGAGTGGTGATTGCGCCCGAGCCGCTGATCAACCTGGTGCCGCTGCACCGCACCAAGAACGACGAAATCGTGACCGCCTTCGATATGAAGGCCATTGAGAAGATGGGCCTGCTGAAGATGGATTTTCTCGGGCTCACCACGCTCACCATCGTTGACGATGCCCTCAAATTGATCGAGCAGCGCGAAGGCAAGTCGGTGGATCTGAACCAGATTCCGCTGGACGATCCGCTGACTTATGAAAAGGTCTTCCACACCGGATTGACCTCGGGCGTGTTCCAGTTTGAATCGCACGGCATGCGCGACGTGCTGCGGCGCTACAAGCCCAACGCGGTTGAAGACCTCACCGCCTTGAATGCGCTCTATCGTCCTGGGCCGATTCAGGGCGGCATGATTGACGACTTTATCGAGCGCAAGCATGGCCGCAGAAAGATCGAATACGAGCTGCCCGAGTTGGAAGCGATCTTGAAAGAAACCCTGGGCGTGATCGTTTACCAGGAGCAGGTGATGCAGATCGCCAACCGGCTTGCCGGATATTCGCTGGGCGAGGCCGACCTGCTGCGGCGCGCCATGGGCAAGAAAAACGCCGAGGAGATGGCGGCGCAGCGCGAGCGCTTTGTGAAAGGCGCGCTGGAGAGAAAGTTTCCGGAGAAAAAAGTTGTCCACATCTTCGATCTGATGGAGCAGTTCGCCGGTTACGGGTTCAACAAATCGCACTCGGCGGCGTACGCGTTGCTGGCGTATCACACGGCTTGGCTCAAGACGCACTACCCTGTGGAGTTCATGGCCGCTTTGCTGACGTCGCAGGTGGGCAGCACCGACAGCGTGGTGAAGTACATCAACGAATGCCGCGAGATGGGAATTGCCGTCGAAGCGCCCGATATCAACGTGAGCGATGCCAATTTCACTCCGCATGGCAGCGCCATTCGCTTCGGCTTGGCGGCGGTGAAGAACGTCGGGCAGAACGCCATTGATTCCATTGTGACTGCCCGCAAGCAGGCAGGGAAGTTTGATTCCATCTTTGATTTTTGCGAGAAGGTGGACCTGCGCCTGCTCAACAAACGTGTGCTGGAATCGCTGATCAAGGCCGGGGCGATGGATCCGTTAGGGAAGCGGGCGCAGGTCATGTCCGTTCTCGATAAGGCGATGGAGCGCGCCCAGAAAACCCAGCGCGATGCTGAATCAGGGCAGCATGGCCTGTTCGGCGTCTTCGACGATGCGCCTGCCCAGGCGAGCACTAATGGCCACCTGCCCGATATTCCGGACTGGGATGAGCACCAGCGCCTGGCTTCGGAAAAA
>Ga0209166_10000912_pt1 | contig 27399 bp, 24 predicted proteins | sample Coa_R1_3_FD_187151 | JGI IMG/M metagenome (GOLD analysis project Ga0209166, IMG submission 187151) | Surface soil microbial communities from Centralia Pennsylvania, which are recovering from an underground coalmine fire - Coalmine... | ecosystem: Environmental > Terrestrial > Soil >...
GCAACAATGTCGTCAACAGCTCCCGAATTGGTAGTCCCGGCTGTGGCCACAACGCAGAACGGCCTGCGCCCGGCGCGCTTGTCTTCCTGGATGGCGGCTTCCAGCTTTTGCACATCCATTTCCACCTGGTCATTGACTGGAATGCGGCGTATAGCTTTGCGCCCAAGTCCCAGAAGCCCCGCAGATTTGTCCAGCGAATGATGCGCTTCCTGGGAAGCGTAGAAGACTGGCTGCGCCCCAATGGATGCAATGCCATCTTCAACCGTTTGCGGAAAGTGTGCCGCCAAGGCCAAAGCCAGGGCGCTGAAGTTGGCTTCGTTCCCGCCGCTGGTAAAGGTCCCATCGAACGGGCGATGCCATCCCACGCGTTCACCGATCCAGCGCACGGTCTCGTTTTCGATCTTTGAAGCCAGTTGCGAGCGTGCCAGGGTTGCGAGTTGCGGATTGAGTGTCGCCACCAGCATCTCGGCCAGCACTGCCATGTACGTTGGCGTCGGGTTCATCAGGCCGAAGTAATTGCCGCTGGGAACGTGGAAGCCTTTGTCGATCAGCTCACGGCAAACTTCATCCAGCACGGCCTCGGCGCTTTCACCAATCTCCGGCATCTGATTGTGCAGCTCGCCAAAGGTGCGTTTTTCGAGTGGAAGTTGTACGGGACGGTCGTTCAGGGAAGAAAAGTATTGGTTGATGCGGTCCACCAGCTTGTAACCAAGCTGGCGCCGTTTTTCCGGATCAAACTGAAACTGCGTGAAGTCAAATCCCATAGTGGGTACCTGCTTCGTAATTTTGTGGGTTGCCCTTGTAAATACTACCCGTTTGCAGCGCTACTTGCCACGTTTTTGTCAAGCAAGACTTCAGCCCTGCCAACTAAAGTTCTCTTGTTTTGTATCCGGGCACTGCTTTGTATCAGGGCACGAGTTTACTCGTGCCGCAAGTCGCTCATAATGTGATGGACTTCAGCCCCTGAGGTTCTTGGACGGCAAGCATCACACATCCGTAATTCTAACCATCTTCTCGATAGCCCGTGCTACCGAGATCCAAAACAGATGGAAGCTAGTGGCTACTAGCTCTTCTAATTGGATGGGAAAACAAACGCGAAGACTCGATTATTTATCCTGTTCCTCAGCATTCTTCTCCGGCCGCAAAAGCGGAAACAGGATCACATCACGAATAGAACGCGAATCGGTCAGCAGCATGGTGAGCCGGTCAATGCCGATTCCTTCTCCACCGGCTGGGGGCATGCCGTAGGCCAGGGCGCGGATGTAGTCTTCATCCATGGCATGGGCCTCTTCATCGCCGCGGGCGCGCTCACCAAGTTGCTGCTCGAAGCGGCGGCGCTGCTCCTCAGGGTCGTTGAGTTCGCTGAAGGCGTTGCCGATTTCCAGGCCTCCGGCAAAAACTTCAAAACGCTCCACCCAGTCGGGCTCATCGCGCTTATTTTTGGAGAGCGGTGAAATAGCGACAGGGAAGTCGTAAAGAATTGTCGGCTGGATAAGATGCTCTTCCGCAACTGTCTCAAACATCGCCGCAACCGTTTTGCCAGCAGGTTCGTTGGGGTCGTAAGGCATATGCGGCGTGTGGGCCGCGTTCAATCTCTTTACCAGTGCGCCTACCGATGCCGCATCGGCAAAGTCTTTCATCTCCGGCTTGGCGCCTGCCTCTTCCGGCCAGAATTTGATGATGGCTTCGCGCATGGAAAGCCGCTGCCAGTTGGCGAAGTCAATTTCATGACCGTTGAAACTGGTTTTCGTTGTGCCATTCACGTCGCGCGCAACCTGCGCCAGCATCTGTTCGGTCAGGCCCATCAGGTCTTTGTAGTCGCTGTACGCCTCGTAAAACTCCAGCATGGTAAATTCCGGGTTGTGCTGCGTTGAGATGCCTTCGTTGCGGAAGTTGCGGTTGATTTCGTACACGCGGTCCAACCCCCCGACCACCAGCCGCTTGAGATACAGCTCGGGCGCAATGCGCAGGTAGAGGTCAATATCGAGCGTGTTGTGGTGCGTAGTAAAAGGACGCGCCGCCGCTCCGCCCGCAATGGGCTGCATCATGGGGGTCTCGACTTCAACGTATCCGCGGGCATCGAGAAAGCGCCGGATGGCCTGCACCACCTTGCTGCGCTTCACAAAGACCTCGCGCACCTCGGGATTCATGAACAGGTCAACATAGCGCTGGCGATATCGCAGCTCGACGTCCGTAAGGCCGTGGAACTTTTCAGGCAAAGGGAGCAGGTCTTTGGCCAGGAATGTGATGGTCTCAACATGGACCGAGAGTTCGTTGGTCTTGGTGCGGAACAGATATCCGCTGACGCCAATGTGGTCGCCAAGATCGAGCAGCTTGTAGAGCGCAAAGCCGTTTTCGCCGACAGCATCGAGCCGGACGTAGATTTGCAGCCGCTGCCCGGCCTGCTGCAAGTGGGCAAATCCCGCCTTGCCCTGTCCGCGAATGGACATCAGCCGCCCCGCCACCTTCACCGTGACGCGGTCTTTTTCAAGTTCCTCCGCAGACTTTCCCGAGTACTCGGCCAGGATTTGTGGAATACCATGCGAAGCCTCAAACTTGTAAGGATAAGGCAACTGCCCCAGGGCAGAGATCTTGCCCAACTTCGCAATGCGTTCGGCGTAAATTTTATCGTCTAGGGACACGGTTCTCTTTCAATGTGAAAGTTCAGTGTGAAGGTTGAACCTTCGATTATAAATTAGGCCGAGTTGCCGGGAAGATTTGGAGTCCGTGCAAATAGGAGGGTGCCTCCTATTTTTGCCATTTCGTTTGCACTTGTCATTCTGAGCGCCTTGTTTTTGGCGCGAAGAATCCCGAGGTCATGGATTGCCACCACAGCGTTGTGAGGCTTTCTCTCCATGGCCCGTAGTTTGGTTCTGTCGTGAGCTGTGCCATGTTGTATCGATATCCCGTTAAAGCTGCATTTCCCTGTGAAATCCGATACATTCTTGAGAGGCCGTGGCTCTGCGGCAGGAAAAACATATGAATCCAGCCGAACCAGAAAACCCTTCTTCCAAACCGCAATCAACACCGGAAGACGAGCGCAATCAAAAACGCAGCGCGTTGCTGCAGATTGCACGCTACAGCCAGATTGCATTCGCTTTGCCTGCCGCTACAGTATTGGGTTGGCTTCTGGGCGCGCTGCTTGACCGCTGGCTGCATACCACCTGGATTTACCTCGCGGGCTTGATTTTGGGCATTATCGTGGGTTTTGTAGAGTTAATTCGGATGGTGATGGCCGACAGCAAATAAGTATGACTGAGGATTTCAAACTTCCGCCCGCCTCCATGAATACAGCCAACATCCACGCTGAAGACCCCGCTGCACAGCAATTTTATGTTCAAGCCTATACACGCATAGTGCGTTCCATGTTGGCCGTGGCCCTATTGGCCTCTGCAGTTTTCTTTTGGCGCCCAGGATGGAAGTTTGCATCAAGTTTTGTCGTAGGCTGTGCGCTGGCGTTTCTCAATTTTCGAGGATTGGAAAAACTGGTTGCCGGCTTGAGCGACCTTATCGTTAAGAACCCCGATCGTCCGCCGTCAGGCCGCGTGGTGCGCCGTTTCCTGCTGCGATATCTTTTGATCGCGGTCGGCGCGTATGTTATATTCAAGAGTTTGGGTACTGCTGTTTACGGCTTCTTTGCGGGTTTATTCTTACCTGTGGTTGGGATTTTCTATGAAGCCATTTACGAGCTGTTTACCTCTTTAAAATCTCAATCGTAAAGAGCTTGGAAGCACACATTAACAATGCCTGAGCAACTTTGGTTTACGCAGTTACTCAACCAGCACCTTGCAGGTGTGGTCACACCCCTATTGCAACGAATTGGGTTTGTCCCTCGATATCCCGAGGCCCCAATCTCCAATTTTGTCGCCATGGAGCTGTTGGTTTTCCTGATTTTGATTGTCTTTTTCGTGCTGGTCCGCGCCCGGCTTTCTGTAGACCGGCCTGGCGGTTTGCAGCACATCATGGAAGCGGTGGAAGGTTTCGTCAACAACCAAAGTGAAGAAATTATTGGCCACCACAGTGAAGGATTTACTCCCTTTCTGGTTGTTCTGGGCTTGTTCATTTTGATTGGAAACCTGATTGGATTGGTCCCGGGCTTCGAATCGCCCACTGCAAGTGGTTCTGTCCCGCTCGGCTGCGCCATTCTTACGTTTTTCTATTACAACTTCCACGGGATCAGGAAGCAGGGTTTACTCAAGTATCTTAAACACTTCACTGGTCCCATGCCGGCGCTTGCACCCTTGATGTTGCCGATCGAACTTTTCAGCCACGGAGCCCGGGTGCTTTCACTCACTTTGCGTCTTTACGCCAACATGTTTGCGGGTGATATGGTTACGCTGGTCTTTATGTCCCTGATTCCAGTCCTTGTTCCCGTTGTCTTTCTTGGTCTTCATATCTTCGTTTCATTATTGCAGGCATATATTTTTGTTTTGTTGACAACCGTATATCTGGCAGGTGCGGTTGCCGAAGAGCACTGATTCATAATGGCTTGATAGAAGCATCCGCGAGCGTGAGGGCGCTTGTACGGTAGCGTCAACCACCAACTGGCGGAATTCATAAGGAGATAACAATGCGTAAATTGCTTTTTTTGTTTGTTCTCATGGCGCTCATGCTGGTTGCTGCCCCGGTCTATGCCCAAAGCGCAGCCGCTGCAGCACCGGTCAACTGGGCGGTTCCCATTGCCGCTGGTATCGGCATGGCGATAGCGTCGGGTCTTTGTGCGCTGGGCCAGGGTAAAGCCACGGCCTCTGCGGCTGAAGCTCTGGCGCGTAATCCGGGAGCACGTCCTGGAATTCAGCTTGCCCTGATTTTGGGCCTGGCTCTTATTGAATCGCTGGCGCTATACACGTTGGTGATCATTTTCGCCAAGGTGAAGTAGGCGGCTCGCTATATACAGGCCTCTGCCTCGGCGGAGGCCTTTTCTTTTTTGCCATCAGAGTAGAATTGACGCTGACATCATAAAGACTTTTATAGCGATTCCACAATTGCTGCATCCGTCACCGTGGAGAGCGGGCCGGGAGATCCGCCTTGAGGTGCAAACAAATGGGCTTCAGAGCGCGTGTGAGAACTACTGTGTAAGAACCACCGTGGAAGAGCACGGCTTTCAGAGCTTGCGGAAAAACTCGGGATACGAGAAGACAAGTATCAGGGCACGAGTTTACTCGTGCCGTAAGTCGCTGGAAGATAACACTTCCTTGCTGCCACAGGGCATGCGCGCAGCCGGGTGAGCTTTTGGTGAGCGCTGTCCCGCGCGAACCAAAAGCGAGGGCGAAGCCCTTAGATCGAAGCGGAGCGCGCCAGAAAGAATCGTTTTTCCGCAGCCTCTTTCAGCCGTGCCTTGAGTGCCTTCATGACAAATCTTGGGCTTAGCCTCGGTGCCGCGCGGGATACACAAAGTTCTGGAAATCGCTCTAGATTTTACAATCTGGTATCAAACCCTTGGGTTTTGAACAATTGTGGCCCATCATTTTATCGAGGTGTGTCCAGCGGCGTTTTGCAGGCGTGAAAGACAGATCAGCACACAAAGATTGCGGAAGTACTTCGAGGTTGAGAATACGGACTGACAAAGGTGAGAAGATGGATTGCCAGAAGAGAATCCCCAAAAGACTACTCCCGGTCTGTCCAGTAAATAATTGAATCTGAATGGGTTGCGGATTCGCAGACTACTTAATGTAATACCCCACCCCCTCACTGCTTGAGACCGGGCAGAACAAGGGAAATCCGGCGGCAGAACGGAGCAGACTGAAAGAAACAGGCAAGCTGAAAGAAGCAGAAAATTGAATGGCCTACGCACTCGAATTCGACCAAGTCTCCAAACAATATGGCGGCATGCTGCAAAGCAAGCCGGTGCAGGCTTTAAATGATTTCAATCTGCAGGTTGAGCAGGGCGAGATCTTTGGGTTTCTGGGGCCGAACGGCTCAGGCAAGACAACTGCCATCCACATTGCCTTGGGATTTGTTCGCCCCACAAGGGGCTCAGGGCGCATGCTGGGGCAGAGATTTGGCCATGCCCCCACCCGCCGCCAGGTCGGATTCCTGGCGGAAAACGTCGCTTTCTATCACCTCTCCGCTCGCAACGTCATCCGCACTTATGGCCAGCTGAACGGCATGCGCGATCCGATTTTGCGCGAGCGTGTGCGTGCAATGCTTGAGGTCTTTGAATTGGAGGATGTTGCCGACCGCAACGTAGGCAAGTTTTCGCGCGGCATGCTGCAGCGCGTGGGGCTGGCGCAGGCGATGGTCAACGACCCGGAGCTGCTGATCCTGGATGAGCCTACTTCCGCGCTCGATCCGCTTGTGCGCGTGGCGGTGCGCGAGCTGCTGTTGGCTGCGCGTAAGAGCGGAAAGACGGTTTTTATCAGCTCGCATCTGCTTTCAGAAATTGAGATGATCTGCGACCGGGTCGCAATCCTCGATCGTGGCCGCGTCGCGCGTCTGGGGAAGACTTCTGGGCTGCTGGAATCGACCAACCAATGTGAAGTTGTGGTGCAAGGCGTGAAAGCCGAAATCTTTCCTGAAGCTGCGGCGCGCGACGGCCGGCTTTACCTGCAGGCGCCCATCGCTATGCAGCGTGCCATCATCGAGCGCGCGTGGGCCGCCGGTGGGGAAGTCGTCAGTGTGAATCCGGTGAAGAAGTCACTCGAGAGCGTCTTCCTCGAACTTGCGGCAACCCATGCCAGCAAGAAAGGGCAAGGTGAAGGCGAGTGAGAGCTACTCTGCTGATTTCTTTCAATTTTTTACGCCAGATGCGCTGGCTCCTGCTGATCTATTCTTTGATTGCCATTGCGTTTGGTCTGGGGCTCGCCCTGGAGAACGAAATCATCAAGAGCGAGGACGTCGAATTCTTTTTTGGGCAGCAGGCGTTTTACGCCGTCGGCATCGCGACTCTGCTGGCGGCGCAGGCCAATCTTAACGAGCGTAAAAGCCGCAGGATTCTCGGGGTGCTCTCCAAGGGCATTGAACGCAAAGATTACCTTGCCGGACTTCTGGGTGGCGTCATTGCCACCACCGGTGTCTTTGAGGCAGGTGTGCTTCTCGGCGCCGTGTGTATTATAGAGCGCAGCCGCTTTTCGTTTTCGCAGGTCTTCGCAGCCGTAATGTTGATGTGGCTTTCCTGTTGCCTCAGTGCCGCCATTGCCATGTTCTTCTCAACGTTTCTCCATCCGCTTTTGGCGGTAGCCGGAACTTTCATTCTTATCGGAAGTGGATGGGCAGCGCAGCGCATTGGAACCTGGGGAAACGCCGTCTTTCCCGTCTATCAGCTTAACCTGGATGCCAACCAACTGCTCCAGCACGCCAGGACACAACCGGTTGCCATACCGGTTGCGCTACTCGAAATTATTATTTTTTGGCTGCTTGCGGGATGGATCTTCGAGCGGCGTGATATCGCCGTGGCCATCGAATAATCAGCGTATCAGGTCTTGCGCCGAGCGCATGGCGTAGTCCAGGATCCGTTGCGGCCAGATTCCCAGATACAGCGTGGCCACCGCGCTCAACACGACTGCTACGCCTAACGAGGTGGGAACAGGAAACACCGGCGCCTCAGTCTTGCTCTCGCGCATATACATGACCACGATGAGGCGCAGATAGTAGTACGCTGCAACCGCGCTGTTAATGAGACCGATCACCGCCAGCCCGACCAGGTTGGCTTGCAGGGCGGCGTTGAAGACATAGTACTTGGCAAAGAAGCCCGCGGTCGGAGGAATGCCGATGAGCGACAGCATGAAGATGCTCAACATCGCGGCCAGCCATGGCGAACGCTGGCTCAGCCCCGCGTAGTCGTCAAGGGTGACATAACGCTCTTCGCTGCCGGCCAGGTGGCTCACAATGCAGAAGGCCCCAACGTTCATGGCGGCATAAGAAGCGGTGTAGAAGATTGCCGCCGAGATGCCGACTTGAGGATTGGTCGCCGGACCGAGAAACGCAACCAGCATGTATCCGGCATGGGCGATGGAAGAATAAGCCAGCATGCGCTTCACATTGTTTTGCACGAGGGCGCCAATGTTGCCCAGAGTCATGGAGAGCGCCGCCGAAATCCACACCAGCCAGAACCACGCCGAGCTGAATGCATTTGCCGAAGCGGCAGCGAACAGGATGCGCAGCAGCACGGCAAATACCGCCGCCTTGGGCGCTGTGGACATCAGTCCCACAACAGGAGCAGGAGCGCCTTCGTAGACGTCCGGTGTCCAGATGTGGAAGGGCGCGGAAGCAATCTTGAACCCAAGGCCCACGAACATCAGTGCAAGCGCCACAAAAGCCAGCGGGCCTGTATGCCCAGCCTGTAATTGTCTGGCGATTTCCGCGATGCTGGTCGAGCCTGTGGCGCCAAACATCAAAGCCACCCCATACAAAAAGAAAGCCGTGGCAAACGAGCCGAGCAGGAAATACTTCAGCGATGATTCGCTGCTGCTGGCGGATTTACGGCGAAAACCGGCCAGAACATAGGTTGAGATGGAAGAAATTTCCAGCGCAATAAAGATCAGCACCAGCTCGGTGGCGGAAGACATCAGCATCATCCCCACAGCGCCGAACAGGATAAGCCCGTAGTACTCGCCCAGGTTGATGTGCTGCACTTCCAGATACTCATACGAGGCAAGAATGATGACAATGACGATGATCGCAATCAGAAAATGAAAGAAGATGCTGAAACTGTTGACGGCAATCATGTCAAAAAACGCAGTGCCGCTATAGTTGCTTTGCATCACCGTGGCTACAGCTGCGGCAATGGCCCCAACCAGCGCCAGCAAACCTAAAGGCTTCCGGCTCTGTTTGGGAGGCAGAAGCGGATCTATCATCATCACGGCCATGCCAAACAGTGTGAGAATGATTTCGGGAAGGATACGAATGTACTCGGCGCCCGTAATCTGGGTCATCGGCTGCTTACCTCAGTGGATTTCTTGTCATTTCTCAGCGCAGCATGGTCGGACTGCTCAACCGCAGCCGCAGGCTTTGGCTTTCTGGCTTGCGCAGAATAGCTGCCCGCAGGGACAGCCGCTCTCACGGAAGGATCAATGATGTTCATCCACAGCGGAGAAGCCACGCCCATGATGAGGGCGAACACCACGGTAGGCCACAGGGCAATGCGCTCGCGCAGGTTGGCATCGGGCAGCGTGTTGTTGACCGGCACGGTGACTTGGCCGTAGAAGACGCGCTGATACATCCAGAGCATGTAGCAGGCGCTCCAGATGACACCCGTGGCCGCCAGAACGCCGAACAGGACTTTTGCCTGGAAAGCTCCGTTCAGGACCAGAAACTCGCCGACAAAGCCATTCAGCAGCGGCAGTCCTATGGAAGAAAGGGTAATCACCAGGAACAGCGTGGCGAAGATGGGCATGGGCGTAGCCAGGCCGCCGAACTCGGTGAGCTCGTACGTATGCCGGCGCTCATAAAGCATGCCCGCTAGCATGAACAAGGCCCCGGTGGAAACACCGTGGTTCAGCATCTGGTAGACAGCGCCATCGGTCCCCATCCAGGTAAAGGTAAAGATGCCGAGAACACAAAAGCCAAGATGGCTCACCGAGGAATAGGCCACCAGTTTTTTCAAATTAGGCTGCACCATCGCCACCAGGGCGCCGTAGATGATGCCGATAATCGCCAGCGCGACGATCCAGGGCGCATGACGCCGGGCCTCGGCGGGGAAGAGGGCTACGTTAAAGCGCAACAATCCATAAGTTCCCATTTTGAGCAGCACACCAGCCAGCAAAACAGATCCGGCTGTGGGGGCCTCCACGTGGGCATCAGGCAGCCAGGTGTGCAGCGGAAAGAGCGGAACCTTTACGGCAAAGGCAATGAAGAACCCTAAGAAGAGCCACATGGCTGTATCGCCGGGAAGGGCAATATGGCCGGAGGCTAGCGCCTCACGAATCACGCTGTAATCGAAGCTGCCGGTTTTTGTGTAGAGCCAGATAATCGAGCCCAGCATGAACACCGAGGCGACCATGGTGTACAGGAAAAATTTAACGGCGGCATAGACCCGGCGTTCGTGTCCCCAGATTCCGATGAGCAGGGCCATGGGGATAAGCGTGGCCTCCCAGAAGACATAAAAAAGGAACATATCGAGCGCCAGGAAAACGCCTATCAGAGCGCTCTCGAGTACCAGCAGCAGGACAAAGAACTCTTTCACCCGGATATGAATCGAATTCCAGGAGATAAGTACGCTCAATGGCACCAGGAAGGTAGTGAGCACCACAAGCCAGAGCGAAATGCCATCGGCGCCCAGGTGATAGTGGATGTTGGGGCTCTTGATCCAAGGGTTGTCAACCTGAAATTGAAAACCCGCATTGCTGTGGTCGAAATGAACCGGAAGATGCAAAGAGAGCGCAAAGGTAACCAGGGAAACAGCCAGCGCCCCCCAGCGAATGGCATTGTCGTTGCGCGGGAAAAAGAGGAGCAGCAGCGCGCCAACCAGGGGAACGAAGGTCACCAGCGTGAGAATTGTGTCGTTGATTGTCATTGCAGTCCCGCCCAGATCATGTAGGCCACTACGACCGCTGCCCCCAGCGCCACCCATCCGGCGTAGGAGCGAATATTGCCCGATTGCATGCGGCGTGCCTCATTGGAGATGTGCTGCGCGCTGTTGGCGGCTTCGTTGACCACGGCATCGATGGTCCCCACATCAACCTGCTGCCATAAGAAGTTGCGGGAGAGTTTGATAACCGGCTGCACAAACAACCGGTTGTAGAGCTCGTCCACGCGGTACTTGTCGCGCACCAGCGTATAGAAGCCATTGAGCGCAGCGGCAAACTTGCCGGGCAAATCGCGGCGCTTGTAGTAGAAAAGCCAGGCGAACGCAAACCCAACTGACGCGACGACCACTGAAGTTAGGGCGAGAGTCATCTCAAGTCCGGGGTTCTCGTGCTCGGCTGTGGCGGCCCCGGCACTGAGCACGGGCGCAAGGAAGTGATCGAAAAGATTGTTGCCCCCAAAGACTTTGGGTATATTCACCCACCCGCCGGTGAAAGAGAAGAACGCCAGTATCGCCAAAGGCACCAGCATGATCCACGGACTTTCATGTACGTGGTCTCCGTCATTCGCATGCCCATGGTTGTCGTGTCCAGTGCCGTGCTCGGCCTCGCGCCGCTCGCCAAAAAAGGTCATGAACCACAGCCGGAACATGTAGAACGAAGTGATGCCCGCAGTGACGAGGCCAATGGCCCAGAGAATCTTGCTTCCGTACGGGCTGTCCCAAGTCTGAAACAGAATCTCGTCTTTACTGAAGAATCCGGCAAGAGGAGGGAACCCCGCGATGGCAAACGTGCCGAAGGTCATGGTCCAGAAAGTTATTGGGATTTTCTGGCGCAAGCCGCCCATGTTGCGCATGTCCTGCTCGCCGCCGAGGGCATGAATCACGGAGCCGGCGCAAAGGAAAAGCAGCGCCTTGAAGAAGGCATGGGTCATCAGGTGGAAGATTGCGGCAGAATACGCGGCCACGCCGCAGGCCAGGAACATGTATCCCAACTGCGAAATGGTGGAGTAAGCCAGCACGCGCTTGATATCCGTTTGCGCCATGCCGATCGTTGCCGCAAACAGCGCTGTCACGCAGCCAATGACAGCGACAACCGTAAGCGCGATAGGTGCGCGGTTGAAGATAACATTCGAGCGCGCCACCATGTATACCCCAGCGGTCACCATGGTGGCGGCGTGGATGAGTGCCGAGACTGGCGTGGGGCCTTCCATCGCGTCAGGCAGCCAGACGTACAGAGGAATCTGCGCAGATTTTCCAGTCGCGCCGAGCAACAGCAGCAAGGCAATTGCGGTAAGAATGCCGGCGCCCGCGCTTTCCACCGGCAAACTGGAGGCTCCCTTAAAAACATCACTGAAATTCAATGAGCCAAATTTCTGGAACATCAGGAACATGGCGATCAGAAAGCCGAAGTCGCCGATGCGATTCACGATAAATGCTTTCTTGCCTGCGTTGGCCGCCGAATCTTTCAGGAAGAAGAACCCGATCAGCAGATACGACGCCAGTCCCACACCCTCCCAACCAACGAACATCAGCAGGTAGCTGCTGGCGAGCACCAGCATGAGCATGAAGAACATGAAGAGATTCAAGTAAGCGAAGAAGCGGTAGTAGCCGCCTTCATGCTCCATGTATCCGACTGAGTAGACGTGGATGAGAAACCCGACGCCGGTCACTACCAGGATCATTACCATGGAGAGCTGATCGAGGTAAAAGCTGAAGTCAACCTGGAAGCCCCCGGCCGTGATCCATGGCAGGTGTTCTTCAATATAGGGAATCCTGTCCAACGGCATGTGCAAGAGCTGTACACTTGCCCAAGCGGACAGGGCAAAAGCCGCCGCCACAAACACCAATCCAACCGTGGCCACAATCTTCTTGGGGAAACGGCGTCCAAAAAGACCGTTGACGGCAGCGCCGATCAGGGGCAGCAGCGGAATGAGCCAGAGATATAAGTTCGGTTCGCTTGAGTTCATAGTTTCAGCAGGTTGACCCGGTCAACGTTCAGAGTTTCGCGTGTGCGGAAGACGGCGATAATGATGGCCAGTCCCACGGCAGCTTCGGCGGCGGCCACGACCATCACGAAGAACACGAAGACCTGGGCATTCAGGTTTTTCAGGTACGCGGAAAAAGCCACAAATGACAGGTTCACCGCATTCAGCATCAGCTCAATGCAGATAAATATCGTGATGATGTTGCGCTTGATCAGAAACCCCAGAACGCCGAGGCAGAATAGAATCGTGCTCAATCCAAGATAGTAAGCGAGTGGAACCATAATCAGCTTTCTCCTCTCCTGGCCAGCACCACTGCGCCCATGATGGCGATCAGGATCAGCACCGACGTAACTTCAAATGGCAGCAGAAATTTCCCGAAGAGCAGGTGCGCGATCGCCTGCACCGAGCCAAGGATGGGTTCTGGGCCGATGGCGGGGTCGGAATTTTCCTGATAAAGCACAAGGCTGTATACCGCCAACCCCACCAGCACAGTGACGCTGGGAATACCGATAAACCAGGCGACGTAGCTCTTGCCGCTATGTTCTTCAATTCCAGCATTAAGAAGCATGATGACAAAGATGAACAGCACCATAACGGCGCCGGCGTAGATGATGATCTGGATGGCGGCCACGAATTCGGCGCCCAACAGCAGATAAAGCACCGCCAGCGATCCCATGACCACGATCAGCGAGAGCGCGCTGTTAATGGGATGGCTCTGGGCCAGCAGGTTGACTGCTCCTGCTATGCACACCGCCGCGAAGATGAAGAACAATATCAGATGCAACATGGGTACGATTTAAGACAACCAAGCCACAAACAAACTGGTAATAATGATGTTCGCAATTGCCAGGGGCAAAAGAAACTTCCAGCCGAACGCCATCAATTGGTCATAGCGGAAGCGGGGCAGCGTTCCCCGCACCCAGATATAGACAAAGATAAAAGCCAAAACTTTTATGGCAAACCAGAACAGCGGCACGAACGCCTGCACCAGCGGCGGCAAGAATTTTGGGACAGGCCCAGACCATCCGCCAAAAAACAGCAATGTCGCCACGCAGGCCACGGTAAACATGTTGGCGTATTCGGCCATGAAGAACATGGCAAATTTCATGGCGCTGTATTCGGTGTGATAGCCGGCTACCAGCTCGGTTTCCGCTTCTGGCAAATCAAAGGGAATGCGGTTGGTCTCAGCGTAAGCGGAGATCAGGTAAATGAAAAAAGCGATCAATTGCGGAAAAACATACCAGTGCGGGAACCAAGCAGGAATCCATCGAAAGTCGTACGATCGGCTTTGTGCAGTCACAATTTCGCGCAGGCTGAGCGAACCCGCCAAAAGCAGCACGCCCACCAGAGAAAGTCCGAGAGAAAGTTCATAGCTGATCATCTGGGCGCTGGCCCGCAGCGAACCCAGCAAAGAATACTTGTTGTTCGATGACCAGCCCGCGAGCGCGATGCCATAGACCGCAATCGAAGTCACGCCGAGAAGAATCAATAATCCAATGTTGATATCCCCCGTGCCCGCCGGAGACGATGTGATCTGCAAGGCCGTGGTCCAGCGGCCCAGGGGGAGCTGGTTCCCAAGAGGGATAATGGCAATAGAGGTCAGCGCCAGCACGACCGAAAGCATTGGCGCCAGAATGAACAGCGGCTTGTAAACGTGCGGCGGAGTCAGGTCCTCTTTCAAGATGAACTTAACGCCATCGGCGATAGGTTGCAGCAAGCCGAATGGACCCACGCGCGTTGGCCCCCAACGATTCTGCATGTGTCCCACGACTTTACGTTCCAGCCAGACGGTGTAGGCCACCGCTCCGAGCAGAACATGAATGAGAACCACACTTTTAATTGCTGCAATAACGATATAAGTCAGCATCGAGTGTTCTTTATTAATAAATCTTGTTTAGTCACCAGCCACCGCAGGCGACGTCGGCGGCACGGGCTCCGTACGCCGGCTTTCTATTACCGAATTCAATGTTTGCGAGTAGTGTCCCAGAGTTCCCGAAGTGAACAAAGTGTCTTCCGACGGAACAATGGCCTCGGCATCCGATTTTGCTCCTCCTGCACTGGTTTCAGGAGCGGTCGTGTGCACATCGTTGCCGGCCAGCAAGCTCAGACGAGAGACCTGATGGACATGATAGCCAGGCACCAGCCGTTGAATTTCATCGAGAATCGCCGCCGGATCAAACGGACTCACCTTCGGTTCAAGATTATTGGCGCGCAACCAGACGGCGTGCTGGTCAGCCTCGCCCGATTGTGCGCCGCGCGATTGTCCCATATCCGCGCGTGTGGCCCCGCCGAAGGGGACCAGGTTGCGTACTTTGAATCCCATGCGGTCGGCGATGCGCACGATGATTTCAAAATCAGGACGCGCGCCGGCAAAGTCTCCTGCCTTGTTGACTAGTTGAAGATCGCCACAGGTGTTGGTGAATGTTCCGGACTTCTCGTAGGCGCAGGCCGCAGGCAGAACCACATCAGCCAGGGTCGCGGTCTCGGTCAGGAACATATCCTGTACCACCATGAAGGGTTTGGCCGTGCCGAATGAATCGATACCATAGCGGGCCACCGGGTTGGAGCCGACAACATACAATACCTTTAGTTTTCCGCTGGTTGCAGCCGAGAGCATATCCTGAATGCTCATGCCGGGCTCGGAGGGGAACTCAGACAGCCATTCATCAGCGAAGCGCTGTCCCTGATTCATCGATGCGTAGCCGGGCAGTAGGTCAGGATAAAGACCCATATCGGCGGCCCCACGTGAGTTCGCGTAGTCACCCAGACAGATGTATTTTGCCCCGGTGAGCGAAGAGCCAAATTTCACCAAATTTGCAATGTCTGTGCCGCGCAGCTCGGAGCCGAAGATGATAATCAGGTTTTGTTCAGCGCGAACTTTGTCACGCAATGCGGCTAAAGCCTGGCTTGAGCCCGCGTCTGCCGCTTTGTCGTTGCCGGCAAGAAAGCTGACGGCTTTGCCCTCGCTTCCAGGAGCGATTTTGGCAGATGCCTTTGCCTGGCGAAGCAGCTTGATGTCTTGTGAATTGATGACGTACAGGCGGCCGCTGTTAAGGCGGACGTTGGTGCGTATCTGCCAGGCGAGCAGCGGATGCTGATCGGTCGGGTTATTTCCGATGAGCAAGATTGCCGGCGCAGTCAGCACGTCACGCATGGTGGCGGTGACATTGCTCTTGCCCGCAACGGCGTTGGCAAAGGCAGGATAATCTGCCGTGCGGTGGTGATCGATGTTGTTGGTCTTCAGAGCAATGCGCGCGAACTTTTGCAGCAGATAATTTTCTTCGTTGGTAGTGCGGTTGGAACCGATTACGCCTACGCTGGCTCCACCGTGCTGCTCCACAACTTCGCGCAATTTTGCGCCGGCAAACTCCAGGGCATCTTCCCACGACGCAGGCACCAGGCGGCCATCTTTGCGGATGAGGGGTTGGCTCAGGCGGTCTTCATGGTTGGCAAAGTCGAAGGCATAGCGGCCTTTAATACAGAGGAAGTCTCCGTTGATGCCGCTCTTGTCGCGGTTGTCTCCACGGACAATTTGCATGCCGGTATCAGCCCGGCGCACGCCCAAGGTGGTTTTGCAGCCATCACCGCAATGCGTGCAGGTTGTGCCCACATGGTTCATCTCCCACGGACGGGTCTTGTAACGGTATGCGCCTGAAGTCAAAGCACCGACCGGGCAGATGTCAATGCACATGCCGCACTCTTCGCACTCAAGGTGGTCTCCCTTGTTGGGGGCAATCACCGAGCTGGCTGCGCGGTTCTGGATGCCCAGCGCCGCCACATCCATACCCTCATTGCACACACGCACGCAGCGATAACACAAGATGCAGCGCGGACGATCAAAAAACACCACCGGCGACCACTGCTGCTCTTCCTTGTGCATCTTGGCTTCCGTGAACTTCGATTCAGCCGCGCCATACTTGAAGGTCATGTCCTGCAGCTCGCACTCGCCGCCGGCATCGCATACCGGACAATCGAGCGGATGGTTCCCCAGCAGCAACTCAATCGTGGCCTTGCGTGCCTGCTTGACCTCGTCGCTTTCGGTGGTGACTACCATGCCGTCGGTAATTGGAACCGTGCAGGCGGTCTGCAGCTTAGGCATCTTCTCGATGCGCACCACGCACATGCGGCATGCGGCCTGCAATGACAGGCCGGGGTAGTAGCAAAACGAAGGGACTTCAATGCCCGCACTCTTGCAGGCTTCAATCAGCAACGTGCCCGCAGGCGCGGTGACCTTTTTCCCATCAACGGTAATAGTTACGTCAGGCATAGAAATTATGTGATTGAGTCATTGAGTCATCGGATCATTGTTTTCTTCTCAATTCATGACCCAATTTTTCAACGATACAATTCTCAAACCACTTGATTACTCAATCTTCAAAATGACTCTTCAAAATAACTCAATGACCCGATGATTCAATGAATCAATTCCTCAATGAGTCAATATTGGCAACTGGCTCACGGCCCCCTCCGGCGCAAACGGACACGGCTTGCCTTCCAGGTGATCTTCAAATTCCTTGCGCCACTTATCCACGATGGAGATGGTCGGAATGGCCGCCGCATCGCCTAGCGGACAGAAAGTGCGTCCGAGCATGTTTTGTGCCAGATACTTGATATTGTCGATATCCTTCTTCAACCCGCCGCCGGAGTGGAAGCGCACCAGCGTCTTCTCCAGCCAATCTGTACCTTCGCGGCAGGGGATACACCACCCGCAGCTCTCGTGCCGGTAAAACTTCATGATTCGTAAGGCAAACTTGACCATGCACGTGGTGTCATCAAGAATCACCACGCCGCCTGAGCCCAGGAATTCGCCGCGCTTGGCGAAAGTGTCGAAATCCATGTTCAACTGCTCGGCCTCTTCCGCGGTAAGCACAAAGGTAGAAGACCCGCCGGGCACAACAGCCTTCAGCTTCTTTTTTTCGGGGATGCCGCCGCCCACGTCATAAATCATCTTCTTAAGTGGATATCCTAAAGGCAGCTCGTAAACGCCGGGTTTGTTGATATGTCCGCTCAGGCAGAACAGGCGCGTGCCGCCGTTCTTAGGTGTACCCAGATCGGCGAACTTCTGTCCGCCCATGAGGATGATGTGCGGCACCGAGGCCAGCGTCTCAACGTTGTTGATGACGGTTGGTCCGCCCCACAAACCGACCACAGCAGGGAAGGGGGGACGAATACGCGGAATGCCGCGCTTGCCTTCCAGGGACTCCATCAGCGCCGACTCTTCGCCCACTTCATAGGCGCCGGCGCCAGTGTGCCAGTAGACGTTGAACTCGCGTCCGCTGCCGAAGATGTTTTTGCCCAGAAAGCCGCGAGCGTAGGCATCGGCCAGAGCCTTGCGCATGATGTCCACAAGATAGCGGTACTCGCCTCGGATATAGACATAGCCGGTCTGCGCGCCCACGGCCAAGCCTGCAATCATTACACCCTCGATCACCGCATGTGGATCGTGTTCCAGAATCAGCCGGTCTTTGCAGGTGCCGGGCTCGCTCTCGTCGCCATTGACCAGCACATACTTGGGTTTGCTTGACTCTTTGGGCACGAACGACCATTTCATGCCGGTAGGGAATCCTGCACCCCCGCGCCCGCGCAGGTTCGAGGTCTTGACCTCGTTGATAATGTCGTCGGGCTTCATCTGGAGAGCCTTCTGCACAGCTTTGTAGCCATCCAGCTCCAGATAGCGGTCGATGCTGGTGGCGCCTTTGCCGAAGCGGTTCGAGACCACCTTGATTTCGTCGGGATGTGATACTAAGTCAGCCATTTTTATTGGGTGATTGAAAGATTGTGCAATTGAGTGATTTGTACAAAATGACTCAATGACACAATGGCTCAATCTTCACTACTGCTTCGACTTCTTTTTGTAATCTTCCAGAACTTTGTCCAATTTTTCCGGCGTCAAGTTCTCATGGAAATCGTAATTCACCTGGATTGCCGGGGCCCAGGAGCACGCCCCAATACACTCAACTTCTTCCAAGGAGAACAGCCCGTCAGCGGTCCTCTGCTTGTGGCCAATGCCAAGCTTTTCCTGGCAATGATCAAAAACTTCTTCGCCGCCGCGCAGCATGCAACTGATGTTGGTGCAGACCTGCACGTGATACTTTCCCATTGGCTTGGTGTGCAGCAGCGAATAGTAGCTGATCACGTTGCGCACCTCCAGCTCAGTCAGATCGGTCTTTTTTGCCAAGTAAGCAATGGCTTCGTCGGGAAGGTATCCAATTTCGTCCTGCGTATACAGCAACATGGGGACGAGGAAGGAGCGCCGTGTCGGGTACTCCTTAATCTTCTCGTCGAAGAACTTATCGAGTTTCTCAGAGATAACCATTTATCTATCTATTTCACCCAGCACAATATCAATGCTGCCAATCGCAGCGACCACATCAGCGATCAGCCTGCCTTCGCACATCTTATTCAGCGCCTGCATATTGGCATACGAAGGTGAGCGCATATGCACGCGGTAGGGCTTGGCGGTCCCGTCGCTCATGATGTAGTAGCCCATTTCACCGCGGGGCGATTCTATTGCCTGGTAAACCTCGCCGGCCGGTACCGTGAAGCCCTCGGTCACAATCTTGAAGTGATAGATGAGCGCTTCCATCTGCGTTTTCATCTTTTCCCGGTCAGGAAGAACAACTTTGGGTGCATCGGCTTTCACCCGGCCTTCGGGCATTCCTTCCAGCGCCTGCTTGACAATCCCAATGGATTCACGCAGCTCCCGCACGCGACATACATAACGAGCCCACACGTCGCCATCTTGTGAGATCGGAACCTTGAACTTGAAATTCTCGTAACCGGTGTAGGGCATATCGCGGCGCAGGTCCCAGTCAACTCCGCTGGCGCGCAGAGCGGGTCCGGTCACGCCCAGCGAAACCGCATCTTCGGCCGAGAGATGGCCAACGCCCTTGAGGCGCTCAATCCAGATGCGGTTGCCGGTCAGCAATCCCTCGTATTCATCCACCCGCGAAGGGAAGATGTCCACAAACTTCTTAACTTTTTCGAAAAACCCCAGGGGCGCGTCCAGGGCCAGACCACCCACACGGAAGTATGAGGTCATCATGCGCTGCCCGCTGACCATCTCAAAGATGCGCAGGATATCTTCGCGCTCGCGGAAGCAATAGAGAAATACGGTCATGGCGCCGATATCGAGCGCGTGGGTCCCAAGCCAGACCAGATGCGAAGCAATACGTGTCAGCTCGTTGAGCATCACACGCATCCACTGCGCCCGCGGCGGGATCTCCATCCCCAAAAGCTTCTCTACCGCCAGCACATAACAGAGGTTATTGCTCATGGGGCAGAGATAATCAATGCGGTCGGTGAGCACCACCACCTGCTGGTAGAACTTGGCCTCGCAGGTTTTCTCGATGCCGGTGTGCAGGTATCCGATGTCGGGCACCATGCGCACCACGCTTTCGCCGTCAATTTCGAGCAGCAACCGAAGCACACCGTGAGTCGAAGGGTGCTGCGGCCCCATGTTGAGCACCATGGTGTTTTCAGTGACGTCGAGCTGGGCGATTCCAGGCAGTGCCATTAGCGGTAGCCCTCCACAGGATAATCTTTACGCAGCGGATGGCCTTCCCAATCATCGGGCATCAGAATACGGCGAAGATTAGGGTGGTTCAGGAAGCGTATTCCAAAGAGATCAAAAATCTCGCGCTCAAAGAAATTAGCAGCCGGCCACACTGAGGTAATCGATTCCAGGCTGGGATCGTTGCCGGCCAGCTTGACCTTCAGGCGTAGCCGTTCTTTGCGAATATGTGAGAGCAGGTGATAGCAGACCTCAAAGCGCGGCTCACTGGGATACAAATCCACGCAGGTGATGTCAGAAAGAAAATTGAAGCTGGTGGCAGCGTCGGTCCGCAGCAATTCGCAGGCCTCACGGATGAAAGCCCGATCCAGGTAGACGGAAAGCTCGTTGCAGTCGAATTTTGCCCCTTGCACAGCGCTGTTGTTCCAAGCCGTCAGGCGGGCCACTGCCGGCCGGTCTTTGAGTTGGGTGAGATCTGTCACTGCGGGGGAGAGCGGCATCAGGATTCTTCCCCTTCCGGCCTGTTCCAATCCAGCACACCCTTCTTCCATATATAGAAGAAGCCGACCAGCACGATGCCGATGTACACTGCCATTTCTATGAACCCAAAATACTTGAAGTTATTGTGCTTCAGAGGGTCGCTCAATTCGCGGTAGATAACCGCCCAGGGATAGAGGAAAACTGCCTCTACATCAAACAAAATAAACAGCATAGCCACCAGGTAAAACCTGACGGTGAAGCGCTGGCGGGCATCGCCCGTAGGCCGTATGCCGCACTCATAAGGGGTCATTTTGGCCCGGGTGGGGCGTCGCTTCCCGAGCAGAGCCGAAAGAGCCACCATGCCCCCCGCAATCCCCAAAGCGAAGAGTATATGGATAAGCAACGGCAAATAACGGGCGAAATAGTTGTCGGGCATAGAACGGCTGTATATACTGAGCGCCACAAACATGTAGCAAACTTTTGAGTTTAGTTTTTTGCGTTGGAGGGTGTCAAGTTTTTACGGTGCACCATTCCAAGGCAGGTTAAAATAAGATGAAAGTTTGCTGCAGGCAGAGGAACTCTCCTTGGGCCTCTGAGGTTTCCAGCGCCAGAAGGAACTGAGTTTTGGGGAAGGGTGAGCTTTTGGTGAGCGTTGTCGCACGCGAACCAAAAGCGAGGGCGTAGCAGCCTGGTCTTGGCTGCGGAACCCTTAGAGTTAAGAGACGGGACATGATTTTCGGATTCAACACTGACATTAAGCACGAAGATGTGGTGTACCACATTCAAAGCGAAGCGCGGCAGGCTGACCTGCTGCTGCAAACCCAGGTCTTCGTTCGCGGGCGCTGCATTGGCAAGCACGCCACATCGTATGCGGACCGGGTGGTAAAGCCCGATTTCTCTGACGAGCAGATGCACGAGCTGCTCAAGATTCAGCACAAGAATGTGATTGATACCATCCGTGCGGGCAACATCGCCACCTTGTTTGCGCCTACCCAGATGTTGCCGCGCGAAGGAGCAGAAATTCAGGACGCCAGCCAGGGTGGTGATGGGCTCTCCCTGCACTGGCTGAATGCCGAGGCGATCCACCAGGACAATTCAATTTTGATGAAGTTCAAAGTTACCCACCAGGGCCAGCCTGTGGCAGGGGCGCAGATCACCTCGCGCCTGCATGTCGCCAGCGATGCTCCTATCTATTTGGAGACCACAAGTGATGACCAGGGCCTGGCAGAGATGAAGATTTTTCTCGATGAATCCGCTTTGGTTGAAGCCGCTGTGCTTGTGCAGGCTACGTACGGGGAACGCCAGTCTACGCGCAAGTTTCGCCTCAAGAAGCAGACGACCGCGGTTCCACAACACTCAATCTAATTTACGATTTGCGAAAGTATGATTTACGATTTGTCCAGACTAGACATGACTCTGTTGACATTTTTGGAGAATAGTTACTTTTAAGAACTGTCATCCTGAGCGAGGGCGAATGCCCGAGTCGAAGGATCCCGAAAATGCCTCGGTTGCCCAGGTTGTATCAAGGTATTTTTTGAGGAGTCTTGCTGGAAGTAGTCGCAATTTTAAGGGATGTCAACCAGCCGCTAGATAAATCTATTTCCTAATGACCCTGATCATCAATGGAGAACCCCGCGAGTTTACTGAGCCTTCGCTGGCCCTCTCTGCGCTCTTGGCCGAAAAGCTCGGAATGAAGGGCGATCGCGTGGCGGTGGAACTGAATCGCGAGATCGTGCGGCGCAGGCAGTGGGAATCCACGGTTTTGAAAGATGGCGACCGCCTGGAGATCGTCCACTTCGTTGGCGGCGGCAAATCGTAAATCGTACTTCCTAAATCGCAAATCTCCCAATCTCCCGATGACTCTGCCCTGATAACAAGAGATGTACCTCAGAAGCTAAATATTTCTTGACTATCAACATTCTAGCTCTAGAATGTTTTAAACATTTTTAATACTTCATGTTTTAAATATGAATTTTTAGAAATGGTTTAAAGCAGGAGCAGCAAAGTTAAGATGCGGGAATTCACTTCCCAGAACGTAGTTGCGCTGACCGGGATATCGCCGCGGCAGTTGCAATGGTGGGATGAGCAGGGCATTGTCTCTCCCGCGCGCCAGGGCCGTTGCCGGCTCTATTCGCTTGCTGACCTGACGGAAATTTCCGTTATTTGCGAACTGCGCCGCAAGGGGTTTTCGCTGCAGCGGGTGCGCAAGGTGCTGCGGTTCCTGCAGCGTGAATTAGGCAAGCGCTTGGTAGAAACTCTCAGCAATAGCGCTGACGTGCATCTCTTGACCGATGGGCAGCGCATTTACCTGGAGACATCCGCGCGGCAGGTGATTGACGTTCTGAAGAATGCGCGACAGCCGCTGCTGACCATCTGCCTCTCCGATATGTTGCGCCAGGTCCGCGCCGGCATACGAGGTAAGGATTTTCGCAGTAAGAAGTCTGTTCGCTCTGCAATCTGGGTTCGTTCACGGCGAAAGGATTCGGCGTGAGCGGTGATGTTAGTTCACGGTAACAGTATTGTCTTCTTGCGGTGCTGGAGGTAGTGAATGGTGCATGAGCTGAATTTTCTGAATGAGTGGATCCCTGAACAAATGCAACCAGGTACTCTCTTCGTGCTGGAAAATGCCGGTGATACGGGGGGAGGAGACGACCCTTACTGGGCTGTATTGGCTTGTCCTGAGTGTGGCACGCTCGGGTTGGTGACCCGTAAACAACTTGCCGGGTTGGTGGCGGTGATTTGCGGCTCTAACTCCTGTTCCGCCCAGTATTACATTCACGAGAACGATATTGTGGTACGCAAGACGAGCTGAATTATCGGTTGCCAGGTGGCCTGGAAGCAGTGTCTTTGCCTTCGCGCACAGGGATAGGTATCTGCTCCACGATGCGGATGCCGTATCCCTCGAGTGCCGCTACGCGGCGGGGATGGTTCGTCAGAAGGTGGATTTCTTTGATCCCCAAGTCTGAGAGAATTTGCGCCCCGATTCCGATTTCGCGCTGGGTCTTGCGCTGATGGTCAGGCTGCGACGGCTCGGGGGACTCGCGATGAAATGTCAGCGTAGGCTTGTCGTTGACCTTTTCGATGGAAAATCCCTTGGAAGTCTGGTGCAGGTAAATCAGGGCGCCTTGGTCTTGCTCGGCAATCATGCGCAGTGAGTGTGCAATGGTGGCCTGGCAGGTGCACCAGGTCGCACCGAACACATCGCCGACCAGGCAATGGGAATGCATGCGCACCAAGACAGGGCGCGAACTGAACTTCGCCACGTCGCCGCGCAGCAGGGCAACATGGGATTCGTGGTCCAGTTCACTCTCATAGGCAATCATGTGGAACTCGCCGTGGGGTGTGGGCAGCAGGGCTTCACCCACGCGATGGACGTAACGTTCGTTCTTAATGCGGTAACGGATCAGCTCGGCTACCGTCAGCATCTTCAAATTATGCTTCTGGCAGAACTCGATCAGGTGCGGCACACGCGCCATGCTGCCATCTTCGTTCATGATCTCGCAGATCACTCCGGCGGGTACCAAGCCGGCCACTCGCGCCAGGTCTACCGAGGCCTCCGTTTGGCCGGCGCGCACCAGCACGCCGCCCTTGCGGGCACGCAGGGGAAAGACATGTCCGGGGCGCACCAAATCGCTGGGTCGAGACTGGGGATCAACCGCCACCTGGATGGTGCGGGCCCGGTCGTGGGCAGAAATTCCAGTGGTTACGCCTTCCCTAGCCTCGATACTTTCACAAAACGCCGTGCCGTAAGGCGAGTCGTTGATGGCGGTCATCGGACCAAGGCGCAGATAATCGAGGCGCTCTTCGGTGAGTGCCAGGCAGATGAGCCCGCGGCCATATTTGGCCATGAAGTTAATTGCCTCAGGCGTTACTTTTTCTGCTGCCAGGGTGAGGTCGCCTTCGTTTTCGCGGTCTTCGTCATCCACCACAACGATCATGCGTCCGGCGCGAACCTCTTCGATCGCCGCTTCCACGGTCGTAAATGGCGCCTGTGGATCCATGAATGAAATTGTAGCAGGATGAAAAACTTACTGGGGCAGAGATCACCCATTTGATTAATATTGCCTCTACAGAATCCTCAAACATCCAAGGCTAAGAGCTAAAAGCAGGCTTTTCACTGGGCACCGGTATATCCAGCACTTCCCGCACCTTGCTCAGCAGTTCAGATTGGCCATACGGCTTCTGCAAAAATGGGAGATTGTATTTGAGCACGTCTTCCCGCAAAGCGGAGTTATCTGTATAGCCGGAAGTGTAGATAAGGCGTACACCGGGCCGCAGTCGTTGCAGGCGCTTGGCCAACTCCGGGCCGCTTACTTCGGGCATGACGACATCTGTTAACACCACGTCAATACGGCCTTTGTGCTCGCGGCAGATGCGCTCAGCCTCGCCGGCTTGGGCCGCCTGAAGCACGGTGTAGCCCTGGGCCCGCAGCATTGCGCTCGTCATCTCGCGTAATGCCGCGTGATCTTCAACCAGCAGGACGGTTTCTGTTCCCCGCAGCTCTCGCGGTGGCTTGTGCTCGCTCACGGTCACGGGCTCGGCTTCGAAGCTCTGCGGCAAGTAAACCTGGAATATTGTTCCCGCACCAATTTCGCTGGTTACGTCCACGCAGCCCCCGGCCTGCTGCACGATGCCATAGATGGTGGAGAGTCCGAGACCGGTGCCACGTCCCACCTCTTTGGTGGTGAAAAAGGGCTCGAAGATGCGGGCCATGGTTTCTTTGCTCATGCCGCAGCCGGTGTCGCTGGCTTCCAGCAGGACATATTTCCCTGGCCGCACTTTGACATCTCCATTCTTACCATCTCGCTCAACCACGGTGTTGCGGGTGGCAAAGTGCAGCCGGCCGCCGTGCGGCATGGCGTCGCGCGCATTGACCGCCAGGTTCATGATGACCTGCTCGATCTGGCTGCGATCACCCCTGATGAATCCAAGATCGCTGGCCAGGTCTGTGGTCAGTTCTACGTCTTCGCCGATCACTCGCTCCAGCATGGTCTTCATGTTGAGGACGATGCTGTTCAGATTGAGCACCCAGGGCTGAACGATCTTATGGCGGCTGAAGGCCAGCAACTGATTGGTGAGGCCGGCGGCGCGATCGGCGGCCTTCTCGACCTGGCGCAGCGCTTCCGCGTCGGGGTTCGCCGGACGATCGAGCAGCAGCCTGGTGTAGCCGAGGATCACGGTGAGCAGATTATTGAAGTCGTGGGCAACGCCTCCGGCGAGCCGGCCAATCGCGTCCATCTTCTGCACTTGCTGCAGCCGATTTTCCAGGTGCTTCTGCTGGGTCACATCCTGGGCAATGATTTCGGCGATATCCTCCGAGCCTTGCGGATCAGGAATGCGGCGTCCGCTCAACTGCACTATGATGGGCGTACCGTCTTTACGTTTCCACATGACTTCTAAGTCTTCCACGCGTTCGGCGGCGTCAAGAGCCTCTTGCACACGCGAGAAATCAGCCGGGTCGGCGTACACCTGGGTCGCCGGGTTCAGCGTCAATACCTCTTCTTTGGAGCCGTAGCCCAGCATGGCAACCATGGCGCGATTCACTTCAAGATAGCAACCGCTTCGCGCGCGATAGATACCATAGACGGCGCTTTCGAACAGATCGCGATAACGCGCCTCGGCCACCGTCTTCCACTTGAGGGCGTCTTCCACAATGGCCAGCTCCTGCTCACGCCGGTTCAGCCGTTGCTGATAGATACCCACGATCCACCACAGCGACAGTGCTGCCGCCGTCATGCACAGGACATCGAACCACAACGTTTGATAGAAATGAGGTTTCAGGTGGAAAGGAAATGAAGCTCCTGTCCGGTTCCATACTCCATCGTTATTGGCTGCGATGACCTGGAAAGTGTATTGTCCGGGTGGGATTTTGCCATAGTAGGCTACGCGGCGGTTCCCGGCATCGATCCAGTCACGATCATAACCTTCCAGCTTATATTTGAATCGCACCTTCTCAGGCGCCAGCAGGCTCAGCGCGGTGTAATGAAACTCCAGGTCGCCCCTTCCGGGAGGCGCTTCTACCGCCTCCCGCGATGAGAATGGATGCTGGTCAATGCTGATCTCTTCAATATGCACCGGCGGAGCCAGAGTATTGAGAGAGAGCTTCTCCGGATCGACGACAGAAATCCCCTTCGTCATCGAGAACCAGATGCGCCCATCGTGGCTCTTGAAGGCCCCGGGCTCATAACCTTCTGATGCCACGGTGGCGCTGAGACCATGTTCTGAACCGTATATGACCGAAGTGATGGAGTGGATCTTCCCTTCGGCAAAATCTTCGAGCTGCTGTTTGGAAACACGGAAAATCCCTTTGTCACAACTCATCCAGAGATTCTGCCGGTTATCTTCGACCATGTGATAGATCGCTTCGCAATAAAGCCCGTCATTCATGGTGTAGTTTGTGAATCTGCCATTCATGAGCCGGCTCAAGCCAGAGTAGGTTGCAATCCAGAGCACACCACTCGAATCCACGTGCACGCTGTCAACGAAGCTGTTTACCAGGCCATCGCTTTCGCGATAGACACGAAACTTGCCATCTTGATAGCGTCCCAGGCCGGCTTTGGTTGCCATCCAGAGTTCGCCATCTTTGCCTTCCGCCAGATCGCGGATGCTGAGACCTCCGGTGATGTCGGAAGGGAGTCCGTCTTGGGCAGTGTAAACGCTGTATGTGGTGGCGCTCTCATCTTTGAACCGGAGGAGTCCCTGCGTTTCATCTGTACCCACCCAGATGGCGCCCGAGCGGTCTTCAAAGATGGTTCGGGCGTAGACACCAGAAATCACATTCTGAAATGTCGTGGATTCGGGGGCACAAGGCCCGCCGGCACAGCGGAGGGGGGCCCGCGAGCGGTACACGCCAAAATCTTCTAAAGCGACCCACAGGCGCCCGCCTCGGTCTTGCGCCAGCGCGATAACGCGATTGCTAGGCAGGCCATTGCGGGCGGAGTATGGAATGAATGCGC
>Ga0209166_10000913_pt1 | contig 27389 bp, 20 predicted proteins | sample Coa_R1_3_FD_187151 | JGI IMG/M metagenome (GOLD analysis project Ga0209166, IMG submission 187151) | Surface soil microbial communities from Centralia Pennsylvania, which are recovering from an underground coalmine fire - Coalmine... | ecosystem: Environmental > Terrestrial > Soil >...
CTCGCATCTACGTGGGCTTTAGCGGTGGGCTAACGCCGGTTCGTGGGCTGCGGCTTTGCCGGACTTGAAGGCGGCATAGCGTTTGTTGATCTCGTCCCAGTTCAAGACGTTCCACCAGGCGGCGAGATATTCGGGGCGGCGATTGTTGTATTTCAGGTAGTAGGCGTGCTCCCAGACATCATTGCCGAAGATGGGATAGAGTCCCTGTGAAATGGGGTTGTCCTGGTTCGGCGTGGACATGATCTGCACTTCGCCGTTCGACTTGCCTGCGAGCCAAACCCATCCTGAGCCGAATTGTTTCGCGCCGGCGTCGTTGAACTTGGTTTTGAAATCGTTGAAGTTGCCAAAGGTTTTTTGGATGACCTGAGCGATTTCGCCGCTGGGATCGCCTCCGCCTTTGGGCTTCATGATCTTCCAGAACATGCTGTGGTTGACGTGGCCTCCGCCATTGTTGCGGACGGCGGCGCGGATGTCGTCGGGGATGGCGTTGAGGTCGCGGATGAGTTCGTCAGCGGATTTGTTGGCAAGATCAGGGTGCTTCTCGATGGCGGCGTTGAGATTCTTCACGTAGGCGCCATGGTGCATATCGTGGTGCAGAGTCATGGTCTGCTTATCGATGGTCGGTTCGAGAGCGTCGTAACCGTAAGGTAGGGGGGGTAGTTCGTGAGCCATTGTTTCCTCCAGGTTTTTCTGATGATGGGAGACTGAGTTTCGATGCAAGTATGAGGATGATTATAGCTCGGAGTGCGGGGGCGAGACGCCCCCGCGACAGCCAGCGGGACGCCGGCGCTACCTATCCTTGCGCTACTTTTTTCCCAGGAGGCGGATTCTTGAGGTGAAAGCGCGGCCTTCGCAGGCGGCGAAGGTGGGGGCGGGATGATGGATGGGATCGATGACGTTGTTGACAACGAAGGGATTGCAGCGTCCGGTGATGTTGTCGAATCCGCCGCGGAGGGCGAGGTAGTAGCCGAGAAAGTGAAATCTCTTTTCCAGTTGCAGGTTGAGGGAGAAATACTCGGGAAAACGATCGGCGCCGGGAGCGCTGATGAGTTGCTGCTCGGGGTTGAAGAGGCTGAAGGGAAATCCGGTGCGGGCTTCCATGGAGTAAGCGAGTTCCATCTGGTGGATGATAGGGAGTTTGAAGAAGGGGACGTATCCCCAGGAGAGGAAGCGGTTGGGAGCGTCCCAGGGATAGGGGCCGGGTTGCTGCAGGCTGAGGATGGGGCTGTCGACGTTGAAGTCGAGAACTTGATTAGAGTGCGCGCTGGAGCGAGTGTAGGAGCCTGCGAGCGAATACGACTCGCGAAAGGTGTGGCGAAGAGTGAGTTGGAAGGCGCGGTAGTGGTCGTCGCGCGTGTTGGCGAGGAAGAAGTCGCCGCCCGTGGTTGAAGCGGTGTTGTAAACGAATCCGCGAGAACCGCGACGCTCGAAGTATTCGGCCTTTAGGTAAATGGCGGCCGGAAGTTTCTTTTCCAAGCCGACGCTCCAGTTCAGGAAGCGCGGGACTTGGAGAGCGGCAGTATTGGCGGTGAAAGTGGTGGTGATGGGGCCGGTGGTGGTGACGCATCCGGTGGGCGCGGTGCAGTTGGGATCGGTGGTGAAGAAGGTGTCGTCGCGAGTGCCGGCATAAGGGCGGGCGATCAGGAAGATGGGAGTCGATTCGTAGATGAGGCCGATGCCGGCGGAAAGCTTGGTGGTGCCGGAGTTGTCGAGGACGTAGGTTGCGGCGAGGCGGGGAGCGATGTTGGCTTGGCGGACAATTTCGTCCCAGTCGACGCGGACGCCGGGCTCGACGAGGAGGCGGTTGGTGAGGCTCCAGCGATCTTCGGCGTAGGCGCTGACTTCGGAGTTGTACTGGTAGTGCAGCGGAGCGGGAGAGAAGGTGGAGTAGCGAGTGCAGGGAAAATTCTTGTCTTGCGGGGCAGTGGAGCAGATGTCTGCCGGTTGGGGCGTGGTGACATCGGAGGTAAAGAACAAGATGGGCTGGCGGAAGAACTCAGCGTTATAGGAAAGGCGATCGATATCGGCACCGAGTTTGAAATCGTGGCGGCCGTGCCATTGATGGGAAGGAAGATACAGATTCAACAGTCCCTGAAAGCGTTCGGCTTGCGTCTGCGAGTTGAGATAGTAGTTGCCAAAGGCGGTGTCGGGAGTGATTTGGTAAGGAGCGGTTCCGTAGGGAATCAAATGCGCGTTGTACTGGTCGAACGCGAATCCAGTTTCGAGGAGTTGGCCTCCAGCGAAGTAGTGCTGATTTTTAATGCTGGCGACGTAGGCGGAAGCAATATTCTTCGGATTGGTTAACTGCGGGCTCAGCGGGGAGAGAAGGCCGTACTGGTCGTGAATGTGGTTCACGAGAAAACTGGTGGTGAGGATGTCGCGGTTGGTGAGGTTGGTCTGGACTTTGGTGAGGTTGCCGAAACGGAGAAGGTGGTCGTTGTCCTGGTTTACGGGGAGTTCGGTGTAAACGATGTTGTCGTATTCGCCTTCGAAGGCGTTGTAGAACCAGATTTTTCCTTTCTCGATAGGGCCTGAGAAGGTGAAGCGGGGGAGGAACTGGTCGAAGCGCCATCCGTGCTTGTTCTGCAGAGATGGCAGGAAGTTGGTAGCGAAAAAGCGGAAGTGGTCGTCGCCGATGCCGGTGTTGAGAGCGAGGATGCCGCCGGAACCCTTGCCATCCTCGGCGGGTTCGCGGGAGGGCTCGACCTGGATGGAACGGAAGGCGTCGGTACTGACGCGGACCAGGAGCAGTCCGTTGGCGGGCTGGGTGACATTGAAGCCGTCGAGCAGGGTAACGGTCTGGTAGGTCTCGGCGCCGGCGACGTGGGGCTGGCCGAATTGGTCTTGCACTACGCTGGGAATGAAATTGAGGGCGTTGCGGTAGTCGTGGGTCACGGGAAAGACCATGTTGATGACATCGAGTCCAGTAAGCGTTTCCTGGGAGGAAATTTGCGCGGGATCGATAGCGGGGGCGGATTCCTGGACGTTGACGATTTCGCGAACTTCCTGCAGATGCGAGATGGTGACGTCAATGGAGGCGCTTGTGACTTGGACTGCCTGCTGGCTCAGGGCGTAGAAGCCTTCTTTCTCGACGCGGAGCTCGTATTGTCCGGCGGCAAGGCCGGGGAAGCGGCAGCGTCCGGCGTAATCGGTCTGGCAGTGCCACGGGGGTTGGGGCGGCGCTTGAAGAGTGATGCGGGCGGAGGGAACGGCGACTCCGTTTTCGTCGAGGACGGTGATCGTAGGGGCGGAGGTTTGCGCTGCGGCGGCGCAGAGCAGGGTGAAGAGCATCCACCACGGAGACACAGAGTCACGGAGAATTCTTTTAATCATGGAACTCGCCGTTGTGCGAATCGAGCGGGCATGGTTGTATGCGGGTTATTTTACGGTCGGATGCGAATAGGGACGGGTTGGTTTTTCGGAGGGGGAGAAAGATAGACAACCCACTGCTCTTGATGCCGAAGAAATGGCTAATCCGCAATTTTCAAGTCACGCAGTCTGCCATTTTGTGTCGCCGAACTACTGGGCGAATTAGGAAATTTCGGCGAACGGGGGTATTCCAAAATCGACGGATGAGCGTTAAAATAACTGTACGCCACAGAAGGACCTGTTCCCCGATGTCTCAGTTGACCTTCCACCAAGCCTTAGAACTCACTGCTAATTTCGCGTTTCTCGCGGAGCGTATGCGGGCGGCCGATCGCGATTTTCAGAGGCGCGCCGAGGTTTGCGAGACGGCTAGCCGGGTTGCATTTTTGCGAGCGCACATCCTGGCGAAGGACGACGAAGCGCGACCCAGCTTTGGGACGGTCTTTCGGCGTGCGGCGTTCGCGGTCGCCTGAGAAGTGCTGCAACCACGAAGGACGCGAAGGTACACGAAGGGAACCCGGTACGTCTGCTGTCGAATTCCCGCCATCCGCATTTTGAAAGGCCGCATCATCTCTGGGGATGAAATCGTCTCAGGAACGAATCTTACGTCTGATCGCCATCTTCAAATTTCTTAAAGCGGCTGCTCTGATTGCTATCAGTGTCGGGGTATTCAAAGCTGTGCACAAGGACATTGGAGAGATAGCGGAGCGCTGGGTGGAGGCGTTTCACCTCGATCCGGGGAACCGTTTTGTGGACGCCGCGCTGAGCAGAATTTCGAACCTGAGCCCGGCGCAGATCAAGAAATTAGGAGTGGGGGGATTGGTCTATGCGGGACTGTTTCTGACCGAGGGGATCGGGCTGTGGCTGCTGAAGCCGTGGGGCGAGTGGGTCACAGTGATTATCACGGGCTCACTGGTGCCGGTGGAGATTTATGAGATCCACCGGCACCCCAGCGGGATGAAGGTAGCGGTGCTGGTGGTCAACATCGCGACGGTTGCCTATTTGATTTACCGGATTCGGCAACGGAAACACGGAAGCAGCCATTAAGCCGATGGAATCTTGCCTTCCGCTTCATCGCGAATGTGCCGCAGAACCCGCAGATGAATCTGGTGAATGATTTCGTCGGACCACAGCCGCCAGTACGACGAAGGCCAGAGTCCATGCCGATACCAGGTTGTGCCTTCGAGCCGGGTTCCTCCGTTTGGCAGCGAGGTGAGCAGGAATTGCCCGCCTTCCGACACGAGGAATCCGTGCAAGTGGGGCGGATCGACGTGCGAGTAGGGAGTCCACTCTTGCATGGGAGGGGGATTCGAAGTAACGGAGAATTTCAGGCGGTGAGGGGCGTCCCAGATTTCGATTGGTTCCACAAATGCTCCCGTTGAAAACACGCAATGACGTTCAGCGCCAGGACCGGTGCCGAACATCTGCGCGCGGACGGGATAGGCGATCCCGGCGCGGAACATTAGCTCGGTGGGCGGGGGAATCTCGGTGAAGGCAATGACCTCGCTCCATACTTTTTCTGGCGGCGCCTGCACGTCGATCGAGGAGCGAACGACGAAGACTGGAGAGGGCCTTGCCAATGCATGCTCCAGGAATTCGATGCCCGGAGTGAACAGCAAGAGGATAGCGAGAAATGCGGGCGCATCATTGGGAAATGTGCGGTATTTCTGAATACCGTAAGCGCAAACGCCACCGAAGGCGGCCAGCGGGAGCGCGAGCGGGACGGCCATAGCGATGCAGATCATGCCTTCGAAGGCCAGTCCGAGGAGGGCAGCGCCGAGCAGGGCGACGGACAGGCAAGCCACGCCGATGCAAGCGCCCAGGCTTCTCGATTGACGGGCGCCGTAGATGAGCGCCGCCATGAAGCCCATGGTGAAGGGCAGAGCGACGAATATTCCCCAACCGTAATTCGTGAGGATGCGAGCGCCAAGGATCGCGGTGGCAAAGCCTAGCGGGACTGTGATCAGCAACGAGATGGCGGCGCTGCCTACTGCGCTTGCGGGCAAGATCCGAGCCAGGGAGGAATGAGTCTGATCGGCGTATGGACTGATGGCTGGGGCGGGCGAGGGCGCCCTCGCCGCATCTACGTGCGCCACTTCTTGTTCGGGCCAGAGGCACAGGACGAGGAAGAACAGCAGATTGAAAACAGGAATGAAGAACAAGGCCACGAGTTGGGGAGGAAGTCCCGCACTGCGAAGCCGCTTTATCGTCATGGCGACGCCGATCCAGATAAAAGGCAGGGAAAGGGCGACCATGGTGGCCAGGAAGACGGCTTCCGGTGGGGGCAACTGGGTGACGCGAGCGACCTCGCGCACGGGCATCCAGTAGTTGAAAAGCGCCCAGTGACGGTGGAATCCGAAGAAAGCGACCAAGCGGTCGAGGTTGTGCTTGATGGCGAAGCCGGCGAGGCCGACCAGGGCGTAGGTGCCGCGGTTGACGGTGCCAGAGGAGCTCCAAAGCTGGGCGAATTTGCTCAAAGCGCACCTCGTTCGGATTATTGTTTCGGTTAGTTCTGTTTATACAGAAATTACTGCATTAGTGGGCGGGAAGTCAAGGGATTTGTTAAAGGTCGCGTCGTCGAAGCAGGGCGATTCGAATTCGATCGTCTACAGGCTGGGCGGGACAGACTATAATGTCCCGCGCTGATGCCCCTTCCTGCTGGCAGCAAACTCGGACCGTATGAAATTCAGTCTGCGCTGGGCGCGGGCGGCATGGGAGAAGTGTACCGGGCGCGGGACACGCGACTGGACCGTACGGTCGCGATCAAGATTCTTCCGGCACATCTCTCTTCCAATGCCGAACTGAACGCGCGGTTTGAACGCGAGGCTCGCGCCGTATCTGCGCTGAATCATCCTCACATTTGCCACTTGTACGACATCGGGACGCAGTCGGGGACCGCGTTTCTCGTCATGGAGTATCTCGACGGCGAAACCCTGGCGCAGCGATTGAACAAAGGTCCGTTGCCGCTGAAGCAGGCGCTGGAGTTTGGGACTCAGATTGCGCAGGCGCTGGCCACGGCGCACCGGGCGGGGATCCTGCATCGGGATTTGAAGCCGCAGAACGTGATGCTGACCGCGGGCGGAGCGAAGCTGCTGGATTTTGGCCTGGCAAAATCAACTCCCACGCTGGTGGGTGGGTCGGCCGGGGCTGTCAGCGGCATGACTCCTTCGACGCCGACGATAACGATCGCGGAGTTAAGTTCTCCGGCCAAGCCGTTGACCCGGCAGGGGACGGTGGTGGGGACGTATCAATACATGGCTCCCGAGATCTTGCAGGGAGCCGAGGCGGACGCGCGCAGCGACGTCTTCAGCCTGGGATGCGTGCTGTACGAAATGGTGACGGGGCGGCGCGCGTTTGAAGGCAAGAGCCAATTGAGCGTGATGACCGCGATTCTGGAGAAAGACCCGGAGCCGGTGAGCCAGATTACGCCGACTTCGCCAGCGGCGCTCGATTATGTGGTGAAGACCTGTCTGGAGAAGAATCCGGAGGAGCGGTTTCAGACTGCGCAGGATGTGAAACTGCAGTTGAAATGGATTGCCGAGGGCGGCGGTACAAAAGTGGAAACCGAAACTGCGCCGGAGGCGAAGCCATGGTTGTGGCGGGCGATAGCCGCGGTGGCGATTCTCGCGGCAATTGCGGCGAGCGCAGGTTATATGCGGCTTACGAATCGTTCCCTGCCGGTGACGCGCTCCTCGATTCTGCCGCCGTCAGGAATGTCGTTTGTGACGATGGTCCCGGCTTCCGGGCCGGCGGTGATCTCGCCAGACGGCACTCGGTTGACATTCACGGCGCGAGACGATAAGGGCAAAACTCTCTTATATGTACGCCCGCTGACTTCTCTCGCGCCGCAAGCCGTGGCCGGCACCGACGATGCCATGTACCCATTCTGGTCGGCGGACAGCCGCGAGGTCGGATTTTTTGCGCAAGGCAGGTTGAAGAGGGTAGGAGGCAACGGAGGACCGGTACAGGACATCTGCGAAGCGGCGAATGGCCGAGGTGGCGCATGGAATAGAGATGGCGTCATCTTGTTTTCTCCAACGGCGCAAGCGGTTCTGATGCGGGTCGCAGCCTCGGGCGGCAAGCCGGAGCCTGCCACGAGGATGGATGTGGCGAAGACCCAGAACAGCCATCGCTGGCCGCATTTCCTGCCGGATAATCGCCACTTTTTGTTTTGGGCCCGGACTGCATTGGGAAGCAGTGAACAATCCTTGCAGGTCGGCAGCCTCGATTCAAAAGAGACAAAGTTGATTATCAAGGGGGTAACGACGGCGTCCTACGCCTTTGGATACTTGCTGTTCATGCGGGATCAGACGCTGATGGCGCAGCCATTTGACACCAGCCGGCTGGAACTGACAGGAGAGGCCACGCCGATTGCGGAGCACGTTGCCATCAACGGACCGACAGCAGTCCCGGAATTCTCCGCGTCCGAGACGGGGGCGCTCGTTTACCAGACGGGCGAGGCGGGGGGTGCCTGGGACCTTATTTGGTATACCCGCGACGGAAAGTCCGCAGGTACCGTGGCAGAGCAGGAACGTTATTACTATCCGGCTTTGTCACGCGATAACAGAATGCTGGCGGTTTCCCTGTTCAACGGTGCTCAGGGAACCGCTGACGTGTGGGTTCTCGACTTACAGCGCGGAACCAAGTCGCGCCTTACCTTCCAAACCGGAACACAGATTTCAGCTTCGTGGTCGCCAGATGGGAAAACGGTCTTCTATACCTCGAACGTGAGTGGCGTGAGTCACATTTATTCGAAGGCAGCGGACGGAAGCGGATCGGAACGGACCGTACTGGCGTCCCCGGAAGCCTCGGAGACTCCCTACTCAGTGTCTTCTGACGGAAAGTATTTGGTTTATACGCGGCGACTGTTGAACGATGCGCAAGGCAACGTAGACCTGTGGGTTCTTCCACTTGGGGAGGGCGGTAAACCGTTTCCGATTGTGCAGACTCCGTTCTTGGACGTCGGCGCCGCGATCTCTCCAGCGGGAAAGTGGATGGCATATCAGAACAACGAATCCGGCCGGACCGAAGTTTACCTAACACCGTTTCCGAGTGGGGGTGCGAGGTGGCAGGTTTCCACCAGCGGAGGCGCCGACGCCGTATGGCGGGCGGACGGGAAGGAGTTGTTTTTCCTGGATCCCTCGGACAGGATTACGGCCGTCGATGTGGATACTTCCGGTGGCACTCCGAAACTGGGAACTCCGCACGCGCTGTTTCAAGCGACGGGCGTGCAGCGGCAGGTGGGAAGTTTTGTGGTGTCGGCAGATGGGAAGAAATTCTTGGTCAACAGCGGGAGCATGAAGCAGGGGAGCGAACCGCTGACGCTGGTGACAAATTGGACGGCGGAGTTGAAGAAGTAGAACCTAGGGCTAAAGCCCGGAGATTTTCTAGGCGCTCATCGCGGCCCTGAAGGGCCGCTCTTCCCCGGTTAACACCGGTCTTCCACGGTCAATAATTGGTCGTAATATTGTTGGATGCGGGGGCGAGGACGCCCCCGCGACAGCCGGCGGGACACCGGCGCTACGTTTCATTGGGAGGTCCCCGTGAATGCAGCAGTGCTCCATGCCATTGGTAAGGCTCCGCGGTGTGAGGAATTTGCGGAGCCGGAGGCGAAGGACGGCGAGGTCGTTGTTTGTGTGCGGGCGGCGGCGCTGAAGCCAATTGACCAGCAGATGGCAACCGGGGCGCACTACGCCTCGCATCGCGAACTTCCGGTAGTGTGCGGCACGGATGGTGTGGGCTTACTCGGCGACGGAAAGAGAGTTTTTTTCGCTGGCGCGCGACCGCCGCACGGGGCCATGGCAGAGCGGACCGTTCTAGCCGCAATGCGATGCGTTCCGCTTCCCGACAATGTAGACGATGTTACGGCAGCTGCGGTGTTCAATCCGGGGTTGTCGGCTTTCGGCGCGCTGAAGTGGCGCGCGCAACTTGCGCCCGGTGAGACTGTGCTGATTCTCGGCGCGACGGGAGTGACGGGGAAACTTGCGATTCAAACGGCCAAGCTTTTGGGGGCGGGTCGCGTCGTCGCCGCTGGACGGAATCAGCAGGTCTTGAGCAAGCTTCACGAACTGGGAGCGGACGCGACCATTCGGCTGGATAAGACGGGGGAAGAGCTTGCGGAACTTTTTGCGCGCGAGGCAGGAGGGAAAGGATTCGATATTGTCATTGATTATTTGTGGGGAACGCCGACCGAAGCGCTGCTGGCGGCCATCACACGAAAAGATTTCAATCCGGCGTCGGGGAGGGTTCGCCTAGTTCAGGTTGGGGAAAGCGCGGGAGCGACGATTTCATTGCCGGCGGCGGTGTTGCGCAGTTCGCGACTGGAGATTCTGGGAGCGGGGAGCGGGAGTGCGCCAACTTCGCGCGAAATGTGGGGTGAGGCGATTCAGTGGTTGCTGGGGAATGTTGCGCGCGGGGCGTTAAGAATTGAGACGGAGCGGGTGCCGCTGGCGGAGATTGAAGCGGAGTGGGGGCGGGAGCGGCATGGACGGAGAGCCCTGGTGATTCCGTAAGGTCGGCGACGTGCCGGGGAGCGAAAAGTCGACCACGGGGGGGCTAAAGCCCGGATCATCTTTTCGCCTAACGCGGCGCTAAAGCGCCGCTCTTCCACGTTTTCTGTGCGGCGGGCAACGAGCGCTCTTCTGCGCGGCAGGTACGGGCCGCTCCTTCACGAAAACCGCATTCCAGGATTTCATGCCGGATCTTCTTATACGAATTAAGTACCGATCGTGGATGGAGTGCGCGGGCGAGACGCCCGCGCGAGAGCCGGCGGGACGCCGGCGCTACGGTCAGGGCAGCGTGAAGGCGACTAGGGCATCTCCCGGAGTTTCTTCCGTGATTTTGTCGTGGCCGCCTGCCGCGATTACTACGTACTGTTTGCCGTGGCTGGCGAAGGTCATGGGAGTGGCGTGTCCGCTGTCGGGGAGCTGCGCTTTCCAGAGTTCCTTGCCGGTTTCGATGTCGAAGGCGCGGAAGTAGGGATCGAAGGTTCCGCCGATGAAAACCAGGCCGCCAGCGGTTACGATGGGGCCCCCGAGGGTGATTGAGCCGGGAGGAATCGGCGGTTGCTTGTGGCCGAAATCCTGCATGGAACCGAGCGGGACTTTCCAGAGGATTTTTCCTTCATTCATGTTTACTGCGATGAGCGAACCCCAGGGTGGGGCGACGCACGGCAGGTCGGACGGTGATTGGATGAAGCGGCGAAACAGGCCGTAAGGTGCGCCGGTTTGGGGAGAGTACTCGCCGTCTTCGGTGCGGACGTCGCGGCGCGAGAAATCGGCGCTGGGGATCAACTTTACTTTCGCAGGAAGATTGTTGGTATTGGTGATCAGCAGGTTATGCGCGGGATCGAAGGCGTAACCGCTCCAGGTCATGCCTCCCAGAGGCCCCGGGCTGTCGAGCGTGCCTTGCAGACTGGGCGGGGTGAAGATGCCTTCGTTGCGTAATGCGCGGATCGCCTTGCGGCAAAATTCCAGATCGCCCGGAGTCGGTCCCCAGGCGTCGTCGGCGGAGATTTTCTGAAGGGCGAGCGCTGGCGGGTTGACTGGAAAGGGCTGAGTTGGGGAAGCATCTTCCCCGGGCATGTCGCTCTTCGGAACGGGGCGTTCTTCGACCGGGAATACTGGCTTGCCGGTGTCGCGATTGAGCACGAAGAGATTGCCCGTCTTATTTCCTTGAATCACAACCGGGATTTTTTGTCCGCCCTGTTGCAGCGTGGCGAGCAAGGGAGGCGCAGCGGTGTCGTAGTCCCAGAGATCATGATGGACCAGTTGGAATCCCCAGGCCAGTTCGCCGGTTTTGGCGTGGAGCGCGACCACGGAGTTGGCCCACTTGTTATCGCCGGGGCGGAGTCCGCCGTAGTAGTCGGGGCTGGCGCTTCCGGTGGGGACGAAGACGAGGTCGCGAGCGGGATCGACGGTCATGACGGACCAGGCATTGGCGGCGCCGACCTGAGGCTCGGCGGGCTTGCCGTCGGCCGCGGGGGAGGTGGTGAGGGGAATGGGATCCCAGGTCCAGCGAAGTTTGCCGGTGCGGGCGTCAAAAGCGCGGACCACACCTGCGGGCATGGCGGCGCGCTGGTTGTCATCAATGGCGGAGCCGACGATCACGAGATCGTCGATGACGGCTGGTGGCGAGGTCATGTGGTACCAGCCGGCACGATAGCCGGGGACATTGCGCAGATTGACTTGGCCGTGGTCGCCGAAATCCGTGCAGGGTTTGCCGGTTGCTGAATCGATCGAGACGAGGCGGGCATCGAGAGTCGCTTCGTAGAGGCGGCGATGACACGGTTGGGCTGATGCCGCTTTCGGATCGAGCCAGGTGGAAACGCCCCGATTGATGAGGCCATCGCCGTAGTCGAGAGTGAGATCGACTTGTGGATCGTAGGCCCAGCGTTGCTGGCCGGTTTCGGGATCGAGAGCGATGACGCGATTGAAGCCGGTGGTGAGGAAGAGGGTTCCATCGACGAGAATCGGGGTAGCTTCGAATCCGCTGCGGCGGCGGTTATGAGTGCCATCGGAAATGTCGCCAGTGTGGAATGTCCAGGCGAGCTTCAGCTTGGAGACATTGTCGCGGTTGACCTGGGAGAGCGGCGAGTAGCGCATGCCGCCGGGATCGTTACCGTAGTTCGGCCATTCGGTATCGCTGGCGATTTGAGAGTGCAGGGATGCTGCGCTAATGACAACGAGAACTACGGCGGAAAGGAATGCTTGCCGAAGATGTTTGCTGCGCATGGGCACATATCTTGGACGAATGGAAGGTCGAAAGGCAAGCTGGGCTTTGGGCTGACTGCAGCGCGAGGAACTTAGGCCTTGGTGGCGAGGTAGTCGCAGACGCGGCGGATGGTGTCGCGCTGGTGATCGTTGAGAGTGAGGAATTCGAATCCGTAGCGGAGGCCCTGGCGGTAACGCACGATGGCCCGCACTTTGATGGGATAAGGAGTGAGGGGCAGCGGGATCTCCAGAGTTACAATCTCGCCGGGCTCAAGGCTGCCGGTGAGTGTGGCGCCGATGCCATCCTGGCCCATTTCGGTGGAGCGTCCCCAACAGTTGCGGAATTCTCCGGCCTGAAACATTTTGACTTGCAGGCGGACGTCAATGATGAAACGCGGGAAGCGGCGCGTGAATTGAATCTTGCCGGTGCGCGCCTGTCCCGCCTGCAGTTCGGATCCTGATCCTGCGCTGGCGGCGGCGGCTTGGGCTTTTTTGTCAGTGCTCATGCAAATTCACGCGATTGCTGTCTGGTCAGTTGCCATGCAGCGGGTATCCGGGCTCGAGCGGCAATTTTCCTGCGACCTTGACCACGGAGACGCTGCTGTTAATGGCGTAGACGTCGACAACTCCGATAGCGCCGGGAAGAGATGCGACTTTGTTAATCAGGTCTTCGTCGGATTCGGCAATGATGATTGCGGGATGCCCGATGCGCCCGTGGTTGGCGGAGGCGACCAGTTCTTTGACCTGTCCCTCGGGCAGTTCATAAATCTTCTCGAGAAGTACTTTCATTTCTGGCACGGAGGGAGCCCGCATGATGAAGGTGACGGACTTGCCATCGGGCCAGTGATTGGTCTGTCCCTTACAGACTTTGACGAGGTCGGGCAAGGTGATCGCGGAGACGGGATTGCTCTTGTTCGACACGAGGGCCAAGTCGCGGGCTGCCGCGAGAGAGACACTGGCCGCGAGAAATAAGGATAAGGCTAAGATTCGACGGTGATACACGCTCGCTCCCGCAAGACGGAATCGTCCACGCAGCGATTTTGCTGGAATTTGGGCTAGGGCTCAACGGTCACTTAGGTCATGTACTTTTGGGTTACCGGCAGGAGAAGCGCTCGAATACGGAAAGCTTTGAGGGACTTGTGGGCCGGAAGTCCTGTGGAAAAGGGAGGTTAAACTCAGGTGTCGGGGGGATTGGCAAGGGGCGGGGGATCAGGTAGGCTTGGGCATCTTTCTAAAGGATTCTTCCCCCATGACTAGTCGTGTCAGCTATGCCCCTCAGGATTTCCAGAAGATGTGCAAGCAGGCGGAGAGAGATCACGAATCAAAAAAACTGGTCGTGCTGATGGAACGTGTGAAGCGGCAGATTGCCGAGCGCGACAAGCCCGGGCCGAAGATGGAAGGTACGAAACATCCGGCAACGGTGACGGATACGGAGTCAGGATTTTTGCGGCTGCCCAGCCGATCGGTTCCGTTTGAGAGATAGGAGACGAGTTCCAGCGGTGCCATCGTAGCTTTGCATTCTTGCGAGCGAAACTTTTCACTTCAGACAAATTGATTTGCGGTAGAATGCACCCAGCGTTCTGTGCCAGATCGCCGACATGGCGAGTGCGGGTTCTGGTTTTTTTGCCTTCCCCCAGGAGGTAGTAGATGTACCGGCCCTATTCGAATGCCGACGCGGACTTCCGTCCGTTTCGGGATGTGGAGTCCCAGCTGCGGGACCTGTCGCAAGATTTCGCAACATCTTTCAATACAGGAAATTACGATCAGGCGGCGAGCCTGTATGCCAGCGACGCTGCGCTCATGGAGCCCTTGTATGAGGGGGCGTACGGGCAGAGGGCGATCGAGCAACTGCTGCGACAGATGGGCGAGGCTGGGTACAGGAACCTGCGGTTAGAAACCACGCGGGTGGACCACTCCGGGGATATGGCGATGGAATTGGGACGGTTCTCGGTGTCAGTACCGAAGCCCGACGGCACGGTCGCGGTGCAGCGGGGAAAGTATGTGAAAGTGTGGCGCCGGTTAGGAGCGTGGCTGATCGTGGCCGACTGCAGGAGCTGGACGTCGGAAGCTGTGAATGATCGGGCGGCGTGAGGGTGGAAAGATATGGGGCAGGAACAACGGGCTAGTTCAGCCGAGTCGGGCCGGAAAGGTGACGTGAAGGCGGCTGATCCGGGACAGTACTGTCCGAATTGCTCCGCGAAATTGCGCGAGAGCCGGTGCAAGTTGAAGTGTCCGCAGTGCGGGTTTTATTTGAGCTGCTCGGATTTTTACTAGGGAAGAAATTGTTGATTTTTGATTGTTGAATAAAAGCCCTCCTTCTGGCAGCGATCTAGGACTCCAGGAATCCACGTAGGATCCCCGAAACGACCGGCCTGATTTTCAGTCAAAAATCAAAAATCAACAATTTCTGCGTCGTGACGCGCGCGCTGGGCTCCGGCTACAATGGCAGATGCGACTTTATTTCTGATTCTTGTAAGGAGAACTCATGCAACGCAAGGCTAGTGCGGTTTGGAAGGGTGGGTTGAAGGATGGGAAGGGGACGATTTCGGCTCCGGGCGGAGTGTTGAACAACACGCAATATTCCTTCTCGACGAGGTTTGAGAATGCGCCAGGGACGAATCCTGAGGAGTTGATTGCGGCGGCGCATGCGGGATGTTTTTCGATGGCGCTGTCGGCGCAGTTAGGCGGGGCGAATCTGACGCCGGAGAGCATTTCGACGACCGTGACTTTGTCGCTGGAGAAATTGGATTCGGGATGGACCATCACATCCAGCCACATTGACGTGGTGGGAAAGGTGCCGGGAGCGGATGCGGCGACTTTTCAGAAGTACGCCGAAGCGGCAGAGAAGGGATGCCCGGTATCGAAGGTGCTGAACGCGAAGATTACGATGAGCGCGAAGCTGGGGTAGGGCAACCCCATTTACCACGAAGGGCACGAAGGTTCACGAAGGAAGAGCGTGGCTGGTGTGGCTCGTGGTAGGAAATGTGCCGGGAGCGGATGCGGCGACTTTTCAGAAGTACGCCGAAGCGGCAGAGAAGGGATGCCCGGTATCGAAGGTGCTGAACGCGAAGATTACGATGAGCGCGAAGCTGGGGTAGGGCAAACCCATTTACCACGAAGGGCACGAAGGAAGAGCGGGAGTAGTTGAACCTGATCTCGCCTCCCAGTGAAATTCAGCCACTATCGACGAGCGTGGCTGGTTTGACATGAGACTTCGTGCCTGTAGAATAGATACGCAGGTCTTCCTGATGCGGCGGCTTTCTGGCTGCCGTGATGAGTAAGTCCACTTGCCATCGTGGCGGAATTGGCAGACGCGCATGGTTCAGGTCCATGTACCGGCAACGGTGTGGGGGTTCGAGTCCCTTCGATGGCACCAGAAAATCAGTGGTCAGTGATCAGTTGCCAGTGATCAGTTTTTGATTTCCGCAGTAATTCCTCATCTCACTTAGTTCCCGGCAGTAACAGGCATTGGTGGCACTGCTCTGTTTGAATGACTCCTGACCCCAGAGCACTGATGACCCCATCTCAAACCCGAAACGAGGTATCGCAGTTTGTCTATGCAGAAACGAGGAAATGGGGGACAATCGTGCGGGGTGGAGGAGTCGGGAGTTGAAGATTTCGCAAAAGGGACTGTACGCGCTACAGGCGATGATGACCCTGGCGCGGCGGCATGAGCAAGGGGCCATCAAGATCCGGGATATTGCGGCGGAGAGCAATCTGCCGGAAAAGTTTCTGGAGCTAATTCTGCTGGAGTTGAAGAATGCGCGCATTGTGGACAGCGTGCGCGGGGCGCGCGGCGGGTATCAACTGAGGCGCGATCCTTCAGAGATTCCGTTGAGCGATATCATCCGGTTGGTGGATGGTCCGCTGGCACCCATGGGCGATGCGGAGCAGTTGCGCGGGCTGATCGTGAAGGATGAAGATCATCGAGCGTTGTATGAGGTGTTTTTGGCAGTGCGGGATGCAGCAGCGAAAATTCTGGAACACACGACGGTCGCCGACTTAGTTTCGGGGAGCAAAGGCAAAAAAAGCGCTGCCACCAAGGCGGCAGTCGGCGGTATGAAGAAACCGAGGCATCTCTAGGCAAGTCATAAAGCTAACGAGGACGGGATCTCTACTCGCACCTCAAGGCCGCCATGGGATCCATCTTCGCTGCCCGGCGTGCGGGATAGTATCCCGCAACTGCTCCAACCCCGAGGACGACGGCGGCAGCGATCAAGAACGTCGGTGGATCGCTGGGAGTGACGCCAAAAAGCTCGTGGGCGATGAGGCGCGTGGCGGCGATCGCGCACGGCACTCCGATTCCGATTCCCAGCAAACTGAGCACCACTGATTCGCGCAGGATCAGCTTCAGAATTGTGCCTGGTTGCGCCCCCACAGCGATGCGTATGCCGATCTCGCGGGTGCGGCTCGATACCGCATACGACATCAAGCCAAACAATCCGATTCCCGCCAGCGCCAGAGCCACCCCCGCGAAAAGAGTGGACAACAGCGCCGTCGTGCGGTCCTCGACCAGCGCCTGGTCGCCCGTTTCTTGCAGAGTGCGGGCGGTGACCGAATACTCATGGCCATGGGACAGAATCTCATTCTGCACCAGCTTCACGATCGCTGCGGGATTCTGCGAGCGGACAAAAAGATTTCCGGAGTCGCTACGGTCCGGAAACTGCGGAGACGGTACGAAGATGATCGGGGCATCGGGATCGCGCAGAGAGACCAATCGGGATCTGCGGGCAACTCCAGCAATCTGGAGATTCCGTAGTGCGGGCTGGACTCCGAAACGTACGTGCAGGCCCAGCACGTCTTCGGAAGGAAGCAGCCGCCGGGCAAGATTGCTATCGACGATCGCCACGCGCGGATGCTTCTCGTCATCAGTCCAATCGAAATTGCGTCCTGAAACAATAGGAATCCCAAGCGTCTCAAAAAAACCCGGCGATACCACGGCTAGGGTTGCGGTCCTGGTGTCGTCTGCGGGAGAACTCAATGCGACCGGCGCAACGGTATCTTTCCATCCCGTGTTTCCCATGGGTATGTCGATGTCCGAATATCCGGCGGCGATCACTCCGGGCAAGCTGGCTACGGCGTCGATAAGTTGCTTGCGGTAGGAACTGATGTCTACGTTGGCGAATCCCTCGGGCATGGCGTCGAGCCCTACCTGAAGCACGCTTCTCGTCTGGAAATGGGGATCCAGAGAGCGCAATGTTTCGAAGGACCGCAGAAGAAGTCCAGCTCCGAAGACCAGCACAAGCGAGAGCGCGATTTGGGTGACGATCAGCCACCTACTCAGGCGTCCACTGCCGCCTGCCAGAATTCGTTGATCGGCCCGCAGGGCGTCGGCCGGATGTTGCTGCAGCGCTTGCCAGGCAGGCACGCATGCAATCAGGAGTGCGGTGCCGATCGCCGTAAGAGCAGTGAAACAGAAGACTCGCCAGTCCGGACGCAAACTCAGGATGACGGGCGTATCCCGTCCAGCCGTAATCATCGCCAGTAGCAAATGGCCACCCCAATTTGCGAGTACAAAGGCGAACAGGGCGCCAACTGCAGAGAGGAAAACGGTCTCCGCGAGAAGCTGACGAAGAATGTGCCGGCGCGTCGCTCCCAGCGATACCCTCACGCTGATCTCGCGGCTGCGCGCAACCACCCGTGCCAGGGTCAGGTTCGCCAGGTTGACGCAAGCAACCAGCAGAATGAGGCCAGCCATTCCCATCAGGACGTGCAGAGGGCGCTGAAGGTCCAAGCGCAGATCCGCACTCACGCCGGTAGCCGCGGAGATTGCCCGCACGCCCATGCCTAGCCATGATTGCAGGCGCTCTCCGGGAGCGGTGGTGGGCGCGGTAATCACGAGGGCTTCCCGCCAGAACGAACGCAGCTGTTCCTGTGCCTGCCCGATCGTGAGACCGTCTTTCAATCGCCCCGCCACGAAGATCCATAACACGGCGCGATTCTGGACCAAGCTGGAGAATGGAGCGGCGGTGATGGGCACGGTAATGTCAGCTGTCGTCCCCGGAGTCATTCCGGTGAACCACTTGCGGCTGACGCCGACAATAGTGAAGCTTGTACCTTCGATGCGAATTGCCCTGCCGATCACATTCGGGTCGCGAGCGAATTTTCGAGTCCAGAATTCGTAGTCGATCACGGCTACCGGAGTTCCCGAAGTTCCGGCATCCTCAGGCCCGATGAGTCTTCCACGAAGAGGAAGGGCGCCAAGCGTTTCGTAATAATTGCCCGTGACGCCGCGAACGGTGCTGCGAAATAGTGCGCCACTGACTTCGACGTTATATGGGTCGCCGCCGGTCCAGCCGAACAGAGTTGAAAAGACTTTTTGATTTTCCTGCAACTGCTGGAAGACAGGAAAGGAAAGCGGAACTTGCGAACTGTTGCGATAGCTGGCGGCAACCTGCACCAGGCGCTCTGGCCGCCACACGGGAAGATGGCGGAGCACGAGCGCGTCGAGGATGCTGAAAATTGCGGTATTCGCGCCGATGCCTAAAGCCAGGGTCAGCACGGTAACCAGGGCAAACCCCGGCTTCTGTTTGATGAGCCGGATGCCATGGCCGAGGTCTTCTCGTAAGGATTGCATGCTCACTGTGCCCTCCGACGGGCAAAGCGGCATTATCGTACATTGGGCGCGGGATTTCGCGCCTGGAAGTGGTAAGGGCAGCTACAGCGACCCGGGCTCCCGCGTTACTGCGATCCTCGCGGATGCCCGCGCAACAGCACATCGAGCCCAAACACCGGTCCATATACATTGATGCCGTAGTTGTAGACATTCGGCGCGGATAAGTTGGCGTTGGAGATGTGCATCCAATTTAAACCGCCCGAGACCGCGAAGCGGGAGTTGATGTTATAACGCGCGCCCGCCCCCAGGTTGAGGGTGAACGTGAAGTCCTGTCCTTGCGCGTAATAAACGCCCACGGGGCCCTTGGCGTTGATGAGCCCGAGGCCGGCACGTTCATCAAAGTAAGGCGTGACTCTCCAGTTCCGCGGGACAAAATTTCGGCGCAGGCCCATCATGTAAGCGAAGTAGCGAGTCTCAGGCCCCCGGGGAATAACGACGGCGGCTAAGCTGAAGGTAAGGTCCCAATTGCCCCGCAATATCAAAGGGCCTTTTACCCCGCCCATGTGCCAGCGCACCGACGCCAGGGCAGGAGCCAGCGTGTACTTCAGCGGGTAGGCCACGTAGCGGTCGCCGGTAAAGTAATCGAAAGGGAAAGGGATGTTGAGGGGAAGCCATCCTCCTTCGAGGGAGAGTTCCAGCTTGTTTTTGTAAAAGATGTCGCGATTGAAGTCCGGACGCTTGGAACGCGGAGCGATCTCGATCGCGGGTTCGACTTTGGAATAGTCTGCCGGTTTATTTCGCGACAACGAAAATGATTGCTGTCCGCAGGTCTCGCTGTAGAGCGAATCGAAAATAAGGTTCGCAGGATCGTAGTAGCACTGCTGCGCGCGGGCGGCAGGTGCGAGGATGGCAAGAGCGGTACAGAGGACGACGATCACGATGGATTTCTGTTTTCCCATGCAGTGCAACTCAATCCAGTTGGCGGGAACGAAAACCGCCGCTTCCGATCCTTCGAAGTGAACTGTCACCGCACAACCGATCGCGTCCATCTCCGGCATCTTCCGCTGGCGTGTGGAAAGCGGTGTCTTGTACGGCAGAGGGCGCGCTTGCTTTGACTTCAGCGGCGGGGCTCGCAGCGGAGACCATGACGTTTGTAGTTCCAGTGATGACGGGCGCGGTGTAATCGCTGACGGTGATGCTCTGCATGCCGGGGGTCACTAGCGTGAGGTCAAAGGTGTGGGAGCCGGCATCGGCTGGGGTAAATACGTAAAGAGTCGGCAAGGCAGCGGCTTTGTCGGTGGTAGTGAAGTGGATGGGGCCGTTGATGCTCGTATCCCGTTGGCCGTTATAGAACGCAGTCACCGTGGCGGCGAATGGGGCGCCTGCCACAACGGTCGGGGGAGCGCTGAGCTGAAGAGTTGCGTGGCCCGAGCCGCAACTGAGTGACATCAATCCTGCCACCGCGGCACTCAATGCCCAAATCTGCCGCGGAGCGGGTGCTTTCATTCCTGCAAGAAGAGAGTCAGGTGAAAATCTCGCACGGAAGCGTATGGACCCAGTGTTTGTGCCGGACACTCTATTCCTCCACTGTCCCTGCCGCAACCTCAAACGACATGGCAGGGAGTTACAAAGCCCCAGTTCCATCAGACGGGGAAAGCGGGGAAAATGTTGTCGTCAAATTGATGCAGGGAGATAGGGAGGGCCGAGGCGGCTGAGGTTGGTGGGAGATCGCTGGCGTTAGTGCGTTCAGTAATCAGGACGGGCTGGCGCGCCGGGCAGTGAGAGTCCCCCAGCCGGTCAAAAGCGAAAGACGACTCCGATGGAAATGCGCGCAGTATTTCGATTTTTGACATAGTTGACTCCCGGATCTCCGCCTCCGATGGGGGTGAGACGGGCATAGAGCCAGTCCGCCTGACCGCGGATCGCAATGCGTGGCTTCACATAGTAATCAAGGCCGCCTCCTGCGCCGAAGCTTAAAGCATTATTGGATGTGAAGAAGTTCTCGTTATTGTCTTGGGGAGTTACATGGGCAAAACCGATCAAGAACCGCCCAAAAGGATCGAATCGGCCGTGCGGTATCGAGATCTGCGGTCCGAATAGAAACGTATATGTCTTCCCACTTACGGTGAAACTGCCTTGCGGGTATGTGTAACTGGGATAGAAACCAGAGAAATCAGCGACGAATCCGACCTTGGGACTCGCCTTGAAATTGGCGGATGCGTTCCAACCGTTTACGCCGTTGGGAGTGACCAAGCTGACATCGGGATTCATGTAACTGTAGCCGCCAAAGACCTCAAACCGATCTGAGCGATCTGAGGATTGCGCCATGACTAAGCCACTGAGTAACAGGAGCGCGAGAGTTACTAACGCGAGTCGAGGCAAGCTTCCTCCTCAAGGGTTCAGAGTTGGAAATATGCCCGTGCGATGCGACACATCCAATGCGAGTTGTACGTTCGTAGCGGGCAATGATTAATATCGTTCATGGACCCTATCTAAGAGTTTTGAGTCCATTTCGCTGTTGCTGAGAAGAGCCTATCCAACCATGTTAGCTTCATCTCGGCCTCGGTCATTCGGAATCTTGATGCGCCATCATTGGCGAAGCATTGCGATCATCGCGTTGACTGCTAGCTCTCGAGTTTCATGGCCTCAGGGTCCCACTTCACTACGGCACCCCGCTCCAGGCTGAGATTGCTGAGCAGGGCCGCTCCTGCGGCGCGGTAGCCGAAGACAGCGTCTTCGACCACCGGTTGGCGCGAGCGGACCGCCGCAAAGAAATTTTTGAAGTGATCGTAACTATCGCGATAGCCCGCCGGAGCTTCATATTTTTCGTAGGCAACGGCAGGTGGTCCGGAGGCATGGGACGGCGGATATTTCTCGTGGTAGCTTTCGAGAATGCGCTTCTGCATTGCTTCGGGGAAAGTATTGACGGTGTAGCCGGGCTCTCGTTCGCGAGGCGTGCGGCTTACGGTGAGCGTGTCCCAGCCAATTTCCAGGGTGCCTTCGGAGCCGATGAAGATCAGAGCCTCGCTTTCCTCGCCTCCGTCGACGAAATTCACGCGCAGGCTCAGGTTGAATCCCTGCGGATAATCAAACAGACCGAGCAATACGTCGGGAGCGTCGCGGCCATCTTTCCAGAAGCGCAGCCCGCCCGTGGCCATGGCGCGCGTAGGGCCGTGGCTCGCGGTAATGAAGTGGGTGCCGCTGAAAAGGTGCACAAACAGGTCTCCGGCGACGCCGGTGCCATAGGCTTTCCACTTGCGCCACTGGAAGAAGTGCTCTCCGTTGAAAGGAATTTTGGGTGCGGTGCCCAGGAATTGTGGCCAGTCGCAAGTTTCGGGTGAGGCGTCGGGAGGCACAGTGTAGTTCCAGGCTCCGATCGAGGAATTGCGGTCCCAGTGGGCGCTCACCATGTTGAGCTGGCCGATCGCGCCCGAGGCAAGCAATTCCTTGGCCTTCGCATAAATGACCGAGCTGACGCGCTGGCTTCCGATCTGCAGGATGCGGTTGGTGGCGCGAGCAGTTTCGATCATCTCTGGGCCGTCGGTGTAGATGTGGATCATGGGCTTTTCGCAATAGACGTCCTTGCCCGCCTTCATGGCGTCCACAGCGGCCTGCTTGTGCCAATGGTCCGGCGTTGCGATGATGACCGCGTCAATGTCCTTGCGAGCAAGGACTTGCTTGTATTCACGCGTGGTGAAGACATCGTTGCCCCAAAGTTCCTTGCTGTGCTCGAGGCGGCCGTCATAACAGTCGGCGACGGCGACGAGCTTGACCCCGGGGACCTGGACGGCAACTTTGGTGTCTCCCTGGCCCTGAATGCCGGCGCCGATAAGGGCGATTTGGATGTGATCGTTGGCGGCAATGGGCGCGGCAGATTGCGATTGAGAAGATGCGAGGGCGTGCACTTTTGGTCCGAGGATGGTGCCGGCGGCGGCCGAGCCTGCAGCGGTCAGAAAAGCTCTGCGATTTAACATGGGTAATCCCTCACAATGGAAGTTTAGGACGACTGCAACGATAAACCGTTTTGCGAAATCTTGCTTCGTTGTTTTTGCCGCGGAGGTCGCCGAGAAATAACCGCCAAGAGCGCAGCGAGGCAAAGAGACGGACCGCAGGATCAGTTTTTCCAAATATGTTGCTGGAACTCCCTGCCCACTGCGGGAAGTGCGGGATTTTCACAGGGCCGCCGGGAGGGTTTGCGCGCATGTGCATATTGATCTGGGACAATGAACGCTGCGAAAAGCCGCGTCCGGTGCGGAGTTTGCGAGAAATCCATTTCACCTCTGCACCATTTCCGGTCATGCGCTTGTGGACGGCGTGCACTCGGTTGAAAATACGTGTACTTACAACGTGCGATTTTTCGTTGACTGGAAAAATAGAAGGAGTACAACAAGATCGTTCTTTGACAGCTTCTTAAGTTTTTCCGGTTGGTGCGGCGTCCGGGGCTCGAGCCAAGTCACTTGGTGAATCGAAAGATTGGCCAGGAGGGCAAGCAAGGGTCTAATGCAAAGCGCTGGTCGAGGAGAATCGAGAAGAAATGTTGAAGGCAGGATAGAGTTCCGAGGCGTAGGGTAGATTTATCCGGTTGGCGGTGAGCCCGGAGCCCAAGCGAAGATCGCGCGTTGCGCCCCGCAAGGGAGGCGACGAGAGCAGGTCGAGCAAGGGTCAAACGCGAGCTACTGGCCGAGACGAATGGATCCTACATCACCTCGGAACTCTCTTATTTTTGGCTGTGAGTAATTCCGAGCTAACTAACCCGTTCGCTCTTCCCAGACTCTGTTGTGGATCACGGGATCACAGCGGTCAAATTCCGAGCTGTCAGTTGGTTTCCCTCTAAGGCGCGCAGGACACTGCGCACGATATAACTCCCTGGCTTTACCTGGAACACGATTTTGAAAGTTAATCCGCTCTGTCTCAGTCTCTCAACTGTGGCGTCCTGCAGCTTCAGCGCGATCTCTTTCATCTGCCCGTCCACCAGTTGTCCGTTGCTGTCGAACACGCCGGTCGCCAAAACGATATCGTTGCGATTTCGTCCATCCGCCTTCCGCAAGCGAATGCCTTGAATGTCGAGGTGGGTGTACACGGTCAATTGTGACGAGGTCGCATTCATATTCAGGAATTGCGTTTTCAGCTGGATCGGTATGGTGTCGATCTCTTCGCCCGAAAACAGAGCTTCCCGTACTTCTAACTTCGCCTCTTCCTCTGGGTCGGCCAGTTTTTTGCGCGCGTAATATCCATTTCTGGCTTCGATCTGGTATTTTTTCCCATTGCTCAGTTCCACTTTCAGCTTGTGGAACTTACCGTCGGCGATTGCGCCTTCGGGTCTGAATCCCAGGATATAGCTTGCGCTCGGCGCGGCCAGTGCCTGACCGAGCCCAGTACTTAAATCATTTCGATTGTGAAAGTAGGTTCCACCAGTGCTCGCTGCCATTCCAGCTAGCACCTGACCTGACTCAAACTGCGCCTGCATCCGGTACATGCCCTGGACCTTCTGATAGTCTGCCCCCTCAAAGACTCCGCTTTCACCGGGCGGTGACGCGACTGGTGGTGCGTCAATGTCCCCTAATCCGTCAGGGGTGTATAGGCCCCGTGCGTCGATCGTGTTTACCACGACTCCCGCCCGAACTGCCTTTTCAATCCAGTCCCAGCTGTCCGCGACGACCGCCTGTCCTACGAGAAACCCTGGTGAAACATACACGAGCACTCTCTGCCCCGGCATGCTTGCCAGTTTCCGGACAATGTCGCTCAAGTACCGATACGTTTGCTCTGTTCGTGAGTCCCCCTCCTGCAAAATCCGTTGTGCGGGGCCTTCCAGATTGAACGGAGTGTATGCGTACTTCCGAGCGGAATGACATTGGTTATAGTCAGCCTCGGTTTGCGCAGCAAGGATCGCCGTCGGATCGTGTCTGTTCAAGATCAGGTCGGCCTGGTAGTAGCTGATGTCAGGACATTCGTGATGTCCTTCGTCCCTGGACGAGTGAGGAACAATTGCCTTCAACGTTTTTCGCAACGTCGCCGGATCATCTGTGAAATCTAGCTGCACGTCTCCTTCGGTTGAGTAAATCGCTACCCGATCGGTGGGAGTAAGACTCGCGAAAAGCTTTTCCGTCGCGGCATGGACCGCCATGGCATCGGCAACTTTCAGATGCAAATCATCGAAAACCAATGCGACAAAACGTTTGGGCATGACCGTCGTTTTTGCTACGGCCAGTTGCGCGTCAGCTTGAACTTCCTTTTCGGGCGTTGGTACCTCTGTCTTTTGCTGCCCGGGCGAGGGTACAACGGTCGCACCCTCCTCCGTCATCTCCACGTTAAAGGAGGAGATTTTCTGGACCTTTCCGTTGTCGAAGATCTGGAAATCCTGCTGCTTCAGGTCTGGCACGGCATTTCCCGTGGCATCCTTCACAACCGCCCGCACCAACACCAGGTTCACCTGTACCTTGATAGCTTCATCCGTAGTTCGAGTGGATATCTCGCTCTCGGTGCTGTTAGTCGACTGGGGCGCTGCAGTTTGTTCCGCTTGTTGACCGCGAGCAACGTTCACCCACAGGCCGGACAACATCGCTACCAGCGCCATCGAAAACCACAGCATGCAAATGGCAGTGACGTGAGATACGTCCCATTTGAAAAAAGCAACTTTCCACTGTTCAAACATGGCGGGCACCTCTGCCTAATGGGCCGCAACCTTACAGGAGTTTATGCGCTTCTGACACTGGAGTGCTGTGCGGCAGATCACCGACGATGGGTTCGATGGTCTGGACTGTCACTACCCCGCCATGGCGAAGCTTGGCGCCATTACGCTTATCGAACCCGGAACCCGCGTATTAGTTCTCACGATGGAGTCTTCGGGCGGAGGGCGACTTCTAGCTGACCGCTTTCTTCCCGAATTGGCGCAGGCCCACGAACAGCAGCAGGAAGTCGAATACAAACAAGACGACCAGGATTGCGGCAGTCGACAGGTGCGGGAACTGCGGGACCAGCGCGGCGCGCAATCCTTCGCTGGCATAGACCAGCGGATTGACCAGCACAGCCTTCTGCAGGATTGGGAACGTCTTCAATGCGCTCCACGGATAGTAGGTGCAGCCGAAGAAGATCATGGGCGTGATGACCAGGCTGAACATCAGGCCAATGTGCTGCTGATTCATGCTGCAGCCGAGCGCAAGTCCTCCGCTGGCGGCGAATAGAGCGACCAGCATGATCATCACAACAAATTTGAGCGGAGCGTGGATGCTGATGTCGACGCCGGGGCGCAAGACTAACCAGGCGAGCGGAAGCACGACAAGTCCTGCCACAAGCGCCTGCAGTATGCCGGCGATCACTTTCTCGATGGCGATCCAGGAAATGTCGATGGGCGCGAGCAGGCGGTCTTCAATTTCGCGCGTCCACTGAAATTCGGCGATGAGCGGCATGGCGACGGCCCAGATTCCGGTGAAGACCATACTGATCGCGATGATGCCGGGAAGCAGCAGGCTCTTATACGAGACAGGCATGTATCCGCTGCCGACCATGACCTTGCCGAAGATGAAGACGAAAAGAAGAGGCTGCAAGAAAGTTTGGAACAAAAGTTGAACGGCGTTGCGGCGCGCCACGTGGGCGTCGCGGGCCAGCATGGCGCCAAAGCATTTCCAGTTCAATCGCGCAGGCTCCTTCCGGTATGGTGCAGAAATAAGTTTTCCAGGCTGGGCTCGGAAATGTGGACGTCGGAAAGTTCGGCTCCGGCGGCGACGGCGAGGGCAGCAATTTCAGGGATGAGCGAGCCACCACGGTCGGCGTAAACGTCGGCGCCAACGGTATCGGACGCACGTACCTCGCGCACTCCGGCGAGCGATTGCAGACGTTGCATCAGGTCCGGAGTTGGCTTTCCGAAATGCAAGCGCAGCACGTATCCACCGGGAATCGATCGCTTTAATTGGTTCGGCGTGCCCAGAGCGATGATGCGGCCGTGGTCGACGATGGCCAACCGCTGGCAGAGCGCGTCCGCCTCCTCCATGTTGTGAGTGGTGAGCAGGACGGTTTTGCCAAGCTGGTTATATTCGCGAATGATCTCCCACAACAAGATGCGGGTCTGAGGATCGAGGCCGGCGCTGGGTTCGTCGAGAAACAGGACTTGAGGATCGTGCATCATGGCGCGGGCGATGGAGAGGCGCTGCATCATGCCGCCGGAAAAGCCGCGCACCATCTGACCGGCGCGATCGGTTAATTTGAATTTTTCAAGCAGAGAGTCGGCGCGCTCGGTGCGCTCTTTGGAAGCGATGCCGAAGTAGGCGGCGTGGAAGATCAGAATTTCGCGGGCGGTGAGAGAGAAGTCGAGGTTGGGGCGCTGCGGGACGACTCCGATGAGGCGCTTGACCTTGGCTTGTTCGCGCCAAACTTCATGATCGCCGACCCAGGCGTTGCCGCTGGTCGCACGCACGCGAGTGGTGAGCACCCCGATGGTGGTGGACTTGCCCGCGCCGTTTGGGCCGAGCAACCCGAAAATCTCTCCGGCGTGGATTTCCAGGGAGAGTCCGTCGAGGGCGGCGATCTGAGCTTTGGGCTGCTTGGAATCCTTCGCGTCGGCGCGCGCGATGAAGCCTCCTGCGGAGCCCAATGGGGGCGCGGACGAGTACACCTTGCGTAAATCCTGGGTTCGAATGCCGACTGCCATGAGATGAGACCGCGAACTGAGTGCAGGAAGTATAGCGCAACGAAAATGGTGGACCAGGCAAGATTCGAACTTGCATCTGCGAGCGTTGACCGAGATCGACGCCCGCCGTGTT
>Ga0209166_10000914_pt1 | contig 27385 bp, 24 predicted proteins | sample Coa_R1_3_FD_187151 | JGI IMG/M metagenome (GOLD analysis project Ga0209166, IMG submission 187151) | Surface soil microbial communities from Centralia Pennsylvania, which are recovering from an underground coalmine fire - Coalmine... | ecosystem: Environmental > Terrestrial > Soil >...
CGTAGAATATTCCCAAGCCTCCCCGGACAACGAAGTCGCCTCTCGGTGTCAATCCGTATGCGATTCCGATGCGCGGCGCAAAATTGGTGTAGGTCGTTTTCCATAGCGGAGTTCCAAAAGGCGCAAGCGCGAGATCTGCGGGCTGATCGACATTTTCCCAGGAGGCCAGCGTGGTTCCTCCACGAGCCGACGGCGCAGGATTCAGTTCCCACCGAAGTCCATACGTGAATGTTAGACGAGACGTTATCTTCCAAGTGTCCTGACCATAAATCGACGTGGACCGAACCAGAAACTGGGATGCGTGCGTACTTGACGCATCGATGTCTGCCTCCTTTGTCGACAAGAAAGTCGGGATGTCGGACACCGTGTATTCGAGCGAAGATGCGAAGGGCCGTACATCCAGATAAATGGCGCGGTAGTCGGCACCGAATTTGAACTGATGAGTTCCCCGACTTATCGTCAAATCATCCGCGAAATTGAGCTGTGTGTTCCTATTCTTGGCGGAAGGTCCAGAGACATAGGCTCCCGTATCGAAAGTGGAAAATAGTAAAAACGAATTCTGAGCGTTGGGAAGGTTCGGCCCCAGAGTGTTCAAAGCTGGCGGTGTCGCACCACCGAACGAGTCCAGCGAATTCACAACACCCGCTCTCTGCATTGAGTAATTTCCGCGCAGGTTGTTTGCAATTCTTGGACTGATTGACGCCATCGCACCGACTGTAAGGGTTCTTGTCCGGACTTCAGTTGTATCTACCTCGTTGAGGCTGTCGGTGCGAATCGCTGATTCGGATGGCGCCTCGTTAAACCGGCCGAAGACCGCCCATTTGCTATTGAACGTGTGATCGATCCTAAGGCTACCTGCGTCGAGCGCCGAAGGATCAGAATAGTTTCCCGTAAAATTGGCCACATAAACGCCAGGGGTAACGCTTTTATCGTCGGGTTGAGGATATGCGTTGAGAAAAGGAGCTACTTCCGTCGGGGCCATCATGCGGGAGAATTCCGAAGGTACCTGGACGACTACCGTATTCGGCTGTCGCAAGCGTGCGCCCTCGTAGGAAAGAAAAAAGAATGTTCTATCTCGTTTGATCGGCCCTCCCAAGAATCCGCCGAAATCATTGTGGCGTTCAGGCGACCGAGGTTGCGCGGCTTGGTTAGCGAACCAATCGTTTGCGTCCAGGGCGTCGTTCCGAAAGTATTCGTAAATTCCGCCATGAACGTCGTTCGCTCCCGAACGCGTAGTCAAAACGACCTGGCCGCCAGGGGAGCGGCCAAATTCGGGAGCGAACGACGAAGTCTCAACCCGGAACTCTTGCAGTGCCTCCACGGAAACCAAGCTACTCGTTCCCCCAAGAGCGCTAAAGGCCTGAGCCGACCCCGTCCCGGATGTCCCCAATCCGAAAAACGGAGAAACTCCAAAATTTGCCGAAACTCCATCAACCAAAAAATTATTCGCACTGGTACGCTGGCCCGCGACGCTGAATTGACCCTGGCTGCTCGAGTTTGACGGAGCGATTACGACACCGGGCGTCAACTGCAACAGCGTATTGAAGCTGCGCCCGTTTAGCGGCAAGTTCTGTACTAGAGTCTGACCAATCACCGTGCTTACGGCTCCGTCGGTTGCGTTGACGAGGGGCGCGCCGCTTTCGACCGTCACCGAGATCGATTCCGCACCGACGGGCAAAGTGAAATTGATAGTGATCGCATCTTGGACATTCAGGATGATGTCCGGCTTAATCAGCGTCTTGAAACCGACTTTGGACACCTGCACCCGATAAGGACCTGGCGGCAAGTTCGGTACGGAATAGATGCCTTCGTTGTTGGTCTTCGTCTCGTACTGCACTCGCGTCAGGTCGTTGACGATGATGATTTCCGCGCCGGTAATTATCTTCGCGTCGGGGTCAAACACGATGCCACCGATCGAGCCGGTGGGAGATTGCGCGAAGGCAGAACTACAAACGGCAAACAGAAACAAGACAGCGAGGGTTATGCGCACGAGAACTCCTTTTCCGCCAACAGATGGACAGTGAACCCCGCTCGTCCAGTTCGTGTATCAACACGAACGTAGAAATCTGATAAACGTACAAAACGACCCGCCTATTTCGTTCCGAAAGTATCTTTGATGGTGTGGAGGTTGATCGCCATTGCGCGAAAGTGTCCGCAATTCCGGACGCGACCTTCGACGTTGCCCCGAATCCTGCTTTTCCAGATTTTCTATTACGGATGATTCGGCGTTACTTTGAGGTAGGCAAACAGCAGCGGCTTTCCCGTAGGCTGTTGACTTTCCCCGTTCGGTTCTAGAGTTACGAATACCGCATCAATTTGGTCCAGCGTTTTCTTGTCATTCGATTTTGCGATCCAGCGCCTCTTCGAAGCATTGTCCTCATAGAACACGCCGAGCTTGTAGGCCTGCTTCCAGTCCGGTCCTCGGCGTCCCCACGCTTCAAACGTGCTCGCTTCCTTCACACCCGGCGATTCGTTCAAGTCGTAGGCGTAGAAGATCAGCGACTTGCCTCGCGTGAAGAACACCCGGCCAAACGCTTTCTGCGTTTCGCCTGTCCGGACCACGTCGTGGATCTCGGTAATATAAAGGTCCCGCGCGCCCATTAACTCTCGAATGTCGCGGTCCTTGGCGAGCACATCCTGTTGCTCGGCACTAAGCCGGTCCCGTTCTGCCAGTGAGTCGGATAGCTCAGCCACCTTGGCTTCCAAAGTCGCCGTGTGCATCGCCGTCTGCAACTGCTCCCGGTCAAGCTTTTTGAGTCTCTCCTCGGATGCATGCAAGCTTGCTTCTTGCGCGGAGACTTGCTGAACCAAACGATCGCGCTCTTCAACAACTTTCAGTTTGTCATCGGTACTTGCCTGCAGGGCAAGCTGCTCCGATGACAAAAGGGACTTCAGGCTGTCGAGTTCATTCGATTTCTGGGCGATTTCACGGCGAAGGCTGGCTAGCTCCGCGTCGCGCGCGGCGGACGTTGCGTTACTCGTATCTGATTTCTGCGGCGCCACTTCATGCGCTTCGGTTGCAACCGCTTGCGCTGCCGGCTTGCCGGAGTCCTCCAGCCGCGCCCATTCAATCCCACGGTTCTTTCCCATCTTATAAGTGAGAATTCCGAGCGCGACACAAAGCAACAAACTCGCCGCGAGGGGGAGCCATAACTGGTAGCGGTCGAAATGGTGGCGAAAACTTCGGCTTCGGCGCACGACGAGGGGAGAGAGCCAAGCGCCTTCCTCCGTTCCGGAGCGTTCTCGCTCTTTTTCCTTGGAAAGACTCTTCCGGAAGGCAGTTTCCGCGTTCTCTTGGGAAAAAGACGGATCAAACGGAGGTTCTTCCGCGAGTCCGCTCGCAAGTTCGGGAATCACGCGGTCGACGACCGATTCAAACTCTTTGAGCGCTTTTCGGCACTCAACACACCCAGCGGCGTGTTCCCGCAACTCCTTTTGCTCGGCCTCAGTCAGACTCCCCGAAGCCGCCAAGGCGCAAAGTTCAAGATACTCCTCATGCCGTCGCGCACCCGGCTGCACCTCATGCTCTCGACTTCCCATTCCCTCTACCATCGTGACGTCTGGACTCGCACCGGAACCATCTCTGCCAAAGACCTTCTAGACGCTTGCTCGATCTGCGGGGTAGGGCCCAAACTCCCAGGCGATTCGGTATATGAGCAGTACCCTACCACCGTTCGAACTTCCGCATCTACCTCTTCCAAATGCGTCCACAATTCCGGACACCTCTTCGTACTGCACCCTTGCCATCGAAGGCCTATTCGCCCGCTACATGTTTTCGCAGTTTTGCAAGCCCTCGGTAATAGTGATTACGGACGTTCCCATAAGTTAGGCCTAATCGCACCGCAATTTCTTCTAGCGTGTAACCCTCGAAGAAACAAAGGCGAAGCGTCTCCCGCTGTTCCGCAGATAAATCTTGGAGTGCTCTTTCGAGTGTAGCCTTCCCAATGTGCGCCTCAAGGCCTTCATCATAGGGCAGCAAGGAAGGGCGGCCGGCAACAACTGAATCCTCAGCGACGTCCCTGTCGGAATAGAAACTCCTGCGCGCTAGATCGCGTCGTCTTGAAAACGCGCGCTGATAGCACATCTGAACCAGCAAACAGCGCACACTGCCTTTCGAGGGATCAAAGGTCGAAGCTTTGCGACGGACCAAAAGGAACAGGTCCTGCAACAAATCGTCCGCTTCCTCGTTGTTTCGAAGAATTCTTCGGGCGATAGTCCAAACCAGCCGCGCGTATCGACTGAAAAGAAGGCCAAGCGCGTCGGAATCATCTGTGCAAATCCTGGAAATTAGCACTTCGTCGGATGGCTCTTCAGCCCGCCTGAGCGTGGTCTGAGCGGCCTCCTTATTTTGGCCGAGAGGCAGAGCGGGAAAGCGAGTAGCTGGGAAGGAGCTAGACACTAGTCGCGTTGCCCTTTCCTAGCTGCTAGATACAATTCATTGGCAACCACTTGGTCAATCACGATGAGTATCCTCAATTCGTTCAAGCTGGGGATTGGCGGCCGACTTCCGACTATCGCGACGGCCGCGATTAGGCGCGGGCATCTTGTATTTGAGAAGTTTTTGCGTTGAACCCGCAGCTACCAACTGCTCGTATGACCACTCCATCAGCAATTCCCCGAGGTTGCCGAGCTTTCGGTACTCGCGGTCAGCGATTTTCTGAAGGTCGTCTTTTAACGCCCGGCGCACCCGAATGCTGAGAGCTGTTTTCCATTCGCCCATTACCGATCCGTTTATGTACCGTGCCGCGTCCAATTTCTCAACGTGTGGATTCCGATTTAATGCTCACGATTCCCACGAACAGCTGAGTTTCATCTGCTTTCCCGCACTCCATACACTGCATACAAACGCAGCACGTTGTGCGCTTGTGCAGCGGTAAGGGCGCAACTAACCCTTTTACTTTGTGATTGGATCTGCGCTTTGTGCGCTTAGTTGCAACCCACTGGCACGTTCACGCAATGCCATCAGCTCTCTGAAATCGGCATTCAATTTCGTGCGAAGCAACGCTAGCCGTCGTTCATGTCGGGCGGCTTCCTGTCGAGTCCAAATGCCGGCATCCGCCGCACACTTGAGGAGGCCAATCATCTCGATGACATTTCCGTTCAAGAGATCGAGTTCTGTACGTAGGTCGGCTTTCATCTTTGCACTCCAGGATTTGGCGTAAGCGCCTTCCATGACTCCTCAGCTATTTCCCGCAATTCGTTTTTCGCGCACACCCGTACTGCCCACACGAACAGCGAGTTCAGTGCGCGAATGTGAAAGTTGGGCCTATCTATGGCGGGGATTCTGCAACCGACCCAGGAGGGATTCGAGCCGGAAACGCGAGCCGTCTACCGAGTTGCGCCCGCAATGGGAAATGGATAACTTCTTTTGCAGCCATCGTTGCACCTCCGGTGCGACTTTGGTTAGGGGCGCGTTGGTGCTCTAACACCGGCGCGTCCCGCTAGTTCGTTGGCATCTTCGCCTTCTTACCCGTCCTTCGATTCAATCCTTTACCGGCGTAGTGGTTCTTCTTGTACTCTCTCATCAACCCAATCTCAGCCTCCGTCCAGAATTTCACGAGCCGTCCGTTTACGATTCCCGCAGTAGGCACTGGTATCGCGCTGTCGTTGACCCAACGCTGAAGTGTCCTACGGTCGACTTCCAGAATTCTTGCCGCTTCCGAGACAGAATATTTCTTCATTTTTATTGTGCCGCAACTGCGGCATTTGTCAAGTAAAAAGTGAACCCGGACGGGCGCACTGGTCAACGCGCCGATCCGGGTTCACTGGAAAGAGTATCTCAGAACGAGCGCAACCGAAAGGCAATGCGGCCCGCGGTCTCTGAAAACCAATGCCCGGCCTTGCTAGCCGCCCCACCGTTTCTCCCTGTGCGTCTGTGAGCACAGTCCCTGGTCATGTCCTAAGAAAGCGCGCGTAGTCTTAGGGGGTAAGTTGGCGAAATCACGATGAGCGAAAAACAGCTAAAAGAGTTTCTCGAGTCGCTTGAGCGCGTTCGCCAAGCGAACGACACCCCCGAAAAGACGCGTGCTTTTCTGGTATCGACGGGAAGCTATAACGAATCGGGCGAGCTCGCCGAGCATTATCGTCCGGTAGAAGAAGAACCGGTCGAAGCTCAGAGCTAGCGCCAGGTGCACGAACTTACGTCGTCTTTTGTCCTCGGCTACCACGGATGTGATCGCGCCGTTAGCGACAAACTCCTCCAAAATAAACCTTTCGAACTGAGCGAGAATGACTACGATTGGCTGGGTTCGGGTGTCTACTTTTGGGAATCGAATCCGGTGCCCGGTGGTGGGATCGAGAGCCATGACCGACGAATCTACTTGATTCCGCAGTAGGGATTCTCAACTACGGCCTGGGGGATAACGATGTTCTCAGTCGGTTGATACGAGACCTGATCTTCCCAAATCGGTTTGAGCGGAAGAAGCTGGCAAATATCTCTGCAGCCTCCTAGTTCGGTAAAACAAGAGAGATGGAAAGCAAATGCGTGAGAACGTTGAGCCGGTGTGGGATTTCCTGGAAGAGTCACCACCAAGATTCGATTCACTGGCGGACCTCCGCCCGAAATCAACATTTCGCTTCCCGGAGTTGATTCTTCGGTGGCCATATTCACAACTCCGCTGGTGTGGTCCAGGACATTTATTTGCGTGCCAACCGAGAGTCTCAGGTGGCATAGTTTCCCGTCGTTGAAGAATAAGTCTGCGCTAGCTCTCCACGGCGCGAGGCCGAGGAAGCGCAATAAGGGGAGTCGTGTCTCGATCGCGAAGAGTTTCTTGTCAGCGAGTGAAATTGAATAGCCTTTGCTTGCGGGATGGCCACCGCAAGAAGGCCCCTCAAGGTTTGAGGCGGGATATGTTGCCAGAATTGGCTGAACTTCGTTAAGCGTCGTCGATCCTGGCTTCATGGACTGAACGGCTGCGGGAAGCGCTTCTGCCTGACGGCGCTCGCGAACGCTGCTTCCAAATAGGAAGGCCCATCTCTAACAATGTCGGCTGTGTCAAATCCTTTTTTGAGCAGACTGCTTCCTTCCGCTCATATGAGCGAATGACTTCGTTGTGTTCCTAGTTCTCATCGATGACCAAGGCTCGCGCGTAATCTCTCGGGCGGAACTCAGTCCGACCCAACCATCTCTCCGATCAAAACTTCGACCATGATTACTTCTTCGATCTCCCTTTTCAGGGAGCGGGGCGCCCAATCAAACAGGCAGTGATCTACTTCACACCATGGGCCTTCACGGGCTGCCCCGCGTGCGAACCGAACTGTAAAACTTGTCGGTAATCCCATTCCTTGCGCCACATCCAATACAACCGAACTGCTAATTTTCGGGCCATCGCTACCTTGGCAATGCGCCGTTCCCGACGCACCGCCAGGTGTAGAAACCGTCGTCGCCAATCGGGGTCGTGACGTACGGCAATCTGAGCTGCTTCCACCAGCAAGAAGCGCAGCAACGAGTTGCCTTGCTTACTGATGTGTCCCAGCCGCTGATGACCGGCACTGGAATCCTCGCAGGGAATGAGCCCCACGTAACTGCCGATCTGCTTGCCACAACGAAAACGCTCCGGAGAACCGATGATCAACACGAACGCCAAGGCCGTTAGCGGACCTACGCCGGGATGGGTCATAAGCCGCCGCACTTCCGGTCGTTTCTCTGCTTCCTGCGCGATGGCTTCGCTGAGCTGGTCGATGGTTGGATTTAGCCGATCCAGCAATTCCAGCAGATCTTGCCGGCGCCGGCTGCTCCAGAGAGCCAGAGAGAATGATTCCAACTGCACTCGCCCAGACTTGCTCCACAGTGCTTTCTTGCGTCGCATTCCTTCATTCATCGCCACCGCCTGCAACTGATTCATGATTCGTGTCCTCATCTGCACCAATCGATGCCGATGCCAGAGCAGTTGCCGTAGGTCGCGATTTTCCGGACTCGGTACCCACACTTGAGGAAAGCGATCTTCGAGCAGCAGCTTCAGAAGCAGTTGGGCATCCTGGCGGTCGCTCTTCTGCTTTCGTACTCGCCTGGTCTTAATCTCCGCCGGATCTCCAATCCATAGCTCAAATCCCAGTTCCGCCATTAATCGCTCAAACCAACGTGCATGTCCGGTGGCCTCCATTCCCACCCGCACGCTGACTCTTCTTTGTTGCAGATCGCGGTAGAACTTCTCCGCTTCTCCCTCGCTGTGGTTCAGTCGCCGTTCGCTGCATTCCCCAGTTTCTTGGTCTATAAACGCGATTTGCTGATCGCTCGGGTGATAATCACATCCTATAATCATCATTTCCGGCTCCTTCCTCCCGAGCCTTAGGTCGTCGATAAACCGGAGTCTACTCGGGTCGAGGGAGCCGACATTGTTATGAAATCAAGCAAGTAGAACAAAAACTATCGCGAGGCAACCAAGCTCGGCGTTGAAGGAACGAATTCGTTTCACGCCAGAAATGCCTCCCGCGGGGAAGTTAGGTACCAGCTGCTGGTTTTGCGCTACAGACTGATTGCCAACATGATGCTCCCGCGAAAATCGTTGCATCAGGCGCGATGGCATAGTCTTCGCTGCAATTCGATTCCTGATTCTGCCAGGTTTCATTTCCGTATTGGTCGACGCGTTTGTGATCGACGCCGGAAGAATTCGGAAGCTTAGCTCAGGCCACCCGCCAATCTCAGTTGATGCTAAGAAGTTTTCCCTCGAAGGGCTCGAATGTGGCCTGGCAACCATCCGAACTCAGCACCTTATGTTTTAATTTACCCGTAATAATCCACTGAACGTATACCTGCATGTAGTCTGGTTTGTTTCCTAATCGGTCCACGACGAATCTAGCGGTCGATAAATCAAGGCGGCAGTCGGCGAAGTCACGAACTGCTTTGATCGTTCGTTGCGGAATTGACCGTATGAATTCCTCTTTCTGGGCGGGGCCGAAGCGCGGCCGGGCGCGCAGGACAGCCTGCGTCCATTCTTCGCGGGTCCACTCGACGTGATCCCATATTTCCTCTTTCACGGCTTGGCTCTTTCCGTCAACAAATGTTCCCTTCACTCTGAAAGCTGTGAAGGGAACCTTGCTGGAATATCCCACTGAAATCGTTAGAAATTCAGAGAAGCTGGGCAGGAAGAGGCCGGTGCAATGCGGGATTGCCATCTTTTGGCCCATTGCAGGAACGCCAGAGCCGGGGCGACAGGGGACTATGTCTATCTGCAAGCCACCGCGGCCGAAATTCTCAGGCTCAACCAAATGGAATGTTTCAGAGCGAGAGAGTATTAGGCCGTGAACATTCTTAGCTTCCGGATAAACTTCATCCAAAAACCGTTGGACTACAGCTAGCCGGTCAAAATGTCCGAACTCGCGCTGGGCCGCTGCATGAGACGGAAGCACGAATGCAATGAGCGCGAGTAACACTGCGCCGGTAGGTTCTTTCCGCATAACGGTCTCCTCGAATCTCGTATCTCAACGTCACCTTCGGGAAATCGGGGACATGTCCCCGATTTCCCCGAATTCCTAGGGAAAATGTGGCGCCCTCCGCGTTAGTGTGAGTTGAGATAGCTAGAAAAATTGTGGTGCGTGATCTATGCCGAAAGGAGATTTGGCCCCACCGCCCGCCGGTAGGCAGTATGCGCGAGAACTTAGACCATGCGGATTTTTTGGGTGCTTCCGATCGAGTACGCCCACCCGCCTAGTCAAGTGCACGCCGACCTAGTGAGACAACTCGTCCGTCGAAGGGCTCCAGTGAGGCCGTATACTCCGTTTTTCTCCCGTTCCTTATGGTCTGAAAACGGACCGTCCACTCCATTACTGCATAATAGGGAGCCTCTCTATTTCCTCGAAAAGTAAACTCAGCGGACTTGTCCTCGATCTTGCCGAGCATGGATTCCAGATCCTTGAATGGAAATCTAGCGAGAATCGCATCGCGCTGGCCTGGTCCGAATTTTGCCCCCGCTGACGATAGGGCGTCCGTCATCCGGGTCTCGGACCAGTCAGGGTGGTCGTCCACGAGCTTCGTTAATGCCTGTTCCTTCTCACTGTTTAGCAATGCGCCGCTGGCGACAAGATGCAAAATGCGCTGGTCGCGTCCGTCAAATTGAAAATGGGCCGACAGATGTCCGACCTTCTCTGCGGAAGAGGGGTTTGGCAATGGGGCGGCCACAATACGACCCATTTGATCCGACGCTGAGACACTAATATAAAAGGACAATAACGGTCCGTCTGCTTCGAAGGGATACTGCGCCTGAACGTCCATGAAGACACCCCGACCACTCAATTCCGGATACAAAATTCTCATCAGACGAATCGCACTAGTGTATGTGTCGTCTCTACAGTCTTGCCCATTGGCCAGGGATGTCGTCAAGAGTGCAACCGCAATAGGCAGAAGATTCCAAACCCTACTTCTTCTTCGGAACGATCGTAACATTTTGGCCTCCGATGACTTCCCACGTGAACAGTGAGCCCTTTGGAAGGGCAGCAGCGTTGCCGGCGTCTTTTGCAACCGATACCGAATCGCCCTTAAGCAGACTATCGAGAATCGCCGTCCAAGCAGTCGCACCCCAGAAGAGATTGACGCTCCCTGCGTCCACTGAATTTATCTTTGGAACTATCAACGCTCTGTCCGTCGTTGTGTTGTCGATGTCCCAAAGCTTCTTGAAGGTTTCCTGGGTCAAGCACGCTGCGATAAAGATAACCTTCGGCCGAGTTTTGAGCTTTGTGACGTCTTCTGGCTTTATCGGAATATTCACGTCAAGCGTCGGATCAAATAAACTAAAGTAGTCGTGCTGAACGATACAATCGTGTTTGTATTGCGGATTGGTGGAATCCTTGATGTAAAAGCACAGGCCGACCGAGGTGGTCTGGCCCTGACTGCTCATCTCGAACGAGTGTCCGATGAATCCAAATACGTCCAGTGGTTTTTGAATGTCCTTCTGGAAAGCTGGGTAAGTTGCCGCTGCAAGAGGAAATCCCTCGACTTCAGCATTCGTTGAATAGCGATCGTAAATGAATTTGGTCAACGCCGACGGGCTGGAAGGATCAGCCTGCTGCGTCTGAAGGTTTAGCAGATAGGGGTCCGGAACGAACGTATGAATGATGGGTACTTTGCCTTTGTTTTGCGCCCCTGGGTCGCCGCCACCAAATGCGTAGCCATAAGAAGTCACGGCTGCAAGCTGTCCAGCTATAGCGGCGAGACCGCCGTCGCTTAGAGATGCGTGCCATGTCCCGAGAGTCCAGTAGGAAGCGTTGTTCAACTGGAGCAAATCCGGATCGAATGAAAAGGGGTTCGGAATGGCCGGCCCGAGGTCGGAGCCGTCAGCTGGATTGGCGAAAAGCGGACTTACGTTGCCGCTTGGGTCGGCGATGGAAACGTGCATGGCGTTGTCGCTTTGCATGGACTGGAAAACGATCGAGCCGTCGGAAAGGACGGTGCTCAATCGCGGAGACAGACCGGTGACGGAAGTCCACTTGACCTGCCCGGCCGATTGACCGGCGGTGGCGACAGCCATGAGATTGTTGTTTCCCGCACTGGCGCGTCCCCTGATGTAAGCGGTGCCGTCCTCGCCGAGTAACAAAGCATCGTCGTCGCCCTGCGGCGAGGCGGCGAGATCGGAAGGCAAGGGGAATTTGGAAGTTCCCGAACCTGTGAAGTGGTAGAGCTGCGGCGGGGATGACAAGGACGCGATGGGCTGACCTGTGCCAGGGTCCGTCCCTTGTATTGCGGCCTGGGTAAGGAAAACACCGCCCTGCCCGTCCGGAACGGCGTGGCCATTCAGGGGATTGTAGTCGGCCGTTAAGCCCCAGTTGGTGCCGCTATTGGACAACTGGTCCACGGTCTGAACAGAATACGTCCCGTCGCTTTGAATGACCATAACCGAAGTCGTGCTCGAATCGGTCCAGGAGGAATTCGTTTGGTTTACGGTGGGCAGCGGATTAGGGCTGCCGGGTCCTGGCGGAATGCAAGAGTCTGCCTTTAATATGGTCGATTGCGTAAAGAGCGGGACGTAGACTGCGCCGTCAGAGGAAATGGAAAGAGGGCCGTGATGCGCTTGCTGGCTTGCGATGTCCGAAACCCCCGGAACGCAGCAGCGCCCACCCAAACAGGTCTGAGGATAGACGGACGGCGCTGAGTCCACGTACTGAACCTGCGAAACGCCTGGGATGGGAATGGTAAATTTCGCCACGCCCGTGGCCGGGTCCACCGCCGTCACTACGTCCGTAAAACCTTGCCCGTCGCTTCCCACTTGGTCGACGAAGAAGATTGTTCCGTCAGGGTGAATTGCGTAAAGGAGGGGAAACTGGGGTAAGCCAAGTGAATACCGCCAGGACTCGTTCCCGCTTTCGTCCACGCGTCCCAGGTAAGAGGTCGAGTCGACGTTGCTAAGGGCCTGATAGATCGCGCCGCCCTGATCGTCTGCGGCGAGCAAGACCGGAGTCGGGTTGGAAAACGAAGCGGTTGCGGGCCAAATCCATTTATGCGAACCATCCGAAGTGAGAGCGCGGATAGAGCCAAAGCCGCCTAGCGCGCCATCGTCTTGCGCGTACAAATCGGGCGTGTTTTCGTCAATGCGCAACGACTGAACAGTTCTGGTGATGCCAAAGGCTCCGCTTCCTCCAAGGGACGGAATCGACCACTGAACCGTTCCGATGGGAAAGGAGGCACCAGCGGCAAGTACGGTGAGTCTCCCGGTCCCCGTGCGATTACCGGAGCCCGCAATGAATGTCGTCGTTCCGACGGCGTCCGCCTTTAGCACCGTAGGATCGCCAGGATTGGTTGGCGGCACAATTTCTGCAATGGAGCTATCGTCGAAGGTCCATGTCGCGTTGCTGAGCAGCGCGCCGTTTTCGTCGAGCAACTGCATAGGGCGAGTATCCCCGACCAACATTGTTGCTTGGTTAGGGTTCGCGAACAGCGGGTTCGTCACAGTAAATTGGACACCGTTACTGGAAGAAGGGTTTCCGTTCACGATGACAGTGGCGGTACCGGGATTGAGGCCGGACGGGACGCGCGCCGTTATCGTGCCTGCGCTCCAATTTGTGATCGGCGCAGCGATTCCATTGAACTTCACCATGTTTTGCCCTTGCGGATTGCCGAAGGCGGAGCCGGTGAGTGTGACAGTGGAGCCGATTCCACCCGATGTGGGGAAAACCGAGGAAATCTGCGGAGTGGGTACGATTCCGGCGATTTGCGTAACAAAGGCGTCGGTTGTTCCGTTCAAGCTGCTTTGCAAGGATCCTTGCGTAGTGGGGAAATTAGTGGAGTCCGTCGTGCCCGCGATGTAGAGATTGTCGTTTGGATCGATCGCGAGCGCCGTGACAAAATCGCCGGAAGTGGTGCCGCTCCCGCCGAGATAGCTTCCATAGAGAAGCGAGGAACCGTCCGGGATAAGCGTCGCGACGAAACCGCTCGAGGCGCTCCCGCTTTGCAATGTCGATTGAAGCGCATTCGCCGTTACCGGAAAGTCCGAAGAGAACGTGAAGCCGCCCACGTAGGCGTCGCCGTCGGGATCGACGACGACGGCGTTGCCGCAATCGCCGCCACTGCCGCCGAGGAGCGTGCTGTAGCCAAGCGAAGCGGCGCCAGAAAGATTCGTGTTGAATTTGGCGACGAACGCTTTGCCTGCGGCGCTGTTGGCTCCGGCAACTGTCACCGGAAAATCCGATGAAAATGCGCAGCCGGTGATGTAAGCATTGGCACTGGAATCGAGCACGATGCCAGCGCCGAGGTCGCCCGATGTGCCGGTTCCACCGAGAAATGTGGAGTAGACGAGCGAGTTCGCGCCGGACTGGTTGGTGTCGAGCCGGGCGAGAAACACCGCGTTTTTGGCATTGCCCGTCGTCTGATAGGCGTTCGCGGCCGTGATTGGGAAGTCCGTGGATGAGGCTTCTCCTACCAGGTAAACATTTTGATTTACGTCGACGGCGACATGAAGCGCGGCATCACCGCCAAAACTGCCCGAATTCAGCGAGCTCAGAGAAGACGGCGAACTTCCGCCAAGAAACGTCGAGTAGACGAGGGAAGCCGCGCCGGATTTCGTTGTGTCGATACGGGCGACAAAGGCGTTTCCGTTGGTGCTGTTGAGAGCCGACTGGAAAGCGTTGGACGGCGTGACAGGAAAATTGGAACTGGAAGCGTAGCCGGTGAGATAAGCATTCCCGGTGGCGTCGATGGCAACGCCGGTGGCCTCGTCATCCACCGTGCCGCCGAGATAGGTGGAGTACGAAAGCGACTGCCCGTCCGCTGCAAGCTTGGCGAGAAATGCGTTGAACGACGCGCCGGAGCCAGGCGCGGTTTGAAAGGCGGTCGCCGACGTCACCGGAAAATCAGACGATCGAGTTGAACCCGTCACGTACGCTTGGCCATTTGCATCGACTGTAATGCCGGAAGGAAAGTCTCCCGCCGATCCACCAAGGTAGGTTGAATAGATGAGCGTGGTGCCACTGGGGTCGAGCTTACTGACGAAACCGATAGTCGTGGTGGTTGGGGCGGCACTCAGCGAAGTGCCCGCTGTCGGAAAATCTATGGAGGTCGTTGAACCGATGATATACGAATTGCCCTGAGAATCGACGGCTATACCCGAGGCCGCGTCGTCGCCAGTCCCACCGAGAAAACTTGAGAACGTGAGGACTGGATCGATGACGAGCGGCCTTGTGCGGTCGTAATCCTTTACATCCACGCCAATCGTGTGCGCATCGCGTAGCGCGAAATTTCCGGAGACTGGTTTGCGCTTTCCGCCGTCGAGCTGGTAGATCTGCGGTTTCTGAGCCGTGAGCCTCCCTGCCGGCGAATCAAGATTCACTTCGCCGGTGGTGGCCATCGTCAAGGCCGTCGCGCCCTCGAAGGAAAATGCGATTTTCTTCGGGTCGGCGCCAGGGTTGACGACGAAATCGTATTCGAGCTGATTTTGGCGGCCGTAATAGACCATATCGATGCCGGAATAGACATCGAGATATTGGACCTTCGAATACGTGGGAATGGCGGCGCGCCATTTGCGAGAATAGCGGCCAACGAGATAGTTCACGACTCCAGGTAGCTTGTCCGAGGGAAGCGCGACGGGTGCGGTGTTCGCACCCGACAATTTCATGCGCAGTACGGAAATCTTTTCCGATTGATCGCGGCCCGGCCGCACGAAGCCGGTGGTTTTTCTTTTGCCGGAAGCCGCGGAACCAGTGTGGCCATTGCGAAGAGCGAACACCGCCTCCTGTGGCGTCAAAAACACCGTGTAGCCAGCGCCTCTCGCGAGGTATTGAACCTGCGAGTTGGTTTGACCGTGGTTCTCCTCGAAGTGAAGCGGTACGGCGCCTAAGGATGAGTGAGGAGATAACTTGGCGGAGGTTTTGCTCGACGGAGTTTTAGATCGTGATGGCGCTTGGGCGTTAGTAGCCGCGCCGAGAAGGACGAAAAAGGCGGTAAGCGTAAATGACCAAACGAGGAACGACCGCTCCGAAATCCTGCGCATTCAGACACCTCACCACTCTGAAGATCAGGATCCCAGTGGCCCGGTTCCTGTGGTTCTGTGATACGTCCACACTTGTTTAAGGTGCTCAGGCGATATTGTCAATAGTACATGCACGTGTGACGTACTTGCTGCCGAACCTTAGACCGGATTCGCTTTGGGACATAGTGCATCAAGGGAACGCACGTGCGACACAGCGCTACGCTCTGAGTCTCCTCTGAACCAAAAGAACAAAACGAAGCAATTTGCGATGCGTCGCACATGTGAGGTCAACATGGGCATTTCGATCCTCTTGGGCTAGGCCGTGCGGCCCTTGAAGAATAGTCTGGTGGCTGCGCGCCGTGCGGTATACCTCGCTGGCTGCGATGTGCGATAGATCGCATCCACGTGCTTCTTCCGTCGTCGTCGTTTCAAGCGGCGGACTGCCGCCCTGCGCTGTTTTTTGGCCGCCTGACACTAGACAAACGCTGTCCACAATTCCGGACACTTTTCCATAGTTTGCCATTTTGTTTGAAACGCTTGATACGTTTAGGCAGGGAAGGGCGTTAACTCGTTATGGTTTGCCCGAATTGCAGTTCCACCGATTTGAGGAAGGTTTCGTTGGTGCACTCCGCTGGGGTCCACGAATCCCGGGGCTCGTTCCTCGGATTGCTTCTCGGGAGCGGCGCTTTCTTCGGCCGATATCGGGGAACCAGCCAAAGCCGTCTTTCGGCCTCATTGAATCCGCCAAGAAAATTGCCTTACGTTGCGCCGATTGTCCTCTGGCTGATCGGATTCTTTATCCTGATGTCGTTCGACGCCCAAGGCAAACTTTCTTGGGCGATGGCAGCTCTCTCCGTTGCCTATGTCTTGCTTCTGCCGGCCTATCTGCTGGGGTCGCTGACCTACAACTTGTTCATTCGTCCGAAGCAATTCAAGCAGTGGCAGCAGAAGTTCATGTGTCAGCGCTGTGGAGCGATTGTCGAGCCAGACAAATTCATCGGCTCTTCCTTAAAAAACAAGGCGCACGAGCTTGTTGGCTCTGGAACTCTGTCTTGACTCGCGCAGTCTTCCGCACAGAGCGTCGCTCGCAACCGCCGAACGGTATAAAGTGTTGACCACAATCCTTTGATGACTTCGAAGCTCACTATCGGCAAACTCCGCTCCGACTTCGTTCCGGCCGTTCGAGCACCAATATGGTTTCGCGCCGGTTCGATTTTGTTGGTCGCGTTCGCCGCCTCCCTTGTGGTTCTCGCTCTCGGAAGACGTGTTTACACTTCAAATCTCGAGGTCGCCGCTTTAATAGCCGTTCTTCTTGCTCAGGTCTGCGCCGGCATTCTTTACGCGCGTGGCTGGCTGGAGGACCGGAAGGGAATCGACGCCACCGAGCGCGAATTCACTTCCATCTTCTTGCACGTTCTCGACGGCATCCTGATCCTCGATAACAACGGCGTGTGCCTCGACGCGAACCCCGCTGCGTTTGCCATTCTGGGCGCGCCACCCGCCGTTCTCGTGGGTCACTGCTTCGATCAGTTCTTCAAAGACCCGTTGCAGTTCCAAAGCCAATGGCAGATGTTTCTCCGAAATTCCAATCACCGCTGGAGAGCTGAGCTTGTTCGGGCCGATAGCTCAAAGGTCTTCACTCGCTGCACACTTTCAGCCAACTACCTTCCTGGCCGGCATGTCATGATCCTTTGCAATATCACGGAGTGCGTCGAAGCCCAGCAGTCGGCTCGCGAAAGCCACAATCTTTATCAGCAGATGGCCGACAACATCGAGGAAGTGTTTTGGCTCCTCGATGCTTCGACCAAGAACGTAGTCGCGGTCAATCGCGCCTATGAAAAGCTCACCGGCCGGTCCCTTGAAAGCATCGAACGAAACCCCTCTTCTTACGAAGATCTCATTCATCCAGCCGATCGCGTTCGCGTACTGTCGAAACTCGAAGACGCCGTCCATACAGGACACTTCGATGAAGAGTTTCGCATCGTTCGTGCCGACGGCGCGGTGCGCTGGGTGTGGGTCAAGGGCAATCCCGTTCCCGCCATTGAAGAGGTGGTCCGGCAGCTTTTTGGGACTGCGCTCGACATCACGGCAAGGAAACTCGCTGATGCCCAAGTGGCCGAGCATCTCTTAACGGCCCAAGCCGCGCGTGCCGAAGCTGAAAGCGCCAGCGCGGAAGCCGAAGCCCTTCGGAAGGCTACCCTTGCACTTACCCAAAACTTGCGCATGGATGCCGTGCTCGACACTCTGCTCCAAACGCTGTCTCACATCGTCCCCTACGACGCTGCCAGTGTGATTCTGACCGAGGACAACGAAAGGCTGTTTGTGGCACGGGAGGCACCTCCAACATCCGCGAACCGGCCCGTCGTGACGCTGGAAGTAGGCGACAACGCGTTGCTGCAACGCGTACTCGCTCTGAAAAAGGGACTCCACCTCGCGGACACGCGAGAGGAGTCCGAGTGGCGCGAGCACAAAGCGCTTGCCGGCGTGCGCTCATGGATCGCTGTTCCGCTCGTCGCATCGGATACCGTACTCGGTTTGTTTTCCATTGGCAGCAAACTGCCACGCGTGTTCACAACCGAACATTTCCGTCTTGCAAAATTGCTGGCGATTCCCGCCGCAGTCGCCATTCATAACGCGCGGCTCTACGAGTGGGCGCAAATCTATGCAGCCGAGCGTCAGTCCCTCTTGCGGAAAATCGACGACGCGCCGAAGACTCCCCAGCAAGACACAGACCCGCCGCGTGGGCGTCTTCCAAGTTGACGCGGACCTTCGAGACTTTGTTTACAACGGGGTTCCTCGGAAGTCGATTACTTCTATATTCCGTCTGTGATCGACGCCAGGCGCGGAGATCACTTCCTACTAGCCGACTTCCCATTACCAATCCGCGCAAACTCACGATAACCCCATTTCTGGATAACTTCCGGCTTGCCGACCACTCGCCCGGAAGATGCCCGGTCAGAACGGTGCTTTCCCGGCCGGTGTTCTCTTCCAGAATTTCAACGTTTTTTGCTTTCCTCTTGCTTACCGAGGGCAGCGAGTGTATGTTGTACTCGGTTACCGAGGGCAAAAAATATGAGCAAACCTACCGATCTGGTGCAGGGCACGTTGGACATGTTGTTGCTGAAAATCCTGGCCCCTGAGCAGATGAACGGATTCGCCGTGAGTCAGCGGCTGAAACAAGTGTCCGGCGACGTGCTGCAGGTGAGCGACGGATCGCTGTACCCGGCCTTACACAAATTGGAACAAGAGGGCTGGATTACAGCCGAGTGGAAAACGTCCGAGTATGGCCGGCGGGCGAAATATTATTCGCTGACAAGGCTTGGGCGGCGACAGCTTGAAAAAGAAGCAGACAACTGGGGCAGGCTTTCGAGCGCCATTTCGCGGGTTATCAATCTGAAAGAGGCGTGAGCGTCGCGTGGCGCGAAACGGAGGTGGGAGATGCGACCGGAGCATTGGCTGTTCACGATTCCGCTGCGGCTGCGGTCCTTGTTTTACTGGGCTCAGGCAGACGAGGAATTGGACGACGAATTGCGCGACCATCTCGAACGAGCAACCGGGGAGTACGTTGCAAAGGGGATGACACCGCAAGAAGCGCGGCGTCGTGCGCGACTCGACCTGGGTGGTATTGAGCAGACCAAGGAGGAATGCCGCGACGCGCGTCGTGTAAATTGGATTCAAGACTTCGTACAGGATTCGCGCTTTGGTCTGCGCATGCTGCGCAAATCCCCTGGCTTCACTACCGTCGCCGTCCTCACCCTTGCCCTCGGCATCGGCGCTAATACGGCCATTTTCTCTCTAATTGACCAAGCCTTGCTTCGGGAATTGCCCGTCCCGCATCCGGAACAGTTTGTTATTTTGCGCTCGCCTGGGCCCAATCATGGGCTTACCTGGGGCGACGTGGACCAAGGCGCGCAGTCGTTTTCCTATCCGATGTACAAAGACCTGCGCGAACGGGCGACGGTCTTTTCCGGCCTCCTGGCCTGCCGCGAGGCTACGGTGAACGTCTCCGGCCACGGCGAGACGCAAGTCGCGCACGCCGACCTAGTCAGCGGCAATTTCTTTGAGACGCTGGAAGTGCAGCCCGCGCTTGGCCGCCTGTTTACTTCGAGCGATGAAACCGCCTCCGGCGCGAATTCCGTCGCAGTACTAAGCTACGCCTACTGGTCGCGGCAATTCGGCGCCGACCCATCCATCTTAAACGCGCCCCTCACCGTGAACGGTGTTCCACTGACAGTCGTCGGCGTGGCTCGCAAGGGATTCTACGGTGTGCAAGTCGGTTCGACGCCTGACATTTTCATACCTGTCACCATGAAAGCGCAAATGGCGCCGAACATGCTTCAAACGCTCGAGGATCGCAACGATCACTGGTTGCCGGTCATGGGCCGACTTAAGCCGGGAATAGCGCTCGCTCGCGCTCAGGCAACGCTCCAGCCAATTTACAAGCCGATTATGGAATTGGACGCAAAGCTCCTCAAACTCTCAGGGCAAGATTTGGAGCGGTTCGTCTCGAAGCCGCTGCTGCTCATCAGCGGCGCGCATGGGCGGTTGGTTCTGCAGCAAGGCGCGCAAGAGCCGCTGTTGATTTTGATGAGCATGGTCGGCTTGGTCTTGCTCATTACCTGCGCGAACCTCGCTGGCTTGCTGGTGGCGCGCGGCGAAGCCCGGCAGCGCGAGATTGGTGTGCGCCTGGCCATGGGCGCGAGGCGCACGCGGCTGATTCGCCAGCTTCTTACGGAAAGCCTGCTCATCGCCATTGCCGGAGGTGCCGCAGGTATCGCTCTGGCTTGGTGGTGCTTGAACGCCATCGCAGCCGCCATTCCTGAGGGTGACGGAATGCGTGCTTTGGCGAATAGTCTCGATTTTCGTGTGCTCTGGTTTGCGATTGCCCTGACGCTGGCAACCACCATCCTTTTCGGCTTCGCTCCGGCGATGCGCGCCACTCGCCTCGACTTGCAAAGCACCTTGAAAGATCAGGGTTCGAGCATTTCCGAGGGCCGCTCGAATGTCGGTCTCCGCAAGGTGCTGATCGTCTCGCAAGTGGCGCTTACCGGGGTGTTGCTGGCGGGCGCGGGGCTTTTTGCGCGAACGCTGATAAATCTGGAGCACGCGAATCTAGGCGTGAACACCAGCCACGTGCTGCAATTTTCGGTGAGGCCGGATTTGAACGGCATCACGCCCGCGCAGACGCTTGCGTTCGCCGACCGTGCTCGGAATGAAATTGCCGCGCTGCCCGGCGTGCGCTCCGTGAGCATTTCCACAACTTCGATTTTTGAGGGCGACGACCACAGTTCCAACTTCACACCCGAAGGTTATCGTCCTGGAGACGATACCGACGCTATGTATGATTACATCGGTGCAAATTACTTTTCGACGATGAGCATTCCGCTCATCGCAGGTCGGGAATTCACCGAGTCTGATACAGCCGAGAGCCCCAAGGTCTGCATCATCAACGAAAAACTGGCGCAGCGATCCTTCGCGGGACGCAATCCCCTTGGCCTGCACATCACGCACGGATCGGGCACACTTTATAGAGACGCACCGATGGAAATCATCGGCGTGGTTGCCAACAGCAAATGGGATGACGCACGCAGTGATATTACCCCGTTCCTCTTTATGCCTTATTCGCAAGACAAGAACCTCGGCCGTCTGGCGTTTTACACCCGAACCGAGCGCGATCCGGCCCCCATGGCCGCAGCGCTTCGCTCGCTGGTCCAGCGGCTCGATCCAAACTTGCCCGTCAACGAACTGCGCACGCTCGAGGAGCAGGTCAGCAATTCGATGTCAAACGACCGGCTGGTCGCTGTGCTTTCTGTTTCGCTGGCGCTTCTGGCGGCGCTGCTCGCGGCGCTGGGGCTTTATGGAGTGCTCGCTTACGTGGTCGCGCGCCGCACCCGTGAAATTGGCATTCGCATCGCGCTCGGCGGCGAGCGCGCGGACATCTTGCGGCTCGTTGTGGGGCAAGGCTGGCGGCTCACGGTGGTGGGCGGCGCGATCGGAATCGTTGCAGCGCTGGTAGCGATGCGATGGGTGGCGAGTTTGCTCTATGGTGTGACGACACACGATCCGCTGACATTTGTAGGAGTCGTCGTGCTGCTCGCGATTGTCTCAGGCGCAGCCTGCTACATCCCCGCGCGCCGCGCCGTGCGCGTCGATCCCATGGTGGCGCTGCGGTATGAATAGCCCGTCGCAGATCGAGCGCAACTCTTCCTCGGAACAATTTTTGGCAAGCATCCGGGGATTCGGTGACATTCCCGGCCGTCGCTCCCGAGTGACGGGCAACCCGGAAGTTTTCAGGTCGCCGGTCGGGTTAGTACCGACAAACGCGCTTGTATTGAGCAGTCTGGGCAATTTCTGAGTGGCGATCCCGAGACGATTCGGCCAAATGATCCCCAACGATGCCCCCGGTTAGAGGCGCAACCAATCGCGCGGCTGTTCAAAAATGATGGCACCGCGATTTCGACCCACCCGTTCTGCCCCTGTCGTTCTTCCGTTCGCATCTCCTCCCAAACGCCTACTGAGTCCGATAGGCTGCGCTTTTTCTGCCGCTCATTTTCTTGGGCACTGCTTCGGGCTAATTCCTGCGCCCGGCAGCTTCGCGTCTTCTGCTTTCCCGGTTCCTCCCTGAACTGAATTGGTTCCCTCTCAGAATGCAGCCGCTTGCTTTGGGAGCAGAAGCCCTCGCTCTCAGGGGCCCCAAAAAAATGGGGCAGAAAAAGAGGAAATACAAAATGTCTTATCTATATGTTAAGTGGAATAGCTTCGGACATGGCGTGCCCGCCAGCGGTTTAGCGATTAAAGCATGTCTTGCGTCTCCCTGGTTACTCCCGGAAAGGAGGCCTGCGACGCCGTAGGCGGCGCGTTTAGGCCGCAGTTGAGGGAGTGGCCAGGGACAGTAATGATGGATCTATTTCGAGGGTGCGGTCTTAAGAATGTGGGATTATGCAATAACCGCGGCCGAGATCTCGCATGACTACGGGTTGCTGACCCGCTGAAAATGCCACGGTTTAGTCTGCGTCGGGGCATCAGGCTGCTTTTCCACAACCAGCTTTGCTTCAGCCTCATCCTTACCAGTCAACGTAAAGCGGAGCGAGATGGGATCGGAGTCATTCGGACCATCCGCGATTTTGATCAACAGTTCTTCTCCCGACGCGTGAGTCTCGAAAATCTTGTCAGAGGTGGTTTCGTTGCTGTCAGGGATGATTTCGCCGTCAACCCACGACACTCGTGTGCTGTGAATGGCAGTTCCGCCGAGCGTACCATCCTTCACGGCCATTTTTAAGGTAAAAAAAGTCCGACCTTTGTATTTGCATTCCCAAGTCCCAGCGAAATGTTTCAAGTCAGTTGCGCTCTGAGCCGCTAGTTTCAACGAAAACACGGATATGCCGAGGGCAACCGTGCCCACAAGACACACTGCCGCCAACTTGAAAGCGCGTACCCACTTCCTACCTCCATCGTTTCCTTTGAGAATGTTCACGATTCGTTCCTCCAAAGTGTTAGTGTCAAAAAGCCCCAAAGCATAACTTGACCGGGCCGGACCGCTAGACATCGACTGGGCGAGGTGCAGCAACGAACTGGCATAGCACGTCCCGGATGGGAGCATGTGAGCCGCCATTTCGTCACAAGCTAGCTCTCTGGTTCGGTCAATCTGTGACTTGATGAATGTAGCGAAGGGGTGAAAATACACCGCAACATACACAACCTCATAGAGCAAATTGAGCACGAAATCGCGCCGTCGGATGTGCGCGAACTCGTGCGACAGAGCACTAGCAAGGTCGTGCTCGCTAAAATCGCTCGCCAAGAAATTCTCAGGCAGAAGAACAACTGACTGCAGGAGCCCAACCGTTGCGGGAGTAGAGACGTGGGCCGAACAAAGCAGAGGAGTTATAGGAAGAGAAAAGGCTCGCCTGCACTGCTCTGCAAGCCGGGAAAGACACAAAGGGACTTCCTGCTCATAGGCGCTCTGTCGAATTCGATATGTACTATAAACGATCAATCCCAGCCGCGTGGCTCTGTAAAGAAGCAACATAGCAAGTGTCCACATCAAGGCTCCCGATAGAATCGGCGGGACATAGACAGAATGGCTCATGGAGCGAAGCGATATGGCCAGACCTGGCGATGAGGAATAGGTGGTGGTTCGATTCGCCACTGGTTCTGTCGACTTCGCGTCCTCCATCGCAGCGCCACTCCGACTCTGGATTAGAACGGTCGTTAACGGAACCAGCAGACAGCAAATCAATGCCAAAACCCAAACCCTGTGCATGTAGCGCGACGGCATACGCTGCAGTAGTCGGTCGCATAGGAGTGCAAACAGCGTGATCGCCGTGATTTGCCAAATGGCATTCAAGAAGAACGTCGTGAGCCAGCGGCTAGCCTCGCTCATCTTTCACCTCTCCACGTGATTGCCTGTCCTCAATTAACCGCTGCAACTTGGCGAGCTTGTCGGCATCGAGTTGGCGGCTCTTCACCAAAGTCATGAGAAGCGCGTCCACAGACCCGCCGAACATGCGGTTGAGCATGTCCCCTAGCGCCTCGCGTATAGCTTTGTCACGGCTCAATACCGCGCGATATTCGTAAGCCTTACCAAGCAGCCTCCGTCTCACCCTCCCTTTGCGTTGAAGGATGTTCAGTATGGTTTGAACCGTCGTGTATGCGAGACGCTCTCCGGGCAACTTCTCCTGGACTGCCTGCACTGTGCTCGGTCCGCTCTCCCACAGAGCCTTCATGATCTGCAGTTCAAGCGGGGTCAGTTGTGATTTGCCCTTGCGCACTCGCGACCTCCTAATGAGTTAGGAGGTTAACCATCCAAAGCGCACCTTGTCAACTAAATTCTTAGGAGGTGCGATATGCCACGCACGGCCCTGCGACCACTAGGGTTCGAGTACCATTGTGGAACCCATGGCGATCACGACGCGGCCGATTTCTTCTGTCCTGCTTCACCTGTTCATATAACTCGGCTGATACCGCACCGATCGTCCCAGGTCAGTAGGCCAGCCTTTTTCTACCGCTCATTTTTCCTGGGCACTGCTTCAGGCTAATTCCTGCGTCCGGCAGCTTCGCCGCTTCTGCTTTCCCGGTTCCGCCCTTACACCATCGGGTTCCCTCCCATAAAGCAGCCGCTCGCTTTGGAAGCAGCAGCCCTCGCTTTTGGGTGCCCCAGAAAAATGGGGCAGAAAAAGGAGATATTTTTCAATGTCCTACTTGAACTCAGTAACGATCGTCGGATTTGTTGGAGCCGACCCAGAGCAGCGTCAAGCGCGGAACAATGGTTCAAAATTCACCGTTCTTTCCATCGCCACGCAACGCTCTTGGAAAAATGCCGAAGACGAATGGGTCTCGAAAGTCGAGTGGCATCGCATCGCGATCTTCCGTCCACGGCTGGCCGAGTACGTCCTCACCGCGATCAAGAAGGGTGCGCACGTCCTCATCGAGGGCAGCCTCGTCAGCTCGACTTACGAGCAACCGAACGGCAAAGGCAAAACGGCGAAGACGGCGAAGATTACTTCGTGGTCGATTCGCGCGGATGTCGTGCGAAAGCTCGACCGCAATGAACCCGAGCCCGAAGCTCCCGCGACCACGCAGCCATTGGACCCCACCGAACCTCCGTTCTGATGCAGTCGGCAAAAAGGCCCTCCGGCACAGCCGGAGGGCCTTTTTTATTTTTCCCCTGTCGGTCGTTCCTTCGTTGCCTTTCCGTTCGCGCCATCCCTGATTCCTTCCTGAACTGCACCGCATTGCTGCTCGATTGCCGCTCGGCGTCATCCGCGTTTGGATTCACTTGCTCTTTGTCCGCTCCGCGATGGGACCCTTCCCGTTGGCTCTAGCAGCGCTCCTGCCACCAACCCCGGTGGCACTCTCGACTGCGGCCCGGGCCACCGAGGCCCTTCCACACCGCTCCGCTCGGTTCTCTGTTTCGGCTGCCTGCTCCCGCTTGGCTCTGTGAAGGGAGCAGAGCTCCCCGAAACAGGAGAACCCATCATGAACGAGCAAGCAAAATCCACCGCGCAGGTTGTCGAAACCCAGCTTTGCAACACCGTCGTGCAGGGAGACTGTATAGCAGTCATGAGGCGCATGGGCGCGGGCAGCGCGGACTTCGTTCTAACCGACCCGCCATACCTGGTCCGTTACCGCTCACGCGACGGCCGAAGCATTGCGAACGATGCTGATGCCTTCTGGGTCGCTCCGGCATTTTCCGAGATCTTTCGCATTCTGCGGCCCGATTCCTTCTGCGTCAGCTTCTACGGCTGGTCTCAAGCGGACAGGTTCATCTCCGCGTGGCGCCGCGCAGGGTTTCAACTTGCCGGCCATCTGACGTTTCCGAAGGGGTATGCCTCAACCGAACGGTTCCTCCGTTATCACCACGAGAATGCCTACTTGCTTGTGAAAGGCAATCCTCCGTTTCCCGCCGTGCGCATTCCCGACGTTATCGAATGGAAGTATTCCGGTAACCGCTTGCATCCCACGCAGAAACCGCTTTGCATCCTCTCGCCTCTCATCCAGTCCTTCTCGCGCCCCGGCGATTTCGTTGTGGACCCTTTTTGCGGTTCGGGATCAACGCTACTTGCTGCCAAGCTCGCGGGCAGGCGGTATCTAGGGGTCGAACTGGACCCCAATTACAGCACGCAGGCCGCAAAACGGCTTGCGTGCCGCGCCGCTTAAGCGGCACGCGCGTGGTTGTCCGGAAATCCGGCCAGAAAAAGAAAAGGCGGACAAGACCGCGCTCGTTCTAAGAGGATGGGCGGGCTTTTCTCGTTCACCGCATTGCAAGTGGTGTGGAAAGCGAGATGAGCACTTGTCGCTCACGCAGTATCGCTGCCGGCTCCGTCCCCGCTGCCGACAGAAAACTCAAGATGCGCTGAAGTCCGCGCAGCGCGCACCGGCGCGTTAGCCCTGATCGTCGCAACCCGGGGGCCCTCGATGAGAACTCGTTCCTCGTGCCACTGTCTCCTCTGCAAACTGGAACTCAACCTGAAACAACAGCTGCGTGAACTTGATTCTCAAGATGGCTTCACCAAAGTGGCCGCCTCAAGTCTAGTGCTGTTCGGATTTCCGAACTCTTTTGCGCTGACGGCTCATTTACGCTCCTGCCGAAGCAACGGTAACGGGACGCATCCCGCAGATGGAATTCTTTCCGAAATACTTCACCTCCGGCAAAGAAACGGAAGCAGCACCCTGCTGCGCGATATTCTTCTGCTCGCGTTTATCCCCGCTCTTCACTCCGCCGTGCGGCAACTCCATCGACGCTATCCCCTCCTCTCGAGCGAAGACACCGCGCAGCATCTCGTTGCCTCCCTGCTCGAAGCGTTCGACTCTCGGATGTTACTGGCGAGGAATTCCCATCTCGCCTTTGCCATCTCTCGCATGGCGAAACGCAGCACGTTCGAGTGGGCGGAGCGCCAAACCCGCACTCCCGGCAATGTAGAACGCGACGAACCGGTCAACGAATCCGAAGCTGTCTTTGGAATTCCCGAACCCATCGAGCGAGCGGTCCTCTTGCGGCATTTTCTCTGCCGCTGCCAGAGAGAAGGGTTGCTCACGGGTTCGGACCTGGAGCTTCTTGTCCATATCAAACTCGAAGGAAATTTCGGAGAGCAAAACGGGGAATACTCGAACGCCCTGCGGCAAAAGATTAAGCGGCTGCTCCAGAAGCTTCGCAAAGCCGCGCGAAGACCGTCTCCGATCGTGACTCACGATGGAACGAAAGAACGTACATAACGAATCGCCTCGCGATCCGAGGAGCAAAAATATTTTTGAGGAGATGCGACACAAATTTCCTCATGTTTCGCTGATTAGTTTTATAGAGGGAAGTTTTTGCCAAATACGCGCGGACGGAATGGCTCTCAGCGATTCAGGCAGTTTCCCGCCTCACCGCGAACCGTCCTTAAGACCGCAGGGGACACCTAGTTCCGGGGCTCGTGCCCACTCCTGTTTGCGTGAACACAGGGTGTCCTAGACGCTGCGTTCGATCCGTCCGCAAACTGGCCGAAGCTTCCCTA
>Ga0209166_10000915_pt1 | contig 27374 bp, 22 predicted proteins | sample Coa_R1_3_FD_187151 | JGI IMG/M metagenome (GOLD analysis project Ga0209166, IMG submission 187151) | Surface soil microbial communities from Centralia Pennsylvania, which are recovering from an underground coalmine fire - Coalmine... | ecosystem: Environmental > Terrestrial > Soil >...
GCGGCACAAAATACTCGCGCGGCTCGTGCCACGGCGAGCGGATGGTCAGTACCCAGCTGCTCATAGGTTGGGGCTGAGTCTAGCGCGATGTGCGCCTCTGTCAAATGAACCAGGCGCGTGCTTTGTGCGCTTCGGGGGTGAAGGCCAGCTCCAGCGACCAGGGCGCGTCGGGCGAGGCGCGCACGGCGCGCCAGGCGCCGGCCGGCGGCACTGCGTTGCGCCGATCGAAGGTGGATTGGTAGTGCGCCAGCTGCTTGGCGTCCATGCCCAGCTCCGTCAGGAGCAAGCCGATCGGGCCGCCGTGCGTCACCAGCGCCACCGGCCCGCTGCCCAGGCACAGCTCGCCGGCGTGCACCCAGGCCGGCCAGACGCGGGCGTGCACGTCCGGCGCTTTTTCGTCCGGTCGCCACTCGGCCAAGCGTCCGTCCACCGTCGGGGTCAGGCCCACTGCTTTTCCCGCTATCTCAGCCGTGTGCAGGCAGCGCTCCAGCGGGCTGGTCAGGACGTGGCAGACGCCCATATCGCGCAAAAAATCGCCCAATTTGGCGGCCTCGGCTTCCCCCTGGGCCGTCAGCGGCGGGCCAGGCGGCAGGTGATACACCAGGTCGGTGCGGCTCCAGTCGGGCGTGGCATGTCGAATCAAATACACCGTCGGAATCATCATTAATTTCCACTCTAGCAGGCGGGGCATGTTCCGGCAACCCGCCGGAATAGACAGGCCCTGGCGGTTGATGGCGTTGGCCGTGTCAGGGTTGGACGTCCGGCCCCTGGTCCACGAAGCGGTTGTACCAGCGCAGCAAGATGTCCTGGTTGAACTGCGGCAGATCCAGCTCGTGGTCCCAGGCCAGCGCCACGATCTGGGTGGGAAGCTGGCGCTGGTAGGCCGTGACCAGGATGCGCACCTGGTTATAGGTCTTCTCGGGCGGGGCTTTCTTCAGCAGGTCACTGAATTGCTGCTGCACATCGGGGCAGCCGCTGGGACAGTAGTATAGGAACACGATGCCGCCCCGCGCCAGGTTGTCGACAAAGGTGCCCTCGGGCACGGGCGTGGCCGCCAGGCCAAACGGGGCCGCGTCGGCAAAGTGCCCGCCCGACGACGGCGGATAGTGCTGGTAGGGGATATTGGAGCCAGCCGGGTAGACCGCCGCGCCTTCGTCCGGGATCGCCTGTTCGCCGGGTATGGGGCCGGGGCGCAGGTTGACGAACACATACCAGCCGATGGCGCCGAGAAATACCACAATCGTGCCCAGCACAATGATGTTCCAAAACAGGGAGCGGCGCCGGCGCTCCTGGCGCAGCTGCTCACGCTTGCTGACCCTTGGCGCCGATGGGTCATATTTGCTCGGCTGCGCGGTAGCGCGTTTGGTCAAGACGACCTCCCAGAAGGCGAAAGAAATTGAACGGCCGGTGCCAGGTGAAAATTATAACATGCGGGCTCGGCGCAAAAAGCCCGTTTGCGAAGCCATCTTTTGGCCCGGCGCCGGGCTCAACATCCCCGGCGCCGGTTCAAAGCGCCGCTAAGGCAGCGGGGGAATGGGCGCGGTGTTCAGGTTCGCAAACTGAGTGCTGGCGTAGTTGCTTGAGCTGATGGCCGCGGCAAAGGCTGCCATGGAGGCTGGCGAGCTATTAATCGGCAGGGTGGCCGACGGATCATTATCGTTCCAACTGAAGTAGATCACCGCCTTAATTCTATTCAGGTTATTGGGTATCTGTGTACCATAGGCATCGGTGATCCACGCGGCCTTCATGGCGCCCGTATTGTCTCCCTCAAATGACGCCGTTTCGCCGATCATGATGGGCTTGGTCGGCGCCACTGTCAGCAGCTCCTGGTAGCTGTTATCGAGCCAGCCGACGCCGCTGCCGGTGAACACGGTATTGAAGCTAAGCCAGACACCGGTATAGAAGTTATAGCCGTCCAGGCAGGTCCAATCGACGTAGTTGTCGCCCGGGTAGAGCTGGTCATAGGGCACCGACGGGCTGGGCGGGGCGTGGCTGGCGATGTTCGGGCACCAGACCCAGGTGGCATTTGTGGCGCCCACCTGGGTAAACACGTCGTGGACGTGGCGCCAGGCGTTGATGTAGTCGGCTGGTGTGTTGCCGTTGAGCTGCGCGCTCCAGGGAAAGCGCCAGTTCCCGTTCATCTCCCAGTCAAAGCGTAGGAAGAAAGGATGGCCCCAGGCCTTGGCCGCCGCGGCCCACTGCTGCAGGTAGGTGTCAAAGCTGCCGTTAATAATCTGGTTGAGCTGAAAATTGGGCTGATCTGACGAGCCGGCTGGATCCCACGAGGCCCAGTCTAAGACCGGAATCGACCCGTGTTGTCGAACGTTTTCAAAGTACTGGGTCTGAAATGGCTGCAGTACCCCGCCGGATTGCCAGGGCTGGCCCCATTGCACTAGAGACTGCTTCTTGCCGGATTGCGTTTCGAACTGGCCGATCGCGCCGCTCGGCTGCAGCGCGGCCGCGGTTGGCAGCGTTCCACCGACAAACGCTCCCCAATAAACGTGTGCGGTTGGGCCGTAGATGACAGGCAGATAGCTCCGCAGCGGCAGAGCCAACACACCTGCGAGGGGCGCCGCGGCGTATCCCGGCCTGACCAGGCCGCGGGCCGGCGCGGAGGGGGCTAATGGAGCCGCGTTGGTCACCGCTCGGGGCCAGGCCAGGGCCGCCAACAAAACCGCCATGATCAGACCGGCGGAGAACAGGTATGGGTGCTGGCGACGTCGTAAGCTGCGCTGCGATAGCATAATAAGTACACTACTTTCCCTCGGCTCAACAGCTTGTCTTAGCCTGCGGCCGCCGGCTGCAAATAAGTTTCAAGCGTTCCATTCGTAGTATTGAGAGCCTGCTGTACACATTGTACTAAACGACAATCAGATACACAACATCTGATTATCTGCTGCGGGCGGCAACTGCAATCCGGCCCATGCTTGCATCTGACAAGAAACGGGCGCTATGCGAACTGGGTTAGCTAAGAGCCTATCTCTAAACCTGGTTGATGTCGGATAATGGCAGGCGGAGGAAGCCGCCCGATGAGCCAGACCGAAGCGACCCGCTATGCCGAGGTTGAGAACTGGGAACTGTCCGATAGCTTGTGGGTGCAGATTGAGCCGCTGTTGCCCAAGGCCAAGTCGCGCTATCGCGGGCGAGGCAGACAACGCAAGCATATCGGGGGGCGGCCGGCGGCCAATCCGCGGCGACTGATGGCAGGGATCTTGTATGTCTTGCGCACCGGCTGTCAATCGAACGCGTTGCCCCAAGCGACGTACGGGTCGGGGAAGACCGCCCACCGTTATTTTCAGCGCTGGGTCCGGGCGGGCGTTTTTCGCCGGATGTGGGCGGCCGGCTTGACGGATTACGATGAGCTGAAAGGCATCGCCTGGAAGTGGCAAGCCGCCGATGGCACGATGACCAAAGCGCCGCTGGGCGGCGGCCAAACCGGGCCAAATCCGACCGATCGCGCCAAAAGCGGGACCAAGCGCAGCCTGCTGGTTGATGAACGCGGCGTGCCCTTGGGCCTGGTGGTGAGTGGCGCCAACATCACGGACGGCAAATTGTTGGAGGCGACTTTGGCGAGTATGCCGATTGAGCGCCCCGCCCCACAAACCACGCCCCAGAACTTGTCGTTGGACAAAGGCTACAGTGGGGCACCCAGCGCTGCCGTGGCGCAGGCCCACGGGTACGAGATCCATGTGCCCGATAAGGCCAATGCGAAAAAAAGCGGAAGCGCAAACCGGGGCGCCGGAAAGCGCGGCGCTGGATCGTCGAGGTCGCCCATAGCTGGATGAACCGGTTTCGGCGCTTACTGGTGCGGTGGGAGAAGAAGTCGAGCAACTATCTGTCATTGGTCTACTTCGCCTGCGCCATTATCTGCTGGCGCAAGTGCGAGGTTTAGAGATACGTTCTAAAGGCTGGGAATAAACGCGAAGGGTTTTGGGCTGGAGTTTGCGGCCAGCGGCAAAAGGCGAATTGAATGGGCCCAGGTGTTTGTGCACACCTGGCCGCATCATCCAGCTTGACCCTTTAACTGTTTCCGAGCAAAGCGGGCAGGAATACGATCGTAGACCTCCCATGCTTCTTCGTGGGAGTGGAGGTTGGAGTTTGGGTTTTAGTTGGGACGGGCGTGGCAGTCTTGCTGGCGGTTGGCTTGGGCGTGTTGGTCTTGGTTGGTCCGGCCGTTGACGTCTTGGTGGCGCTTGGCGCGGCGGTCCGGGTCGCGGTCGATGTCGGGCCGCTCGTCGGAGTTGTCGTGCGCGTGCGCGTTGGTGTGGCCGTAGCAGCCGCCGGGTTGAGGGGCGCGATCTTGGTGCCCGGCGCCAGGCCGCCGAACTCATTGGCAGCGTAATTGGTCGACGCAATAGCCGTGGCAAACGCCATCTGCGCGGCGGACGAGCTCTCGATGGCGAAGGTGCTGCCGGCACTGTTCCAGTTGAACCAAACAAAGGCTTTGATGGCCGGGAAATTGGCCGGGATCTGCGTGGTCAGCGTATCTGTAATCCAGGCGGCTTTTTTGGCCCCGCCATCGCCAGCTTCAAGTGAGGCGGTTTCGGCAATCATAATGGGCTTGCTGGGGGCCAGCGCCAGGAGCTCCTGGTAACTGTCGTAGAGCCAGGTGATGCCGCTGCCGGTGAAGACGGTGTTGAAGCTCAGCCAGGTGCTGTATTTGTTGTACCCGTCCAATCCAGTCCAATCGACATAAGCGTCGCCCGGATAAACTTCCGCCATGGGGATCATGGCGCTGCTGTTGATGTTTGGGCACCAGACCCAGGTCACATTATTGGCGCCGACGGACGTAAAGATATCGTGGACGTGCCGCCAGGCGGTCACAAATTGACCCGCTGAATTGCCGTTGGCCAGCTCGCTCCACGGATACCAGTTCCCGTTCATCTCCCAGTCGAATCTAAGGAAGAGCGGATAGCCCCAGGCTTTGGCGTCGGTAGCCCACTGCTGGATATAGGCATCGTGCATGCCGTTGATAATATTGCCTAACGAGAAGTTCGGCTGTGTCAGTGATCCACTCGCCGACATATCGCGCGAGCCCCAATCAATCAGCGGAATGGCGCCCCGGCTGCGAACTGCGCTGGCCAAACTCGGCAGAAACGGACAGTAGCCATACGGCCACTGCGCCGAAGCATACCAGGCTTGCCCCCAATGCAGGATGGAGACCTTTTTGCCGGCGTGCGATTCAAACAGGTCCCAGGAAGACAAATCCCAGGGAGGTGTGCCATAGGCTGTGCCGGTGGCCGGGTTAATGCCATAAGTTGAGCCTGAAATGTAAGCTCCCCAATAGAGGCTGGGCTGAGCAGAACCGAGCAGGAGCTTAGGAAGGCTGGCGGAAATGCCTGCACCAATGGCCGTGCCGGCTGCCAGTTTGAGGAAGGTTCTGCGATCCAATGTTTGTTCTCCTTTACGCAGGCCATGGCAGGGCAACCTGGCTCCTGCCGGCTTCTGAAAACCTAAAAGTCTGCTCTGGGGGCAGGGCGCAGCCAGCTGCGAGCCAGTGCCTGACCTGGCGTCAGGCGCCGGTTGGTTTCAGCAGCAGCTGGAGCTTTGAAATGTCCTATGACACGAACGGCCGCCAGGCCCAAACCACTGTGCCTGGCCGGCGAGCGGACCCTGCTGATGTCAGACAGTTAGAAATTGACGAGATTCTATCTAGCAACCATCAAAGCTGGAATAGGCTTTCCGGACCATTGAGGAAGGTTTCGAGGCGAACCACGCCAAGTGATGATGGGTCTCGAGGCGCCCCATGTTTCAAGTTGAAGTGACGCAATTGCCAGCAGTCAAATCTATAGCCTTTATCTAACGTAACCAATTGCCGCCGAAACCGATTACTTTTAACACGGGATAGGGCTCATGCAGGCGCCCAAACTTCCATGACAATCAAGTCAAGATGGTATTTGAACTTGAGACATAACGGTTTGCTGCGACAGATTGAGTCACTAAACCGTTATCACCGAGTTACAGAATTGTGACAATTGTTATCGAGTTTAGTACCGGGGTCACATCGGAGGTCAATACACAATCTATAATGGACTATCATGGCAATAAGCCCGACGGGCAGCTTCTGTCGGCGCGATGCCGGTGGGGGCGTGCGAGGTGTCTGGCTACTGGCAGGATCTCGCCGAGCTGGGTGGAAATGGCTAACGCCCCAAGGCACGGACCCCATTCCACCACCTTGTGCAATTCCGCTGTAAGTCCTTGACTTTCGACTTGTTGGGGGCGAGCCTGGGCCGCGTTTCGTGCGGGCGCCGGGTGTGGTAACTGTTACCGGTCCTATTTCACATTTGTGCTGGTTAAAACAATATGCAGCCAAAACGCCCCTTCGTGTCCGTCGTCATCCCGACACTCAATGAATCCGCCAACCTGCCGCTCGTCTTGCCGTACCTGCCGCTCAGCTGGATTGATGAGGTGCTCATCGTCGACGGAAGATCGACTGACAACACCATCGAGATTGCACGACGTCTGCTGCCATCGGTCCGTGTGGTGATCGAGCACAAGCCGGGCAAAGGCGCGGCTATGCAGGCCGGCTTTGCCGCCGCCCGCGGCGACATCCTGGTGACCATGGATGCCGATGGTTCCAATGATCCGCGCGAAATCCCGCGCATGGTCCAGAGCCTGCTGGAGGGCGCCGACTTTGTCAAAGGCAGCCGTTTCGTGCCCGGCGGCGGCACCACCGATATGCCGCGCTATCGCAAGCTCGGCAACTATGCGCTGGGCGCCCTGACCAACGTTCTGTTCAACGGCACTTACACAGACCTGTGCTACGGCTATCACGCTTTCTGGCGGCACTGCCTGGCCAGCATCAATTCGATTGACGCCGACGGGTTCGAGGTCGACACGGCTATCTATATCCGTGTCTTGCGCGATCGCCTGCGGGTGTCGGAGACGCCGAGTTTTGAAGGCTATCGCTTTCACGGCATTGGAAAGCTGCAAACGGTGCCCGACGGATGGCGGATATTGAAAACGATCTTGCGCGAATGGCTGCTGAACCGCGCTGAAAACCGCGGAGAGCTCTATCGCGGCTTTCGGGGTTTCCGGCCCGTTGATACCGATCCGCCATCGCGGCTGTCGCACGATATTGTGTCCACGACCGCCATGGAAGAGATCTATTCATTGACGCATGAGGTGGCCTCGGAGCCCAATCAACACGAGCGCCTGGTGCGCATCTTACGGCGCGCCTTATACCTGGTAAACGCCACTGGCGGAAGCCTGCTGCTGACCGACAAGTCCGGCCAGGTGAGCAGTGGCGTCATGGCGTACGCTGGGCAGTTTCACACGCCAACCCCGGCCGAAGTGACGGATGTTTTCATGTCTGGTTTGGCCGGCTGGGTGCTGGAGCATCGCCAGCCAGCGCTGGTGCCCAGCACGGCGGAAGACCCGCGCTGGCTGAAGCGAGCGTGGGAAAACCCGGGCCGTGTTTCGCGCTCGGCCGTCAGTGTGCCGCTGTCGTTGTTTGACCGGCCAATCGGTGTCATGACGCTGGTGACAGACAGCACCGGCCAGTTCACCGAGCGCGACCTGGCCATGCTCTCCACCATTGCCGTCGGGCTCTCTTTGAGCGCGGCAGGCTTTATCTTGCCTCAAACCACCCCGGCCGACCCCATGGCGCTGACCAACCGTCGGGTTGAAAGCAGCCAGAGCGAACGCACCCCTTCGGCGTTGTAGCCGCGGCTGCCGCGCCACGGTTGTCTTTCAACCGGGCACTCATGAGGATCATCATTGGCTATGCTGTTTGATATTTCTGTCATCATCTGCGCCTATTCCGAAGCGCGCTGGCAGCTGCTGCTGGCAGCCGTGGACTCGGTTCGCTGCCAGACCGTCCAACCGCGGGAGATCATACTGGTCATCGACCACAACCCGGCGCTGGTGACGCGCGCACGGCTGACGCTGCCGGATGTGGTCGTGTCCGAAAATTCCGGCCAGCAGGGGCTGTCGGGCGCACGTAATACGGGCATCGCATTGGCCCGCGGCAGTGTGTTAGCCTTTCTGGATGATGACGCGTGTGCCGAGCCGGATTGGCTGGAGCATTTGTTGTCGGGCTACGCCGATCCGCGCGTGGTTGGAGTGGGTGGCGCGATAGAGCCGGTTTGGGCAGCGGGCCGGCCGGCGTGGTTTCCGCCCGAATTCGACTGGGTCGTCGGATGCACTTACCGGGGTCTGCCTGAAACGCCGTCGTCGGTACGCAATCTGATTGGCGCCAACATGTCGATGCGCGCCAACTTATTTGACGGGCTGGGCGGCTTCCAAGACGGCATCGGGCGGGTACGTAAGCTGCCGGCCGGTTGCGAGGAGACTGAACTGTGCATTCGGGCCAGCCAGCGCTGGCCCGGCAGTGTGTTTCTCTACGATCCAAGCGTCAAAATAACCCACCACGTTTCAGCTGAACGGTCTACCTGGATCTATTTCTGCACGCGTTGTTTTGCGGAGGGGCGGTCGAAGGCGTTGGTGGTAGGATTGGTTGGCGCGTCGGACGGGTTGGCTTCCGAACGTTCTTACCTGCGCCGCACCTTGCCGCTGGCCGTTGTGAGCGGCATTCAAGATGTTTTTAGTCGCGGCGATTGGTCAGGCATGGGCCGCGCGGCGGCCATTGTGGTTGGTGTTATGATCACGGGCTCGGGCTTCCTGATGGGAAGCTGGCCCCGGCGTTGGAGCGGGCCGACTGTGAGCGCAGGGGCTGGTGAGGCAGTGATCAAGCTGTAACGGCAGAGGTCATTCAACGGTTCCCCGGTATATGAGTGCCATCCACGAGTTATCAGAAGGAGTACAACCGCCAGCGGTGAGCAGTTCGATTGGCCAGAGCCTTGGCCAGGGCGCGCTGCGGCTGTTGTTTGTCACGCCCCGCTTTTTTCCTATGACAGGCGGGGTGGAAAGCCATGTGTACGAAGTGGGCCGGCGGCTGGTGGCGGCTGGAGTGCAATTGACCGTGCTGACGACCGACCGCAGTGGCCGCCTGCCGGCCCACGAACAGCTGGCTGGCATGGAGATCGTGCGTGTTCGGGCCTGGCCGGCCGAGCGGGACTACTACTTCGCGCCCGGCCTGGTGCCGCCTATCGCGGCGGGCGCATGGGACATTGTTCATGTCCAGTCCTATCACACGTTTGTAGCCCCAATCGCCATGGCCGCGGCCTGGCGGGCTCATATCCCGTACGTGGTCACCTTTCATGGCGGCGGCCATTCTTCGCGTATGCGCCACATGGGGCGCCGCTGGCAGCGAGCCTGGCTGCGCCCGCTGCTGGCGCACGCTCAGCGCCTGGTCGCGCTGGCTCCCTTTGAAGTGGAACTGCTTAGCGCTGAACTGCGGCTGCCGCCAGCCCGCTTTGTGCTGATACCCAATGGCGCTGATCTGCCGCTCCCTGCCCAAACGCAACCGGCGGTGGATGAGGTTCTCATCGCCTCTATCGGCCGCCTGGAGCAGTACAAGGGTCATCAGCGAATCCTGGCTGCGCTGCCGGCAGTCTTGGAACAAGAACCGCGGGCGCGGCTGTGGATAGCCGGGGTGGGGCCTTACGAGACCGCCTTACGACTGCAGGCCCGGCGGTTGGGAGTAGCCGAGCGGGTCGAGTTTCGCAGCATACCGCCGACGGAGCGGGCGGCTATGTCAACTGAGCTCTCGCGGGCGGCGTTGGTGGTGTTGCTCAGCGAGTACGAGACGCACCCGATTGCCGTGCTTGAGGCGCTGGCCTTGGGCCGCCCAGTGCTGGTTGCAGATACCTCAGGTTTGCACGACCTGGCCCAGCGCGGCTGGGCGCGCGCCATTCCGATCGACAGCACGCCGCCACAGGTGGCCCAGGCGGTTATCGATCAACTGCGTCACCCGCTTCAGCCGGCCGGCTTTGAGCTGCCCAGCTGGGACCGGTGCGCGGAAGATCTATTTGAGCTATATCAGTCGATTGTGTGCCCCCAAGTATGCGCATCCTGATGCTCGCACAGTTCTACCCGCCCATTGTTGGGGGCGAAGAGCGCCTGGTCCAAGATCTGAGCAGGGACCTGGCGCGGCGCGGCCATGACGTGGCTGTGGCCACCCTGCTGCATGATCAGCTACCTCGATTTGAGGTGGATCAAGGGGTGCAGATTTATCGGATCCCGAGCACCGCTCGACGAGCAGCGTGGCTGTTTTCGGAGCCGGACCGGCGTCACGCTCCACCGTGGCCTGACCCGGAGACCGTGGCTGCGCTGCGGCAAGTGGTGCGGCAGCATCGGGCTGAGATCGTGCACGCGCACAACTGGCTGTTATATTCCTTCTTGCCGCTCAAGTCGGCCGGCAAGGCGCGGCTGGTGGTTACCCTGCATGACTATAGCCTGGTGTGTGCCGTGAAGCGGTTGATGCGGCACGGCCGGCAGTGCTCTGGTTCGCAGCTGCTCAAGTGCATGCGCTGTACCAGCGACTATTACGGCTCCGTCAAAGGTCTGCCAATTTTGGCCGGCAACTGGCTCATGTCGGCTGCCGAACGCGCGGCCGTGGATATGTTCCTGCCGATCAGTCATAGCGTTGCGCAGGGGAACAATTTGGTTGGGGGACGCTGGCCATTTCAAGTGATACCCAATTTCGTGCCAGACACGCTGGGGGCGCCTCAGCCATTTGAGCCTGCCTATGCTGCTCAACTGCCACCGGACGGCTATTTGCTCTTTGTCGGCGATTTAACGGCGGACAAGGGGATCGAGGTATTGCTGCAGGCCTATGCCGGCCTGGAAAACGTGCCGCCGTTGGTGCTTATTGGCCGCCGGCATGCCAGCCAGCCCTTATCGCTGCCGCCGAACGTGATGGTCCTCGACAGTTGGCCGCACGCGGCGGTGATGGAAGCCTGGCGGCGCTGCAGCCTGGCTCTGGCGCCTTCGGTATGGGCCGAACCGTTTGGACTGGTCGCGCTCGAGGCCATGGCCGTGGGCTGCCCCGTCATCGCCTCGCGCGCCGGCGGCCTTTCAGACATTGTGGTCGATGGAGACACTGGGCTGCTCGTTCCGCCAGGCGACGTCTCTGCTTTGCGGGCGGCGATGACCAGGCTCATTGCGTCGCCAGAATTGCGCGAACGCATGGGCCAAGCTGGGCAGCACCGGGTTTCTGAATTTCGAGCGAGTGTGGTGGTGCCAAGAGTCGAGCAGGTATATCGAGCGCTGCTGGGACAGCAAGATGAAATGGTGGGGCAGTCCTCGCTGGCACCAGTTGATCGAAGGGTATTATAAGAAGAGATGTCTCGAGTAACTGACTGGCATGAGGCAAATTCTGCGGTAAGGCCAGCCGTCCGAGCCAGGCACGCTGTCGAGCGCCTGGTCAGGCGGCCAGACACGCTGCCTAGTCAGTGGGGCTGGCTGCCCGGCCTGAGCGCCGTGGCCGCGCTTGGGCTGTTGACTGTCTCCATGGCCAATCGGCTGTCGAGTGCCGGCTACCAGGGGGTTGAGCCTCTTTTCTGGCTAGGCCTGGTGGTCATTGTCGGCCCAATTACGGCCCGTCTGCTGGTGTCGCGCGTGGCGCGGTCTGAGCGCCTGGGTCTGGTCATCGTGGCTGGGTTGGGTCTCTACCTGGTCAAGTTTTTGCAGAGCCCGTTTGCGTTTACCTATTCTGACGAGTTCATTCACCTGTACAACGCCGACCAGATTGCTCAGACGGGGCGGCTCTTCAGCCAAAATCCGCTCTTGCCGGCAACCGCGCTGTATCCTGGCCTCGAGTCGGCCACCGCGGCTATCATGCGGTTAGCAGGCCTCGACGGCTTCAGCGCTGGGCTGATTGTGGTTGGGCTGGCCCGCTTAATCATGGTTTTGGCGCTGTTCTTATTGTTCGAGCAGGTCGGCCGCTCAGCGCGCGTGGCCAGCCTGGCGAGCCTGCTCTACATGGCCAACGCCAATTTCTTGTTCTGGAGCGCGCAGTATTCCTACGAATCCCTGGCGTTGCCCCTGGCCGTGCTGGTGCTGTTTGCCGTGGTTCGCCGCGACGCCGCCCGCCTGCCGGCCGAACGCCTGTCACTGACCGTGGTGGCCCTGTTGATGACGTGCGCCGTAGTCGTCAGCCATCACCTCTCGTCCTATTTCCTGGCAGCCGCCCTGCTGCTGTGGGCGCTGCTGTTCTGGGGGCAGCGGCAGGCGGCGTTCAGGCGAGCGACAATCTGGCTCAGCCGAGTGACTGCGAGTGTAGCGTGGCAGCGGCTGGCGGCGCCAGTCAGTTGGTTTATGGGGCGCCCGGCCCGGCGTCCGGCTGGCTTGAGCAGCGCTGGCGAGGGGCCCGGCGGCCTGGCAATTTTCGCACTGGTGGCCGCTCTGTTTTGGCTATTCTTTGTGGCCAGCTACACGCTGCAGTATCTATCACCGGTTTTTGCCAGGGCATTGTCGTCGGTGACGCAAACGATTTCCGGCGAAGATACCGCGCGCACCTTGTTTCAATCTAGCTCAGGCTACGTGGCACCCGTTTTGGAGCGCGTGCTGGGGCTGTCGTCAGTGCTTTTGTGTGGCCTTGGGCTGCCATTTGGCCTGCGCCAGGTCTGGCGGCGGTACTTGCACAATCCTGTCGCGCTGCTGCTGGTCGCCGGGGCCATTGGCTATTTTGCTACTTTGGGGCTGCGGTTCGTGCCCGCCGCCTGGGAGATCGGAAACCGGGCCTCAGAGTTCCTGTTTATCGGTCTGGCGTTTGTGCTGGCCACGAGCCGGCTGCCTCGCGGATTGGGGTTGCGCCAGCTGATGCGGCCAATTCTGGCGGCGGCTATTCTCGTTATTTTTGTGGGGGGTGTTATTTCAGGCTGGCAACCGCAACTCCGCCTGGCCCAGGTATATGAAGTGGCGGTCGGCAACGTACGCCTGGAGCCGGCCGGCGCTGCCGCTGCCCGTTGGACGCTGGCTACGCTCGGACCGGGGCACCATTTCGCTACTGATGAATCAAATGGGCGTTACTTACTGGCCTATGGTGAACAAGATGTGCTGGCCGGCCGCGACCGCAGTATTAAGAGCCTCTTCGAAGCAACAAAGGTCCAGGACTGGCAATTACAGATCCTTCAAGATGTGCCGATCGAGTACCTGGCAGTGGACCGGCGATTGGTCAGCGCCGACAACATGGCGGGCTACTTTTTTGATAGCGGCAATCAGTGGCCGCTGCCGCCGTATCAGTTGCTGCCACCTTCGAACTACACGAAGTTCGAGCAGCTGGGTCAGGTGAGCCGCATTTTTGATGCCGGCGACCTGGTTATCTATGATGTCAGAAAGTTGCTCAGTGGCACGCCGCAACCTTGATTTGTGGGTAGTGCTTATCCTGGCGGCCGTTGGTCTGGGGGCCCAATGGCTGCCACTGCCGGTCCCGGTCAGGCTGATCGGCGGTCTGGCACTGGTGGTGCTGTGCCCGGGCTATGCCCTGACTGCGGCGCTTTTCCCGGGGCGGACGCCTGGCTGGCCGGAGCGGGTTGTGTTCAGCCTGGGACTGAGCCTGGCTGTAGCGATTCTCGGTGCCGTTGTCTTCAACACGACGATCTGGGGGTTGCAGATTGGCGTGTGGGCCGGCCTGTTTGCCGGCGTCACATTGTGCGCGAGCCTGGTCGCGGTCTGGAGGCGGTCGAAAAACGCAGAGGAAACAGGGCCAACTGCCACACACCAGCGCCGGTTGAGCTGGGCACCGTGGGTGCTCCTGGCCGTGGCGGGGTCGCTGACGGTCGGCGCGCTCACGCTGGGGCACACGCCGTCCGCTCCCAATGCCGTGGTTGGCTATACGTTGCTTTGGATCACACCGGCTGGCGACGCCAATGCGCCTGCTGTTCGCCTTGGCCTGAGCAGCAGCGAGTTTGCCACCACCCACTACCGGCTCAAAGTCACGTTCGATAGCCGGCTGTTCCTGGATGTGACCGACATCACCCTGGCTCCGGGTGAAAAAATGGAGCGAGTGATTCCGCTGCCGGCCGGGCAGCCGGTGCAGGTCGTTGAGGCCGTGTTATATCGCCAGGACGACCCTGGCACGGTCTATCGGCGCGTGACGCTGCTGCGCACGCCGCCAACGGGTTAAACCTCATGAGTCTGCGCATCTTGTTGGCCAGCGACCACTACCCGCCCTTTATTGGGGGCGCGCACCGACAGACACAACTGCTTGCGCACGAGCTGCACATGCGCGGTCACGACGTCAGCGTGGTCACGGTTTGGCACGGCGGGCTGCCGGAATTTGAGGATGAAGATGGCGTGCGCGTCTATCGGCTCCGGCAGCTGCGCACGATGATTTCGTCCCTGGTGCGTGATTCCAGACAGCGTCATCAGCCGCCATTCCCAGACCCGGTGACGACGCAGAGCTTGCGCCGGCTCATTGAGCGCCTGAAACCCGACATCGTCCACTCGTATGGGTGGTTTAGCTATTCAGTTGCGCTGGCGCTGCTGGGAAAAGACATCCCGCTGCTTATTTCGGCTCGAGATTATGGCTATAGCTGCGCCAATCGGACGCTGCTGCGCGGCGGCGAGGTGTGCAGCGGACCCCAGCTGCTGAAGTGCCTGCGCTGCTCCGCCGGACACTACGGCGTTCCCAAGGGTTGGCTGGCCGCGCTCGGCGTGCGGGCCAGTTTGCCCTTGGTACGCGGCAAGGTCAGCGGCATACACAGCATCAGCACCTACGTTCAAGACATGATGCAGCGCGACTTTTGGGTGGGCGCCGGCTCCAGCCATGTTGTCCAAAGGGTGATCCCCAGCTTTCGTGAAGACGATGACGCGACTAGCGCAGCAGACCTTGAGCCCTACCTGCGGCAGCTGCCATTGGAGCCATACATCCTGTTTGTTGGGGCGCTGCGGCAGGAGAAGGGCGTGGCGCAGCTGCTGAGCGCGTATCAGCAATCCGGCACCTCGGTGCCTTTGGTCTTGATCGGAACCGTTGAGCGGGATACGCCGCGGACGTTCCCGGCGGGTGTGCGGGTACTGCAAAACTTCCCCCATTCGGCCGTGATGGCGGCCTGGGCACGAAGCCTGTTTGGCGTCGTTCCATCGCTGTGGCCTGAGCCGTTGGGCAGCGTGGTGTACGAAGGTATGAGCCAGGGCAAAGCCGTCATCGGCACCCGACCGGGCGGGCACACCGACATGATCATAGATCAGAAGACGGGCTTCCTGGTGCCCCCCGGCGATGTGGCAGCCCTGGCGGATGCCATGCGCCGACTGCTTGACGAGCCCGGTTTGCGCGAATCCTTGGGGCAGGCCGGGCGTGAGCGCGCCCAACAATTCACGGCACGGGTGGCCGTGCCGGAGTTTGAGCGGCTTTACTATCAGCTCGTGGGCCGGCAATCGGACGCCGAGGCAACCGCGCACTACCAGTCAGCGAATGGCAGCTAGCTTGGACCGGTCCACGCTTCAGGGCACCGCCCGTCCGATCGTTCAATCCCTGGCTGCCTGCGCGATACTACCGACAGCCTTGACTTTGAGACTTGCGGCGATGGTGCTGGGCAAAGAACGCGCTTGTATGTCAATTAGCGAAAGGTCCTCCCAATGGACCGGGCTCTACGGCATTTATCTGCGGCGAGCGTTACTGCCTTGGCTGATTGCAGCAAGCGGTCGTGAAGTCTCTATTGGAACGGGAACTATTCTGACCAAACCGACCATTGAAATTGGCAATGAAGTGTATATCGGCCGATACTGCATATTGGGCGACGTGCGTATTGGCGATAAGACTTTGATTGCGGACCATGTGCATTTCCTGTCTGGCCAGCATGGAATAAGCTCATCTATGCTCATTGCCGACCAAGAAGAAACTTACCGAACCCTGCGGATTGGTCAGGACGTTTGGGTGGGCAGTGGCGCGACCATTCTTGCCGACCTCGGCAGCCATTGTGTGGTCGGCGCGGGAAGCGTTGTCACAAAGCCAGTGCCGGAATACATCATTGCTGTGGGAAATCCGGCTCGGCCAATTGGTGACCGCCGCGAGCGCGCTCCTGCAGCGGGATGAATTCGATGGCCAACGAGCGTTATGCGACAGTTAAAGAGCGCATTATTTCGCATGTGCGCTTGCCGCTCTTTCGGAACGGTTACCTGCTGACGCTCAGCTCCGCCGGCTCGGCCGGGTTCGGCCTGGTTTTCTGGGCCCTGGCTGCCCACTATTACCCGGCCGAAACGATAGGCGTTCAGTCGGCTGTACTTTCGGCGATGATGCTGTTGGCTGGCTTTGCGGTGCTTGGACTGAATAACGTCCTGATCCGGTATCTTCAGGGGGCAGGCCAGACGGTTTCTCGCCTCATCGGCCTGACTTACGCCATCAGCGCCGCCGCCTCCGTCGCAATCAGTTTAGCCTTTCTCAGCGTGGCGGCTATCTGGTTCCCCACGCTCAGGTTTTTGATCTCCAACGGCGGTTGGCTGCTGGCGTTTGTCATAGCGACGGCAGCCTGGTGTGTTTTCTCACTGCAGGATTTTGCCCTGACCGGCCTGCGGCAGACCCAATGGATTCCTCTCGAAAACCTTCTATTCAGTTTTGTTAAGATTATTTTGCTGGTCGTGTTCGCAGGTTTGCCCGCAGGCCTGGGGATATTTGCGGCCTGGAACATCCCCGTCGCCCTATCGTTGGTGCCAGTCAATTGGCTCATTTTTCGGCGGATTGTTCCTGAATACATCCGGGCAAGAAGCAGCACGGATTCTCCACCAAGGGCGCGTCAGATCGCCGCCTATGCGGCCGGCAACTATTTGGGCAGCTTGTTCTCCATCGCCAGTGTGAACTTGCTGCCCATTCTTGTTGTTACTTTGGACGGCGCCAAAGGCAACGCCTATTTTTACTTGCCCTGGATCATTGTGAATGGGCTGCAGCTTTTGGCGCTCAATATGACCACGTCGTTAACCGTAGAGGCGACAGTGGATCAGGCGCAGCTTGTCGCTTATTGCCGGCATGTGCTGGTACATGTGACCCGGCTGCTGGTGCCTGCGGTCATCATGATTTTAATCGGCGCACCCTATATCCTTCGCGTCTTTGGGCCTGACTATGCTACCGAAGGCACCCAAGTGCTGCGCTGGTTGGCACTGGCAACGGTACCGAACTTGATTGTGTTGCTGGGCATCAGCCTGGCCCGGGTGGAGAACCGCGCGGGTGTTGTCGCCATCATACAAGGCGCCCAGGCCATGCTGGGGCTAGGTCTTGCCGCTGTGTTCATCGGACTCTGGGGCCTGGCAGGCGTGGGAATGGCGTGGTTGGTGAGTCAATTGGTTGTCGCCGTGCTGGTCTGGTGGATTACATTGCGGCCGGTTTTTGCGGCGCCGACCGCGACCTCGCGGGCTGGTAAGAAGAGCTTTGACACCCTGAGCCAGGGTTAGGTTAACCAGCAGAGTTTCTAGCCGCCTAACTGGTGCTTATGTGCCCTATCCCAAAGAACCATGTGTGTAAGGAGTTGGGCCGGTTGATCGCTCTAGCCTTCCCTGGAATCGATTACCATCGGCCAGGCAGCTGTTCTGCTATTCAGTCGGGTTCTGCGTGCAGCGCCACGCAACGCAATATCTGCTGTCTGCGGCTGGTTTGTGCCGCCCCAGCCGGGGTTTAGTCTATGGCAAATCGCTTGCCGGATATCGAACGCACGCGTCTGCCCACGGTTCCGACACTCGCCAGCTGGCGGCTCGGGCTGGACACGGATTGGATCCTTGCGCCGCTGCTGCCGGTGTATGCGCTGCTGGTGCTGGCGGGCCGCAGCCTCATCCTGCAAGGCGATGCGACACGCTATATCGCCTATGCGACCAATCTGCTGCACGGTTCATACGCGCTGCCCGGCACACTACAGCTGTGGAATGGCCCCGGCTATCCGCTTGTGCTGCTGCCCTTCACGCCTTTCAGCGCATGGCTGCCCGCGGCGCTGCTGAATGTGGTCTTCCTCTTCGGCGCAGTCCTGTACTTCTACGCTAGCTTGCGCTCTTATGTGGCGCCGCGGCTGGCACGGCTAGGCGCCCTGGCGCTGGGCCTCTATCCACCGGCCCTGGTTTACCTGATGCATCTATTTACCGAGACACTGGCGCTTTTGCTGGTGGCCGGCCTGATCTATCACGGTAGCCGTCTGCTGCGCCAGCCGCGCTTTAGCTGGCGCCAGGCCGCACTGGCCGCTTTTTTCATGGGCTACCTGGCGCTGACGAAGATTCTGTTTGGCTATGTTGTCGAAGCGGCACTGGTGTTGGCGGCCCTGGTCTGGCTCATCTGGCGGCGCGCGTTGCTGCGGCGGGCCGCGCTGGTGTGCGGCCTGGCGCTGCTGCTGGCAGCCCCGTACCTGGTCTACACCTACACAGTGGTCGGGCGGCTCAACTTTTGGGGCGACTCTGGCGGCAAATCGTTGTATTGGATGTCTACGCCCTATGCCGGCGAGCTCGGCGATTGGTTTACGAGCACGGACCTGGACCTGCACCCGGAGTTGGCCAAAAACCACCGTGCCTTTTTTGATCAGATCGCGCCGCTGTCAAGCCTCCAGCAAGACGATGCTTTCAAGCGTCGGGCTATCGTCAACATCAGCCAGCACCCGTTCAAGTACGCACAGAACTGGGTCGCCAACGTGGCTCGCATATTCTTCGACTTCCCTTATTCTTACACCACACAGCGGCTGACGACGTTTGTCCATCTTATCCCCAGCATATTCATTGTCGCGGCCGGCACGGCGGTCCTGGCGCTGCTCTGGCGCGACTGGCGGCTGCTGCCGCCCGAGCAATATGCCATGCTGGTCTTTGCCGGCGTGGCACTGGGCGGCAGCTCGCTGCTGAGCGCTTATGGGCGTATGCTGGTACCGCTGGTGCCAATACTGGGCCTGTCAATCATCATTGTCCTTTCCCGCGGAGTTCGCCTGGCCGACCGCCGTGGGCCAGCAGCGGCCGAGGCGCCCACCGGGCCAACGATATGACAGCGAGCGACCTCTCGGATGATGTGACGGCTGTCGATATTCCTGGACGGGTCGCTTCCACAACGAGCTCACAAGCCGAGTTGACTAGACCCAATGCGACTGATGTCTCCGAAACACGCGCTCGTTGGGTTCTGTTGGGGATTCTGGCCATTGCTCTGATCTACTATCTGTGGGGCGTCCGGCAGGACCTGCCCTTCACGCCGGAAGTGGATGAGGATGTCTTTGTAAAGAGCGCGGTACGCATCGCCGCATCGGGCATCCCCAATCCGCTGTGGTTCGGCCACCCGGGTTCGACCGTAATTTACCCTCTGGCAGCTATATACAAAACCTGGGATGTCGTGCGTTATCAGGGGAATTGGTGGAGCGCCGACCCCAAGCTCGACGCTCGTTTCGCGTCCGCGCCCGGCGACTTCTATTTTGTCGGCCGGTTCATCTCGATTGGCTATGCGGTGGCCAGCCTGATCTTCATCTATCTAATCGGGCGGCGAGTCTTTGGCGCCCGCGTGGGCCTCATCGGCGCGTGGCTGGCCGTGCTCTGCCCGCTGGCCGTCGGCTTTGCGCAGGTCACCCGTACCGACAGCGCTGCAGTATTCTTTGCCATGCTGGCGCTGTGGCTGTGCCTCCGGCTCTATGACCGACCAACGGCCGGAAATCAGGTCCTGGCCGGGGCAGCCATTGGCCTGGCCATCGCCACCCGCTATTTCATGATCGCTCTCGTGCCGGTTTTGCTGACTATAGACGGGGTGATGGTATGGCGGCAGGTCGTCCGGCATGGCAGCCTGCGCCGGCCGCTGCTCGAGCCGGTAGTGGGGTTACTGGCGATTGCGGCTGCCTTCGCGCTGTCCACGCCCTACTTTTTTCTGGACCTGCCGGTTGCACTGCAAAGCGTTGCAGCCGAAAATGAGGCCAGCCACCTGGGCATGGACGGCCTGACGCCGATCGGCAACCTGGTGTACTACGTGACCGGTGCCATCCCGCTCGACCTGACCTGGCCCCCGGCCTTTTTGGCAGCGGCCGGCGCGGGCCTGGCGCTGTGGCGACGTCGGCTTGAGCCCCTGCTGTTGTTGGGCTTTGTGCTGGCTCTCCTGGGCGGGGCCAGTCTATCTGCGCTGCATGCTGATCGCTGGGTCATTCAGCTTTTGCCGGTGCTGGCGCTTTTCGCGGCGGACGCGCTGGAGACCATCTGGCTCTGGCTGAGCGCACGCCTGCGCTGGAGCCAGGTGGCCCAGGCAGGCGTACTCCTGTCGGCAGTGGCGCTGATCTCGGCCCGGCCGATCTATCAACTGACACTCCAGGATATCCGCCAGGCCTCGCCAAGCACGCGCGTCCTGGCACGCCAGTGGATTTTGCAGAACTTGCCGGCGGGCAGCCGGATTGCCGAGGAGGGATACACTGCGCCTCTCGACAACACCGGCCTGGCCGTGAAAACGCAGGACTCGTTGGCGACCGGCGAGACGTTGGGCGATTACCGGCAACAGGGGTACCGTTATCTGGTCGCCAGCAATCAAATGTACGGGCGATACTTCGCGGAGCCGCAGCGGTACGCGGCCGAGACGGCTTTTTACAACCAACTCTTCAAACAAAAGCTTCTCGCGAAATTCGGGCCCTCGGCCACGCAGGGCGGGCCGGTCATTCGTATTTACGATTTGGGCGGCTCCTGAAGAGTTATCAGGTTCATGAGGAGACCAAGGGTAGCCTGGCGTTGGGCGGTCATCGGTATCGTTAGCCTTGTTGGAATGGTGGCCCTGGCGCCCCGGCCGCCAGCCGGCATCACTCTCTGTTCGCCTATCTTTTCAGACGAGTTTAGCGGCACCCAGCTGGATACGACCCGCTGGGACACGACCTACCCCAGCGGCGACGCCGAACGCCAGGCTTATCTGCCGAGTGCGTTGAAGGTATCGGGGGGCCTGTTGCGGATCGCGGCGACAGCCCGGCCCGCGCAGGGGCATCCGTACACGTCGGGTATCATCACCACGCAGGATACCTTCGCCCAGCAATACGGGTATTTTGAAATCCGCGCCCGGGTGCCCCATGGCCAGGGGTTGTGGCCGGCTTTTTGGCTGCTGCATACCGGCCCGCTGCCCTGGACGGAAATCGATGTCTTTGAAGTCTTAGCCAACGATACGACGACTCTCTATATGTCAAACCATTGGAGCGATGACTCCGGTCAGCCGCAATTCCTAACGCAGCCGTTCAGCGGGCCAGATTTTTCGAGGGGCTTCCACACGTTTGGGGTCAACTGGACGGCCGATCAGCTGACCTGGTACGTCGATGGCATCCCGCAAGCGGAAACGCGCGACAATGTCCCGGCTGAACCGCTGTTCATGCTGGCTAACCTGGCCGTGGGCGGGCAATGGCCAGGCTACCCGAATTCCACCACCCATTTCCCGGCTTACCTGTACATCGATTACATCCGGGTCTACGACCCTGGCTGTCACCCAGGGCTCTTTGGGCTGATTGGCAAGTGGCCAAGATGACTGTTGGCTCGGGCTGGCTGGTCAGCATCGTCATCGATAACTACAATTACGGCCGGTTTCTCGGTCAGGCGATTGACAGCGCGCTGGCGCAGACCTGGAGCGCCGTGGAGGTGATCGTCGTCGACGATGGGTCGACCGACGGTTCGGCCGAAGTGATCCGCAGCTATGGTGACCGCCTGCGCGCGCTGTTCCAGCCCAACGGCGGGCAGGCCTCGGTCATCAACGCCGGCTTCGCCCAAAGCCATGGCCAGGTTGTAATTTTCCTGGACGCCGACGACATTTTGCTGCCGCAGGCGGCAGAGCGCGCCGCCGCCGTTTTTTCGTCACGTCCGGGCACCGCCAAAGTGCAGTACCGCATGCGCGTCATCGACGCTCAGGGCCATGAAAGCGGGGCCATCTTGCCGGCGCCGCGCATTCCGCTCCAGAGCGGCGACCTGCGCCGCCAGGAGGTGTGTTTCCCTTTTGATTTGCCCTGGGCGGCCATGTCCGCCAACGCGTTTTCGGCTGAGGTATTGCGCCAGATTTTGCCCATCCCGCTCGATCGATACCGGCGCGCGGGCACCGACTGGTACCTGGCGCACGTGTCGGCGCTGTTTGGGGAGGTGTGCGCGCTGGACGAGGTATGCGCGCTGTACCGCCTGCATGGCTCTAACCAATATGGGCGGGCGGCCGAGACCATTGACCTGGAAACGATCGGCCAGGGGGTCCGCTGCGCCGCGGCGGCCAGCCAAGACCTGCAGCGTTTTGCCGATAAGCTGCGCGTCTCGCGGCCCGAGCCCATTCTTTCGGTATCGGATGTGGCCGGCCGGCTGACACTGCTCAAGCTTGGCCGGCCAGAGCTTTTGCCCGCTCGCGAAACAGTGGGCGGCGCACTTGGCCTGGGCCTGCGCGCGGCCGCCCGCCGCTTCGACATCCGCTGGCCGATGAAGCTAATGTTCATGGCCTGGTTTCTGGCCATGGCCCTGTCGCCTAAACCTCTGGCGGAAGCCCTGGCCACGGCTTTCTTCATACCCGAAAAGCGCCGGTCGCTGAACCCCTGGCTTGGCCGGCTTCACCGGGGCGCCGTGCCATGACCCGGCCGACCTGGCATTTTAGCCTTGCTGCCGGCTGCATTGAGCCATGGAACAGCCCTCTCGCGTGACCGATAGCGCGCAGCTGCACCGCGCCGACAGCGGCTCGCTGGCAGCCAACGGGCAGGCGCAGGCTGCGCCTTTGCGGATGGCGGCCGGCATCGTCAGCTTTAACACGCGCGAGCTTCTGCGCCAGTGCCTGGCCAGCCTGGCCGCGCAGGCGCCAGCCGGGCTGTTGGTCTTCGACAACCAATCGACAGATGGCACGCTCGAGATGCTGCGCTCGGACTATCCACAGGTGACGGTGTTGAGCCCCGACCACAACCTGGGCTATGGCGCGGCGGCCAACCGCCTGGTGGCGGCCTGCTCCCAGGATTACATGCTGCTGCTCAACAGCGACACGCGCCTGCGGCCGGGCGCGCTGGGCGCCCTGCAGGCCTATCTCGACCAGCACCCACGCACGGCGGTGGCGGGGCCGCGACTGGTGAATGCGGATGGCACACTGCAGGTGTCGTGCTTTCCGTTTCCTTCGCCGCTGTTTGCCCTGCTGCGCGCCACGAGCCTGGGCCATCTGGCCGGCCGGCTGCCTGGGCTGCGGCAGCATTATCTGCCCGCCTGGGCGCACGATCAGGCGCGCCCGGTGCCGTGGGTGGTGGGCGCGGCCCTGGCCATCCGCCGGGCGGCTTTCAGCGCAGTCGGCGGGTTTGACGAGTCGTTCTTCATGTACTCTGAGGAAGTCGATTTGTGCTATCGTCTGCGCGCTTCCGGCTGGCGCACCGATTTTGCCCCGGTGACCGACGTGACTCACCTGGGAGGGGCCAGCGCCAGCCAGCAGCGCGCAGCCATGGAAGAGCAGAAGTATGCCAGCACGGCCCATTTTTATCGCGAGCACTACACGCGCTGGCAGCGCTGGCTGCTGAACCTGGTGGTAACCTACGAGATGGCGCGCAACATTGCGCGCGACAGTTGGCGCCTGCGGCGGGCTGTTCGGCCCGCGCAGCGCGGGCGCCTGGGCGCGGACCTGGCGCTTTGGAGGCAAATCTTGTCGCGCCAATGGCAATGGTAGCTGACCCGCGCCAGGAGCCGCCGCCGGCTGCCGCAGAGCTGGTGCCGGCGCTGTGGCTGATGCACCCAGACGCGAACGCCGCGGGGCAAGGCGCCGTTGTGCTGGCGGACACACAGCCGCCGGCCGGCCAGGGCCGCTCGCGTCCGGCCGATGTGGTTCTACTGGACCTGACCGAGGCAGGCCGGACAGATGGCGGCCGGTTAGCCTCGCTGGTGGAAAGGCTGGCAGACCGGCTGGCGCCGGATGGTGTGGCTTACCTGCCGGCCGCGCCTGGCGCCGGACCGCGAATCCGCCGGATGTTAGGCCGGCACCGGCTGATGGTGGCCGAGGTGCGCTTGCCCCTGCACATATGGAACGGCAGCCTGGCCCTGGTGCCGGTGGCCCAGGCGCCGGTGCGCTATGCCCTGGCCGGGCTGATGCCAAAGCCATCCGCGCGGGCGCGGCTGGCCGCGCTGGTTGGACGGCAGATTGGCGGCCCGCGCGGGTTATCTCGTTTGATGCCGGCAGTCGGGCTGGTGGTGCGGCGGCCTGGCGCGCGGCCCTTGTTCGATTGGCTGAACCAGCAGCAGGTGATGGATGGCCCAGTCGGGCCTGTCATCTTGAAAACCAGCGGGTCTCGGGCCGACGGCCCGACGATGCTCTACTGTTTTCTCCAGGGTCAGGCCAGTCCGTCGGCCGTGGTCAAGGTCGGCGCTGCCGGCCACGACCTCGAGCCTGAACAGCGCCATCTGACTGAGCTGGGCCCGCAAGCCAGCCGCGACGGCGCCGCCGTGCCGCGCCCGCTGGGCGGCGCCGCCCGCCTGGGCGATCGCCAGGTCCTGATCCAGACCGCGGTGGAGGGGCAGGTGGCGGCAGCGCTGCTCATCTCCGAGCCGCAGCGGCTGCCGGCGGTGCTGGAGCGTCTCCTGACGTGGCTGGAGCGATGGAATCAGGCCACGCGGGTCATGCAGGTGCTGACCGGCGACCGGCTGCGCGACGATCTGCTGGCCCCAGCGGCGCGGCTGCTGCCTCAACTGGATGGCGGCCAGGGCTACGCTGCTTGGCTGGCCGGGCAGTGCGCCGCGCTGGCGGGGCGGTCAATCCCCTGGGTGGCCGTGCATAATGACCTGACCCTGTGGAATGTGTTGATTGACGGCCGCGCTGGCCTGGGCGTGGTGGATTGGGAAAGCGCCTGCGCCGCCGGCTGGCCGCTGACTGACCTGTTCTATGCCGTGGTGGATGGCGTGGTGGCAACCCGGGGCTACCGTGACCGGCCGGCCGCCTTCCAGGCCTGCTTTTCCGGGGCTGGCTGGCTGGCCAGCCTCATGGCCAACTGGCAGCAGCGCCTGTGCCAATCGCTGGAGATCACGCCGGATGTCGCTCAGCTTTGCTGGCATGCCTGTTGGCTGCGGCATGCCGCCAATGAGGAGCGGGCGGCGGCTGCCGGCGCCGCGCGGCCATTCTTGCAAATAGTGCAATTGCTGGCACGGCAGCCCAGGTTTCTTGCCAGTACGGACGAGGCCGCTGAACTGGCGCGACCTGTCGTGGCGCATCTTCCCTGAACAACGGTTTGCGCGACTAAACCATGTCGTATCGGACACAGACAGGTGACAGGCTCGCAGGCCAGCCGGCGGTTGAGCCCATGAACCGGATCACCAGCCGGACCCAGGCGCTGGACGATGGTCTGTTCCTGGGCCTGGTGGTGTTGACGTCGGCTGCTCTATATATCACGCGTCTCGGCTTCTACACCGACGATTGGGTATTTTTGCAGCTGCTTCGAGCCGCGCCCAATCAATCCCTGGCTGGCCTGATCCGGGCTTTATATGCCGGCGACATTGTGATCCGGCAGCGCCCCATGCAGATGCTCGATCTAGCGATCCTTTATCGGTTGTTCGGCAGTCATCCCGCCGGCTACCACTGGGTCAACGCAGCGGTCCTGGTGTGTGTTGCGTTGCTGCTGTATCTGGCTCTGCGCGAGCTGGGCCAGCCGCGTGTCATCGCTTTAGCAGTCGCCGTGCTATATGGGCTGTCGCCCAACTATGCCACCGACCGCTTCTGGATCGCCGCCTTTCAGGCGCCCTTGAGCATCGCCTTCTATTTGCTCAGCCTATATGCCAATCTGAAAGCGCTGCCGGCCAAAGGGGCCGGGCGATGGTCCTGGTGCTTCTTAAGCATGTTTTGCGTCGTTGGCAGTGGTATGGCGTATGAAGTGGCCCTGCCGCTATTCTTGTTGAATCCGATCCTTGTTGGGTATATCGCCCGACAGCGCCGGGCACAGCTCAATTCGTCAGCCCCAACAGCCGCTAGCTGGATAATGTTTTGGACACCCTCCGCGTTGGCATTTGCGCTGGTGATCGGCTACAAACTGCTGGTCACCGTCCGGCTGGGCGTGCCGGGCAGCTATTGGACGCATTTGCTCGACCTCGTCAGCGGCGCGCCCAGAGTAAACTTCGGCACTTACGGCCTCGGTCTGCCCCTGGTACTGCTATGGATTTTGCGTCACGCGCCCCCCTGGCCCAGCCTGGCGCTGGGCGGCGGGCTGGGCCTGGCAATTGGGGGCTACCTGGCATGGACTGTCCGGCAGACGGCAATGCGCTGGCCCAGGCCAAAGGCCTGGCTTACGCTGGTGGGCGTGGGTGTCGCAGTGTTCGGGCTTGGCTACGCGATTTTCCTGGTCAACGCCGATGTCTGGTTTACCAGTGCTTCTGTCGGCAACCGCACTTCGATTGCGGCTGCCCTTGGCGTTGCGCTCACGTTTGCGGGCGGGTTAGGGCTCGTTTGTTCGTGGCTGCCATCGCAGCGGGTGCGTTGGCCAACCTTCTGCGGCCTGACAGCGTTATTGAGCGTGTCAGGCTTTCTAATCATCAACACGCTGGGCGTCTTTTGGGACGAGGCCTATGACCAGGAGCTTGCTATTGTCGATGACATTCGCGCCAATGTGCCGAGCTTGCCTGCCGGCAGCACACTGATACTCGACGGCGTATGTCTCGAACATGGCGGAGCCTATATATTCACGGGTCACCGCGATCTGGCTGCAGTGCTACAGACGATCTACAACGATGACAGTATCTGGGCCACGGCCATCACCCACACGCCCCAGCTCGGCCCTGGCGGGCTGACGATCTTAACGCAAACCGACTACGTTGATTACGCCTACAGCGACAAGCTGCTCGTTTACCAATACAGCCAAAAGAAGATCTACTATCTGACGGATGCCGCTGCGGCCCGCCAGTACCAGGCAGCTTCACAGTTTGTGCCCGAACGCGACTGCCCACCGGGGTTTGCGTGGGGGGTCAATGAATAGCCCATCAGCAGCATTACGCCACGACGTCGTGACCGCTGGCCGGCGGCGGCTGCTGTGCCTGCTGCCGTTTGCGCCGCGGCGCGACGCCACCGACGGCGGAGGCCGCGCCATGGCTCAATTGCTGCTGGGGTTGGCCGAGCAGCAGCGGGTTGGCCTGCTCTACCTGCGCTCGCCAGAGCAGCCCGCCATTGACGAGGCGTTGGCGGCTCGCTGTGAGTGGGTGGAAGAGGTGCCGCTGCACGGCCCGCCGCCCATGGCGCTTTGGGAGAGAAAAGCGCGCGTCTACGCCTCGGTGCTGGCTGGTCAGCCGCTGTGGGTGGGCGATCAAAAAGATACCGCCTATGCCGCGCGTTTGCAGGCGGTGGCAGAATCCTGGCAGCCCGACATCGTGCAGGTTGAGTTTCATGTCATGGGCCAATATCTGGCTGCCTTGCGGCACAGCCGCGCGCCGCGCGTACTGAATCAATATGAGCCTGGCACCCAGGCGGCGCGTGATAAGAGCCGCTCGCCCCTGCGGCAGGGCCGCTGGCTGCCCTACTTTGACGCGCTGGCCTGGCAGCGCTATGAGCGCCGGCTGCTGAGCCAGGTGCAGGCCGTGGTGGTGTTTACCGAGCGCGACCAGCAAGCGATGGCGCGGCTTTCTCGCCAGCCCCTCATCGTCCGCATTCCAATTGGCGAGGAAATCCCAGATCA
>Ga0209166_10000916_pt1 | contig 27374 bp, 22 predicted proteins | sample Coa_R1_3_FD_187151 | JGI IMG/M metagenome (GOLD analysis project Ga0209166, IMG submission 187151) | Surface soil microbial communities from Centralia Pennsylvania, which are recovering from an underground coalmine fire - Coalmine... | ecosystem: Environmental > Terrestrial > Soil >...
GAGCCGGGCGGCGGCCACGGCGGGCCGGAAATTTCCGACGAAGATATTCCCTTCTAGCGAACGCTTGGCGTGGAAATAAAACGAGAAAGCTGGCGCCGCCAGCCGGGGCTACTGCTGACCGTTGCGTTTGCGCTCTTCGTCCATTCTCGCTAAATACGCTTCGTACTTGGGCCGTTGATCGGGCGTCAGAAAGGAGCGGACTTTCTCGCGGGCCTGCGCGCGGGTTGCGTCAATTTGCGGCTGGCTCGCTTCGTGAATGGCCTTGAATTTCGCCTGCGCCTCGCGAATGATTTCGTCGATCTGCTTCTGTTGCTCGGCGGTAAGGTCCAGCTCCTTCGTCAAAAGAACCATTTTTTGGGCGCGGCGCGCGTCGTCGGTCAGCGCCGTTCGTGTGTCCGCGTGGCTACGCGCCGCAAAAAGATACCCCGACACACTGCCAAGCGAGGCGCCGAGCAGGAACACCACGCCCACCCAAAGCGCGGCGCGCTGCTTGACGTTCCCGTTTCCGTTGGGTTCACCGTTCATCGGCCTTCCTCCGCGGGAAGTGCAAAGACGTCGTCTTGACTGGAAGTGGACGCGGCGGCGGCGCTATCTTCAAAAATTCCGCCGGATAGAACCGAGGCGCGATAGTTGCCGGAAATGAGCCAGGTGCCGGCAGCGACCAGCAAAATGGCGGCGATGGCCGACAGGCGCGAAGCAAAAGCGGGCACGGCAGCCCACGCGCGGGAGCGGCGAGTGAGCTCGGCTTCCGCAGCGTCAATCGCGGCCATCACGCGCTTTGCAAAAAACGGGCTCGGCTCCGCGCGGCGAGACTCCAACCCGCGCAGAAGTTCCTGCACTTCGGTAACGCCCTGTTCCAGGTTCCTTGCCTCGCTGCCACGAGAAAGCCAGTTTCCCATACGCAACCTCCCTGCAATCCCCATCCCTCACGCGCCAGAAGCTATTCCTTCGTTTTCTTCAGTTGCGAAAGAATGCGCTGCCTTGCGCGAAACAGCCTAACTTTGACCGTATTGGTGTTCAAGTCAAACATCTCCGCGATTTCATCGATCGCAAACCCTTCGACTTCCTTCAGCACCAGCATGCCGCGATCCCGTTCATCGAGAAACCCAAGCAGGCGTTCGACGCGCGCCCTCGCATCCAGTCTGTCCACCAGGTCGGGCGCGTCGTCGCTTTGCTCCTTCGTCGCCTGATAGGTCCGCGTTTGCTCTTCGCTGAAATCCGATTCGTAAACGAGCGGGCGAACTTTTCTTTTGCGTAAAAGATCCCAGCACTCATTTACAGTGATCTTGTAGAGCCAGGTGGTGAAAGCGGAGCGTTGATCGAACTTCTTCAGCGCGAAATAGGCCTTCACGAAAACCTGCTGCGAAATGTCCTCCACATCCTCCTGGCGCTTCAGTATGCCGCGCGCAACGGCAAAGACGCGGTTCCGGTGGCGGTGAATCAGCTCCTCGAACGCTTCTTTGTTGCCGCGCTGGGCCGAGCCAACCAGTTCCCGGTCAGGCGGAACAGCGGTCTTCTTCGCCGCGTTCTCCGCAGAGAGCGCCGGGCCGGCCGAATCTGCCTCCTTATTTGTGACGCGCGCCATGGATGCCAGGTTACGCCCTGCACTCCCCCCGAACCACGTTTGTGACGGTCTAAAAACGGCCTTGCAATTCCCTACTCTGCTACAGGCGTTTCTCTTCGTCCAGCTGAAGTTTATGCTTGCCTACAAACTTATCTACATGGAATAATGCACTCATGATTATTGGTGACCGGCTTCGCGCCCTGCGCGAAGAAAAGAAACTCTCCCAAGGCGACATCGAGAAGCGTACTGGTTTGCTTCGTTGTTATATCTCGCGCGTCGAAAATGGCCATACCGTTCCCGCCATTGAAACGCTCGAGAAGCTGGCACGCGCGCTCGAAGTCCCTCTCTATCAACTCTTCTACGACGGCGAAGAGCCGCCGCAACTGCCGAACCTCCCCAAGCGCAAGTCGTCTGACGACATCGCGTGGGGCAGCGCCGGCAAAGAAGCCCGCTACCTCAACAAGCTTCGCCGCTTGCTGAGCAAGGCCGATGACGAGGATCGCAAGCTGATTCTCTACATGGCCCAGAAAGTCGCGAACCGGTAAAGCCAGCCGTTTTGGCTTGCCGGATGCAATCTTCAACTTATTAAAAGGCTGCGCGCACCCCGCGCGGCCTTTTTTTATTTTCTTACTCCCACTCGATCGTTCCCGGCGGTTTGGAAGTAATGTCGTAAACCACGCGTGTAATTCCCCGTACTTCGTTCACGATTCGCAACGACATTTTCTCGAGCACTTCGCCGGGGAGTCGCGCCCAATCGGCGGTCATGGCGTCGTCGCTTTCCACCACGCGCACGGCCACGGTGAGGCCGTACGCGCGGCCGTCGCCCATAACGCCGACGCTGCGGACGGGAAGCAGCACGGCGAAAGCCTGCCAGATTTTGCCGTACAGGCCGGCGCGCTTGATTTCCTCGCGCACGATGGCGTCGGCCTCGCGCAGAAGCTTGAGGTGCTCCGCCGTCACTTCGCCCAATAGCCGAACCGCCAAACCGGGTCCCGGAAACGGATGTTTCAGCAATATCTCCTCGGGCAACCCCAGGTCTTTCCCGATGCGGCGCACTTCGTCCTTAAAAAGGTCGCGCAGGGGCTCGATCAGCGCAAAGGGCATCTTTTCGGGAAGGCCGCCGACATTGTGGTGGGTCTTGATGGTCGCGGAAGGGCCTTTCACGGAGACCGACTCGATCACGTCGGGATACAGCGTCCCTTGCACGAGGAAGCCGATTTCGCCGTGCGCTTCGCCTTGTTGCAAAGAGCGGGCCGCCTCGTCGAAGACGGCGATGAATTCCCTGCCGATGCGCTTGCGCTTTTCTTCGGGGTCGGTGACGCCCTTGAGCTGCGCGAGAAAGCGATCCGTAGCGTCGACGCCGATAACATGAAGGCCGAGTCGCTCGCGGTACATCGTCAGCGTGTCTTCGAACTCATTTTTGCGCAGCAGGCCCGTGTTCACGAAAATGTTGGTCAGCCGATTGCCCATGGCCTTGTGAACGAGCACGGCGGCAACGGTCGAGTCCACTCCGCCGCTGAGGCCGCAGATGGCCCATTTTTCGCCCACTTTTTGCCGAATGGCTTGAACGGTTTCTTCGACGAAGGCCGCGCCGTTCCACTTTTGCTCGGCCTGGCAAACTTCGAACAAAAAATTGCGAAGGATTTCCGTGCCGCGATCGGTGTGGTTCACTTCGGGGTGAAATTCGACGGCGTAAATTTTTCGTTGCGCGTCTTCGATCGCCCCGACCGCATTTGCCGTCTTCGCCACGCAACGAAAGCCGGCGGGCAGCGAACGCACATGGTCGCCGTGGCTATTCCACACATTGGAGCCGTGCGCGTAGTTCTTGAAGAGCAACGAGCCGTGGTTGCCCGCCGCACCCTCGAAGCGGAGCTGCGCGCGGCCATATTCGCGGCGGCCGGCCGGCTCAACGTGGCCGCCGAGCGTGTGCGTGATCCACTGCATGCCGTAACAAATGCCCAGCACCGGCGTACCCTGCGAAAGCACCGCCGGGTCGCACTTTGGCGCGTCCGGGTCGTAGACGGAACTCGGCCCGCCGGAAAGGATGATTCCGGCCGGCTCATATTTGCGGATTTCTTCGACCGACGTGGTGCACGGAAGAATCGCGCTGAAAACTTTTTGTTCGCGAATGCGCCGCGCGATCAGCTGCGTATACTGCCCGCCAAAATCGAGCACCACCACGCCGCCACGCTCGGACTGCGGCTTCAGGCGCTCTTCCTGCAGTTTCGCTCCGGTGGTCATGACGGGCTCCGTGTTCATGGCGTTCAGGCTACAACGAGATTGAGCAATTTGTCCGGCACATAAATTCGTTTGACGATACGTTTGGCCGCAAGGTGTATCGCGATGGACGCGTCCTTCTGCGCCATTTCCACTACCTCGTCCTCTTTTGCGCCAGCAACAATCTTTAAACGGCTGCGCACCTTCCCATTCACCTGTACGGGAATTTCGACTTCGTCGTCGCGGGCAAAATCTTCGTTGTGCACCGGCCAGGACGAATTCCAAAGACCGTCTGTATGGCCGAGCATTTCCCAAAGCTCTTCGGAGAGGTGCGGGGTCATCGGCGCGAGCATCAACGTCAGAAGTTCAAGGACTTCCCTGCGCACTGCCGGACCGACGGAACTTTCGAGCGGTTCGGCGGCGTAAATTTCATTCGTCAATTCCATGACGAGGGCGATGGCGGAGTTGAAATGCCAGCGCGTTTCGAAGTCGGAAGTCACACGTCGAAGCGTTTGATGCGCCTTGCGGAGAAGCCCTTTTTCTTTTGCATTGAGGCTGGCCGCATCGTATTTCGCGTTGGCGGCGCCGCGAACGGCTACCGCGTGCTTGTCCACAAGCCGAAACACGCGATTGAGAAATCGCCACGCGCCCTCAATGCTTTCTTCGCTCCATTCGAGATCCTTCTCCGGTGGAGCGGCAAAAAGCGTGTAGAGCCGGCCGGTATCGGCGCCAAATTTGTCCGCCATTTCGTGCGCGCCCACGACGTTGCCTTTGGACTTGGACATCGCCGTGCCGCCCTTGAGCACCATGCCTTGCGTGAAAAGCCGCTTGATCGGCTCGTCGTGCGTCACGAGGCCCAGATCGCGCATCACTTTGCACCAAAACCGCGAATAGAGCAGGTGCAAAATGGCGTGCGTAATGCCGCCTATATACTGATCGATCGGAAACCAGTAGCCCGCCCTCGCGCGATCGAAGGGCGCGTTCGCGTTTTGCGGATCGCAGTAGCGGTAGAAATACCACGATGAGTCGACGAACGTATCCATCGTGTCCGTCTCGCGCCGCGCCGGTCCGCCGCACTTCGGACAAGTTGTGTTCACGAATTCCGGCGTGGAGGCCAGCGGAGATTCGCCTTCGCCGGTCAGTTTGGGATTCGGTGGCAGAAGCACCGGCAAATCCTTGTCCGGCACGGGCACAAGGCCGTTTTTCGCGCAGTAAATCACCGGAATCGGCGTGCCCCAATACCGTTGCCGCGAAATGCCCCAGTCGCGCAGCCGGAAAATCGTTTCGCGCTTTCCGAAACCTTTTGCTTCCGCATCGGCGCCCATTTTTGCAATCGCATCGTCGGGCGCGAGGCCGTTGTACACGCCGGAGTTCACCAGCTTTCCTTGCTCGTGCTCGACAAACGCTTCGGTCATCGTCGCGCCGTCAAGCGGTGCCACGCCGTCCGGCTGCACCACAACACGCACGGGAAGATCGTACTTTCGGCAAAATTCAAAATCGCGTTCATCGTGCGCGGGCACCGCCATGATCGCGCCCGTGCCGTATTCCATCAGCACGAAGTTTCCCACCCAGATCGGCATCCGTTCGCCGCTGAAGGGGTTCGTCGCATGACGTCCGGTAAAAAATCCTTCTTTCTCGGCCGTGGCCACGTCTTCCGCTTTGACGGAAGACTTCTTCAATCTCGCAAGCATCGCTTCGCCCTGATGGCGAACCGGCGAACCTTCCAGCAGTTTCGCCACGTATGGATGATTCGGCGCAAGAATCAGCGCCGTTGCGCCAAAAATCGTGTCGATGCGCGTGGTAAAAACTTCAATCGGATCGAGCTCGGAAGCGTCCGCGACGGCAAATTTCACTTTCGCGCCCTGCGATTTGCCGATCCAGTTGCGCTGCATGGTGATGACGCGGTCCGGCCAGCCGCCTTCGAGCTGCTTCAAGTCATCGAGTAGCTGCTCCGCGTAAGCGGTTGTCTTCAGGAACCATTGTTCGATTTCGCGAACTTCTACCAGCGTGTCTTCATGCCGCCAGCAATAGCCGCCGTTCACGACCTGTTCGTTCGCCAGCACGGTGCAGCACTTCGGGCACCAGTTGACGCGGCTCTTTTTCTTGTACGCGAGGCCCTTTTCCAGCATGCGCAGGAAAAACCACTGGTTCCATTTGTAATATTCCGGCTCGCACGTGGAAATCTCGCGGCGCCAATCGTAACTGAAGCCAAATCGCCGCAGCGTGCGCTGAAATTCAGTGATGTTTTTGTTCGTCCACTCGCGCGGATGCGTCTGGTTCTTGATCGCCGCGTTTTCCGCGGGCAGGCCGAAAGCGTCCCAGCCCATCGGATGAATCACGTTGAAGCCGCGCATGCGCTTCACGCGCGCGACCACGTCGCCAATCGCGTAATTCCGCATGTGGCCCATGTGCAGCGTGCCGGAAGGATACGGCAGCATTTCCAGCACGTAATACTTCGGTTTTGCGGGGTCTGCGTCGGACTCAAAGACGCGGGCGTCTTCCCATCGTTTCTGCCACTTGGCTTCGATGGATTGTGGGTTGTACTCCGCCACTCGCGATTATCCCTTTCCTTTTGCTTTCGCTTTCTTTTTCGCGCTCACGGCTTTGGCCAGTTTCTTCACTTCTTTTTTGTGCGCGACGAGCCTCTTCTTGATCGCGCTCGTCAACATCGAGAAGCCTTTTTCCGCGGCCGGGGCAACTTCTTCCAGGCCCGCCAGCTCCCACAATTTGGCAATGTTGCGGCGGTCGTCGCCCGGTTCATCGATCGGCGTTTCCAGCAGGAACGCGCGGCCCAAAACGCCCGATGGCGCCATCGCGCCCAGCCTGGGATGCTTCAAAATTCTTTCAAATGCGGCCGCGCCGATTTTTCCTTCGCCGACGTGCTCGTGCCGGTCAACTCGTCCGCCAAGCGCAATCTTCGAATCGTTCACGTGGAACACCGGCACATTGCCGAGGCCAATCGTATTTTCCACATGCTCGATCGTCTGTTCGAGCCCTTTTTCCGAGCTCACGTCGTATCCCGCCGCAAAAAGATGCGCCGTATCGAGGCAAGCGCCCGCATTCAGCGACGCAAGGCCGGCGACAAGATCGGCCACTTCTTCCAAAGAAGATCCCACCGCGGTGCCCATGCCCGCCGTGTTTTCAATCAGGATGCGCAGATGCCCAAGCGGCACACGCTTCGCCGCCTGCTTCACGCCTTCAATAATCGTCGCAATCGCGTGCTGCGAAGTGTTTTCCCCCCGCGCGCCCGGATGCACCACCAGAAAATCCGCGCCAAGCGCGATGCCGCGCACAATCTCGTCATGAAACGCCTGAATCGACCGCGTCCGCAACATGGGTTGCGCCGCCGCCAGATTGATCAGGTAATTCGCGTGGATCACCAGCGGCCCGAGGCCCAGCTCCGTGCGGCGCGCGCGGAATGCGGCGGCGTCCGCCTCCGGCACACGCGAAGGTCCTTGCGCCCACATGCGCGGGCTTGCGGAAAAAATTTGCAGCGCGTTGCAGCCCAGCTTCCGCGCCGATTCCAGCGCATTCAAATAGCTGCCCGCGATTGACGTGTGAATGCCGATACGGCGGCTGCCGTCCATCCACGCCGGCGCCTGCGGCTCAGGCTCCGGTTCCGGCCGATACTCGTCTTCCGGGTCGAATTGCGTATCTAGAATTTGTGTTTCTTCTGCCATGCTCGGTCAAAAATTCCAATGTGTGAGTAACACAGTATTCTAGCATACTCGCCAAAATCGGAGCCGGCATGACCCGCTATGCTCTTTGAACTGGCGCAGACTGCGGCGCATTTTCTTGCCGCAAATTTCAGCGAAAGCCCCGTCTCTCGTCAGACTCCCGCATACCACGTGTAGCCGTATTCCGGCGACACCGAACCAAGCCCTTTCCCAAATTTCTTGATGTCGTCCGTCACCGTCAGCCGGTTGATGAACTTCACGTTCTTGTAGCCCAGCTGCCGCGGCACTCTCATGCGCAGCGGTCCGCCGTGCGCCACCGGCAATTCGTTGTCGTTCATTCCATACGCGATCAGCGTTTGCGGATGCCGCGCCTCATCCATGTCAATGCTGTCCCACGTATCCGGCTCCATCGAAACGTAAACCACGAACTTCGCTTCCGGCTTCACTCCCACCACGTCCAGCACGTGCGCCAGCGGCACGCCCATCCATTCCGCCACGTACGACCATCCTTCTTCGCACGCCAGCTCCGTAATGTGTCCGCGCGATGGATACTTCTTCAATTCCGCCACCGAAAAAGTTCCCGGGTGGTCCACCAATCCGTCGATCGTCAGCCGCCAATCCGAAAATCCGCCCGCTTGCAGTTTCTTGAAGTCATCGCTCGGCGGAGCCTGCTCATTCGCAAACGGCGGCTTCGAAATCTGGCTCTTCGTAAATTCCCGTGCCTTCGAGTGCCTCGCCAGCACACGCTGTGTCGCATAATTCAGCGTCTCGCCCGGTCCGTAAATTCCGCCCGCATCCGGCGGCACCAATCCATACTTTTTCGCCAGCCGCGCCGCCACGCCCAGCCCCGCCACGCCCGCCACCGCCGCCAGTCCGCCGGTGATCAACTTTCGTCTCGACTTCCCTGTCGGGTTTCCTGTAGACGAATCGCTCATTTGCTCTCCTGTTTGCCAACTGAGGGCCCGCGGTCAGTTTGAATTTCCTTGTTCGTGACACAATAAGTCAGAAATTCAAACTGGCCCACTAATCCTCCGGCGCTTACTTCACCCGCCCCGTAATCATCACCCAAAAAAAACAAACGTGTCATTCCGCGGGCGGTATTTGCCCGCGGAATCTGCTTTTTCCTTTTCCGCATGCCTGCCACTTTGCTTCCACAAAAAAAAGCGTCTTAGCTAATCGGTAGACTATCCGGCGTTTGCTTCACCCGGCCCGTAATCATCGCCCAAAAATCATTGCTCTTGTCCGGCCCCAGAATCCCGCAAACCACACCATCAACACGTGCGCCAGCGCGAACAGCAGCAAAAACACCGTCACAAAAAAATGAATCGTCCGCGCCGATTGTCGCCCGCCCAGCAAATTCACCGTCGCCGGAAACGCCGCGTCCCACGTCGGAGACATCGCGAGGCCAGTCCAGATCACCAGCGGAAACGCCACAAAAATCACAAACAGGTACGACAACCGCTGCAACAAATTGTACGAATGCGCTTCTTCCGGCCCCGGCCGCGCAAATCGCAAATGGCTTTTGAGCGTTGCGAAAAACGCTCCCACCGATCGATCCGCTTTCGCCGGCACCAGCGTGCGCCGGAAATGTCCCGAAAAAACCCCAGCCAACACATAAAGCAATCCCGTCAGCACGGCAAACCACGCCGCCTGAAAATGCAGCGCCCGGCTCCATCCGTTCTGGTCTCGCAGCGTGTAGCTGTATCCCGTCGGCACCAAATGCCGCGAAGCCGGAACCGGGATCTTGAACAAAACCGGCGTGCCCACATTCCCCGTCTCGCCCCAATAAAACCGCGGATGCGAAAGCAAAATCTCCGTGCCCGTCACCAGCAGCGCAATAAAACACAACGCCGAAATCCAGTGCGTGATTCGCACCAGCAGTGAATGTCGCGGCGCCGCCGTGGCATCCGCCATCGGCACCGGCATTCCCGCATGCCCGCCGCCCACCGGCATCCCCAAGGAATCGCTTCCGTCCATCTTCGCCCTTCCTCTGCCCTTCCTCTGTCTTTTCTGTGCCCTTACTGTCCCTGTTCTCTGCCTTTTCTCTGCCCTTACTGTGCCTTTTCTAGGCCTTTTCTCTGCCTTTACTGTGCCTTTTCTAGGCCTTTTCTCTACCTTTTCTGTGTAGGGGCGGGACTTTAGTCCGCCCATCCGTCGTCCCAATCTCCAATTCCGCGCTATCCTACCACGCCCCTACACCCATAGACGCACCCGCCCCAATTTCGTACCGCCATTTCGCGCCTTCCATTCCGTAGCACTAGCATCCTGTCGACGCCTTCTCCTCTTCGTTAACAAAGGCAATTTGCCCGTGTCTTTCTTATGTTGGGGCGGCGCTTCAGCGTGCCCGATGAACGAAGCCGAACGGGGGCCTCTCTTCTCTTCAGAACTTTCGCCTGAGCGCGCTATCACCGGCAGTCGAACATGTCTGATCGGTGCCGCGTGTGGCCGGGGCTAAACTAAGTCTTCCGGACCTTTACGGGACCAACCACAACGACGCCGCGGTTTCTATCAATCGCGATACTCACAGTAAAGCGAAGGGCGCCCCGTCATCGAAGTGTGAGGGAGGGTCTTGGGTTTGACTTTTCTTTCCACTCGGACGAATTGGCACAACTCACAGAGTCAACCGCACGCCCTTCCGCCTCTGACTGACGACTGAAAACTTCCTCCCACTGGCCGGTCGCGCAGAGAATCGGCGACAAATTCAAAACTAAAACGGAGAAGTAGGAACGCGTGCCGCACCCTTTGATTTGTAAGGGTGCGGTTTTTGACTCTTCTTTCCACTCGAACGAATTGGCACAACTCAATTTGAGTCAACCGCTCGCCCTCTGACTGACGACTGAAAACTTCCTCCCCCTGCCTCTGCCCTCGCGCGTTCCCTCGCGCGACAAATCCCAACAAACCTATATTTCTCCGAATCACACAACTCGCAGTAAAGTGGAGGCCGGCGGCCTTGCGCCCTTCCATCGGAAACGGAGAAAACCATGTCCAACAGCATATCGACCTTGCTGCTTCGTAATCTGAGCGATGTATTTGGCGAAATCGACCCCGTGCGTCGTCGCACTGCAATTGACGAGCTCTTTCACGAAGACGGCGCCTTCTTTGATCCAAAGGGCGGCACCTTTCGTGGACGCGACGAGATTCATCGCATCGCTGGCGTGTTGCGTGCAACCCACCCGACATTCCAGTATCAGCCCATCGCTCCTCCCGAGGAATTAGGTGATGCCGGCCGGGTTCGATGGGTATCTGGCGTTCCCGGCCAGCCGCCAGCGTACGCTGGCACCGATTTCATCCTCGCGCGAGACGGTCGCATCGTTGCGCTCTATCTCTTCTTCGACGATCTTCCGTAGCTCAAGCAGTGCGCCAGAGATAAGTTCCTAAGCCTTTTTTTTCGACACCGGATCGCCACCCAAAGGCAATTTTCCTCGGCTCACGCAAAGCAAGCGAAAGCGCGGTGAGGCCCGTCTTCAAAGTGTGAAGGCGCTCCCTGCCTTCGGTTTTCATTTACGCTCGAACAAATTTACACAACTCAACAGGCCTAACCGCATGCCAGTCCGTCTCTGACTTAAAACTGACGACTGAAAACTGATGACCGAAAACCTCCTTCCATATTGCGAGCGCCTCCGCCGTTTGCTAGCCTTTCTCCATGACTGAAATGCTCGAAGAAGCCCTGCGCAAAGTGGCTGCTCTTCCTAAAGAGGAACAGGACGCCATCGCTTCGCAAATCATCGATACGCTGCACGATGAAGCAGCGTGGGCGGAGCGCCTCGCAAGCAATCCAGAAAAGCTTCGCCGGCTCGCCGACAAGGCGCGCCAGGAACACCGTAACGGCGAAACCCTGCCGCTTGATGAATCGCTGTGATCGAGTCGCGAACGTCTCGTTCTTTCCGAGTCGCGTTCGACGAATTGCCCAAAGAAATTCAAGACCAGGCCCGTCGAGCTTATCGCCTATTTCACGCTGATCCATCTCACCCAAGCCTGCGATTTAAGAAAGTGAGCGACAGCGAGGACATCTATTCCGTCCGCATCGGCCTCGGCTATCGCGCCCTCGGCCTTCTCGAAGGCACTGTGGTCACCTGGTTCTGGATTGGCTCCCATGCCGACTATGACCGCATCCTCTGACCCATCGCGCGACACAAAGGAGCCCGCACCTTTCGCCTTTGACTAAAGACTGAAGACTGAAAACTGATGACTAAAAACTTTTTCCCCACTTATTCATTCTCAGTACTGTTACTTGACTAGCCATCTTTCCTGTGCTATACTTCCCCGTGAAATCGCTCCTCACTTCCGCTAACCCCTCTCGATTCAACACTTACAACATCCGCAAAAATAACTCCCTGCATTTTCAACACTTACGAAACTTCTCGCATCTGTTCATTCTAAAGCCACTTCAACCGCCTTTCCTTTCAACACTTACAGGACCCCCGTTTCTAACTCTTGTGGAATCAACACTTACAAAAAACAGGGGGAGGGGGGTGGGGGCAGTTACGGTTAACCAGATTCCCGCTAAAGGAAATCCCTCCCGAGCCGTTGTCTTTGCCTTTGTGCAAAGGACCTTTTCTGCATCCGACCCGGGTACGCGTCATACGCGCCCTCGCCGTCTTTCGCAAAGGCCTCGCCAATTTGCGCCCAGCCGTTTCCCCAACGTACACTCGCTTCTTACCGAAACGAGGACCAACTCTTCATGCTGATCGTCATGCAATCCCACGCCACCGAGGCGCAAATCCGCGCCGTCTGCGACCGAATCGAATCCCTTGGTCTCAAAGCGCACCCGATTCCCGGCTCGTTGCGCACCGCCATCGGCATCACCGGCAACAAAGGCTCCGTCGATCTCGGCGTGCTCGAGTCCATGTCCGGCGTCATCGAATGCATTCCCGTCAGCAAGCCGTACAAATTGGTCAGCCGCGATGCCAAGGAAGAAGACACCGTTCTCAAAATTCCCACGCCATCGGGCGACGTCCTCGTCGGCGGAAAGCATATCGCGCTCGTCGCCGGCCCTTGCGCCGTCGAGAGCGAAGAGCAATGCATGATCGTCGGCGCGCAATTGCAGGCCACCGGCGTTCGGTTATTTCGCGGCGGCGCCTACAAACCGCGCACTTCCCCGTACAGTTTTCAAGGCCTCGGCGAAGAGGGATTGAAAATTCTCGCAAAAGTGCGCGAAGCGTACGGCTTCGGCATCATCACGGAGGCGATCGATAACGAGAGTCTCGATCTCGTGGAAAAATATGCGGACGTGATTCAGATTGGCGCGCGCAACATGCAGAATTTTTCTTTGCTCAAGCGCGCTGGCCGTGCCAAGAAGCCTGTTTTGCTCAAGCGCGGCATGTCCGCAACGCTCGATGAATTCTTGATGGCCGCCGAATACATCCTGAGCGAAGGCAATTACAACGTGATGCTCTGCGAGCGCGGCGTTCGCACCTTCAGCGATTTTTCGCGCAATACGCTGGACCTCGCCGTCGTGCCCGCCGTCAAAAAACGCAGCCACTTGCCGATTCTCGTCGATCCCAGCCACGGCACCGGCAAACGCCACAAAGTGCTTCCCCTCTCCCGCGCCGCCGTTGCCGTTGGCGCCGATGGCCTTCTCGTCGAAGTCCATCACGATCCGGAGAAAGCGTTGTCCGACGGAATGCAATCCATCTTGCCCCAGGAATTTGCGGAACTCACGGCCGAAGTAAAGCAGATCGCCGGCGTCTTGCATCGCGTCGTGAACTAGCGTCTCAAACATGAATCGCATTTCCAAATTTCGCGTCGCATTTCTCCTCTCCGTGCTCTCCGTGGCCGGGTTTATCGTTCTTTTGCGCGAACATCGCCCGTCGTTTCTCCGCCCGGATGTGCACAGCAACGCGTACGTCACCACGGCCGACGGCCTCGTTTCCGTCGTGGACCTGGTAAAGAATGCCACCGTCGCGCGAATCTCGGTCGGTCCCGACGCGTCCGATCTGCGCTCCCACCCCACTCGAAATGAAATTTGGGGCGTCAGCCCCACGGGCGGCTATGTTTGGGTTCTGGACGCCACGAATAACAGCATCAAGACAAAAATCCCGACCGGTGGCGCGCCGCAATCGATCGACTTTTCGCCGGACGCCAAACTCGCGTACACCGCGTCAAGCGCCGGCAATTCCCTTCTCGCCATCGACTGCGCCACGAAGCAGGTCGTTGCGCGCGTCAGCACCGGCGGCCAACCCGTGGTCGCGCGCGTCACGCCGGATGGAAAGTCCGTCCTCGTCGTAAATCACCGCGACGCGACGCTCACCATTCACGATCCGCGATCGCTCGCCGAGCGCGCGGCGGTAAACGTTGTCGCGGCGCCCGACGACGTGGCCATTTTGCTGGACAGCGCGATCGCGTTCGTCATGAGCCGCTCGAATACCAAACTTTCCGTCGTGGATCTCAAGCGCGGCGTACTGATTGCAAATCTGGAGCTGGCGGGAAAACCGTCCCAGATGATTTTGAAGCCGGATGGCGGCGAACTCTACGTCTTGTCTCCCGAATCGCACGGTCTGCAAGCGATTAATACCTGGACGCACGAGGTCGGCGACTACGTCGTGCTCGGCTCCGCGCCGACTCGCGCCGCTCTTTTGGGAGATGCGGGAACGCTCTATGTCTCCGACGCCGCGGCCGGCACTGTCGCGCCGCTCGACATCATCAACCGGCGCTTGAGCCGGCCGGTTCCCGCCGGGCAGTCTCCCGGCGCGCTCTGTTTCGATGCGGGAGAAAAACCGCGGCTTTTGCTCGTTTTAGGCGAAGCATCGGGCGATCTGAGCGTCGTTCGCATCAGCGCGGATCGCGCCACCGCGCTCATCACCATGATCCCCGTTGGCGAGCGGCCGCGCGAAATTGTAACGAAATTTTTCTAACGAACCTGTTTTGTATTTTCGCTCAAATTGGCGGTTCGATTGGCCACGCCGCGTTTTCCTCGCCCAAACTTACGTCGAGAAAACCCTCGGCCGGAAGCACATCGACGGGGAGCCCTTCCTGCCACAGCGCCACCCCCACGCGCAATTTTTGCACGCCGCGCAACTGCATGATCTCTTTCTTGACGGCGACTTCGAGAATCCGCTCGAAGGCAACTTCCGCAACTTGCGCGGGGCTGAGCAGGCAAATGCGCGCCTGCTCGATCGAATGCTCGACGAGTTTGCCGCGGTCCAGTTTGGCGATGATCAGGATTTCGTCGGCCGCCTGGATTGTGATTCGAAATTCCAGTTTGCCAAGTTCCGTGACCGCACCGGGAAACGGATCGAGGCGCAAACAGAACCGGTCCCCCTCGAAACCGTAGTGCAATTCGCGCAAATAAAAAACGCGGCCGTGCATCGCGCCGCTGCGCCGCTCGGGAGAAAAAAGCCCGCCGCCGAGCCATTCGAAATACGACGATTCCCTGCCGTCGACTTTTATGTTTAAAAATTCAGACGGCGGCAAATGCAGCGCGCGCTCGGGCAATTTCTTGATGGGTTTTGCGAGATCGTCCGGCGCGCCGATTCCAAGCGCAACGTAAATTCCCGTTAAATGTTTTCGGTAGAGCGCGTCAAACTCGGCGTCGTTCGCGGTGCTATGTTCGGGGCCGTACCACCAACACCAGTCGCTGCCTTCCGCCGCGAGGAGGGACTCTTTTGCCGCGGCCAAAGCCTCGACGCTGGGCGCACCCGGGCGGCCCTCTTTTTGTTTTGCCTCGGCTTTTCCGTACGCCTCGCGAGCGTCCCACAAAAGTTCCCACGCGGCGACGTCTTCACCGCTGCCGATCCATACGTCGAAGTTGGCGTTAATCCACGACGCGGGAAAGATGCCGTTGTTTTGCGGAATCTGACCGGCGGCGGCGATCGCTTCGCTGACCGTCATTGCCGTGAAATCGGAATCGCGCTCGATCCTTCCGTAAAACTCGCGTAAGAATTCGCGCCCATTGCCCGGGTAATATTCCCAGGCATTTTCGCCGTCGAGAAACAGGCAAATCGTGAGCGGGCCGGCGTTCGATACGCGCTCGCCCAAGAAACGCAATCTGCCGTGTAAATCGGCAGCGGCAGACTTTGCGTCCATGCGGCTGTAGACAAACGCAATCAAATCCGAGAGATGGTGATCGCGGAAAAATCCCGTGATGTTCTGCCCACCGACGGGAAAATTCCACGGCCGGTAAAGCCGCTCCGCGTTAGCGGGTACTCCGCTGGCATCGCGGAAGAAGCCGACATTCAACGTGCGTCCGAGAACGCCCTCGTCCGTGCCAAACCACTTGAAACCTTCTTCGGCGGCGATGGTGAGCGTTTGATCGGAAACGGAACCTTCCGAGGGCCACAAACCGGCAGGCGGCGCGCCAAAAACGCGCTGGTGATACTCGCGCGCCCGGCGCAATTGCTCGCGCGCATCGTCCGGATGGCGATACGCGCGCCTGGGCAGGGGCGTGGCGGGATTCGCGACGCGCGCGATATCCGAATCGCAAACGAGGGGAAGAATCGGATGATAGAACGGCGTGGTGCTCAACTCGATTTGTCCGCGCGCCGCCGCTTCCTTGTAAATCGGCAAGACCAGCTTCAAGAAATCGAGCTGCTTGGCCTTCAAGATTCCTTTATCGGCTTCAGAGAAATTTTTTCCGCGCGCGGAAAGGCGGTTCACTTCGGGATCGCGCGCGATCCATTCTTCTTCCATCCAGGCCAACTGCGAGAGCAACTGCAAATCCCGCCAATCGCGGGGCGTAAACGTGACGATTGCTTGCGCGCCGCCGGCCGGGCGCGACCATTCGAAAAGCTCACCGAACCGCGGCCAACGAGACAGAAAGCGTTCGTGATTCACCTGAAAGGCGCGCGAGAGGATTTCCGTTTTGTCTTCGCGCGTAAGCTGTTCGGCGTGCTTGAAAGCCAGGTCGAACCAGGGCTCGTGAAAGGTTCCGCTGGCGTATTCTTCGAGCTGCAAACCGAGAGAGGGCACGACGTTGAAGGTGGCGTGAAACCGAGGAAACTCCTCGAGGATTTTCACCATGCCCCAATAGTCTTTGAGCGCGTGGAGGCGAGTCCAAGGCAGGACGTAGCGGCCCGATTCGGGATCGCGATACTGCGGCTGATGCATGTGCCACAACACGACCAGGTTTATCCGGTTCATCGCGTGCACCGCATCGGCCGCGAGACGCGCGGCGTGCTACACTTTGCCTTCGCCTCATGCGCATCCTGGATCGCTACATCGTCAGAGAAATTTTTCGTCATGCGCTGCTTGGCCTTGTTGTCTTCACGTTTGTCTTCTTTGTTCCTCAACTGGTCCGCCTCATGGAGTTGCTGGTACGCCACGCGGGTTCGGGCGGCCAGCTGGTAAAACTTTTTCTTTGTCTCTTCCCCGGCGTGCTTACGTTCACGTTGCCGATGGCCATTCTTGTCGGCGTCCTTCTGGGGCTTGGACGGATGTCCGCCGACAGCGAAATCATCGCGCTGACGGCGCTTGGAATCGGGCGGCGGCGCATTCTGCTGCCGGTGGCGGTGCTTGCGTTGACCGGCGTAGTCGTCACCGCACTGATGACGCTGTGGGCCGGTCCCTTTGCGTTGCGCACATTCCGCTCGATCGAAGCCGACCTCATCGCCAACCAGGTTTCCTTTCAAGTGCAACCGCGCGTGTTCGACGAACGTTTCCCTAACACAGTACTTTACGTCAACGACGTCTCCGCGAGCGGAACACAATGGCACGGCGTGTTTCTGGCGGAAACCCGGGACAGCGACAGTTCGCAGCTTACCCTGGCGGAGAACGCGATTGTAATTGCCGAGCCGCGACTCGGCAAGCTGGAGCTGCATCTCCGTGGGGGCGCGACGCACGAATTCAACCGGCAGGATCCGAATCACTACTCCGTAACGCAATTCGGGCAAAGCGACCTGCCGATTGAAGTGACGGGCCTGTTGCCTTCGAAACAACGCTCCTTTTCGAACCAGGAGCGAACGCTTAGCCAATTGTGGTCGGACCAGACCGATACGTGGCGCGAGGCACGAGTGGAACTGCACCGGCGGATTGCGTTTCCCTTTGCCTGCGTTTTCTTCGCGCTGGTGGCGGTTCCGCTGGGCTCGCAACCACGGCGCGGCGGCCGCGCGGCCGGAACGCTGCTGGCGGTGCTGCTGATCGCGTCGTACTACCTGCTGTTTGTGTTTGGCGCGGGAATGGCGCGGCACGGCACGTTGCCGGCGGCGGCGGGAATCTGGATTGCAAACCTGGCGCTGGGCCTCCTCGGCCTGATCCTGCTGCCACGGATGGAGCAACTCCGCGGGGACAGCAAGTGGCTCCTGACGTTCGCGCGTTGGCGAAGCTTGGCGCGGCTGCTGCGCCGGCGCAAAGCGGCGCGCACGCGCGAAATTGCCGTCGCACGCACGCAAAATGGCGGGCGCGAGGTGGAAATCCAGCATGAGCAGAGCAACAGTTTTCCGCGGCTGATGGATCTTTACATCCTGCGGCGGTTTCTTTCGTATTTTCTGCTGCTGATGGCGACGTTCATTTTCCTGTTCGAGACGTTCACCTTCTTCGAACTTCTGGACGACATTGCCCGCCACGGAATTCCGTTTCTGATCGTCGTAAAGTACTTCGGCTATCTGGCGCCGTACCTTTCCTACCAACTGGCTCCGCTTGCCGCGCTGGTGGCGGTGCTTGTGACGCTGGGAGTGATGAGCAAGAACAACGAAGTGGTGGCGTGCAAGGCAAGCGGCATCAGCCTCTACCGGCTGGCGCTGCCGCTCATTCTGGCGGGGCTCGCGCTTGCGGTGGTGATGGTGATACTGGACGATACGTATTTGCCGTACGCCAATCAACGGCAAGACGCGCTGCGAAACCAGATCAAGGGCCGCCCGGCGCAAACGTATACGCGCCCGCAACGATGGATTTTTGGCGAGAATTCGAAGATATACAATTACGACCTTTTCGACCCGGCGCAAAATCTTTTTGGCGGACTATCCGTAATCGAGCTGGACCCGGTGACGTTTCACGTCAAGCGGCGAATCTACGCGACGCGGGCGCGCTGGTCGGAACAGCAAACCGTCTGGATTCTGGAAAATGGGTGGATACGAGATTTTTCCGATGGAACGATTGCGAGCTACCAACCGTTTGGCGCTACAACCCTTGCCGAACTCAAAGAGCCGCCGGTTTACTTTAACCGGCAAGTGCTGCAAGCCTTCCAGATGAGCTGGGAGGAATTGCGCGAGTACATCGATGGGCTGCAGCGAGCCGGTTTTGACGTGTCCGCGCTGCGCGTGCAGTGGCACAAGAAACTGGCCTACCCGCTGATCGCGCCGATCAGCATGCTGCTTGCGATTCCTTTTGCGCTGCTGGTGGGAATGCGCGGGGCTCTGGGCGGCGTGGCGCTGGGCGTCGCGATTGCCATCACTTACTGGGCGAATTCGGCATTGCTCGAAGCGATGGGCGGCGTCGGACAGCTTCCGCCGCTGCTTGCGGGCTGGTCTCCCGACTTGATTTTCTTTTTTTTCGGGATGTATTTCTTTTTTAAGATGCCGACGTAGCGGTTCTACTGTTGTTTCGCTTCGCCCCGCTCGAGTTTCCAGACGATTTTGTGCAACATGCCGAGAAGGACTTCGGCGTCGGCTGCTTCGAGCGCCATCCGGCGAATCATGCGGCGTAATTTTTCCTCGGCCAGTTGCCCCGTCTTGGGGTTGATGTACTCGCTCGAGCGCAAGGCGGTGAGGAGCGTCGAGGTAATTCGCTCGACGACATCCAACGTGGCGGGATTCGGCTGACCGGAGGCTGGCAAGGGCAATGGCCGGGCTCTGACCAGTTCGTAGAGGCACACGGCGACGGCCTGGCCGAGATTCATGGATTGGTGTTCGGCCCGCGTGGGAATGTGCAAGACCCAGTGGCAATGGCTGAGCGAATCGTTCGAAAGGCCCCACTTTTCCGAGCCAAAAAGGATGGCGACGGGAGACCGCGCGAGCTTGGAGCGCACGGCTCTTGCGCCTTGCACCAATACCTTGAGAGGCTGCTGCAATTGGCGATGGCGAACGGCGGTGGTGCCGACGACCCAGGCACAATCGGCGACGGCTTCCGCGACGCCGCCGAATTCCTTCGCGGCCGCGAGGACTGGCGACGCGCCCACGGCGGATTTTGCGTCGCGAAACGCGACCTCGTACGGGTTTACGACACGCAACTCTGCCTCTCCGAAATTGCTGATCGCACGTGCGACGGCTCCGATATTCAACGGATTGCGCGGAGCCACGAGGACGACGCGGAGATTGTGCAAGGAAGACTTCATTGAGAAAGAGTGTAAGGCAGGAATGGAACTCCGATCAAAAGACGCGGACGATTTTACGGACGCGAGAGAACTGAAAGTAAAACTTGAAGTTCGCTTTTGAGAAAGCAGAAGCCGCTGGCGGCGAAAAAAAACGGAGTCGCCAGCGGCCTCAAGTAACGCTTTAAGTGGACTTGCCGGAGAGCAAGTTCACTTCTTTTTCTTTGCTTTGTTGGCCTGCTCTTCTTCGATCACCGCTTGCGCCGCGGCAAGACGAGCGACGGGAACGCGGAACGGCGAACAGCTGACGTACGTGAGGCCGATACGATGGCAGAACTTCACGCTATCCGGATCGCCACCATGTTCGCCGCAGATGCCGAGCTTGATGTCGGGACGAGTCTTGCGTCCTTTGGCTACGGCCATTTCCATCAACTGGCCGACGCCAGACTGGTCGACGGTGGCGAAGGGGTTCTTCTTGACGATTTCAAGCTCCTGGTAGGGGCCGAGGAAGGAGCCGGAATCGTCGCGACTCATGCCGAGCGTGGTCTGCGTGAGGTCGTTGGTTCCGAAGCTGAAGAATTCGGCGGTTTGCGCGATCTCGTCCGCGGTGAGGGCGCCGCGAGGGACTTCGATCATGGTGCCGACGAGATAGTTGAGCTTCAGCTTCTTTTCCTTCATCACGTCCGCGGCGACACGATGGACGACTTCGACCTGTAGGTCGAGCTCCTTCTTGAAGCCGACGAGAGGAATCATGATTTCGGGATGAACTTTGATTCCCTGTTTTTGTACTTCCGCGGCGGCTTCGAAAACGGCGCGGGATTGCATTTCGGAGATTTCCGAAAAGACGATGCCGAGACGGCAACCGCGGAAGCCGAGCATGGGATTGAATTCATGTAATTCTTGAACTCTCTTTTTGATTTTTTCGACCGGCACGCCCATTTTCTTCGCGAGATCGGCCTGGGCTGCGCCTTCGTGCGGAAGAAACTCGTGCAGCGGCGGATCGAGAAAACGGATGGTGGCCGGACGTCCGGCAAGTTCCTTGAACATGCCGATGAAGTCTTCGCGCTGATACGGAAGGATTTTGGCAAGCGCCTGCTGGCGGTGTTCTTTGGTGTCGGCAATGATCATTTCGCGCATGGAATCGATGCGATTGCCTTCGAAGAACATGTGTTCGGTGCGGCAAAGGCCGATGCCGCTGGCGCCGAACGCGACGGCGTGGGCGGTCTGTTCGGGCGTGTCGGCGTTGGTTCGAACGCTCATGCGAGTGGCCTTGGCGCACCAGTCCATGAGCTTTTTGAAGTTTTGATACGTCGGGCTTTTGCTGGCGTCGAGAGATTTTTCGATGAGCACCTGAACGATTTCGGAAGCGGCAGTGGGAATCTGGCCGGCATAGACTTCGCCGGCGGTGCCGTTGATGGAGAGGTGATCGCCTTCTTTGTAAGTCGTGCCGTCGACGGTCATCGTCTTGGCCGCATAATCGATTTGCAAGGCGGCGGCGCCGCACACGCAAACTTTGCCCATTTGACGCGCGACGAGCGCGGCGTGGGAACTGACACCGCCCTTTGCCGTGAGGATGCCTTCGGCGGCGATCATGCCGCGGAGATCCTCGGGCGAAGTTTCGTTGCGGACGAGGAGAACTTTCTCGCCGCGCTCGGCGGCTTGCACCGCGCGGTCGGCGTTGAGATACATGCGGCCGGTGGCGGCGCCGGGACCGGCGGGCAAGCCCTTGGCGATGATCTTTGCGGCGGCGACGGCTTTGCGGTCGAACACCGGGGCGAGCACTTGGTCCAACTGGTCGGCGGGAACGCGGCGGATGGCGGTCTTCCAATCGATGAGTTTTTCTTTTTCCATGTCCACCGCGAAGCGAACGGCGGCGAGGCCGGTGCGCTTGCCGTTGCGCGTCTGCAACATGAAGACTTTGTTTTCTTGAATGGTGAATTCGAAGTCCTGGACATCCTTAAAGTGTTTCTCGAGCTTTGCGCGAATGCCTTCAAGTTCTTTGAACGCGCCGGGCATGTAATTTTTGAGATTCGAAACCGGTTCGGGAGTGCGGACGCCGGCGACGACGTCTTCGCCCTGCGCGTTGATCAAAAATTCACCGTAGAAGATTTTTTCGCCGGTGGCCGGGTCGCGGGTGAACGCGACGCCGGAGCCGGAATTGTCTCCAGTGTTGCCGTAGACCATGGCTTGCACGTTGACGGCGGTGCCCCACTCGGAAGGAATGTTGTACTTGCGGCGATAGACGATGGCGCGATCGTTCATCCAGGAACCAAACACGGCACCGACGGAACCCCAAAGCTGCTTCCAAATATCCTGCGGGAATTCGGACCCGGTGCGATCCTTGATGAGCTTCTTGAAGCGGATGACGAGCTCCTGAAGATCGGCGACGGTGAGTTTTGGATCGTCGATGTCGGCGTGATAGCGCTGGTGCTTGAGCTCGTGGATAACCACTTCGAACGGCTCGTGGTCTTCGTTGGCGCGTTTTTGCACGCCCATGACGACGTCGCCATACATTTGAATGAAGCGGCGATAACAATCCCAGGCAAAGCGTTCGTTCCTGGTGGCGCGCGCAAGGGTTACGACGGTTTCGTCGTTGAGACCGAGGTTGAGGATGGTATCCATCATGCCCGGCATGGAATCGCGAGCGCCGGAACGTACGGAGACGAGCATCGGCATTTTGGTTTTGTCGCCAAACTTTGTGCCCATGATTTTTTCGACGCTGGCGACGGCGGCCTTCACCTGCGCTTCGAGCACTTTCGGGTAGGACTTCTTGTTGCCGTAATAGTAGGTGCAAACTTCCGTGGTGATGGTGAAGCCGGGAGGAACGGGAAGGCCGATGCGACTCATTTCGGCAAGGCCCGCGCCTTTGCCGCCAAGGAGGGCGCGCCAGGAGCCCTCGCCTTCTGCCTTACCTGCACCGAATGAATAGACCCATTTCGTCACTGTATGCCTCTCATGCGTTTTGGAGTGTGTTGCGTGAATTGTGGTTCAGAACCAAAAGAAAATTCTGGAAGTGGCGGCGCGGAAGGTCGGCGTGCCGACTTCCGCGGTAAAGAATGAACGATTTCATTGTTAAAGTAACACTTCATGTTTTCTAATTCTTGCCTTCGCCGCCGAGTTCGGAGAAATCGGCGATGGTGGAGAACTCTCGGAGCAATTCGCCGAGCAGTGCGAGGCGATTCCGTCGCACGGCTTCGTTCTCGGCCATGACCATGACGCCCTCAAAAAATTTGTCGACGTCAGGCCGGAGCGCGGCAATGACTTCAAGCGCTTCTTTGTAATGACCGGCGCGCTTTTGTTCTTCCACTTTCGGGGCCGCTTTGCGCATTGCGGTGAAAAGAGTGCGTTCGGCGTCGCCCTCGAACAGGCCGGCCTGGACTTGCACACCCGCTGCCTGGCTTCCGGCCTTTTCGAGAATCTTGCGGATACGCTTGAACGAGACGGTGAGCGGTTCGAAGTTTTTCGACTTGCGAATGGCGCGCAAGGCGTCGAGCCGCTTTCGCGCGTCGGCCAGGTCGTCGGCTCCCGCGCGGAAGATGGCGTTCACTTCGTCGTACTCGAAGCCGTCTTTTTCGCGGAAGACGTACCGAGCGCGGTCGCGTAAGAACTCGAGAACCTGCGTCTCCTGCTCCGGCGTGACGGACTTCTTTGGCGCGTGAGTGGACAAAATCTTGAGCGCATGGCTCGCGGCTTGCGACAACGACAACGGCAATTTTTTCTCGAGCACAATCTTGACGATGCCGAGAGCGGCGCGGCGGAGCGCGAAGGGATCGCTCGAACCGCTCGGCACGACTCCCACCGCGAAACAGCCGGCGACCGAATCCAGTTTATCGGCGATGGCAACGGCACAGCCGGTTAAATTGCGCGGCAAGGGATCGTCGAGACCCGCCGGACGGTAGTGATCGTAGACCGCGTCGGCGACTTCTTGCGGCTCGCCTTGCGCCTTGGCGTAAAGGCCGCCGACGATTCCCTGCAACTCGGTGAACTCGCGAACCATTTCGGTGGCGAGGTCGCACTTGGCGAGTTCGGCGGCGCGGTCGGCTTCGGCAACGTGGGCCTGCACCATGCCGAGATTGAACCACTGTTCGGCGAGCCAACGCGAGATGGCGCGGACGCGTTCGACTTTGTCGCGGTAACTGCCGAGGCGCGATTCGTAGGTGACGCGTTCGAGCTTGGGGAGATAGTCGGCGAGCCGACATTTCTGATCGGACTGCCAGAAGAATTGCGCGTCGGCGAAACGGGCGCGCAAGACTTTTTCGTGGCCATTGCGCGTGAGGCCCCTGGGATCCTTGTCGAGATTGATCACCGCCAGGAAGTTTGGCGCGAGTTCCCCGTTGCGCTTTTCCACTGCGAAATATTTTTGGTGCCCGCGCATGACCGTGATGAGGATCTCGTCCGGCAAGGCGAGAAACGCGGGATCGAATTTCCCTTCGATGACCGTCGGAAATTCGTTCAAGTAGCTGACCAGCTTCAGAAGTTCGGCATCTTCATGAACTTTGTAATTGCCCTTTCTGGCGAGGGCCGCGATTTCTTTCTCGACCTTTTCGCGTCGCGCGGCCGCGCGGAGAATCACGCCGTTCGAACGCAACTTCTTTTCGTAGTCCGCGAAATCCCTGACGCGAATCTTTGCCGCGCCGAGAAACCGGTGCCCCGAAGTCTCCGTTCCGCCGGTGAGGCCGCCGAAGGAAAACTTGAGTGGCTTGCCGTCGAAGATGCCGACGAGCCATCGCACGGGTCGAATGAAGCGGGCTCCGGCGAGGCCGGTCCAGGTCATGGTCTTCGGCCAGTAGAGATCGTGGATGACGCGGGGCACGATCTCGCCGAGAATTTGTTCCGCCGTGCGTCCGCGGCGAATGTGCTTCGCGGCGAGATACTCACCCTTCGGCGTCTGGACAAAGTAGACGTCGTGAAGGCCGATGCCCTGCTTTTCGGCAAAGCTGACCGCGGCTCGTGTCGGCGCGCCGACCGCATCGTACGCGACGGACTTGGGCGGGCCGGTAACTTCGCTCACCACATCGGCTTGTTTGGTGATGATTCCACGCGCCCATGCCGTGAGCCGCCTTGGCGCGGCAAACGATTCAACCGTGACGCCGTCCGCGAGATTTTCCGCCGTCAGCAACTTCACGAGGCCCGCGCGCAAATCTTCTTCGGCGCGCGGCAACATGCCGGCCGGTATTTCTTCGCACCCGATTTCCAGCAAAAGCTCGGCGCGCCGCTCTTCCGCTTTCTTTGCCTGCGGCTTCATGCGCGCACACCGGCTTCTTTGGCTCCGCCGATTTGTTCGAGATACGATTGCGCCGTTCGGCAAGCGACCGCTCGCACGCGAGCCATCAAGGCGGCGCGCTCCGTGGTGGAGATGACCCCTCGCGCGTCCATCAAGTTGAAGAGGTGTGAACACTTCAGGCAGTGGTCGTACGCAGCCAGGAGCGGGTAACGAACTCGCTCTTTTTCCTGCGCCTTCGGCCAGCCATCTAATAGTTCCTTTGCTTGCTTTTCGTGCAGGTCAAATTCCGACCGAATGGCCTTCGCATCGCTGCGATCGAAGCTGTATTCGGAAAATTGCCGTTCCTCGGCCAAGCGGATATCGCCGTAGGTTTTGTCGGCCGACCATCGCACGTCGTACACGCTTTCGACTCCCTGCAAGAACGCGCAGATGCGCTCGAGGCCGTAGGTCAGCTCGACGGAAATTGGATCGAGGTCGACTCCGCCGCTCTGCTGGAAGTACGTGAACTGCGTAATCTCGAGCCCATCGAGAAGCACTTGCCAGCCGATTCCCCAGGCGCCGAGCGTCGGCGATTCCCAATTGTCTTCTTCAAACCGGATGTCGTGCTCTTTCAAATCGAGGCCGATGGCGGCGAGGCTCTTCAGATACACGTCCTGCACATCGGCGGGCGACGGCTTCAAGATCACCTGAAACTGGGAGTGCTTGTACAGCCGATTGGGATTTTCGCCATAGCGACCGTCGGCGGGCCGACGACTCGGCTGCACGTACGCGACCCGATAGGCGCCGGCGCCAAGCACGCGAAGGAACGTCTCGGGATGCATGGTGCCCGCGCCGACTTCGGTATCGTACGGCTGCTGCAAGACGCAACCCTGTTTTACCCAAAAATGCGAGAGGGTCAAAATCAGATCCTGGAAGGTCAGGCCCGGCGCCTTTTTCTCAAGTTTTACTTTAGCTTTCAATTCGTCTCCAACATTTCGCGAACAAAGAGTTTCCGCTCGCTATGCAATTCAATCCAGTTCAGCATTGCCTCTCGAAATTCGCGCAGCGCTGCTTGCTCCTCTGGCCGCACGGAAATCTCTTCCAGCTTTCCGCTGAACCGCGCTCCGAATTCCCTGCCCGCCGCCGCGAGCGGCCTCATGCCGGCCTTGCGGCAATCGTCGCAATGAAGTCCGTCAAATACGGCCGACTGGTACGCCACCGCGCCACCGAAACTCTTGCCGCACAAAATGCAACGATCGAGCGGCGGAAGCCAGCCACCGAGCCGCACCGTCCAGTACGCGAAGTACGAAAGCGGAAGAGCCCATTCGGCGCGGCGCTCAATTTCCCTCGCGGTGAGCAGCAAGAGCCGAAACATCGGCTCCGCCACTTCCTCTTCGGGCAGAACCCGCTCGGCGATCTCGCTCACGAGGGCGAGGCCCGTGCTCAAGGCGTAGTCGGACTGCGCCTTGTGAAAAGACTCGAGCAGTTCGCACTGCTGAATCCTGACCAGGTCTCGCGTCTCCTTCTCGACAAACCAAATCTTGACGTGCGAGAGAAGTTCGAGCGACGAACCGTACCGGTTCTGCAGCTTACGCGCGCCGCCCGCGACGCCACGGATGCGGCCCGATGTGCGTCCAAAGAAGCTCACCAGGCGATCTGCTTCGCCCAGCGGAAAGGTCTTCAGAATGATGGCTTCTGTTTCCCGGGCGGGCATGAACTGTCGGCGTGCCGACTCTGGCTCGCCATTCGCACGACGACCACCACAACGAACGCGCAAACGCGAACTCCGATTTTTATCACACGCACGACAAGTTCGCAATGCTCGCGCGACGCCTTTTGCAAAACTTTTGCGGATTTCTTTTCGATTTACGGCGCGATTCGCCGAAATCGCCGCAACCTCGTATTCTGTTAACTGCGCCTCTTTTGACTGTAAAATTATCGGACACGCAAATCCGCTTGCATCCCTTCCCTTTTTCGCTACCCTGCCAAGGACCACTTTCTCGCCATGATCATTCCGCTGAGGGACGAAAATCCGACACGCGCCACGCCGTACACGAATTACGCTCTCGTCGTCGCCAACGCGCTGGTGTTTGTCTACGAACTCACGCTTTCCCACAAAGCGCAAGCCGCGTTGGCAACAATGTACGGCACGATCCCTTCGCGGTTTGCGCACCTGTTCACGGGCCACGCGCATATCGAAGCCGCGTTGCTGCCCCTCTTTACGAGCATGTTTCTCCACAACGGGCCGGCCCACCTGCTTGGCAACATGCTATTTCTCTGGATCTTCGGCGACAACGTGGAGGAATTCTTTGGCCACTTCGGCTACCTGGTCTTCTACGTTTTTTGTGGGATTGCTTCGGGCCTGACGCACATTGCGTTCAATCTTCACAGCACGATCCCGGCGGTGGGGGCGAGCGGAGCCATTTCCGGCGTGCTCGGCGCGTACCTGCTTCTCTATCCGCGCAATCGAATTCTGACTCTTATTCTGATATTTCTTGTGCCGCTTCCCGCCTTCCTGATTCTCGGCTATTG